>Ga0209536_100000767_pt1 | contig 52850 bp, 45 predicted proteins | sample DeeMarSeWOR28_12_FD_187461 | JGI IMG/M metagenome (GOLD analysis project Ga0209536, IMG submission 187461) | Marine sediment microbial communities from White Oak River estuary, North Carolina - WOR-2-8_12 (SPAdes) (version 2) | ecosystem: Environmental > Aquatic > Marine > Intertidal zone >... | reverse complement strand
CCGCGTGGCCGATGGCGACGTCGAGCGAAGCCGCGGCGGGCGTTCGCTTCGCAACGTACCGAGCAAATCGCTTTACCCGGTTTTTGCGGCCGAACAGAAACGTGCCCGAGGCAACGCGGCCGTCGGGCACGGTGCGGATAATTGCCGTGGCACGCAGCAGGTCGGCGATGGTCTTTACCCAGCGCGGCACCCGGCCGCCACGCACCGCGAAGCGCAGGTCTTTCAGCAGGCCGTAGGTCCGGGTATCCGGTATCAGCCTGTTCACGGCAGCGATCGCATCTTCTACGTTCAGCCCGGCTTTTGCATACTCCGCAGCGGCAACGACCAGGAGTCCCTGGCCAAGCGATGCATTGCGCGAGTTGATGACGTGGATCTGGCCATGGGCATTGACGCGCTCGGCGGCGGAGCGTGCCGCTTCCAGCGTGCCGCTTACCTTTCCGGTGAGATTGATCGACAAAACGTCGGCGAAGTGACTCGCCAGGAATTGATACTGGCGCCTGAAGTCGCCGGGCGCCGGCTGTGACGTCGTCGGGTGGTCGGGGCTCGCCGCGAGTTCCGTGAAGAACTCGCCGGCCGTGATGCTGACCTTGTCGAGGTAGCCGCGATCACCGAATTGAATACGGCAGGGAACCATGTGGATATCCAGCCGCTCCATGTCTTCGTCGGGTATGTCGGCGGCGGAATCCGTGATTACCGCGAAGCGTCTGCCGGCATCGTGGCTGCTGGTTTGCTGCCGGTGCATGTCATCGGCTTTCTCTGCACTGACATGTCCGTACCTGCGGGCGAGCTCGAATACACGGTCGGGCTCGTCGACGTGAATATGTATCCTGGCTTTGCGCTTGGTACCGGCAAGCACGAGCGAGTCACCGAGATCAGCGAGTGCCTCGCGCAGCTTGCGCCGGTCGATATCGACGCCGGTCACGATGCACTCCGTGCAGAATCGATAGCCGGATTCGAGCGAGCTGCCGGCCGTAACCAGGGGCGTCTCGATGCTGAGCAACGACAGGTCGGGTTTGTCGACGATGTTTCCCGTGTGGAGGTATTCCGCCATGCCGTCAACGAGGTCGACAAAGCCCTTGGCGCCCGCATCGACGACGCCGGCCTTGCGCAGCACATCGAGCTGCTCCTGGGTTTCTGCGAGCGCTTGTCTCGATTTTTCGAGCGCCTTTCCGACCAGCGCGGCGAAGCCGCCGTCCGCATTGTGCGTGGCGTCGTTGGCGATACTGGTCGCGAATACGGCGATTACCGTCAGTATGGTGCCTTCGCGTGGCTTCGACATTGCATCGTGCGCGTAGTCGCTGCCCATGGAGACCGCTTTCGCGAGCGTGTATGGCGTGAAACGGCTCAGCTCGCCGGCCGAGTCGCTCATGCCCTGAAAGAACTGCGCCATGATCGCGCCCGAATTACCGCGGGCACCGTCCAGCAATGCGTCGGCGACCGCTGCCAGCAGGGTCCCCAGGTGCTTTTCGTCGTTCTGCTGAAGGACCGGCAGGGCGGCGCCCAGCGAAAGACTGAGGTTGGTTCCCGTATCGCCGTCCGGCACCGGAAATACATTGATCTGGTTGAGCAATTCCTGGTCGTCGATAACGCGATGAATGCCCGAGATCAGCGCGTTGGCAAAGACGTCGCCGTCCAGTTGTGTCGATGCGGGAACGTTCAAACCGTGCAGCCCGAACTACTCACGCGGCAGCAGGAAGCGGGTTCCCTGGTAGTCCAGGATGACGCCCTCCGGCGTGATTTCCTGCACGACCGGCCCCTCGGCAAGGCGCGATTTCTCCCGGTGCCTGACCATGTTGATGAAGACGAATCGGTCGGCCGGCGTATCGCTGTAGACGTGGATATCGAGGTGCAGGCTGGCCATCTGCAGCTGGCCGTTCGCGCGCAGTTCGTCGGCCGTCGGCAGTGCTGCAAGTGTGAATTCCGGCTGCGATCGTGGCTGTGGGGTCGCCGGTTCCTCGACCACGGGTTCGGGTGCGGGCTTCTCGACTACGGGCTCCGTGGCGGCCTCGGGCGTGGCCGCGGCGCGCGGCCTGCTGGCCGATTCCCGTTCCTGCACCTCGCGGATTCTCTCGGAGAACGACTGGCCCGCTGCCGGCGCTTGTTGCGAGCTCGAAGCCTGTGCCGGGACGATGTCCGACGTGTCGTTCTGCAACAGGACCCCCAGCAATACTACGAGGTTCACTGCCAGCAACAGACCGAGTGCCCAGAGCCAGCGAGGCGCGCCCCGCGGCTCGCTGCTCGACGGGACGTTCGCAAAATCCGAGGGACCTTGCTGCTGCCGCTCGGTTTCGGATTTCTTCAGTGCGTCAAGTATGAACGACATTGGTCATTCCCTGGCAAGCCTCGATGTCGTCAGCCGGGGCGTGCCTTCCGACCCGAGCAGCGAGTTGATGATGATCTGTGTCTGCTGTCCCGCGAGTCCGTCCACGTCGAGTCGATGGTCGCGCTGAAAGTCGATGACGCGTTGCTCGAGTTCTTCGTCATAGATGCTCGAGTCGAGTGGCTCTGCCCGGTAGCGGTCGTCGATGGCCGCCAGGCTCTCGCGCAGCCAGACTACGTTGTCGCCGCGCGAACCGCGGCCGAGGGCCAGCGGGTCACCGTTTGGCGGCCGCCACAGCAGGATGTAATCGCCGAACCACAGGTCCGTCACATCCAGGAACGGATGCGTAACGCTGACGCCGGCGATCGAGAGCTGCGCCGTGCTGCCCTGCAGGGCCTCGAGCACGATATGGTGTTCCTTGCCGCGGCTGTCGGTGAGCGTCAGGATCGCCGGCCGGTCCAGTTGCCGCAGGCTGCTCCATGAACCCCGCTGCATCAGGCACGCGTAACCGGCGCTTTGCGCCAGGTCGCAGCCGTTCGTGATCGGTTCGTCGAACTCGAGATCCCAGAGCGAGAACAATACCTCGAAGGCCGGCGCGAGCCGGGTCAGTTCGCCGGAGAGCAGCAACTGCTGGTCAAGGGTCGCCTCGGGCACCGCCTCGGAATCGGCCTCCGACTCCGCTTTCGCTTCGGGTTCCGGCCGTGGCTCGGGTTCGGGCGCCGTTTCGGACACCGCCGCAATCTGTGTCCCCTCGCTGGCTGGCACCGCAATACCTGTCCCGGCGGCGGTGATCGCCTTTTCCGCGTGCGCCGGCTCGTCGCGCTGTCCGAGTAACGGCCACACGCTGGCAGCAATCACCGCGATGGCGACGCCGCCGATGACGGGGATTGCCCAGCGCAACAGCGGCGCCGCGTAAGGCATGCCTTCTATCTCCGCGGCTGCGCGTCGGACCAGCCGCCGGTTGACGCGCCGCGTCTCCTTGCTGTACGCGCCCAGCAGGGCGCGGTCGCAGACGACGTTGATCAGCCGCGGTACGCCCTTGGTCAGCCGGTAAACTTCGCGCTTCGCGGGGCCGTCGAAGACTTCGCCGAGTGCGCCGGCCACGCGCAGGCGGTGCTCGATGTACTGCGCGGTTTCGTCGCGAGACAGGGGTTCGAGGTGGTAGCGGCCCGTGATGCGCTGCGCCAGCTGGCGCAGATCTTCCCGCGCCAGAAGATCGCGGAGTTCGGGCTGACCGATGAGGATGATCTGCAGCAGCTTCTGCTTTGCCGTCTCGAGGTTGGTCAGCAGCCGCACCTGCTCAAGCACATCACGAGACAGGTTCTGCGCTTCATCGACGACGAGTATGACGCGTCGGCCCTCGGCATGCGCCCTGAGCAGCTGGTGGTTGAGTGCATCGACCAGTGCCTTGACGCTGCCGCGAATTTCGGGGGCGAGAATTCCGAGTTCCTCGCAGATGGTCTCGAGAAATTCGATGACCGAAAGGCGCGGATTCAAGACGACGGCGACATCGGCGTTGTTCGGTAGCTTGTTTTGCAGCAGCGTACGTACGAGCGTGGTCTTGCCGGTTCCGACTTCGCCGGTCAGCTGCATGAATCCGCCGCTCTCGGTCACGCCGTAGACGAGGTGCGCCAGGGCTTCGCCGTGGCGCTCGCTCATGAAGAGGTAACGCGGATCGGGCGTTATCGCGAAAGGTTTTTCATTGAGTCCGAAGAAACTCGTGTACATGACTAGGTCCGCCGACCGTGCAGAACTACGATCGATTCTACCTTATTCACGGTCGATCCAAGGTCCTGGCGCGAGTCAACGAGTCGCTGCCGAAGCGATCGCGAATCTCGTCTATCGTTCGATCGAATTCTGCAGCCGTGCTCGTATCGCCGTCTCCGAACAGGTCCGGCTGTGCGGCCGGCGCCAGTGAGCTGCAGCCTACGCCAAGCAGGCGGATTCGCGCATCCGGGTTACCGTTCAGCCAGGCGTCCAGCAGTTCACGGGCCAGGGCGTAGATCTGGTCGGTGCCGTTTCCCGGCGGCCTGAGTCGCTTCTGACGGGTGAAAGTCCTGAAATCGGACTGCCGAATCTTGACCTGGACCGTGCCCGCGCACAGCGCCGCCTTGCGCAGGCGGCTCGCCGTACGCTCCGTCAGCCGCAGAAGCTGCTGCTGCAGGTCCCGTCTGTCGCAAAGGTCGATATCGTAGGTCTGTTCGTTGCTGATCGACTTCTCCGCGCGTGATGCGACGACCGGACGTTCGTCGATCCCGGCGGCACGGTCACGTGTCTTCTGCGTAAAACGCCCGAACACAGGTTCGAGGTCGCGGTCCGACGCGCTGCGCAACTCGGCAATCGTGTGCACGCCGATCGCGTGCAGGCGCGCGAGGGTCCGCTTGCCGATACCCGGAATGACCGACACCGGCAGCGGGTCGAGCACTTCGTGCACCCGGTCTGCGGCAACGACGACGAGTCCGTCCGGTTTGTCGAGATCCGAGGCGATCTTGGCGACCAGCTTGTTGGTTGCCACGCCGACCGAGGCTGTCAGTCCGGTGCGTTCGCGGACCCTGTCCTTGATTGCCACGGCAATGCTGTGACCGTTGCCAAAAAGACGGCGGCTCGACGTCACGTCGAGGAACGCCTCGTCGAGCGACAAACCCTCGACGAGCGGCGTAAATTCCTTGAAGACGCCGAAGATCTCTCGAGATACGGCCTGGTAATGGGCCATGCGCGGCGCAACGCGAACCAGCTCCGGGCAACGCCTGCGCGCCTCCGTCATCGGCATCGCGGAGCGGATGCCGAAGTCCCGCGACTCGTAGCTCGCCGCCGCAACGACACCGCGGCTGGCGCCGCCAACGACGACCGGTTTGCCGCGCAGCTCGGGATTGTCACGCTGTTCCACGGACGCATAGAAGGCGTCCATGTCCACGTGCAGGATGACCCGTGCTGCCATCGCTTCACTTGCCCCTGTCCACGATAAACCGGGCCAGCCAGCTCAGGGCCGCGGCGTCAGGCAGCGCCTCCAGGCAGCCGAGGCCCTTCGCGAGCAATTCGTCGCAGCGGCGCCGGGAGGCCTCGATGCCGAACAGGGCTGGATAGGTCGCCTTGTTCATGCGCTCGTCGGAGCCCGCCGGCTTGCCGATATCCTCGGTCTTGCCTTCCACGTCCAGCAGGTCGTCACGAATCTGGAACGCGAGGCCGATCGTGCGCCCGAACCCGTCGAGTGCCGCAGCGTGCTGAGGCGGCACACGCTCTGCGAGCACGCAGGCCGACATGACCGAGGCATGTATCAGTGCGCCGGTCTTGAGCGCAAACATGAGTTCGAGTTCTGCCGCGTCCAGCGACCGGCCTTCCGCGCTGAGATCCATGGATTGACCGCCGGTCATGCCGGTGGAGCCGCAGGCGTCCGCGACCAGCTTTACCAGCGTCGCGCGTATATTGCCGGCGACGCCGTCGATATCGGCGAGCACGGCGAAGGCGAGTGGCTGCATGGCGTCAGCGGCGAGTATCGCGGTCGCCTCGTCGAACTTGCGATGCAGCGTCGGCATGCCGCGGCGCAGGTCGTCGTCGTCCATCGCGGGGAGGTCATCGTGCACGAGCGAGAATGCATGGATCAGTTCGATCGCTGCGGCTGGTGAATCGAGCAGCGACTCCGGAACACCCAGGCACTCCCCGGCGGCGTAGACGAGTAATGGACGCACGCGTTTGCCGCCATTGAAGATCGCGTAGCGCATCGCTTCGTGCAGCCGGCTCGGCTGGACCCCGCTGTCCGGCAGTACGTTGTCGAGCTTTGCCTCGACGCGACGGGTGTAATGGGGGATGCGTTGTTCGAAGTTATTCGCCACCGGGACTCGTTGCCATCAATCGGCCCTGTAGCGTACACGTTTTCAGATCGCGGAGTGCTGCCCCGTCTGGGCTATAATTCGCATCCCTTCCGCTTCGACCACGCCGGAATCCCGCATCATGAGGGCAAAAGCGAGAGCCCAACCCAATATCGCGCTCATCAAGTACTGGGGTAAGCGCGACAGCGAACGCAATCTTCCGGCCGTGGGCTCGATTTCACTCACGCTCGACGAGCTGTACACGACGATGGAGGTCGATCTCGATGCCGCACTCGATCGTGACGAGCTATACGTCAACGGGCGCAGCGCACAGTCGATGTTGCCGCGAGTTACGCGTTGTCTCGACACCGCGCTCGGTGCAGACCGCTTGCGGGCACGCGTGACCAGCGAGAGCAATTTTCCGATAGCGGCGGGTCTTGCGTCGTCCGCCTCTTCGTTCGCGGCCCTGGTCGTGGCCGCATGTGCCGCGGGCGGCAGGACGTGCAGTGCCGACGAGCTGGCCGGGCTTGCGGGCCGGGCGTCCGGGTCCGCTGCGCGTTCGCTGTACGGCGGTTTCGTCGAGCTCCGCAACGACGGTGACGGTATAGCCGTAAACACGATTCTCGACGGCGCGGCGTGGCCGCTCTGCATCGTTGCGGCGGTCACGTCGCAGGCGCCGAAGCCGGTCAGCTCCGGCGAGGCCATGGAGATCAGCCGCAGGACCTCGCCGTTCTATTCGCGCTGGATCGAAGAGCAGGACATGGATCTTTCCACGGCGCGGGACGCCATCACCGTCCGGGACTTCGGCAAACTCGCCAGCATCGCGGAGCACAACTGCCTGAAGATGCATTCGGTCATGTGGGCGTCGCGCCCTCCCGTCGTCTACTGGAGCGCCGCGACGCTCGAGTGCCTCGAGAGTGTGCGCGCGCTCCAGGCGGAAGGCGTTGCTGCGTTCTTCACGATTGACGCCGGCCCACAGGTCAAGGTGATATGCCTGCCCGCTGACGAGCCGCGGGTCGTCGATGCCCTGTCGAATACCGATGGCGTCGAGGCCGTGCTGGCCAGTGGCATCGGCTCGGGCGCGGCACTGGTGAAAACGGATTGATGAGGATTGCGGCGAGCGCACCGGGCAAGTTCGTCTTGTCGGGGGAATACGCGGTACTGGACGGTGCCCCGGCGATCTGCGTTGCCGTTGATCGCCGCGCTGTCGTAACGATCGAAGCACACGACGGCGACCACCATGTCGTGAGGGCGCCCGGATTCACTGCAACGACCGGCCGCTTCAGCACGGATTCGAGTGACCTGACGTGGCTGGACGGCGGCGGCGATTTCGAACTGTTCGAAGTGGTCTGGAACACGTCCCGGCCCGCGGCGGCCAGAGATCCGCTGGCAATTTCGCTCGATACCGCGGCATTCCGCGACCCTGGCAGCGGCAGGAAAACAGGCCTCGGGTCGAGTGCCGCGCTGACCGCCGCGCTGGCGACCGCACTCAATTCACTGGGCGGCGAGAACGCCACCGAGGTGGCGCATGCGGCCCACCGGCGGTTTCAGGGCGGCTCGGGCAGCGGCGTCGACATTGCCTGCAGCCTTGCCGGCGGGATCGTCGAATATCGCATGCCGGAGCAGCAGTCGAAGCGCGTGGCGTGGCCCGAAGGGCTTTTCTTCAGCGTGCTGTGGAGCGGTGTCGCTGCCGAGACGCGGGGCAGGCTCGCGCGGTTCGGCGACCTGGCCGGCAGCCCATCGCGGCGCAAGCTGAGCGAAGCATCGACATCGGTTGCGGCCGATTTCGAGCGCGGGCAGGGCTCCGCGGTCGTCGCGGGCCTGCGTGAATACACGGAGGCGTTGTTGAGCTTTGACGCGGCCCACGGGCTGGGCATATTCGATGCGGGCCATAAAGCGCTTGCCGAACGGGCGGCCGGCGAAGGCATGGTGTACAAGCCCTGCGGGGCGGGCGGCGGCGATATCGGCGTCGCGCTGGCGACGAGCAGGGCATCGCTGGCATCATTCGGGAAAACAGCGGCGCGCTCCGGCTTTACGCGGCTCGCGTTGAGCATCGATCCTCTCGGTGCAATGCTGCACGACAAAGACGAGAAGTGAACGACTCCCTGATATCCGGGTTCTACCGGCTGGACATCCGCCAGCGCATCGAGCGGCTCGAAAAGCGCGGTCTGTTGTCTGCCGACGATGCCTCCACGCTGCGCGAAGGCCGCCATGTGCTGCTGCCCGCGGCCGCGGACAGGATTATCGAAAACGTCATCGGCGTGTTCGGCCTGCCCTTCGCAATTTCGCCCAACTTCATTGTCAATGGCGCCGGCCGCCTCGTACCCATGGTCGTCGAGGAGCCGTCGATCGTCGCGGGCCTGAGTTTTGCCGCAGCACTGGCCAGCCGCAACGGTGGCTTCGAGGCCAGCTGCGACGAGTCACTGCTGGCCGGACAGATCCACGTCACCAATATTGCCGACCCCGAATCTGCGGCGGCGCGTGTCGAGGCCGCCGCGGACGAATTGCTTGCGGCCGCAAACGCCGTTCATCCGCGTCTCGCGGAGAGAGGCGGAGGTGTTCGCGATATCGAGGTACGCAGGCTTTTACTGCCGGGCGGCGATACCGTGCTCGTGGTGCACCTGCTCGTCGACACCCGGGATGCGATGGGCGCGAACCTGGTCAACACGATCTGTGAGACCGTCGCACCGCGCGTGGCCGAAATCGTTGGCGGCTCGGTCGCAATGCGCATCCTTTCGAATCTCGCCGACCGCTCTCTGGCAACCGCGCGCGTCAGCTACCGGATCGAGCAGCTGGCCGTTGACGAACTCGATGGAGAGGTCGTCCGGGATGCCATCGTCATGACGAGCGACATCGCCGTCGCGGATCCGTACCGTGCCGCCACGCACAACAAGGGCATCATGAACGGCATCGACGCCGTCGCGATTGCCACGGGCAACGACTGGCGTGCGATCGAAGCGGGTGCACACGCTTACGCGGGCATCGATGGTCAGTACCGGCCGCTCTCACGCTGGGGCGTCGGCAGCGACGGTGAACTCGTCGGAGAGATCCGGATTCCTCTCAAAGTCGGTATCGTCGGCGGTACGCTCGCCGCGAATCCGGCGGCCGCCCTCGGGCTGCGGATAGCGGGCGTCGAATCGGCTGCGGAGCTGGCGCAGCTGATGGCGGCGGTCGGGCTCGCGCAGAATTTCGCGGCACTGCGCGCGCTGGCTACCAGCGGCATACAGAGAGGCCACATGCGCCTGCACGCGCGCAGCCTGGTGGCCGCAAGCGGCGTTGCCGCAGACCTTTTCGACGAGGCCGTCGAGCAACTCGTCGCGAGCGGAGATATCAGCGAGACGCGCGCACGGCACGTCGCGGCGCAGCTGCAGGCGGAACGGCCGCAGCAGGATGAACCGATGGGCACGGCCGCGGGCAAGGTGATCCTGCTGGGCGAGCACGCGGCCGTTTACGGCAGGCACGCGCTCGCTCTGCCGATCGAGGGTGCCGTCACCGCAACCGTGCAGGAAGCCGCGAGCCTCGCGCTCGAGGTCCCCGACTGGCGCCTGTCGCGCGAGATTCTGCAGGATGCGGACGGCATCGACGCGGCCGTGCACCGGATCCTCGAGAACCTCGGCATCACCCGGCAAGGGTTCATGATCCGCGTCCGGTCCGCGCTGCCGCGCGCGATGGGCCTCGGTTCGTCCGCGGCGTTCGCGGTCGCCATCGTGCGTGCATTCGATCGCTTGCTCGGCCTGTCGCTCGGCGACGATCGCGTCAACGAGATTGCATTCGACTGCGAAAAGCTCGCGCACGGCAACCCATCGGGCGTCGATAACACGCTGGCGACGTTCGCCCGGCCGATGCTGTTCTGCAGGGACGAGTCTTTCCATGTCGAGGAGCTCGAGCTGGAGCAGCGCCCGCCGATCGTGATCGCGTGCGGTCATCAGCCCGGCTCTACCCGCGAACAGGTTGCGGGCGTTCGCGCGCGGTATGAAGCTCAGCCGGAGGCGTACACAGCCATTTTCGACCAGGTCGATGCATTGAGCGTTGCGGGTGCAAAGGCGCTCGTAGACGGCGACTATGCGGAGCTGGGCCAACTGATGGATATCTGCCAGGGACTGTTGAACGCGCTGGGCGTGTCGACGCCGGAGCTGGAAAGGATGGTCGGGATCGCGCGCAATGCAGGTGCGGCAGGGGCCAAGCTGACCGGTGCCGGCGGCGGCGGGTCGATCGTCGCGGCATGTCCGGGTGCCGTGCAGGAGGTCGTCTCGGCGTTGCGGTCGGCAGGCTATTCGACCATCGATCTGAGTAATGACAAGGAAGCACATTGGAAAACGTAAACCGGGTGGTTTCGTCGGAAGCCGAACAGCTGATACTTGTCGATGAAGACGACAACGAGCAGGGCTACCTCTCGAAGGCTGCGTGCCACGATGGTGCCGGCGTTCTGCATCGCGCATTCTCGGCGTTCCTGTTCAACGCCGCGGGCGAGCTGCTGTTGCAGCAGCGCGCGAATTCGAAGCGTCTGTGGCCGGGGTACTGGTCGAACAGCTGCTGCAGCCACCCGCGGCGGGGCGAATCGATAGATACGGCGACCGGGCGCCGCCTTGAAGAGGAACTCAATCTCGCAGCTGATCTCGAGTTCGTCTACAAATTCCGCTACCAGGCGGCGTATGGCGATCTCGGCTCCGAGCACGAGCTTTGCCACGTGTTCCTCGGTCGAATCGACGATGACGTGCGGCCGAACGAAGAAGAAATTGCGGCGATCCGGTTCGTCAGCGCCGCTACACTGGATTCGGAGTTATCGGCGTATCCCGAGCGCTTTACGCCCTGGTTCAAACTGGAGTGGGATGCCCTTACCGGTGCGCACGCCGACCTGCTCAAAGTGTATACCTGCCTCGGCGCGGCCTCTTAAACGATCGGGCTTGCCGGTGTTCGTCAACGAGGCCTAAAGCTCGCGCAGCGAGCAGACCGGTGATGAACACCGGCAAGCCCGATCTCAACCTACATACTTGTAGTATTCGATGCCGAGATCAGTGAAGTGGCGGTCGTCGGACTGGCCGACACGATCGATGACGAACTCGTTGACGGGCAGGTAGTCGAGGCCCGTAGCGCGGCGCCCGGCGTGCAGGGCTTCGTACTGGTCGAACGTGATATCGACGGCGTGCTGCATGGCGTCGCTGAAGCGTATCGCCGCGGTTGCCTCGCGCCAGCCGTCGGCCATGAAAAACGGTATGACTTCGGCCGCGTCGCCGCTGCCGTAACCGAGCGTGAGCACCTCTTCGCCTGCGCTGAGGCTGTCTTCATCCAGCGCCTGCTCGAACCCGGCCGCCATCCAGGCAGGCAGTGCGGCGGTGTACAGGTTGCCCAGGTCGAGCATCGTGTCGCTGCCGAGCGCGAGCTTGTCGAGGATTTCCCGGCGGTAATGGCGGGAGGCTCGGAAAACCCTGAATACCGCCATGGTGAGCGGATACGCCTCGTACTGGAGTCGCTCCGGCTCGGCGAGTGCGGCAACGTCCGGCCTGCCGCGCATTTCATCGAGAACAGCCTGCGGCTCGACGCCCGCCTCGTAACAATAGGATGCAAGCTCGGCGCGATCGTCCGTGTCGCCATGGCTCAGTGCAAACAGGTAGGAAATTGCCCAGCCCGTTTCGGGCATGCGCCGGTAAGGCCTGTGCATGAACACTGTCTTCAATGACCGCAAATACTCGCTCGGATTCAGCCGCCGCTTTTCGTACATGTCCGCGAGTGCATGCAGCGTCTCGTCGACATAGCAGGTGGTCGAGTATTTACCATTGAAAACGGGGAAGTCCTGAATGTGGTGCGATTCCGAGCGATCCTGGCCGCAGAAACGAACCATCGGCTTGCGGAAATCCATGACGCGATAGTCCGATGCGGAGCCGGACCCGACGAGGTCTACGACGGCAAGTTTCGGATCCTCCTCCAGTAGCATAGCCACGGCGCCAGCGCCCTGGGTGGGTTCGCCGCTCGAGCCGCGCGCATACTCCGCGATATCGGCGCACACTACGATGGCCTGGCCACCGGCGCCATCGAGGGCCAGGTGGCGTATGGCGCCCTTCATGCCGTAAACGCCGCCCAGGCAGGCGTGCTTGAACTCGGGGACCTCGCAGCTGCGCGAGATCGGCGGCAGGCCGCGCGCGCCGAGTGCTTTGTCGACCATCCCCTTGATAATGATCGCGCCGGCGGAATTATCGGTGCTGGATTCGGTGCCGAGACCCAGGAACTTGACCCTCGTGGGGTCGACGTCGTACTGCTCGATCAGGCGGATGACGGCCGTTGCCGCCATCGTGTAGACGCTCTGGTTCGGTCCGCGAACGCGGAAACTGCGCCCAACGACTTCGCGCACCTTGGGCCAGTGACCGCCGGTCCACTCGCACCAGTCCTCGAGCCACACGCGATAGGGTGGCACGTAGGCGGCGAGGCCTGATATTCCGATGGGTTTCCTGGTGTCTTTCATAGGCTGGATCTTGGTTAGCCCGGGAATTTTAGTGTTCCCGGCCATGCTGCTCAACTACTTATTTCACCCGGCATGTCGATCGGCCCGGTCGCGACCCGCCATTCCTGCGGCACAGGGCGGGCAGACGGCCCGGGAGTTCGTTATTCGAGCGTGCGCTGTTGCCATAATAACAAGTGTTTCCGCAGTTTCGTCCACCCGGGTTCTCAAACCGAGAACGCGGCCATGGTCACGGCGCCGAGCATGGTAACCGTGAATCCGGCCAGGTAGGAGACGGTCAGGACGACATACTTGAGCGCCGTGAGCAACCGGCCTTGTCCGTAGACGCGACGCATCGCGACAAAAAGGTACACCGGGATGTAAAACGACGCGGCAACGATCAGCAGACTGCCGACCGCCTCGGGCGTCGGCAGTGAGGCATTTGTCCGGCCGATGAGAATCTGCAGGGTCAGGATCAGGAACATGAAGGCGTGAAAATGGACGAAGAACAGCAGGTGCTCGACGTAATAGCGGCGTGACAACGGGTACAGCGCCTTCAGCACGAACGCCATGATCGGCAGCAGGACGATCAGCGCAATCGGGATGTTGTCGAGAACGTTTCTCAGGAACTGGCGGCCGTTGTCTTTCTTGATCTGTTCGCAGATGTGCGTGAGGCGCTCCGGCGTCAGGCGCCGTTTCAGCCAGTCCGGGCCGTCGATCGACTCGTCGTCGAACTGGCAGTCTTTTACCCCCAGCTCTTTGCCGTTGACTCTGACGTCGACCCCGTCCGACGTATCCTCACCCATGTCACCCATGTCACCCATGTCACCCATGTCGACCGCGCCTGCCGGAGCGCCGATAATTATTCCTTCTTCCGCGAGGTCCCGGCGGACCTCGTCCGCAACCTCGGCGGCCTCGCGCCGCTCCTCGTGATCGATTTCCTCCAGCGTCTGGGGCTCGTAGAAAATGCCGAAGGTCTCGCGCGGATCGAAAAAGGCAACCAGAAAAAACAGCAGGCTGAGCACGAGATACATGCGAAACGGCGGCATGTAGCGCGCGCGCCGGCCCTGCAGGTAGTCGTAGGTCAGCCGTCCCGGCCGGACCACCAGCGGCACCAGGGTGCGCCAAAGGCGCGAGTCCAGCTCGAACAGGTCGCCGAATGCGTCGCGCACCAGTTCCCAGAGACTGATGAGCCGGCCGCGCGCGCGCTGGCCGCAATTGCCGCAGTACTGTCCCCTCAGGTGTGCGCCGCAGTTCAGGCATTCCGGCATCTCGCCGGCCGGCAGTTCGCGAAACCTGTCTTCGCGGAGGATGCGCTCCTGCCACGAAATCGCTGCGCCGAACCGCTCGAGTGCCGCGGCTTCCAGGTCGGTCGCGGCCCCGTCGACGAAGCGCTCGAGGGCTTCATCATCCTCTAGCGTGAACTGGCAGGCCCTGCCCGGACGGCCATCGGCATCCCGGCCGAGATCGAAAGAGACGACACCGACGACGCCGGCGGCCTCACGGGCGATATTCAGCTGCTGCTCGAGCCAGGCGCCGAAGTCCTCGATTGATTCCGGCTCTATGAATACCCGGCTTTCATAAATGGGACCGGAAACAGCCGTCATCGGCCCTTATTCGGTTTCGCTGTTTGTCTTACGGGTGACCTTCTTTTTTCCGGAAACCTTCTTGCGCGGCGCCTGCTTGCGCTTCGCGGCCTTTTTCGCCGGTTCTGGCGATGACTTGTCAGCCTGCCCGCCTGCCGTGCGCCGCAGGTCTTCCGGCGCAAAGTCATCGACGGCGAGTAGCGCAAATACCTTTTCGTGGTAGTCGCGCAGCTTCGCGGCCTCGTCCGTGTTGATGACTTCCGCGCTGGCGGCTTCGTCGATTTGCTCGCCGAGGTATTCGGAACGAATGAGTCCTTCCTTGTAGGCCTGGCGCAGCCTCCGTTCCAGCGGAGCGAGCTCGATACTCAACTGCAGCGCTTCCTCGAGCAAGCCAATCGGGTTACCGGGCTCGGTAGTCGTGTAAGCCTGCTGGCTAAGCCGCTCGCGCGCTTCGCCCGGCGTCGTTGCCAGTTCGACGACTTTATGGACCAGCTCGTCGGACGGCGCCGAGTAGGTGCGGCCGCGCGGAAATATGAAGATACGCAGGAACGTCGCGACCCAGCGATTGGGCAGGTTCCTGAGGAACGAATGCAGTGCTTCCTGTGCCTGGTACATCAGCGTGCGGACGGACCACTCGACAAGCGGCAGGTCCGTGGCGCGACGGCCCTGGTTTTCGAAATGCTTCAGCACGCAGGAAGCGAGGTAAATAGAGCTGAGCACGTCACCGAGCCGCGCCGAGAGCAACTCGCGCTTCTTGAGGTCTCCACCGAGCGTCAGCATCGCAAAATCCGACGCTAGCGCAAACGCCGCACTGTAACGATTGATGTTCTGGTAGTAGCGGCGCGTCGGTGTGTTGAGGGGCACTTTGCTGAATTTCGCATGCGTCAGCGCCAGGAAGAACGAGCGAGCAACGTTGCTGATCGCGTAGCCGATGTGGCCGAACAAGGCGTCGTCGAACTCGATCAGGCCGCGATCGATATCTTCGTCGCCGGCGGCGGCGAGTTCACGCAGCACGAACGGATGGCAACGAATCGCCCCCTGGCCGTAGATGATCAGGCTGCGCGTCAGGATATTCGCGCCCTCGACCGTGATCGCGATCGGGGCGGCTATCCAGCCGCGACCGAGGTAGTTGTTAGGCCCCAGGCATATACCCTTGCCGCCGTGCACATCCATCGCGTCGTTGCTGACCTTGCGGCCCAGCTCGGTGCAGTGATATTTGAGTATTGCCGAGGGCACGGCCGGTTTTTCGCCCTGGTCGATCGCACCGGACGTTACGGAAACGGCGGAGTTCATGATGTAGCTGTACCCGGCGATACGGGTCAGCGCGTCACCCACGCCTTCGAAATTGGCGATCGACGTATTGAACTGCTTGCGGATGATGGCGTAGGCACCTGTCGCGTAGCTGGCCGCCTGTGCGCCGCCCGCGGCAGTCGACGGCAGCGTGATAGCGCGGCCGACAGACAGCAGCTCGACGAGCATTTTCCAGCCCTTGCCCGCCATTTCCTGGCCGCCGATGATGTAGTCGAGCGGCACGAATACGTCCTTGCCCGACGTCGGGCCGTTCTGGAACGCGATCGTCAGCGGATGGTGGCGGCGGCCGGCGGTCACCCCGGGGGTATCGGTCGGTATGAGAGCGGCAGTGATGCCGTATTCATCCTTGTCGCCGATCAGGTGATCGGGATCGTAAAGCTTGAAGGCCAGTCCAAGTACCGTCGCGACAGGCGCCAGCGTTATGTAGCGCTTGTCCCAGTTGAGGCGGATACCGGTGATGGTCTTGCCTTCCCACTCGCCCTTGCAAACGACGCCACTGTCGATGATCGAGGCTGCGTCGGAACCGGCCTGTGGCGAAGTCAGCGCGAAACAGGGGATTTCGGTGCCCGCAGCGAGGCCCGGCAGGTAACGGTTCTTCTGATCCTCGGTGCCGTAGTGGAGCAATAATTCCGCCGGTCCCAGCGAATTCGGGACGCCGATCGTCGACGATGCCGTGGCGCTGCGACTCGCGAGTTTCATAATGACGCACGCATTCGCGTAGGCCGAGAATTCCAGTCCGCCGTACTGCTTGGGGATGATCATCGCGAAGAACTTGTTGTCGATGATGTAGTCCCAGACCTCCTTCGGCATATCGGCATGTTCGTGGCAGATCTCCCAGTCATTCAGCATCCGGCAAAGTTGTTCGCATGGGCCGTCGAGGAATGCCTGCTCCTCGTCCGAGAGTTTCGGGGCGGGATAGGACATGAGCCGGTCCCAGTTCGGCATGCCCGAGAACAACTCGCCTTCCCACCATACGTTGCCCGCTTCGAGCGCTTCCCGTTCGGTGTCGGACATCGAAGGCAGCATCTTGCGATAGACGTCGAGCAGCGGCTTCGTGATCTTTTCGCGCCGGAACTCGATGAGGTTGGGCACGATCATTGCGCCGAAGGCCGCCCACAGGAGCAGTTTCCACAGGAAGGCGCCTTCGCCGAAAATCGTGTAGGCGAGAATCGCGATTCCCGCCGCGACCGTCGACGTGCGCAGGTCGATTCGCTGATAGGCAAGGTAGATGGCGCCGCCAACGAACAGCAGCAACCAGAATAGGCTCATGACAAAACTGGACACGCGCTATCCTCCCGATTCAGGAAATTGCGTTTGTGAAACACTAACACCGTGACGCGACCCACGCCATCGAGTGCGTCACCTCACAGCAGGGACTCGATAGCGGCCCGCTCTTCGCGCAGTTCGGCATCCGTTGCGTCCATGCGCGCGCGGCTGAACTCGTCGATCTCCAGGTCCTGCACGATCTTATAGGTGCCGCCGCTGCAGCGCACCGGGTACGAGTAGATCACGCCTTGCTCGATGCCGTAGCTGCCATCCGCGGGAATTGCCATGCTCACCCAGTCGTCGCCATCGGTGCCGAGCGCCCAGTCGTGCATGTGATCGATGGCTGCAGAGGCCGCGGATGCTGCTGACGAGGCGCCCCGCGCCTTGATGATAGCTGCGCCGCGTTGCTGAACGACGGGAATGAATTCGTCGGTGAGCCACGCCCGGTCAACAATATCCGTGGCTGATTTGCCAGCAACGCTCGCGTGGCTGATGTCAGGGTACTGGGTCGCCGAGTGGTTGCCCCAGATGATCATCCGCTGCACATCACTGACATGGCTGTCTGTCTTTTGCGCCAGCTGTGCAATGGCGCGGTTGTGGTCAAGCCGCGTCATGGCAGTGATGTTGGCGGGGTCGATGTCTGGCGCGTTGCTGGCCGTGATAAGTGCGTTGGTGTTGGCAGGATTGCCGACCACGAGTACACGGATGTCGCGACTCGCATGATCGTTGATGGCTTTACCCTGCACCGAGAAAATCGCGGCGTTCGCTTCCAGCAGGTCCTTGCGCTCCATGCCCGGGCCGCGCGGGCGCGCTCCAACGAGCAGCGCGTAGTCGGTGTCCTTGAAGGCCACGTTCGGATCGTCAGTCGCAACGACGCCTGCGAGCGTCCTGAATGCGCAATCATCGAGTTCCATCACGACGCCCCGCAGGGCATCCAGGGCTTGCGGTATTTCCAACAGCTGCAGGATCACGGGCTGGTCGTTGCCGAGCATCTGCCCGGAGGCAATACGAAAGGCGAGTTGATAGCCGATCTGGCCGGCAGCACCGGTGATCGTTACGCGAACGGGTGATTTCATGATGTGATTCCCTGTTAGCCGGTCTGAATACATGCTGCCGTCCCCCGGCCAGCCTGCAGCGTGACTGTGCAATCCCCGGGGTCGGCGATTTTAGCATCGCCCTCCGCAAGTAACATCGGGGAGAACCGAAATCAGGGAAGCTCCGGGGGCGGAAACGCCAGCGCCAGGCGCTCTCGCTCCAGCCGGGCGGCCTCGAGGAGTCCCTGCCGTTCGAGCTCGAGTATGCACTCAAGCCAGCTGTTGGGGTCCGCCGTCGCTGTTTCGTCGCAATATCGCTCGGTTAACGTCTCTTGTATCGAGGTTGTCGCCGGCGCGCTCTGCAGCATCGCGGCGGGCGCCGTGTCTTCCTGGAAGGCTTCCTGCCGACGCAATTCCCGAACCCGATTCAGTGCTTCGGCCTCATCGGAACGTACTTCCGGGTCCGCCGAAGGTCCACGCGCCGGTTTCCGCAAGGCGTGTGCCGCCGCGGGCTCAGCGGCCTGAGGCGCCGCTTTCTCGAGGCGTTTTGCGGCGGCTGGCGACGTCACCGCAGGGGGTGCTGTTGCTGGCGGAACGCTGTCGAATTCGGCGGGTCCGGGATCGGGCAGCAGCGAAATCTCGATGACGATGGCAAGGCAGACGCCAATCGTTGCGACCCACGCGGCCGGTCGCAGCCACGCGACGGCGTCTTTCCAGCGCGGCCTTGCGGCGCCGCGGGCAGCGTTCAGAATGATGTGATCGAGATGGTCGGGTGAGCGTTCATCGGCCATCTCCCGATAAGCCGCGGACACGCGCGGGTCACCCGGTTCGTCTTTGTTCATGCGCTTGTCGCTCATGCTGTCTCCGGGGGGTCGTCCATTGCCTCACGCAGCTTCCGAACCGCGTAACGCAGCCGACTCTTGGCGGTCTCCCGCTTGCAGTCGGTGATCGTGGCGATTTCGTCCAGCCCCAGCCCGCCTTCTTCGTAGAGCAGAAATACGTCACGCTGCTCATCGGGCAGCGATCTCAGCGCGGCATCCAGTCGGCGCCGCGCGAGGCTTTTCTCGACGAGCATTTCGGGACAGTCCCCGCCATCCGGTTGCGAGTCGGGCTCGATATCCGCCGTGTTGCCGTGCCGCTTGTTGCGGCGTATGTAATCGATAAAGCAATTGTGCGCCACGTGGTAGAGGAAGGTCGTGAACTTCGCGGTCGGGCGATAATTCTCGCGCGACTTGATGATCTTGCCCCATACCTCCTGGAAAACGTCCTCTGCGGCTGCGCGCTGACGGCACAGTCTGAGCAGGTAGCGGAACAGCGCGTCCTTGTGACGGCGGTACAGTATCTCGAACGCCGCCACATCGCCGTCGCGGTAGCGCAGCATCAGCGCGCTGTCTTCAGGCCGGTGCTCCATGCGCGGAGCATAGGCGAGGCACGCCGATTGGGAAAGCGCGCGTGGTGCCTGGCGCAGCAAACGTGCCGAAGCCGCCATTAGCGGCAATGTCCCGCAGGGAGCCGAATCCGGGCACAGGCGGTGATGTAAGCCATTGTTTTAAAACGTTCCTGTTTCATATCCGGGTATATAAACGGCTCCCGGAGGCGGGCGGGGTTAGTTTTGGCGACGCGAGGCTTGCAAATCGTCCCAATAGTGTTATAGTCAACTATAACACTAGCTCAGTTGGACCTGTTGGCGGAGACCCGCGGTGAAAAAGCGCATAGCCCAATACCTGAACGAAATCGTGAGTATCACGATCATGTTGCTGATGACGATTGCACTGATCGCTGGCCAGTCGGCTCCCGTGTCGACGGGTGCCGACCACGGATCCGATCCGCTGCTTCACAAGGTTGTGCGTGTGGTTGGCGACGATTAACGCAATGATATTTTCAGTAGGTTCATTTTCCGTCACCAGGGCGAGCAAAGTAGCGACGGAGTTGTTGCGCCGGCCTGCGGGTGCAGGTCGGCGTTTTTTTGTGAACCATGCCGGCAAGCGCAGCGTAACTGCTCGCGCCGCTGGCGGATAGCGAGAGATCGATGGATCCGAAGTGGAGTGAAGACCTGCCGATTTATCGCCAGTTGCGCGATCGCGTGGTCGAAATGATCCTCGAAGGCGTGCTTGGAGATGGCGACGCGCTGCCGTCGGTCCGCAACGTCGCTGCCGAATACCGGCTCAATCCTCTCACCGTGCTCAAGGGTTACCAGGAGCTCGTCGACGAGGGACTCGTCGAGAAGAAGCGCGGACGCGGCATGTTCGTCACCGATGGCGCTCACAAACAGCTGCTCAAGGACGAGCGCCGGCGCTTTGTCGACAAGGAATGGCCCAAGGTGCTGGAAACGATCGACAGGCTGGGACTCGATGCCGCAGAGCTGCTTTCCCGGTCAACCGAATCCGCCGAGAAAGGGGGGGACGATGACTAGCCTCGTAACCGCTCGAGGGGTGTCGAAGCACTACGGCAAGATTTGCGCCGTCGACAACGTCAGCTTCGACATCGACAAAGGCAAGATCATGGGGCTGATCGGGCCCAACGGCGCCGGCAAGACGACCTTGCTCAAAGCCGTGCTCGGGCTTACGGAATGCGACGGCGATCTTTCCGTGCTCGGTCTGGATCCCTTCAGGCAGCGCAAGGAACTGATGCGGAATATCTGTTTCATTGCTGACGTGGCCGTGTTGCCTCGATGGATACGGGTCAGCCAGCTACTCGACTTCGTGGAATCGACTCACCCGAACTTTTCACGCGAGAAGGCCGAAGCATTACTGGCTAACACCAAAGTGAATACCCGCAGGGACTCCAGGGTCCGCGAGCTTTCGAAGGGCATGGTCGCGCAGTTACACCTCGCAATTATCGCCGCTATCGATGCCAGGTTGCTGGTACTCGACGAGCCGACGCTGGGCCTTGATATCATTTTTCGCAAGGAGTTCTACGCCAACCTGCTGTCAGACTATTTCGACGAGGAGCGGACCATCCTTGTCACCACTCACCAGGTGGAAGAGATCGAGAACATCCTCACCGACATCATGTTCATCAATGAAGGGCGCATTATTCTCGATGCGTCGATGGATTCTCTCGGCGAGGACTACGTGGAACTACTGACGTCGGGCGATAAAGCGGAGCAGGCCCGAAGTATCGGCCCGATCGCGGAGCGCGACGTATTCGGCAAGAAGATAATGCTGTTCGAGAAGCCCGATCGCGAACGTCTGGAGCCTCTTGGCGACCTGCATACGCCGTCGGTTGCCGACCTGTTCGTCGCGAAGGTTAAGGGGGCCATGACATGATCGGGAATCAACTGGCATTGATCAGGCGCGAGATCTGGGAGCACCGATCCATTTACGTGACGCCGATCGCGATAGCCGTGATCGTGTCGCTGGTATCGCTGGCCGGGATGGTCACGGTGTCGGCCTTCGACAAGGAGCTCAACATGGCGTTGTTCGGCGCGTCGAACATCGCCGGAGATGCCGAGCGCCAGGCCGCCCTGACCGCGTTTTTTCTGGGCACCTCCTGGATCTTCCTGTTTGCGCTCGCGATTCTGACGACGTTCTACACCCTCGATTCACTGTACGCCGAGCGTAAGGACAAGAGCATCCTGTTCTGGCGCTCATTGCCGATTACCGACGCCGAAACCGTCGTGTCCAAGTTGTTGACTGCCCTGTTCGTCCTGCCGCTGGTAACGGTTGCGGTGATCATCCTTACGCATCTCGTCAACCTCGTGATCACAAGCGGCTGGGTTATCGTCAAGGGCGGCAACGCGGCGCACCTGATCTGGGGCTCCGTGCCGCTGTTCGACAATTGGGCAGCGGCGCTGATAGTCACGGTGGCATCTGCGCTATGGATGTCACCGCTCATTGGCTGGTTCCTGTTCGTTTCGGCATTCACCAAACGCTCACCGCTGCTCATGGCGTTTATGCCGCTGATTATCATTCCGATCATCGAATGGATATTTTTCCGGTCCAAGATCTTTGCGAGCGCCGTGTTCGGACGCGGCGAGATGATTCCCTTGTTCCGGGAGATGGATATCGAGCATTTCTTCGACGAGGATCGCATGGTGGTGAATGAAGAATTGGTCAGGCTGCTTGCCCATATCGATGTCGGCAAGTTTCTCCTGAGTCCATCCGTCTGGACTGGCCTGGTCGTCTGCGGGTTGTTTGCAACAGCGGCAATCTACGTGCGGCGTTACAGGGACGATTCCTGATTACTGCGGCTCGGTGCTGATGCCGTACTTACGGAGCTTGCCCCGAAACTGGTGGTAACTCAGATCCAGTAGTTCCGCAGCCATCGTCTGGTTGAAGCGGGCTTTTTCCAGCGCGGCCCGCAGGAATTCCTTCTCCGTCTCCTGGAGGCGTTCCGTTAGCCGCATCGGCAATAATGGCGCTCGTTTCTGCCGCAACGGCGCAGGTGACCCGGTCACTGCCGGCGCGGGTTGGAAGGGTGAGTCGAAGGGATCAAAAGCAATTTTCGTAATGAGCTTTTCCGGATCAGGCTCCCTGTATACGGATCGCTCGATCGTGTTCTTCAGTTCGCGAACGTTTCCCGGCCAGTCGTATTGCAATAGCGATGACGAGGCGCGCGGGCCGAATCCGGCAAACAGTTCACGCTTCAATTCACTCGCCATGTTGATCGCGAAGGCAAAGGCGAGCGGCAGAATATCCTCGAGGCGCTCCCGCAGCGGCGGCACCGTAATCACGTCGAACGCAAGCCTGTCCAGGAGGTCACGGCGGAATTTGCCGTCTGCGGCCAGCAGCCGCAGATCGGCGTTGGTGGAGCCCACGATTCTCACGTCGACCTGCAGCGTCTCGCTGCCACCCACCCGCTGGATCTCACCGTATTCGATAACCCTGAGGATCTTCTCCTGCATGCGCAGAGAAATCGTCGCGAGTTCGTCCAGGATCAGGGTGCCGCCGTCAGCCCGTTCGAAATGCCCGACATGTGTCCTCACTGCGCCCGTGAATGCGCCGGCCTCGTGTCCGAACAGCTCCGATTCCAGGATCGTCTCGGTCAGTGCAGCGCAATTGACTTTAACGACGCTGGATTCCCAGCGGTCAGAAAGGTAGTGCAGCCGCGAGGCGACGAGTTCCTTGCCGGTGCCGCGCTCGCCGACGACCAGCACCGGTTTCGACAGCGGCGCCGCGCGGGATACGTGTTCCAGCATCTCGAGGAAGACGGGTGCCTCCCCGATGATGGGTTGTACCGGGCGCTCGGAAGCCATTGGTCAATTTAGCCACAAACTGGTCAAAAAAGTAAATAACTAGTAAAAACGACCACTTTGCAGCTGCTTATCGTGTGCCGCATGTTCGGTATTATTGATTTTAAAACAATAACTTATTTCGATTCGGGGCAGGTTGGCACAGATGCTGCAACATTAGTGGTGACATTCACGCCATCAAGAGGACAAATCATGGGCATTTTCACGAGATTCAGTGACATCGTGAACTCCAATATCAACGCCATCCTGGACAAGGCGGAGGATCCCGAGAAAATCGTTCGGTTGATGATCCAGGAGATGGAGGACACCCTGGTCGAGGTTCGATCCGCAGCCGCGCGCTCGATAGCGGACAAGAAGGACCTGAACCGCAAGCTCGGCTCGCTCGAGTCCGAACTGCAGGACTGGGAGGACAAGGCGGAACTGGCATTGCGCAAGGGCCGGGACGACCTCGCGAAAGCGGCACTGGTTGAAAAATCGCGAGTGCAAAATGCTGCGGACGCCGTCAAGTCGGACTACGCAGCCGTCGACGAAGGCCTGGCAAAACTCAACGACGACATCGCGCGTCTGGAAGCAAAGCTGCAGGACGCCAAGGCGCGGCAGAAAGCGCTGCTTGCGAGGCACAAGACGGCCAACAGCCGGCTGGCTGCGCGGCAAAAGATTCACGACTACAAGATCGATGATGCGATGGTTCGGTTCGAGCAGTACACGCGGCGTATCGATGACGTCGAGGGGCGTATCGAGGCGTACGATCTAGGCCTGCCGAAGGACCTGAATCACGAGTTCGCGAGTCTCGAGGCCGAAGAGTCCGTGCAAAAAGAGTTCGACGAGCTGAAGCGTCGCGTGCAGGGTGAAACCCGGCAGGCGGCCGATTCGGAGTAAGCGCACATGTATGCACTAATGACTCTCGCCGTCATTCTGTTCCTTACGGTTCTCGCGCCGGTGATCGTCATTTTCTACTTCATCACGAAGTGGAAGCAGACTCGCGAGATATCCGGCGATGACGAGCGCATGCTCGAGGAGCTCTGGACGCTTTCGCAACGCCTGGAGGAACGGATCGAGACGCTGGAGCGGATACTCGACGACGATTCAACAACGCACAGGAGGCAATAAATGAGGCAAGGCACCTGGAATACTGACTACGGTCCATTCCGAGGTTTCTACCGTGATCGGGAAAACGGCTGGATATTTGGCGTCTGCGCCGGGCTGGCCGACCGCTTCAACCTGCAGGTAGGCGCGGTTCGCGCCCTGGCGGTGATAAGCCTGCTGGTGTTTTTCTGGCTGACGGCCGCCATGTATATTGCTGCGACCTTGCTGATTCGGGAAAAACCATTGATTTATTCCGGTGCGCGTTCAGAGTACGAGTTCTGGCGCCGCGAACGGAGACATTACTGGAGGGCAGAATGACTAGCCATGCTTCCGTAACCGAGCGGCGCTTTTATCGCAATGCCGACAAGGCGATGCTCGGCGGCGTGTGCGCAGGAATTGCAGACTATTTCGGCTTCAATCTATGCGTCACGCGCTTACTCGCGGTCATCGCTTTTTTTACGATGCCCTTGACCCTGATCGGCTACCTGGCGCTTGTCATCCTGATACCCAGCGTCTCCGCAAAGGACAGGCCGCGCAACGTCGACCCCGAGTTCCACAGGGCCGTGCGTTCGTCGCCCTCTCAGACGATGAGTGACGTGCGAAGCCGGTTCAAGTCGCTCGACAGGCGCCTTGCGCGTCTCGAGAAGTACGTGACGTCCTCGCGTTACCAGTTGGACCGTGAGTTCGACCGGCTCAAGGACTGATCAGTCAGCAACCAAAGGATGTGTTGATGAACACGATGTTCTATGTGGTCTGTATCGTCGCGATCGTGCTCTTCGCGAACACAGTGCAACAGTATCTGAAACTGCGCCACCGAAAAGAGGATAAAAGCGCGCTTGCAGAAGATACGCAGGCGCAGCTGGACGCCCTGGAAGGCCGGATCAAGGTGCTCGAGAGGATCGTCACTGAGAACAGGTTTGATCTTCGTGACGAGATCAATAAGCTCTGACCAATGGATGAGCAGGCGCCAGGTATCGTGTCACTACTCGACAACCTGGGCATCACCTTCCGCAACGTCAGCCTTTTGACCATCGGTATGACCGCGGCCGAACTGCCGGGCATCGAGGCCCTGCATGCTTACGAGAGGCTTTACGGTATCGAAGAGCTGCCGAAGACCCTGAGAGTGCAGCTGGGAATTGTCGTGGCACCACTCGGCTCCATGTCCCGAACGGGCGCGGAGCAGCTCCTGGCTCGTCTTCGAGACGTTCATTGCGAGAAGGTGTTGCTTGTCGACACGGGCTCAGCCTGGGCCCCGGAAGACCTGAGATCGCTGGGTTACCTGGAAATAAAATGGCCGCAGGTCGACGGGCGTTACTACCTCTTCGACCCGGACCAGTTCAATCAACCACGTGAATGGAACAATCCATCCGATTGGGCCAACCCTGAAAACTTCCGAAAATATCGCTGGTAGGATTCAGTCCGATTTTTGTTCGGACCTGCGCGCATTGTAGGCGCGAACCTGCTGATTCCACTGTTCGCCGAACAGGAATTTTTCCTCGTTTGCCGCATCAAAGCGCTTTGACAGCAATTCATCGCGACGCTGGATGGTTTCCTCGTCCGGATTATCCAACGCCGCAATAGCGTCCTTTTCTTCTTGCTCGATGCAGTTCAGATACTCGTCGACGGCCGCGATAAATGCCTTCACGGCTGTCTGCGCTGCGATCATGTCTTCCTTCGCCGCGACGTTTCCGTCCGGCAGGGTGGGACGTTCCGGGTATTCGCATGCGAGACCGAATGCCGGTAAAGCAAAGAGGAATAGCGCAGCTGCGATTATTGTCAGATTCTTCATTGGGTCACTTCAGGCGATCGGGCGGATCCGAGTCGTGTACGCCCAGGTTACGAGGATGGCCTATTTAAGCATGATGTCGGCAACGAGTGAAGACGCTGTAATAAGTCAGGCAAACAGCGCCCGGTGCGTGTCCGTGCCCTCAGCCTGAGCAAGGAGAAGCTCGAGGTAACTGTCCGAGCTCATCGGGTCACCGAACAGCAGGCCCTGCACGTACGTGCAGCCGAGTCGTTGCAGGAACGCGAGCTGATCTTCACTCTCCACGCCCTCCGCAACGACATCCATGTTGAGATTGCGGCCCATCTGGATGATCGTGCTGACGATGGTCGCGTCATCCGGATTGCTCGACACATGGCGTACGAATGACTTGTCGATCTTGAGCGTACTGATCGGAAACTGCTGCAATGCGCTCAGAGATGAATAGCCGGTGCCGAAATCGTCAATGGCGAGATGCAAACCGAGCGCATACAGTTGATCGAGTAACTTGATTGTTCGCTCCGGGTTCTCCATCAGCGTGGTTTCGGTTATCTCCAGTTCCAGGGACGTGGGCGAAACCTCGTAACTGCGCAGTATCGAGCTGAATCGGCGAGTGAAGTTCGGTTGCCGCAGCTGCTTCAGAGACAGGTTGACGGAGACCCGGCCAGGGGACGACACCGATCGCTGCCAGGAGCGGAAGTCCTCGCATACCTTGTCGAGAACCCATTCCCCGATCTCGATAATGAGGTTGGTCTCCTCCGCGATCGGAATGAAGTCCGACGGCAGAATCATGCCTCTCTCGGGGAGATCCCAGCGGACCAGTGCCTCGGCCCCGAAAACCTCACCGGTCTCGAGGTTGTACTTCGGCTGGTAGTGGACGAGTAGTTCGTCGCGCTCGAAAGAGCGTTTTAGCTTGCTCTTGGTCATCAGCCGTTCGACGGCGGCCTCGTTCATCACGGGCTCGTAATACGAGAACACGTTGCCGCCGGACTTTTTGGCATGGTAGAGCGCGGCGTCGGCATTACGAATCAGGTCGATGACGTTTGGTGCGTCCTTCGGATAGCAGGCAATGCCCATGCTCGCAGTCATGAAGACCTCATGACCCTGTACGAAAAACGGATCTGCCAGCCTGTCCAGCACGAGTTTCGCCAGGGCGTCGGTCTGCTTCCTGCCGCTCTCGTCCGGCCCGAGTCCGTCAAGAATCACGGCGAATTCATCGCCCGCCAGCCTGCCGATAATCGAGTCCTCGGGCAGTGCCATATTCAGCCGTTCCGCCACGGTCTCCAGCGTCGTGTCGCCCGCCAGGTGCCCGAACGTATCGTTGATCTCCTTGAAAGCGTCAATGTCGATATAGAACAGGCACAGGGGCTTGGAACTTCTGCGGGCCCGGGCAATGCAGCGTTGCAAAAGATGCTGGAACTGCATCCGGTTCGGGAGCTTCGTAAGCGCGTCGATGCGCGCGAGGTAGCGAATGCGTTTTTCCGCACGCCGTCGCTCAGTGATGTTCTGCGCTGCGTAGATTCGGTCGCCGGATTCGGCCTCCTTGCCGCCAAGAAAGGAACAGGTGTAGGAAACCGGGATCGACTCGCCGAGCTTGGTCTCGAAAAACGCCTCGCGTGGCAGGCCGGACGGTTTCTGGTCGACGAGCGTGTCGCTCTTGCTGGTGTTAACGATTTGGTCGATTGATGCGCCAAGGAGTTCCTTTTCCTCGTAGCCGAGCAAATGCGATGTGGCTTTGTTGATACGCTTGATCGAGCCGTCGTTGGCAGTAACGACGATGGCATCGTTCATGCTGGACAGAATGCTGTCGACATAGTCGCGAGAAATGGTCGTGGTCTTGAGCTTGTCTCGCATGTCATTGAAAACGGCAGCTAGCTCACCAAGTTCGCCGGGCTCGACGCGTAGCGGTTCGCCGAAGTCTGAGTCGCGAAGCTTCTCGGCTTGCCGTTTGAGTTCGCGGATTCGTCTTGTCTGGCTCCGGGCGATCAACCAGATTGCGATTCCCGCAACCAGCAGGATCAGCGTGGAAAAAACCTCGACCCACACGAAACTCATGGTCAGACCGTCTTCAGCGACCTGCGCCCGCGCTGCAGCAGCGGGTAAGGCTGACACGACCAGCACAGAGGAAATTCCCGAAACGGATCGCGCCAACGTAGTAGTGCGGAATAAGTTGCAGCCGATCATTGCCTTGATATCCAGGGTGATACGGGGGCGGGCGTAGCGGCCGCCGACGGCCGTATCTAACCGTTATTATTTTGCACCAAGTTTAGCACCTGGATGGAAATGTCGGCGCGCGTCTTGAATTGGGCAAATGGTTTCAATAGAAACTATTTGCCCTGACTGTCGATTCAGTCTTCGGTATGTCGCTTTTCGATGAACTCCATGGGTTCCGGTTGGCTCGTGGTTTTCATGACGCCTTCCACGACGGCGCCCTCAGCGACGGCAATCGCTGCCGCTGACACGGTCCCGGTGATCCTGGCGGTATCTGTGATCTCGACGCGGCCGGTGGCGAGGATATCACCCTCGACATGGCCGGAAACAACCACGTTTCCTGCCCGTATCGTGCCCTTCCAGAGCGCGCTCTTCGCCAGCATCAGGGTGCTGTCTATCTCACAGTCACCTTCCACCTCGCCATTGACCTGGAAGTCGCAGTTGCCGGTTATTACTCCGGAAATCCTGCAACCTTCGCTGATAAGTGTGGCGGTGCCGGATGAACGATCGCGTAAACGTCGACGGCGGGATTCACTCATGCGCTTATAACTCCGAAGAAAGCGGCGGGGACCAGGGCGCATGTTACCTGCAGTTAAGCAGGTTTGTCAGTGATCGACGGTTATTGTTTAACCGTATTGCGCTACTTCTCGATGTACCCGTAACCGATTGTCTCGATTTCTACCAGAACGCTGCCTTCGAAAATCAAGCGGCGCATGAGCTTTCGCGGTCCGAAATTGTAGACGAACTCGGTAACGATGACTTCCGTTGCGAAGTGTCCGACGCCGGGCGTGCGGTAGTAGATGTGGCCGGGGTTCCGCAGTCGAAAACGATAGTCATAGGCGCGCACCGTGCGTCCCAGGTGCCTGACCGACGTCGGTTCGCCGCAGGCCGCGATTACCTGCTGCTCGTGCATGCCGTCACGCACCAGCTTGCCGCCACAACGAAAAGCCAGCGCCGGGTCGGCGGCGAGGAGTAATATTGCGGCCAGCGCCGCGGCCAAAATCGATCTCGAGGGAACTACGTTCATCGTCGCCGGTAACAACCAGGAGGGCGCACAATAGATATACCGTATCGCATTTTTGCGCTTTTCGCAGCGCGTGTTGCGCCGCGTACCTCTTATTCGACAGGCCGGCCGTCGACGGGTTCACTGGTCAGCGTTCGCGGATACAGCGCATCAGCCGAGCTTGTGGTAAAACGCTGGTTATGAATCAGGTGTTTGAGCAGCGCCTCGGGGCCCTGCTGACTCGTGGCGGCGCTTCCGTTGCCGGGGGCAGGAGGGGCGTCGAGAAGGAGTCTCTGCGTGTTACTTCCGACGGTTACCTGGCGCAGACACCGCATCCGCAGGGCCTGGGCTCGGCGCTGACCAATCGCTTCATTACGACCGATTTTTCGGAGGCATTGCTCGAGTTCGTGACGCCGGCACTGGGTAGTACCTGGGAGGCGCTGCAGGTGCTCTGCGACATACACCAGTTCACCTACCAGAAGCTTGGCGAGGAGCTTCTCTGGTGCGCCAGCATGCCCTGCCGTCTGCCGGCTGACGCGGATATACCGCTGGCACGATACGGTAATTCCAATGTCGGGCGAATGAAGACGATCTACCGGCGCGGGCTGGGTCATCGCTATGGCCGAAACATGCAGACGATAGCCGGGGTGCATTTCAATTACTCGCTGCCCGAGTCATTCTGGCCGGGGTACCGGGAGATACTCGGCGTAGATGCCGGCGAGAGCGAATTCCGGTCAACGCACTATCTGGGCCTGGTCCGCAACTTCCGAAGATTCGGCTGGATAGTGCTCTACCTGTTCGGCGCTTCGCCGGCACTGTGCAAGTCCTTCGGCGGCGGCAAGGCACTGGCGATGCCGGAACTCAACGCCGAGACATGGTACGAGCCCTACGGAACGTCGCTACGCATGAGTGACCTGGGCTACAACAATCAGACCCAGGCGGGCATCTCGATTTCGTTGAATCGGCTGGACGAGTATATCCGCGACCTGAGTGAGGCGATTCGCACGCCTGAACCCGAATACGAAAAAATCGGCGTCATCAGGAATGGTGAGTATCAACAGTTGAGCACCAACAAGCTGCAGATCGAAAACGAGTACTACAGCCCGGCGCGGCCGAAGCGCGTCGCCCGTTCGGGTGAGCGGCCGACTGCTGCGCTCCGGCGTGGCGGAATCGAGTACGTCGAGATTCGATCCCTCGATCTCAATGTGTCCGATCCTGCCGGTATCAACCAGAATACGATGCGTTTCATCGAAGCGTTTCTTATTTACTGCCTGCTCGAAGAAAGCCCACCCTTCGATGCCGAGTCCTTCGAGGAAGCGCTGCAAAACCAGTCGCTGGCGGCAAAGCGGGGAAGAGAGCCTGGTCTGAAACTCCGCCGCGACGGCAAACCGGTTGACCTGTCGGACTGGGCGCGCGAGATCGTCGACAAAGTGGCAGCCGTTGCCGGGCTCATCGACCATGACGAGGACGATAGCAGCTACCGTGATGCAGTCTCCGTTGCGGCGTCGCATGTGGCGGAACCGGAAGGCACGCCGTCCGCACGTCTGCTGCAGGAGCTTCGCGATGCGAACACCAGTTTCTTCGAATTCGCGCTCGATCTCGCGCGGCGCGACAAGCGGTATTTCTCGTCGATCGCACCAATGCCGCCGGAACGTGCGCAGCAGATGGAAAACGAAGCGGTTGAATCGCTCCAGCGGCAACGCGACATCGAAGCCGCGGACGATATAGGTTTCGAAGACTACCTGGCGCGCTATTTCGCGTCCGGTTAGGGCCTGTTAGTTCAGGACGGTATTTCCTCACCGTCGCGCCAGGCGACTTCACGATGCAGCGCCTGCAGCCGCCGGGTCAGTTCGCCGGGGCCGCCGTTGCCGATCATGCGGCCGTCCGCCTCGAGGATGGGCGTCAATTCTCCCATGGTTCCGGACGTAAATGCCTCGTCAGCGGTATACAGTTCGGTAAGAGACAGGTTGCGCTCGATGGCGGGTATTTCCTGTTCGCGACAGATATCGAGCACCATTTGCCGCGTCAGTCCGGGCAGGCAGGCGTCGGCGTGCGGTGTGTAAACCGTTCCGCTTCTGACCATGAAGATATTGGTGTCGTTGGTCTCCGACACGAAGCCGTTGAGATCGAGCATGACTGCGCTGTCGACTCCGGCAACATTCGCCTCGATCGCAGCGAGAATGTTGTTCAGCAGATTGTTGTGATGGATCTTGGAATCGAGACACGAGGGCGTGTTGCGGCGGGTTGATGCAGAAATAACGCGAATTCCCTCATCGGAGTATACCGGCGGTTTCCATTCCGCGAGCACGATCAGCGAACAGCCCGACTGGTTCAGCTTCGGATTCATGCCGGACGTAATTTTCTCGCCGCGAGTCAGCGTGAGCCGAATATGCGCGCCGTCACGCATGCCATTGGCCTTGAGCGTCTCGAATACCGCGGCGCGAATTTCCTGCGATGACGGTATCGCGGCAAAGGCCAGGGCCCTGGCCGAATTCTGCAGGCGGGTCAGGTGGGCGGAAAGCGCCGCGATCCTGCCTTCGTAGACGCGCAGGCCTTCCCACACCGCATCGCCGCCCTGGACGACACTGTCGAACACGGACACGCGCGCCTCGGCGCGAGAGCGCATCGCGCCATTGACGTAGACGAGGATGTCCTGGTTGCGCGGGTCGACTGTGGTCAATTTTCTGCTCCTTTCGCGTCGGCACGGATCGCGTGCTCGAAAAGCCTGTCATACCACGGCTGACATTCGTCGAGCAGCGGCTGCAGGCGGGCCGGGAATTCCGACTTCGCCCGGTAGGGCGCAAAGCCGGTGCTCTGATGTACTGCGTGGTACCAATGCGGCGCCCAGACGCCGTCTTCCGGACGCGGACCGGCCTTCCAGCTCAGCATGGCCGGCGTGAATGGCAGCCCGATGTGTTCGCAGAGCGCGCGGAGGACGGCCGCCGGGTTGGTCAGCAGCTCCCGCGAGTCAAGGATGGCGGGCTCCTGCCCGGCGTCCAGCAGGCCGGAATACAATTCCCATTGCCGGCGCAGGCCGGTATCGGCGAGGTTCGGCTGGGGCAGCTGAATCGACAACGACGGCAGCATGTCCCGTGGATCGCGGATCAGGAAGATGTTGCAGGTTTCGTGCAGGAAGCCGAGATCGAGATCCACGAGGTGGTGGGCCATGTGCTTGATGAACAGTCGCGGCTGCGGGTTCTCCGCCTGGCGCCGGAGCAGTTCCCGCATGACGGCATCGCCATCGCAGTTCATGGCTGCGATGACCTCGTCCCTGCCGGGGTGTTCGGCGCCCGTCACGCGAAGGTAATGGCCGTACAGCGGCTCGTCGATCACGGCCACGCTGTCATTCTGCGCGAAACTGTACATCAGCGCCGTCGAAACGTTCCGCGGTCCTGACCACAGGCATATGGCGGTTGTCATTACATCACTCGTCTGGCTTCGCGGTTCCCGCGGCTGCAGTTTACTGGCATCCGCCCGTGCGGCGAAATCGTGCCTTTATCCGGCGGCTCGTGTCGATTGCTCATCGCACGGCCGGCTTCAGTGTGCGGTCCGTCACAGTTTCGCCCGGGGGCGCTGTGACGACCCGGCGGACTTAACTAAACTCGGGGTCTTCGTCGTGGCTCTCGATGGACTACGCATGTTGAAGACCCTTATTTTCGGATTCCTGTTGGGCATCGTCGGAACTGTCGCGGCGGCCTGGTACGTCCCCGTCGTCGATCAGTACCGCGAGTCTTCCATTATTTCCGTGGCCCCCAATGGCGGCAACACGGAATCGTTTCGCATCAACATACCGACGGATCGCATCATGATGGGTGCTCCCATGCAGGCCGAGCCGTTGCCGCCCGGGCTGCGGTGGCCCACCGAGGAGTTGTTCGACGGCGTCCGAGTAGAGTTGTTCAAGGTAAGAAACACGCGCGAGACCGTCATCGGCATCGCCAGCCGCATGGTTGCGGACAGTGATGCGATCGAGGACAGCGTCGAGTGGGTCCTGCACCTTCCCGCCAGGGGTACGTTTTACGTCACGATGCCGGCGCAGCCGGCTGACGATGTCCGCCGGGTGGGATCTCTGCGCGCCGGAACCCGGGAGTTCCGTCCCATGCAGGGCGAGGTCAGCGAGCGCTGGGTGCCGAACACGGACGATGACGACCCCGAAGCTCCGGACGGGCATATCGAAATCGTAACCTCGTTCGTGGGCACGTTTTCCGACGATATGACTGAAACTGCGTTGACGGAGGGTGCATTGTGATCAGGTACGTCGCGGGACTGCTGTCCGGAATCCTGCTGGGCGTGTTTGCAGCCGCAACACTGCTCTATTTGAATCCGCTGGCATCGCGAAACCCCCTGTCGCCGCTATCGGTCACCAACAACGAGATACTGAGTGTCGGATATTCGGCCGTCCCCACCGACTCGATCGTCTATACCAACGACGGTGAGTCACGGATCAAGCCGCATCCCGAAAAGGTCAGGGAGTTGTGGGAGGCACCGATCAGGCGGTCTGAAGTGCTGGTAACCGTCGTGACGGACAGCCGCAATAATCCCGCGGGTATCGGCATCAAGTTTTCGTCGGATTCGGAGAAGAGCCGGGTCATTAATGGTGAAGCGCTCGTCGACAGTGCCTGGCATATTCACCTGGTCGAACGCGGCAGCCTGTTCGTGGAGCAAACCGAGAACCACTGGAATTTTCTGCGCCAGATCGTCCTGCCCGCCTACTGGAGCTCGGCCAATCACTGGAAGGGCCTCTGGAACGGCAACATGACCGTGGGGCCGGGCGCCCTCGGCACCGCAGCCGTGTCCGGTGGTACCGGTGAATTTGCGGGCCTGGAGTCCGAGGCCGTGGAAGCGATCAATGCGAGCGCTTACTCGGTGTCCCAGGGACCGGTCGCGATGGACGGACGCCTGACAATTGACGTAACCGGCGATGTCGAGCTGACCGCCGTCGACGTCACGGAACGCTGAGCCCCGCTCGTCAGGCCAGGTCCTTCAGCTGCACGCCGGTGTCCGCCAGGCGCTCCGGCGCCATACTCTGCCGCGCGGCAATCAACGCCTTCGATTGCACGAAATCCCGCGGCGCATTGATAGCGTCGCAGGCAATCAGTATGCCGCCCCGCAGATAAAGGCAGGAAAACGAGCGTGCCGCGGGCTCGCCGCGAACCACCACCTCGTCGTAGCCTTCCGACAATCCCGCAATCTGCAGCTTGAGATCGTATTGATCCGACCAGAACCAGGGCACCTGTGAGTACTCCACGGTGTTGCCACAGATGTTGGCTGCCGCGGTCTTCGCCTGCTCGAGCGCGTTGTGAACGGATTCGAGCCTCACGTGCCGGCCATAGGTGTTGTTGGGATGGTATGTGCAGTCGCCGACAGCGTAGATGTTCGGGTCTGCCGTCCGGCAGTGCGTGTCTACGACGATACCGTTATTCACTTCGAGGCCGGCCGATGCCGCGAGTTCGGTATTCGGCACGATGCCGATGCCCGCGATCACGAGGTCCGCAGGCAACGACTGACCGTCATCCGTCCGCACTGCATTGACTCTCGTAGCGCCCTCGATCGCCTCGAGCGCCGTCGACAGCATGAGATGGACACCGTGCGCCGTGTGTTCTGCCTGGTAGAAGTCCGAGACGGCAGGCGAGACGACACGATTCATCACCCTGTCCGCCATTTCCAGCACGCAGACGTCGAATCCGAGCTGCCGGGTCACGGCAGCGACCTCGAGGCCAATGTAACCCGCACCGATAATGACAATGTTCCTGGCGGAGTCCATGTCGCGGCGAATGCTGGAAACGTCGTCGATGCTGCGCAAATAGTGCAACCCGTCCATGTCGCAGCCAGGCACCTGGACGTGCCTGACGCGCGAGCCCGTCGCGAGAACCAGCGTGTCGTAGGCAATACGTTCGCCGGCCGCGGTGGTTACGCACTGCTGCTCGCGATCGACGGCCGTGATCCGCGTTTCGAGACGTACGTCGACGTCGGGGGCTGCGTAGAATTCCGGCGGTTTGAAGTAGAGGCGCTCTGCCGGAAGCTCCCCGGCCAGGAATTTCTTCGAAAGCGGCGGGCGCTGGTAGGGCAGCCAGGGCTCCTCGCCGGCGAGTACGATGCTGCCATCGAAGCCGTTCTGCCGGAGAGAGGCGATGACCTGTCCGGCGGCGTGACCCGCTCCGGCAATGACGAGTTGGTGCGCCAGGGATCCGCTCCTTATGCAGACGTTTCAGACGGGCTGCAGCGGCCAGAGAATGGGCAACAATATCATTACGGCAATGAATACGACGATGGTCAGCGGCACGCCGACCTTGAGATAGTCGACGAACCGATACCCGCCCGGGCCCATTACCAGGATGTTCGCAGGATGCGAAATCGGGCTCGTGAAGCTCGCGGAGGCGGCCATCGCGATCGCCATCATGGCCGTCTCCGGCGCGTAGCCCATGTCGGACATCGCGGAGAGCACGATTGGCGACATCAGTACGACGAGAGCAGCGGTGGGAATGATCATCGTCGCCATCGCGGTCACGATATACAGGCCCATGATGACGGGCCAGGGGCCGGCATCGCCGAGAAATGCCATCACCTGGTCGGCGATGTAGGTCGCCGCGCCGGTACTCTGCATGGCTGTTCCCAGCGGCAGCATGCCGGCAATGAGGAATATCGCCCGCCAGTCGATCGCTCGATAGGCCTGTTCCATGGTGAGGCAGCCTGTCAGCACCATGATCGATCCGCCGACGACCGCGGCTACCGAGATCGGCGCATAGCCGAGCAGTACGCTGAGCACGACGCCCAGCATGATGGCGGCAGCCACCGGCGCACGCCGCGTGTCGGGCGGTTTGCGGCCGAGGGGCGTGAGGATCAAAAAGTCCGGGTCGGAGTCGAGCAGCGCCAGGCGATCACGCGGACCCAGCAGCAGCAGCGCGTCGCCGATCTGCAGGCGCTCGTCTGCAAGGTCCGCACCGACCGTCTCGCCCTCTCTCCAGATTCCGGCAAGCTCGATTCCGTAGCGCTCGCGAAAATTGAGTTCGCCGACGGTGCGTCCCGCAAGGCTGCTGCGCGGGTCGAGCGTCGCATCCATCAGCGTCAGGCGCTCCGAGTCGAAAGCGCCGAGGTTGGCCGGTACGCTGGTATCGATTTCGAGGTCCTGGAGGCCACGCAGTACGTCGAGGTCCGCCGGCTGACCCTCGATGAGCAGCAGGTCGCCGCCCTCGAGGTCATCGTCGCCCCTCGGCATGACGTGTAGTTTGCTGTCGCGAAAGGTTGCGAGTACCCGAAAGTCGAAAACGTCGGCCAGCCGGCTCTTGGCCAGCGTGGTTCCGGCGAGACCGCTCTCCTTCGGTATGCGCACGACGAACATGCGCTCGTCGGTATGGTATTGCTCCGACAGGTCTTCATAGCTAAGCAACTCAACGTCCTCGAAATCGGAGAATCGCTCGAGTTCCGCTATCGCCTCCTTTTCGCCCTGAACAAGTACCCGGTCTCCGGCGCGCAGGGGAACATAGGCAAGGTTGGTCAGTCGATAACCGCTCTTCCTGAGCAGGCCGACGACAGCGACGTTGAAACGGCTTCGGAACGCGGCGTGCCGCAAGAGCTCGCCCACCAGCGGTGAACCTTCGGTAATCGTGACTTCCGCGTACGCGACTTTGGCGGCGACCATGGATTTCAGCACGGGCGCCTCGCGCTCGATGACCAGGTCGCTCCAGCGGCGCAGTTCGCGGAACTGGTCGACACGGCCCTGTACGAGGATGCCGTCGCCACCGCGCAATACCATCTGCCGGCTGGGTAGCGTGTCGCTGCGGCCATCCCGGATCAGTGCCAGGATGATAAGGCCGGTCGACGTGCCGATACGGCTCTCGGAGAGGGTCTTGCCGACAAGGATGGAGTCGCGCGGCACCCGCAGCAGGAAGGAGCGTTCGTGCAACTTGTAGCGCGTGCGCAGGCTGCGCTGACTGACATGCTTGTCGCGTTCTCCTTTTTTCCTGGGCAACAGAAAACGGCCGAAAAGAGCGACGAACAGGACGCCGCTGACCATGATGGCGCCGCCCAGCGGCGTGAAGTCGAAGAGGCTGAACGGTTCGTAGCCGCCCAGCACCAGCGATTCGCTCACCAGCAGGTTGGGGGGTGTGCCGATCAGAGTCATCAGGCCGCCGAGCAGCGTGGAGTAAGCGAGCGGCATTAGCAGCCGGGAGGCCGGGATGCGCGTGCGCCGTGCCACGTCGACGACGACGGGCAGCATGAGGGCGGCGACACCGATGTTGTTCATGAACGCGGATAGAACGGCGCCCGTGATCATGATCACCAGGATCATCGAGATCTCCCGCCGCCCTGCCACGCGCATCACCTGCCTGCCGATGACGTCGGCGATGCCAGTCCGGGTGAGGCCCTCACTGAGGATGAACATGGCCCACACGGTGATGACGGCGGTGTTGCTGAACCCGGCGAAAGCACTCTCGGCGTCGACGAGACCGGTGATTGCGAGCGTGCAGAGCACCAGCAACGCGACAAGGTCCATGCGAATGACTTCGCTGATGAATAAGACCAGCGAGACGCCGAGAATGACCAGAACTATTAAGATCTCGACCGTCATTCGAATTGTTCGGCGGGTAATCCGTTGCTCCAGGTGGCCTGATAATGCCACGATGCTCAATCGATGTCTGATGATTCAATATACGGCGCGCGCATTTCCGTACGCGGTAACACGCATCGCGTGCGCGATGTCGATTACTACATCCATGAGTGGGGCGACCCGTCCGATCCGCTGATCGTATTCCTGCATGGCTGGGGTGACTCCGGCGCGACCTTCCAGTTCGTGGTCGACGAGCTCGCGTCGCGGTGGCACGTGATCGCACCGGACTGGCGGGGATTTGGACAAACCCTCTGCCGCGCTCCGGGATACTGGTTCCCGAATTACCTTGCGGATCTCGACGACCTGCTGTTGAAGTACAGCCCGTCGGCACCGGTTCGGCTCGTCGGTCACAGCATGGGCGGGAATATTGGCGGGCTTTACGCCGGCGTGATGCCCGAGCGCGTCCGTGCCTTCGTCAACATCGAAGGCTTTGGCCTTGCCGACACGAGCCCGGACGAGGCGCCGGCACGCTATCGCGAATGGCTGCAGCGATCGCGGCAGGTACCCGGATTCACGCGTTTCGCCAGTATGGAGGCGCTGGCCCGGCGCATTGCAGGCCGCAGCCCACGGATGTCGCCGGAACAGGCGAGGTTCGTCGCTGATGCCTGGGCGGTCGAGGGACCCGATGGTCCTGTGCTGCGCGCCGACCCGGCTCACAAGCTCCCCAACGCCGTGCTGTACCGTCGTGCCGAAGCCGAAGCATGCTGGCGCAGTGTCACCGCGCCCGTGCTGCTCGTGGCAGGCGCCGACAGCGCCGTGCTCGATGCCGTCGGCGTGCGTCCGTCGGACGGCAGCCTGCCACTGCCGTTTCCGGACAGCCGGACGCTGATCATCGAGGAGTGCGGGCATATGGTGCATTTCGAGGCGCCGACCCTGCTGGCGGCGGCGATAGAGGAGTTTTTGCTACCTGCCGTGTAGCGTCGCCTTGTAAATAAAACCAGTACTGTATAAAAATACAGATTTGGGGAGGCCATGGTGCAGGCGAGCAAGAGTCCGCGCGAATACCTGGATGAACTGAACCCGGCGCAGCGCGAAGCGGCAACCTTCGGTGAATGCCGGGACGGCACGCCGTTCGACGCCGGACCGCTGCTCATCGTCGCCGGCGCCGGTACCGGCAAGACCATGACGCTGGCGCATCGCGTCGCGCACCTCGTCGTCAAAGGCGTCGATACCAGGCGCATCCTGCTGCTGACCTTCACGCGCCGTGCCGCGCTGGAGATGACGCGCCGCGTCGAGTCGATTTTGCGGCAGGCGCTCGCCGACAGAACGGGCGGCCCGTTGCCGGCCGGCATCCTGCCCTGGTCGGGCACATTCCATTCGGTCGGCAATCGGCTGCTGCGACAATTTGCGCGTAACCTCGGGCTCGACCCCGGCTTCTCGGTTCTCGACCGCGGCGATGCGGCCGACCTGATGGACGTCGTGCGTCACGAGTCGGGGCTGTCGAAGGCGCCGCGCCGTTTTCCGCGGAAAGACACCTGCCTCGCCATATACTCGCGATGCGTCAATGCGCAGGAGTCACTGGAAGATACGCTGCAGCAGAACTATCCCTGGTGCTCCGACTGGGAAGGCGAGCTGCGCTCGCTGTTCCGGCATTACGTGGAGCGCAAACAGGAAACCCAGGCGCTCGACTACGACGATTTGCTGTTGTACTGGTGTCACCTCGTCGCCGAGCGGGATTTTGCCGACGAGATCGGTGCCCGGTTCGATCATGTACTCGTCGACGAATACCAGGACACCAACCTGTTGCAGGCGAAGATCCTGTCGGCGCTGAAACCGGACGGCGCGGGTATAACCGTCGTCGGCGACGACGCGCAATCGATCTACTCGTTCCGCGCGGCCGAGGTCGAGAATATCCTCGGCTTTCCCGCTCAATACTCCCCGCCTGCCCGCGTCATCACGCTGGAGCGAAACTACCGCTCGACGCAGGCGATACTGGACAGTGCGAACTGCCTGATCGCGGACGGCGAGCGCCAGTATCGAAAGAGCCTGCGATCGCAATCGTCACAGGGTGGTAAGCCCCGCTACGTGACGGTCGAAGACGGCGACGCCGAGGCCGAGTTCGTCGTCGAGTCGATTCTCTCCAGTCGCGAGGAGGGACTTGAACTCAAGCGCCAGGCGGTGCTGTTCCGTGGTTCGCATCACAGCGACCGCCTCGAGATCGAACTCGTCCGCCGCAACATTCCCTACGTCAAGTACGGCGGACTGAAGTTTCTCGAAGCGGCACATGTCAAAGACGTGCTGGCGATCCTGAAATGGGCCGAAAACCCGAAAAATGAAGTAGCGGCCTTCCGCGTGCTGAAACTTCTGCCGGGCATGGGGCCCCGCTATGCACAGCGTTGTTTCCGGCACCTCGCGAGCGCCGATTTCCGCTTCGATTCGTTGCCATCGTTCCGGCCGCCGGCGGCGACGCGGCCGGAGTGGGCCGGGCTTTGCGACCTGCTCGCGACGCTGGCGGCTGCGGAACTCGACGACCATGGCTGGCAGAGCCAGCTCGCGGCCGTGCGGCGATGGTACAAACCCCAGCTCGAGCGTATCTACGACGGTGTCGAGACGCGCGAGGCAGATATCGAGCAGCTCGAGCAGATCTCCGGCCGCTATCCGACGCGGGAGCGATTCCTCACCGAACTGACGCTGGACCCGCCGAGCGCTGCCGGCGACCTCGCAGGTGACCCGCTGCTCGATGAGGATTACCTGGTGCTGTCGACGGTTCACTCGGCGAAAGGGCAGGAGTGGGATGCTGTGTACGTACTCAATGTGACGGACGGTAACTTTCCGTCGGAGTTCGCGACGGGCAAGCCGAAGCTGATCGAAGAGGAGCGGCGCCTGTTGTACGTGGCGATGACGCGGGCCAAACAGTCGCTAACGCTGATCGCGCCGCTGCGCTTCCACGTAACTCAGCAACGGCGTGATGGTGATCGGCACGTTTACGGTGCGCGCAGTCGCTTCGTCACCGAATCCCTGCTGGACACCCTGCAACCTTGCTGGCACGGCCGCGCAGAGACGGCGATGCAAGGCGCCGCTGCCGTGTCCGGCCGGCAGATCGACGTCGCTTCGAAAATGCGGGAGATGTGGGGTTAAAAAAAAGCGGTGGCAAATGCCACCGCCAGTCAGTACGAAACAAACAGCATAAGGGATTTTCAGTTTGTTACGTCAACCTCTTTCGTGGCGATGCGTACCTGCTTTAATGCAGGGTCATCGTCCACAGCCGCCGCAGCCCGCAACCGGTATTGCTCGCCGCTGACGGCGGCGGCCGCGAGCACGAGCGCGAACACGGTAACTATCACTGCCTTGGCCTTCATCTGGCACCCCAATAACGGCTTTCCTGATAGTGAGATGCCTCGCGGCAGGGAAAGGTTGCAAACTATTTGGAATAAGTCCTGCGGGCGCTCAGCCGAGGAATATCCGGAACGCCGGGTTGTCGCTTTCTTCCCAGTGCGCGTAGCCGAGGTCCGCCAGATGTGCTTCGAGTTCCGCGGTATCTTGTTCCGGGACGTCGATTCCCGCGAGGATGCGGCCATAATCGGAACCGTGGTTGCGGTAGTGAAACAGGCTGATGTTCCAGTCGGTGCCGATCGCGTTCAGGAAATCGAGCAGCGCGCCGGGGCGTTCCGGGAATTCGAAGCGGTAGAGGCGCTCGTTCGTGACGTTCGGCGAACGTCCGCCGACCATGTGCCGTACGTGTAGCTTGGCCATTTCGTTATCGCTGAGGTCTTCGACCGGGTAGCCTTTGGCGCGCAGGTGCTCAACCAGTTCGCGGCGTTCCGCGAGCCCCCGGCGCAGCTCGACCCCGACGAAGATGTGGGCTTTCGCCGAGTCGCTGTAACGGTAGTTGAATTCGGTGACACTGCGGCGCCCCAGCGCTTCACAGAAATGGCGGAAACTGCCGGGCTCCTCGGGAATCTGGACGGCGAGCAGCATTTCCTTTTCCTCACCAATAGCCGCACGTTCCGCAATATGCCTGAGCCGATCGAAATTGACGTTGGCGCCGCAGCAGATCGTGACGAGGTCCTGATCCGACACCTTATTATCAATGACGTATTTCTTGGCGCCCGCAATCGCGAGGCCGCCCGCAGGCTCGACGATGGAACGGGTTTCTTCGAATATATCCTGTATCGCGGCGCAGACATGGTCCGTGTCGACGGTAATGATCTCATCGACGTGTTCCCGGCACAGGCGAAAGGTTTCGTCGCCGACCTGGCGTACCGCAACGCCGTCCGCGAAGATGCCTACGTGGTCGAGACGGACCGGTTTCCCGGCTTCCAGGGACGCCTGCATTGCGGCGGAGTCGTCCGGCTCGACGCCGACAATACGTACGTCGGGGTACAGGGATTTCACGTAAACCGCGATTCCGGCGATGAGGCCACCGCCGCCGATGGGGACGAAGATCGCATCGACCTTGCCACCGGATTGCTCCATGATTTCGACGCCGATCGTGGCCTGGCCCGCGATTACGTCGGGGTCGTCGAACGGGTGTATGAACGTGAGCCCCTGCTCTTGCTGCAGCGAACTCGCATGCGCATAGGCATCGTCGTAGGTGTCGCCGTGCAACACGACCTCGCCTCCCAGCGAGCGAACGGCATCCACCTTGATCGACGGCGTAGTAACCGGCATCACGATGACGGCTCGTATGCCGCGGCGATTCGCGGCGAGCGCCACACCCTGCGCATGGTTGCCGGCCGAACTGCAGATTACGCCGGCCCGTAACGCGGCGTCGGGCAGCGCGGCAATCTTGTTGTAGGCGCCGCGCAGCTTGAAGGAGAAGACCGGCTGCAGGTCCTCGCGTTTCAGCCAGATGCGGTTATGGAAGCGAGCCGAAAGCTTTGTCGCCAGTTCCAGCGGCGTTTCGCGGGCGACGTCGTACACGGACGTGTTCGCGATCCGATCCAGGTAATCGATAGTGCTGTTGGCGGCTTCCGGCATATGACCTGCGGTTATCGCATACCCGCGCAGGCGCCGCAAAAATTTCGTGAATTGGGGTGAAACGCGGCTCGCCGCGCCGGTCGCCAGGTGATTCCATGTCGTGATGACGGCACCGAACCCACCGCTGTTCCGTGAACAGGCGCTCGTTTCGACACGACAGCGCTGGTTCGGGCCGGTCAGGGTCGCGATGCCGCCCTCGACGTTGTTCACGGTTACCACCACGAGCGTGGTCATCACGATGCTCATCGTGGCGGTTGCCTGGATCGAGATACCCGACCGCGTAAGGACGCATGGGGTGCTGCTGCCCGCCGACGGCCTGCTCAAGGTAAAAGCGCCGCGCTCCGGGCGTGTCGAACGCCTGCCGGTCGCCAACGGCGACAGCGTGGTTCCGGGCCAGGTGCTGCTGCGACTGTCCGGTTCGCAGCGTGCTCCCGGTCGTGAGCCGGAGCTTGCGGCCCGGGTCGGATCTCTCAGGCGCGAACTGCGGCTGCAGGACGAGTCCATTCAACGCCGGGCCGATCTGGCCGGGTCGCGCGAACGTCTGAATCGTCGTCGGCTGCAGCTCATCGGAGACCAGATCGAGGCGGCAGAGGCCGAAATGCAGGCTCGCGAGGAACAGACAACCCTCCTGACGGCCCGCGCAGAGAGGATCGGCCGGCTTGCTGCGAAAAATGCGATCGCCGAAGATGCGGTGAAGGACTCCATGGCGAGCGTACTGCGGTCGCGGGCGGCCGACCTGGCAGCGCGGCAGCGCGTACTCGCTCTGCAGGACGCGCGCCTGGCCATCGAGCAGCAGCTCGCACAGGACCGGGACGGGGTGGCTGCCATGCGGCGGGAATCCGGGGCCCGGCGGGAAACGCTCCTGCGCCAGATTGCCGCGACCGAACTGCAGTCGGCGCTCGAGGTCACGGCCCCGGACGGCGGTATCGTCTCGGGCCTTACCGTTCGCGCCGGCGACGACATCGCTGCCGGTGACGTTCTAATGACGGTGTATGCGCCGGAGAGCCGCCTCGAAGCGCGCCTGTTCCTGAGCCCCGACAACGCCGGCATGGTTGCCGTGGGTCAGCGCGTCGAACTGCAGTTGCGGGCGTATCCGCACCAGTTTTTCGGGACCAGCAGCGCAGTCGTCACCGCGATCTCGACGATCGTCCTGCCCCCTGAAGAGATCGATGCGGATCTGCCCGTGAAGGGTCCGGTCTTCGTGGTGCGGGCAAGATTGAGGCACGCCAGAATAGCAACGCGCAGCCGCAGCTGGCCGCTGCCCCCGGGAACGTCTTTTCAGGCCGACCTCGTGCGCGGCCGATGGCCGCTGTATCGCTGGTTGTTGCGGTCGGTGTCCGGGGATCCGGTCGGGTCCTGAGCATGCCGCTGCGCGTTATCCGGCAGTCGCAAAGGACGGAGTGCGGCCTGGCCGCACTGACCATGATCGCGAACTATTTCGGTAACGATCTCGATCTCACGGCGATGCGGCGGCGTTACGGCGAGTTGCGGCCAGATCTTCGTTCCATGCTCGACATCGCGGGCTCCCTCGGACTCGTCGGTCGCCCACTGCGGCTGGGCCTTGCGGACGTGCGGCAGCTGGGGTTGCCCGCGGTGTTGCATTGGGAATTCGACCACTTCGTCGTCCTGGCAAAAGTCGGCCGCCGGCGCGTCGTGATCCACGATCCGGCGGCCGGCCGCCGCGTGCTGGACTGGAAGACCTTCGGCTCCGCATTTACGGGCGTCGCGGTGGAGTTCACACCCGCTCCCGTTTTCTCGAAACAGTCGGCGCGGCAGCTGCCGTCCGTTCGCGGTCTCGTGAAGTCGTTCCGGCGACTCCCCCGTTACCTGTCGGTGATGCTGTTCCTGCTGATCGCCACGCAGTTGCTCTCGCTCGCGCCTCCCGTCGCCACGCAGCTGCTAATCGACGAGGTCGTGTTGGGCCAGGACCGGCCCTGGCTGCACAGGGTCATTTTCGGCCTCGCGCTCGTCATGCTGGCGGCGGTGCTCATCGACACTCTGCGGCGGCGCATCGCGCTGTTTACGGGCATGCGAATCGCGACCGATTCGACCACGCTGATCATCCGTCACCTGCTGCGTCTCCCCGCCGGCACGGTCGGCCGCCGCTCCGTCGGCGACCTGATGTCCCGCGTGGATTCGATGCAGCCGTTACGTGTTGCGCTGACGGATACCAGCCTGCAGTTCGTTGTGCAGGCCACCGTCCTGCTCGCGACGCTGACCTTGATGCTCGTGTACAGCAGGCTGCTCACCGCGATCTCGCTGGGTGCCGTCGTCGTCATCTCGCTGCTGCATGCGGCGCTTCTGCCGCGATCGCGCGCACTCAATACGGAGCTCGTCGTGGCCTCTGCCAGGGCCGGCAATTCGTTGATCGAATCGCTGCGCGCATACCCGGCGATCAACGCGATGGACCTCGGGACGCCGCGTCTGGCGCACTGGCAGCACGGGTTTACCGCGGCGATCAATGCAGAGACACGCAAACAGCAGCTGGGGATCATCACGGGCGCGGGCCAGGGCGCCATCATGGTGATCGAGTACGCCCTGTTTCTCGCCGTCGGAATCGGCGGCGTTCTTGACAAGCAGTTCACCCTCGGCGTGCTGTTTGCTTTCCTGAGCCTGCGGGGCACGCTCATGGGCGCGGTGACCGCGTTGCTCGGGGCAGGCCGGCAGCTCTACCTCGTGCGTTCGCACGTGGACCGGGTTGCGGAGGTCGTCGCCGAGACGCCGGAACGGACAGCGCCGCGTCATGCGTTACGGCAGCGGCTGAGCGGCAGAATAGCGTGCCAGTCTCTCGAATTTCGCTATCCGGGCGGCCCGGAGATACTCGGCGGTATCAGCGTTACCATCGATGCGGGCGAATCGATCGTGATCCGCGGGCCGTCGGGCAGCGGCAAGACCACGCTGTTGCGCCTGCTCGCCGGTTCACTGGAAGCCGGTCGTGGCCGGCTCCGGTACGACGGCATGGATTCGAGGCTCTGGGATCGCAGCGCCCTGCGCCGGCAGTTCGGCATAGTGCTGCAGGCCGACCGCCTGTTCGAGGGTACGGTTGCCGACAATATTTCGGGTTTCGAGGCGGAAGCCGACGTCGGGCGTATCCGCGAAGCCGCGGAACTCGCAGCCATATGGGACGATATCCAGGCTCTGCCCATGGCGCTTCACACGCCGCTGGCCGGGGCGGGAGGCGGACTGTCCGGAGGCCAGGCGCAGCGGCTGCTGCTGGCTCGGGCGATATACCGGCAGCCGCGTGTACTTTTTCTCGACGAAGCTACCAGCCAGCTCGACCACGCGACAGAATGCCGCGTTATAGAGAACCTCGCTACGCTCAACGTGACGAAAATCAGCATAGCGCATCGCAGCAATGCCCTGGCGGCGGCGACTCGCTGCATCGACCTGGACAACGTGCAAGGCCGTGGCTTTTGACACCCAAGCCTTTCATAATGAGCGTCACGAATGCGGACATGCGGGACCCGGCGATTGAACAAATTGCTCATCACCAATGCGCGCCTCGTCAATGAAGGCGAAATACGTGACGCGGATGTGCTCATCGAAGGCGAGCGCATCAGCAGGATCGGGGCGTCGATAACCCCGCGCGATGACATAGAGGTTATCGACGCCGCTGGACGCCTGCTCATGCCGGGCATGATCGACGACCAGGTGCACTTCCGCGAGCCGGGGCTTACCAACAAGGGGGATCTCGCGACCGAGTCCGCGGCAGCCGTCGCCGGCGGCATCACCAGTTTCATGGACATGCCGAACGTGAATCCCCAGACGACGTCGCGGCAGGCACTGGCGGACAAGTATGCGCTGGCCGCGCATCGCTGCACCGCGAACTACGGTTTCTATCTGGGCGCGACCAACCGCAACATCGAGGAGATCAAGGCCCTGGAAGTCGGGGAGGCGTGCGGCATAAAGGTCTTCATGGGTGCCTCGACCGGTGACATGCTGGTTGACGATTCGACGGCTCTCGAGCGCATCTTCGAGCATGCGCCGGTCATGGTCGTCACGCATTGTGAGCACTCGCCGACGATCTGGGACAACGAAGCGAAAGCCCGCGCAGAGTATGGCGATTCCGTTCCCATGTCGGAGCATCCCGCAATTCGTTCCGCTGCGGCCTGTCTCAAGTCATCGAGCATGGCGGTGGAACTGGCGCGCCGCTTCGATGCGCTGCTGCACGTTCTGCACCTTACAACCGCGATAGAGATGGCGCTGTTCTCGAAAGCACATCGATCGGAAAAGCGCATTACGGCCGAGGTGTGCGTACACCATCTCTGGTTCGATGAATCGCGCTACGAGGATCTTGGAACGCGTATCAAGTGCAATCCGGCCATAAAGGCGGCGAGCGACAGGGAGGCGCTCGTGAAGGCCGTCAACGAGGGGCGCATTGACATTATCGCGACCGATCATGCGCCGCACACATCGAGCGAAAAGAAACAGGGTTATTTCAAGGCGCCGGCGGGACTGCCGCTCGTGCAGCACGCACTGCAGGTGCTGTTCGACCTCGCGGCTCGTGGAGAGATTTCGCACGAGCTCATCGTCGAACGCGCGTGTCATGCGCCTGCCGACCTCTTTGGTGTGCGTGAACGAGGCTATGTGCGCGAAGGCTGGTATGCGGATCTCGTCATCGTCGACCCCAAAAAGCCTTTCCAGGTGGAGAAATCAAACCTGCTTTGCAAGTGTCACTGGTCGCCTTTCGAGGGTCACGAGTTCTCATCAACCATCGACACGACCCTCGTCAACGGCGAGGTCGTGTACCGCGACGGCGAACTCACCAGGAACATCGCCGGTCAGCGGCTCGAATTCAATCGGGCCAGGTAGCAAAGCTGCGCGCCAAGCTGAATGTTTTTGCCGGCATCGGCGCACCAGACCAAAACGGTTTACTTTCCGGTCGATGTCGTTATGCTAGCGCCCAATGCGGGATCGGCCCGTTCGGCTGCAATCGGGCGTGGCAATAGAATGAAGCCAACGGACACATCAAACCCCGACTACTTCCACAAAGTGGTCGATTGCCAGTGGGCCTGCCCGGCCCATACCGATGTACCCCTTTATATAAGGCTCATTGCGCAGGGGCGATTCGGCGACGCGTATATCGAGAACCGCAAGTCGAACGTGTTCCCGGGCATACTCGGCCGCGTTTGCGACAGGCCCTGTGAGCCGGCATGCCGCCGCGGGCGAATCGATGAGAAGCCCGTCGCGATCTGCCGGCTGAAACGGGTGGCAGCCGATCATCGCGAGGACATCACTGATCAGCTGCCGAAAGGCGCGCCGGAGAGTAACGGCAAGAAGGTAGCGTTGATCGGCTGCGGCTGCGCGTCGCTGACGGTGGCGAACGACCTTCGACCCCTTGGCTACGAAGTAACGATCTTCGAGGCGCTCGAAACCACGGGCGGTCTCATGCGCACCAATATCCCCCGTTTCCGTCTCCCGCCCAGGATTCTCGACGAAGAGATCAATTACATCGTCGACATGGGCGTGGATCTGAAGCTGAACCATCGAATCGAGAGCATGAAGGAACTGCTCGACAGCGGCGAGTTCGATGCCGTCTTTGTCGGCACGGGAGCACCGCGCGGCAAGAATCTCGAGATTCCGGGACGCTACGACAGTGACCGCATACACATCGGCATCGAATGGCTCGAATCTGTCGCCTTCGAACATATCGAGGAGATCGGCAAGCGCGTGCTGATCATCGGCGTCGGCAATACGGCCATGGACTGTTGCCGCACATCGCTGCGGCTTGGCGCCAGCGACGTCAAGGTGATGGCACGCAAGCCCCGCGGCTTCTTCAAGGCTTCCGACTGGGAACTCGAAGATGCCGAAGAGGAGAACGTTGAGATTCTCGTCAATCACTCGCCGAAAGAGTTCGTGCTGGAGGACGGCAAGCTCGTCGGCATGACTTTCGAGCTCATGGAATACGGTGTAGACGAGGACGGCCGCATCGACCGCGGTACGGTCGTCGGTGAGAAGACGATTCCCTGTGACGACGTCATTCTCGCCATCGGCCAGGACAATGCATTTCCGTGGATCGAGCGCGACATAGGTATCGAGTTCAACGAGTGGGATTGCCCGGTTGTCGACGAGACCACCATGATGTGCACCCGGGACGGTGTGTTCTTCGGCGGCGATTCGGCTTTCGGTCCGAAGAACATCATCTGGGCCGTCGCACACGGCCACGAAGCTGCCATATCGATTCACAAGTATTGCCAGGGCGAGGACATCACGAAGCGCATGCCGCCCGGTATCAACCTTCTGACGCAGAAGATGGGCATGCACGAGTGGAGTTACTCGAACGACTTCGACCCGGCGGAGCGGCGCATCATGCCGCACGTCGACCTCAAGGAGCGGTTCAGGAAACTCGACATCGAGGTAGAGCTGGGCTTCACCGTCGAGCAGACGATCCAGGAGGTCGAACGCTGCCTGAACTGCGACATCCAGACCGTTTTCACGGCGAAGTTGTGCATCGAATGCGATGCCTGTATCGATATCTGCCCGGTCAACTGCCTGACGATTACTCACAATGGCGACGAAGAGGACCTGCGGGCGAGACTGTTGGCGCCCGCGAAGAACCTCGAGCAGGCGCTTTACGTATCGGCAGAATTGCCCCATACGTCACGCGTCATGGTCAAGGATGAAGATATTTGCGTGCACTGTGGATTGTGCGCCGAGCGCTGCCCGACAGGCGCATGGGACATGCAAAAATCGGAGGTTCTGATTCCCTACGCGGAAGACGAGGCAAACCAGGCAACACCGAAAAAGGCCGGCGTAACCGCTGCCTGAGATCAGGGTCATCGAGTGTCAGGAACCAACGACATCGTCATAAAGATAGCCACGGTGAACGGTACCGGTTCGGCGAGTGCGAACGGGCTCTTGCGTAAAGCCATTTTTCGCATGGGCGTCCCCGTCGTGGGCAAGAATTATTTTCCCTCCAATATCCAGGGGCTGCCGACGTGGTACGAAATTCGGGTAACCAGGGACGGGTACCAGGCGCGCTCGGATCGCGTCGACATCATGGTCGCGATGAATGCCCAGACCTACGCCAAGGACATGGCGGATGTAACGCCGGGCGGATGGCTGATCTACGACTCGACCTGGCCGCGTAGCCGGCAGCTGAGCCGCGATGACATTAGCGTCGTCGGCGTGCCGCTTTCGCGCATGTGTAACGAGAAGTTCGATGGCGCTCGTACGCGAATCCTGATGAAGAACATCGCCTACGTCGGGGTCATTGCCGCGCTGACCAGCATCGACCTGGAAGTCATCAAGGGGTTGCTCGAGGAGACGTTCGCTGAGAAGGAGCATCTGATTGCGGCGAACATGGAAGCCATACACCTCGGGTATGACTACGCGATGGAACACTTCGACGGCCCGCCGCCACCGCAGGTCGAGAAGATGGATGCGACGCGCAGCCACATCGTCATCGACGGCAACACGGCGTCGGCGCTGGGTTGCGTCTATGCCGGCGCTACCGTCGGCGCCTGGTACCCGATCACCCCGTCCACGTCACTGATGGATGCCTTCCGGGCATTTTGCGCGGAGTACCGGATCGATCCCGAGAGTGGCAAGCGGACCTACGCAATTATCCAGGCTGAAGACGAGCTTGCGGCAATCGGCATGGTGCTGGGTGCCAGCTGGATGGGCGCGCGCTCGTTTACGCCGACCAGCGGCCCCGGCATTTCACTGATGAGCGAGTTCATCGGTTTTGGTTACTACGCCGAGATTCCGGCGGTGATTTTCAACGTGCAGCGTACCGGGCCCTCGACAGGCATGCCGACCCGAACCCAGCAATCCGATATTCTGAGTTGTGCCTACGCATCGCACGGCGACACCAAGCATGTGCTGCTGTTCCCGGCGGATCCTCACGAGTGCTTCACCATGGCGCCGCAGGCGTTCGACCTTGCGGACCGCCTGCAGACCCCCGTGATGGTCCTGTCTGATCTCGATATCGGCATGAATGACTGGATGGTGCCGGAGTTCGAGTGGGACGAGAGTTACGAGCACGATCGCGGCAAAGTATTGTCTGCAGAAGATCTCGAGGAAATGGACGCGTTCTATCGTTACCTCGATGTCGACGGCGACGGAATCCCGTATCGTACGCTGCCCGGCTCGCACCCCAAGGGTTCCTATTTCACCCGCGGCTCGGGGCACACGAAGTACGGCGCCTATACGGAGAATGCAACGGATTACCAGGATGTCATCGACCGGTTGATGGTCAAGTGGGAAACTGCCCGCAAACTCGTGCCGGGGCCGGAGATCGCGTACTCGAAATTCAACAATGCCGCGATCCTCACGGTTGGCAGCGGAAACGGTGCCTGCAGGGAAGCGCTCGACAGGCTCGGTGAGCAGAACGTCGGCTTGAATTATTGCCGGGTAAGGGCATTCCCGTTCAGCGCAGCGATAAAAGAGTTTATCGACAAGCACGAGATCATATACGTGGTCGAACAGAATCGTGATGCACAGTTGCGCGCGTTGCTGATCCTCGAACTCAACCTGAATCCGGACAAGCTGGTATCGTTGCTGCATTACAATGGTCTCCCGATGAACGCGGCTTTCATCGTCGAGAAAGTCCTCGAAGAGCAGTCCAGGGGTCGCGCCGCATGAGCTACATCGCCAAACCACGGGTTTCCCATCCCAGCCTGCCCAAGAACAAGCTGGGCTTGACGTCGCGTGATTACGAGGGCACCGTTTCTACCCTGTGTGCCGGATGTGGCCACGACTCGGTAACCGCGGCGATCATCCAGGCCGTATTCGAACTCGACGTCGAGCCGCACATGCTGGCCAAGATGAGCGGAATAGGCTGTTCATCCAAGACACCGGCATACTTCGTGCAGCAGTCTCACGGATTCAATGCCGTGCATGGGCGCATGCCGTCGGTAACGACCGGCGCCAACACCGCGAATCGCCACCTGATGTACATAGGGGTGTCCGGCGATGGCGACTCCCTGTCGATCGGCGTGGGCCAGTTCGTGCATGCGATTCGCCGCAATATCAACATGTGCTACATGATCGAGAACAACGGCGTGTACGGGTTGACCAAGGGGCAGTTTTCGGCGTCCGCCGACATCGGCAGCAAACCGAAGAAAGGGCTGCCGAACCAGCAGGAGCCCATCGACCCTGTGAGCACTGCGCTCAGTCTTGGCGCAACCTATATCGCGCGCAGTTTTTCGGGCGACAAGGCGCAGCTCGTGCCGCTCATCAAGGGGGCGCTGCTGCACAAGGGCTTCTCATTGGTCGATGTCATCAGCCCTTGTGTCACATTCAACGATCACGAGGGATCGACCAAGAGCTATGCGCATACCCGCGAGTTCTATAATCATGTCGTAGACGTCGATTACATCGCGCTTTCCGAGGAAATAACGGCCGACTACGAGGCGGGTTCCGCGATGCCCGTGGCCCTGCACGACGGCAGCAAGATCATGCTTCGCAAGATCGATAACGATTACGATCCGACGAGTCGTGCGAAAGCCTTCAAGTACCTGCGTGAACGTTTCAACGCAGGGGAGATCGTCACCGGTCTGCTGTATATCGACGACGAGCGCAAGGAGATGCACGACCTGATGGGTAACGTCGACACGCCGTTTGCCGAGTTGCCGATGGAGTCGCTGCGGCCGCCCGAAGGCGAGCTGGAGAAACTCCAGAAACGCTACCGCTAGTCAACGGGGCGCCTGCCAGGCGCCCCTGCCGCACCCTCAATTCCAGAGTCGAGCCCACCAGGGCGCCGGCTTGTCGTCCGGTTCGGGCACATCCGGAAAATCGATCTTCGCGCGAATTGCATCGATATCCCAGCCGGTGAGGTTGGCGAGTTGTTGTGCTTCATGCTCCTGACGTTTCCTGGTTGCTTCACGGTAGGCCGTGAGGTCGCAGCTTGCTTCACCTCTCCACGGGTGCCGGACGACGTACCGTCCCTGGAAATTCTGGCGGTCACCGGTTTCCTGGAATACCAGGTCTTCCGGGAAATGCTCCCGGTCGTACCTGACGTGAAGCCGCGTCACGAACACGTTCTGAGCCCGGGGAGGCGCGATCTTCTGCATACCGGGCCCTTCGCCCAGCCAGAATACGCCGAGGCTGCGGAGTTCGCTTGCCGATAGCGGGTCCGCCGCACACGGGTCGCACCAGGACATGTCCCACGCATACTCCAGGAACACGCCACGGTTGTTCTCGGCCTCAGTCTGGCGCGCGAACATGTCCCTGTAGAAATCTGCAAACTCGGTCTTCACGAACACGGGAACATCCACGTTGCTGGGCAGCTTGACGGTGCGGTAGTTGGTGGTCTCCACGCGCCCGGTGCGAGTGAGGGCATACACATAGAGGTCCTGCTGCTGCTTCGC
>Ga0209536_100000766_pt1 | contig 52858 bp, 56 predicted proteins | sample DeeMarSeWOR28_12_FD_187461 | JGI IMG/M metagenome (GOLD analysis project Ga0209536, IMG submission 187461) | Marine sediment microbial communities from White Oak River estuary, North Carolina - WOR-2-8_12 (SPAdes) (version 2) | ecosystem: Environmental > Aquatic > Marine > Intertidal zone >... | reverse complement strand
TTGGCAGCTGCCTGGCTGCAAATCCTGTCTGTGGATGAAATCGCAAACGAACTTGAGAAAGGATTCGATATCCTGGCAACCGAAGCTCGGGATGCACCGGAACGGCAGCGCAGTATGCGCGCCGTATTTGATCATTCTTGGTCCATGCTGGAGCAAAAGGAGCGGGAGATTTTCATGCAGCTCTCGGTTTTCCGTGGCGGCTTCACGCGAGAGGCGGCTCAGGATATCTCCGGAGCCTCACTTCAGCAATTGACAGATCTGATCAATAAATCATTCCTGAGCCACGATGCTGACTCCGGACGCCTGGAAGTTCATGAACTGCTACGACAGTACGCTCAGGGGCGGCTTGAGGAAAACATTGATAATAGTGTTTACGCTCAGGAAGCACATGCGACCTTCTATGCAGAATTTATGGGAAAGAGGTGGGAACTGCTAAAAGGTTTTAGGCAAATGCTGGCACTTGCTGAAATCGAAGCCGATATTGAAAACGTGCGTGCAGCCTGGCGATACTGTCTGGAACGAAGAAACGCCCCACTGATATGGAGGTTCATCAATGGCCTCTGGCACGTTTACTGGATTCGCTGGTGGAACCATGCAGGCATGGAGCTGTTTGCAGAGGCAGTCAAGGTTCTCCAAGGAGAGCAGGATGAGGAGCTTAGTGCCCTGAGGGCTTTGGCAATGGCATACCAGGGATATTTTATGGCCTGGTTGGACCTTTCTGAAGAAGGGTACGATCTGGCTAAAGGTAGTGTGACGATCCTTGGTCAGCTCGATAATCCTAAGGCTCTGGTATTCGCATATGACAGCCTGGCTGTTAACGCTTATTTTCAAAACCGATATATAGAAGAAATCAAAGCAATAAAGACAATGCTCAAGATCGCCTCTGAATTGGACGATAAGTGGCTGTTTGCATTTACGTTATTCGCCGCCAGTATGGCAGCCTTGATAAAAGAAGATTACCCACAGGCAAGGCAACTCGCAAAAAAAAACTTGAACCTCTATGAAGAAATTGGAGATGTGATCGGTTCGACTACACCATTAATTGTTCTGGGTCATGAAGCTTTGGCTCGTGGTGAGCATGAGGAAGCAAGAGAGTATTATCTGCGCTGTCTGAAAATTTCGCAAGAGACTGGCTTCTACTATTCGATTCAAACCTCAAGCAAATACCTGGGCAAGGTAGCCTTGGAGATGGGCGAAACCGCAGAAGCAGAAAAATATCTACTTCAGTGTCTATTGATCACAAAAGAAATTGGTTTTATCCGAGATATCATCAATCTTTTATTTGAGTTTGCCCGTCTGCGGGTGATCCAGGAGAATTCAGAAAAGGCAGTCGAATTGCTAGCCGTGGTGGTTCAGCATCCAGCCAGTTACCAATCCAGACTGCTGGAAGGCCGCATCAGGGACAGTGCTAAAGATTTGCTTGCCAAACTTGAAGGCGAGTTATCCAAAGAGACCTACACGGCAGCTCTGGAACGTGGTAACGAATTGGAGCTGGATGAGGTTATTATTGAATTGGTTGACATTGGGAGATGAAGATAAGTTGATTACCCTGGCTTCTCATTGAAAACTGGGGTGAGTTCTATTGTGAGCTTTAAATGGGGGAGATTCGTAATTCAGGTGGCTTTTCAAGAATTATCTTACGGTGAAGTAAATTGAAAAGGGAAACAGCAAAGGTAGAACTTTTTAGTCCCACTATCTCATGATCTGATGCTCAATCTTAAAGGGACCAGCGTTCGCAGTAAATCTAAATTTGGCGGACAGGCATATTGGATGACTCGGCTAAGATTTTCTGTGTTTCCTGGATCCAGCACCACCATCTCCGGATAATGCTTCTAGTGTCAATACCGTCAGCACTGCGAGCACAATAACGATGAGAAATATTACAATGCCGCTCATATTTCTTCTCCAATTTCTTCTTTTCACCATTGGATGCAAGAAATATGCCCTAACTGAGCCCGGGATGATATTTTTGGTCGTTCATCCGAGAACCGATCGTGCGAGAGGGCCAGAAGACCTCAGGTCAGGGGGATCACTGCAACCTCCATAGGAGCTTGCTTACCTTTAAGACTCATCTCTCGATGCTTGAGGCTATCGTTTCCACGTGGGCCATGCGGCAGAGCTCAAGGCTGGCCAGAAGTTCACCAGGCCCTGCAGCGGAGGCGATCCATGCTCCGATGTTGATGTCATCCCTTAATGCGGTGAAATTTGATACCCCGTTTGGTGAACCCACCGTGCCGGCGAAGGCGTTCCCGACGTTTACCCCAGCTCCAACCACACTCCTTCAGCATTTGAGATTTTCTAATCCTATTATTGCTTAACCTTCCTAAGAAAGCCTTTCAATCGCCTTGGCAGCGTATGATCGAACAACTTGAAAACCATCGCTTTCTGCTACATGGCGAAGGGTTGGAATAGCCCTTGGATCGCCGATCCTTTCCAGCGCTTGGATCATGGCACAGCGCACCATCCAAAAAGGATCTACCGGCAACGCAGCTAATAACACTGGCAGAGCTTCTAAGCTGCGCATGTAGCCTAATTCATGTGCAGCAATTTGTCTATCACCCCAAGGAGTGTCAGGGGACAGATCTGCCAGCAATTGCTCCAGCTTGGGGTCAGGCTGCACTTCAATGACAACTGGTAAGGTTGTTAAGGTTTGCATTAGGTCAATTTCTTCCGGATGTGGGTGAAAGTTTACTGCGAGCATCTCGTTGCTTCCTTTCTCTACTATCTTCTTTCCTTCTCTTTATGTTTCTGTATCCACTATAGATCATCCTGAATACAGAGTCACCCCTCTTTTGGGAGGTAAAAAGTAGGTAAATCTGCAAGAATTTGGTATCGCGGGGTGATCCGGGTTGAATGAACCACTTAGGAATCGTTCAAAGAGAGATGTAATAGACGATGGTCATTTACCCGGTGGTGAGATGAATCCTGACGACCTGGCCTGGCGTGAGCAGGAAATTCTGGTTCTTCTTACAGGTTGTCTAACGAACTATGAGACGGCCGAAAAACTGTATCTTGCAGAAAGCACTGTCAAGGATTACGTCGGGAATATCCTCAGCAAGCTGAATGTGGTCAGGAATTGGCTCTGGAGAAAACCGACAATGAATTGTTTGGATTAAATAATTGAATGGAAATTCTTTTTCTTGGTTGGTTGTTTGATCACAGAAAGAAATTATTTCAAGTTACCTGTGGACTGTGCTGGAATCTCAAATGATCCGACTACAACTTTCTGCGTTTCCAGGAACCTTCATCCCCTTCACTGAATAATGCTTCAAATGTCATTAACATCAGCACCACAAGCACGATAGCGATTAGAAAAACAACAATATTGCTCATATTTCTTCTCCAGTTTCTTCTCTACCCCATTGGATGCAAGAAATATGCCCTTGTCGAGCAGGTCAGTTAAATTCTATGCTAGCTGTGGTTATAGTTAGGTCACAATTAGGCTATCAAGTATTGCCTTCGGGCATCATTCCTCACTATGGTTAATCACTTACCTGTCCATTGAGCATCCCTTTTTTCGAGAAAAGCCTGCATGCCCTCTTTTTGGTCTTGGCTGGCGAACAGGAAGTAGAAAGCGCGCCGCTCATCTGCCAACCCATCGCTTAGGAACGATTCGAAGGCGTTATTGACAGCTTCTTTACCCAGGCGTATGGCTAAGGGCGCCCTGGCGGAGATCTCACCCGCCAGCCCCAGCGCTTCGTCCAGATATCGCTCGATCGGCACAACCCGGTTGACTAATCCAAAATTCAGCGCCTCCTCTGCTGTAAGGGTGCGGTTGTTGAGCACCATTTCCATAGCGATGACCTTGCCCACTGCACGCGTCAGGCGTTGGGTACCGCCAGCTCCGGGGATCACACCCAGGTTGATCTCCGGCTGACCGAAACGAGCCGTCTCGGAGGCCACGATCATGTCGCAGGACATGGCCAGTTCGTTTCCGCCTCCCAGGCAATGACCAGATACCGCGGCGATGACCGGCTTTTTAATCTTCATGATTTCGTCGAAGGCGGAGATATGATCTCCATTGAGCATCTCAACAGCAGAGACATCGCTCATCTCTTTGATATCAGCACCGGCAGCGAAGACGCGCTCGTTGCCGGTGATCACCATAGCGCCGATCCCAGGATCACGGTCGAAATCTTTCAGAGCCTGATTCAGTTCGGCGAGTAGCGTGCTGTTCAGCGCATTGAATGCCCTGGGGCGGTCGAGCCGGATCAGCCCAACTCGCTCATGAGTTTCTATTATTATCGTTGTGTAAGAGGACATGCTGATCTCCTGGACAAGATTAGATTTGTTTTTGTTCGATTAAGAGGATGAACGGATCTAGCTCATCACTTTTCCGCCATCGACATTGATCGCCTGACCGGTGATGTACCCGGCAGCGTCGCTGCATAAGAACATCACCAGGCCGACTACATCTTGAGGATGTCCGAGCCGACTTTGGGGGATATCCTGCAACCATTTGGCCATCATCTCTTTATTCTGGCGTAAACTGGCTGTCAGCTCGGTTTCGATCACGCCAGGACAAACTGCATTGACGCGGATGTTATAAGCTGCCAGTTCGCGAGCTGCTTCTCGTGTCAACCCGATTAAACCCATTTTGCTGGCGACGTAAGCAGAGCGGTCTTTGAGCCCATGAGCACGGCCGGCGATAGAGGCGATGTTGACTATGGCACCACTCTCCTGCGTTTGCATAACCCGTCCTACCGTCTGAATGGTGAAAAATGGACCGCTCAAATTCACATCCAAGGTGCGCTGCCAATCCCAGGCATCTAAGCTCAGCAGTGGGGCGTGAGGTTCTACGCCAGCATTATTGATTAAAATATCGATTCGTTGCCACTCTTCGAGAATTTGGTCTATCATGGCCTGGATGGGCATCTTTTTTGCCACATCGGCTACATAATCTTTGGCCCTGCCACCAGCCCTTGTAATACGCTGAACGGTTTGGTTGAGATTATCAGGTGTGATGTCGTTGGCAGCTACTCGAGCACCGCCAGCGGCGAAGGTTTCTGCGATTGCCCGACCAATGCCCCTACCGGCGCCAGTTACCAGAACAACTTTATCCGCGAAATCCATTTTTGCCTCATGTTAGAAGTGAAGAATTATTGGCTCGATTCTGAACTCGATGATACCATCAGCCCAAGTTCCGGTCTGCCCCAGGACGATAGCGATCATATCCCAAACCGACGTTATTGTTTGCTTATCAAGAAGTGCTACTCTCCGCAGGGCAGATGGGGATCTCCCCACTGTTTTGGCTGGCATTGACCGGCAAACCTAAATAAGGAGAAGGATCCAAAGTGTTTTCGATCTCCAGTTCGTTGAGAAAGTTTCCCTGCCCATCATCCTTAACAATTGAAAAGTGCAAATGGATGCCGACTGGATTGTACGGATCACCTGAGAAATTTCCCTGGTAGCCTAAAAGCGTACCAGCTTCGACGAATACCTCGCTGGTGCCAGGTGGGAATTGTGATGAGATATATGAATTGCCATCTGCATCAGCCATGTGGGTATAATAGTTCCATATCTGCCTATCCGGTTGGAGAGGGTCCTCTGGGATGCGAATGATCAGCGTTGATTTCCAATCCGCTGAGCGCGACAGGTAGCCAGGGTAAGCCGCAATCACGGGAGTCTGATTGAGTTCACCTCCGCCAAAAATGTCAATACCCTGGTGACTGTGACCAGGACGAAACGAATCTCCCCACAAGAATCCGATGAACCCGTCTGTCGGCAGTAAAAAAGGAGCCTCTTTGCAGCGTTCACCGGCTGTGATCAACCACTCGGGATTGGCTCCTGGGTTCCGCAGCCAGGCCAGCACGAGCGGCGCGCGCCGACCCTGATTTTTGTACCAACGGTAGGCCTGGTAGCCTGTTACTAATACCAGTACCAGCACGATGAACAGAACATAACGCGCCAGGGGACTGAAATTTCTTTCAGAGCGCATGCTTCTGATTTTTTGTGTTCGGATCGGGAGGGTTTAGCAGGTCTAAAATGTCGGCCTGAGTTGAAGATAGAATCGTTTGAGGATCAATGTGCAACAGGGTTCGATCTGAACCACCGCCTGCATATATCCGCTCTTTTGCTAAGACGCGTTTATCGATCAACGTGTGCAGAGGGAGATGGTGACCGAATGGCGGCATGGCCCCGACATGATATCCAGTTTCCTTTAACACTCGATCGGGATCAGCCAGTTTTACCCTCTTCCGGCCGACATTGAAATGGGCTGAGATCGCCCGGCGTTCGACAAACTCTGGCCCGCAGGTAATGGTCAAAACGGAGCGATCCTCGACAAGGAAAAGGATCGATTTCACGATGTTTTCTGGTTCAGTGCCCACAGCTTGGGCTGCGCTTTTAACGGTGGGTGTTGGCACATCCAGGTGAATGATCTCCCCGGGGATTTCATTTTCCCGCATAAATCCTTCCAGATCGGTTGGGCTAAGTGGCTGGTCTTCTTTCATCGCTATCTTCTTGTTGGTATGAGCGGATATTATCGATATCATCTTCTTTGTGATCTGCAATAAAGAGGACCAAACAACCATCTGTCATGCGTTGCAGCAGCTCTCCAGCAGTCCTGCCCTCTGGGGAACTCATCGCTTGATACAGATCATCCAGTGAATCAAAGAATATTTCGTGCATGATAGTCGGTTGGAATACACCGTATATATTGTTCTCTACCCGGCAGGTCGCTTCCTTTCTGAGACCAGGCATACGCTCTGAGATGTGTAGAAAATCGGGCCACATCTCATCAAACTGGGATATGTTTTCAAGCTGTTCGATCAGAATTACCAGTTTGTACATGATAAAACAAATTATACCCTGCGTATTTGATAGCTGGTTTGAAGTTAATTTAGAGGTAAATTAATCCTGCATAAGAATATTGTTATACCTCTCGGAGCAAATGATATGCTATGATTAATCATGGTATGATAAATTCACTAGAGGTAATTTTTTGATAATTGGTAATTGAGATGGACGATAAAATAACGATCATAGAAGGTCCTCCGCCCACCTTCGAAGCTGTCGATGATGGTTGGGTGATGGGATTAAATGAGAGCCCAAGTCTGGGGGAAATCGTTGTGACTCGTTTGAGGACGTTCAACGGTCCGGCGCTGGTAGAGCGCTGCCATCGCGCCTGGCGCCATCAAGCACCGATACATCTTGAGTACCGCAACTCGGATGGATTACAGGAGCAAGCCCCGATCGTAGCTGCCCGATATCTCGAAACCGATGAGGGTCATCTGCTCATTTTGTGGGTTCGGCTCACGGATGACAGCGTTGAACTGCAATTTGGGTATGATGACGATTTAGGCGATAGTGAAGACGGTGATTCGGATTTCACGGATTGGTCAATTTGAACCCAGCTTGCACCCCAGCTTAAAATATTCAGATACTTGAGGCGGAAGGCATATGTTTTCCGCCTCTTTTCTTTCACTTAATCTCAATCTGCGAATTATTTGTCCCCGCCAAAGAGAGGAGATACCATGTCTGCAGCTGATCAAGTTCAAACGGAGATGAAAGATGGAGTCTTGACGATTACTCTCGATCATCCTAAAGTTAATGCTTTCACGATGGATATGATCGCCTCAACTCGATCGATATTAAAAGATGCTGGACATAACGACGAAATTCGTTGTGTTCTCCTCATCGGAAGAGGCAAATACTTCAGCACCGGGCACGACTTAAACGAAGTCTATCAGGCGAAGGGACAATCGTTCCGTGGCCATTTAGTGCGAACCTTTAACCCGCTGATCCTGCAGATACGCAATTTGCAGAAGCCGGTAATTGCAGGGATCAACGGCGCCGTTGCAGGGGCATCTTTGGGTATTGCCCTGGCATGCGATCTGCGCATCGCAGCAGATGATGCGCTTTTTACAGTCGGTTTCCTGGGTGTAGGTTTGACTCTTGACTCGGGAGTCTCATTGTTCCTGCCAAAATTGATTGGTCTTAGCCGGGCAACTGAATTCGCTTTCACCAATGCCCCGATTACAGCTCGGCAAGCACTTGAATGGGGTCTGGTGAATAGACTGGCTCCTGCGAAACAGCTCGTTGATCAGGCTCATGAGTGGGCCAGGGAACTATCTGGAGGCCCTTCGAGCGCGATCGGTTTGACCAAACGCTTGCTAAACAAAGCTGTTTTTCCGAATTTGACGCAAGTTCTGGACTACGAGGCGCACTATCAAGATATCGCTGGGAGCGGTGATGAATCTAAAGAGGGTTTACAGGCGTTTCTGGAAAAGCGTGCGCCGAATTTCAACTGACCAAGTTAGGACTCGCTTTCAGCGAGGTGAATTAATTCCCCCAGAGGAAAATTGTCCCGAAAGCCAGGAATCCAAAGAAGGAGAGATCAATCACTGTAGCCAAAATAACATCCCTGGTCTCTCTTATATCCTCCACTCTTAAATCAGGCGAGATGCCCCTTACTTCCAAAAGCGGACCTCCCAGCCAGGCAAAGATCGTTCCGCCGATCAGGCCTCCCATGTGGCCCCAGTTGTCGATCCCGGGAGATAAGCCAATCATGAAGTTTACCAGGGCAATTATAATAATATTGGTGAGAGCCCGCCGAGCTACTCCACCGAACACTTTCTGATTATGGTATAGAAATACGCCTTCTGCGCCTAACAACCCAAAGATGGCTGTGGACGACCCCAGGGAAGGGGAGGCAGAAAACATGAAGGAGAACACATTTCCAGCAAAACCGCCCAGCAGGAACAACAGCAGGAAACGACCATGTCGATAGTAGCGCTCCAGTCCGGGTCCGAAAATATACAACGCATACATATTAAAACCCAGATGGAGAATGGAACCATGCAAGAACATAGGGGTGAATAGGCGCCAATACTGTCCCTGACGGATCAGCTCGTTTACCTTGAGCCCCAAACCGGCAATGACATCGAATCCAAACCAAAATTCTCCAGCGGCTTGTAATAAGAAGATGATGATGTTGAGCGCCAGAAGAGTGTAGGTGACATAAGGTCGGCTAAAAGGCATGCTGACGGAAACCTTCTGCTCTGGCGCTGGCGGTTGAGGAGGTTCTTCTCGGTAGTATTCAGGGTATGTGGAAGAGGTTGGATAATCTGGATCAACGGGTTCTTGGGTCACAAAGTCACCTTTCTAGGAATAGCGCGATGATGTTCAGCTTTGATGATCACCAGGATGGTATCCACCGCCTCGTCAAGTTGACAATCGGGGTTGACAACCACATAATCGAAATCCTTGATCCGTTCAAGTTCCTTATGGGCGGTAGCAATGCGGACGTCCATGCCATCTTTCGTTTCAGTCTTGCGCAGTTTCAGGCGCTCAACCAGCTCCTGCTCGTTCTGGGTGGTCAAAAAGATGAGCAAGGCTTGCGGACAAATCTCGCGGATGGTATCAGCCCCCTGAACATCGATCCGCATAATTACATCTTCTCCAGATTCAAGCGCCTGGCGGACTTGTTCTTTTGGAATGCCTTTATGATCTCCATAAACTATAGCGTGTTCTAAGAGATCATCGTTCTTGATCATCTCTTCAAATTCTTCGGATGACACGAAGAAATAATCCTCACCGTGAACCTCATCCTTGCGCCGGGCGCGCGTGGTTGCTGTAACAACAAAGTGAAACGGCAGATCGCGGGCCTTCATCCGTTTGATCACGCTGTCTTTTCCCACACCAGATGGTCCGGAAATGACGATCAATAATGGCTCCGGTTTTTGATGGGGGTTCAAATAGTTGTCTGAGTTCATTTTTTCGAAGGTTTCCTCGGAGGGTATAATTATTTCTTGCTAATATCCTTCAGGAGGTAAGTTTATGCCAAACTATGAATATCGGTGTTTGGATTGTAAGCGCCGCTTTGAAGTATACCTGTCTTATGAAGAATATGGGGTAAAAAGCGTGCGTTGTGCCTATTGTAACAGCGAAGATGTGCAGCGGCAGATCGGCCGCATCCGCTTTGCTCGTTCTGAAGAAAGTCGTATGGAAAACTTGGCAGATCCATCCAATCTGGCGGGATTAGAGGATGATCCTAAAGGATTAGCTCGCATGATGCGTCAGATGAGTTCCGAAATGGATGAAGATTTGGGACCAGAGTATGATGAAGTCCTCGACCGGTTAGAATCGGGACAAAGACCAGAAGAGATCGAGGAGGCCATGCCGGATTTGGGCTCCGAGGAAGGTGGAATGGGTGCTGGGGGTTTCCCCGATCTATAACTGTGGAACGATAACTCACCATACTGTGAATTAGCTCCTAGGTATGAACGGTTTCATTTAATCTGCTGATAACTGCTTTCCGGATATCTTCCTGGACTTCCTCTGCAGGTAGTCCGGCATCTATTTTCACCCAACGCTCTGGTTCAGCTGCTGCGAGTTTTAAGTACCCTTGGCGTACGCGCTGGTGAAATTCGAGGCTGTATGCGTCGAGCCGGTTCCATTCACGCCCGTGTACTTTTCGTCTTAACCCTTCTTCCACATCCAAATCCAATAACAGAGTTAACTCAGGTTTCAAACCACCGGTTGCGAAATTGATCAAGCTCTCGATCTGTTTCAGATCGTTTTGATGCCCGTAGCCCTGGTAGGCCATAGTGGAGTCAGCATAACGGTCGCAGAGCACGATGTAGCCATTTTCTAGGTGGGGTTTGATTACCTGTTCCACAAGCTGGGCGCGTGCAGATAAGAAAAGAAGCGTTTCGGTGTGCGGATGCATTTTTGTATTCTGTAAGTCACCGAGAATATGCCGTACTTGATCGCCAATGGCGGTGCCGCCTGGCTCACGAGTGATGATTACGGGATAACCTTGTTGGGTAAGGAAATCTGAGAGAGGTGTGACCTGGGATGTTTTCCCACTTCCATCCGGTCCTTCGAGGGTGATGAACATAGTGATGATACTTCTCAGTCTCTGAAAATTCGAACCCGACGATATGGTTCTTTCCCATACGAGTGAGAGGTGAGGTTTGCTTGTCGGGCCATTTCATGCTGAAGGCGGCGAATATAAGAGGTAGCGGGGGGTAATTCGACCCAACGTTCACCGTTCAAAATGGCGTTGATCGCGCCCTCAGTCTCAAACATGACTCGTTCAACCGATTGTTCTTCGCTTGACTCAGTCGAGATATTAAACAAATCGCTGAGGAACTTCTGCATTTGATTGACCGTGTTTGAGCGCAAGACATAAATCGGCATGCCGCGGTTTTCTGCGTCAACGATCGGGCGTTGGCGTTTACGGTAATAAGTGCGTAGTGTGACCAGTACGTCCGCTTCACCAAAATCTTTTACCACCAAAACGGGTACACCCAGTCGTTTTGCAGCCTGGACCAATCGGTTGCGCGCCACCCCGTAAGCATATATACGCATGGTTTGAAGCGGGGAGCTCTGGGATGGACTTGCAGCTAAATCAGCCTGGCGGAGTTGGTCATCCGTTAATTGGCGCTGCCGCCTTGGTCCACCGTTGACCATGGGCTGGAAACCACCCCGTTTGTTCATCCTCGTGGGAGCAGTTTTTGGCAAACTGCTTTTCTCAATTTGGATTTCTCCCTCAGGAGTCCTGGTACGGATCTCTGGGGGCAGTGGATAGCCGCGCAGGAGAGCGTCTACAGCTTCGGCGACGTCGTAATTGACAGCTAACCGATCACGGGTTTGGATCTCGATCAAGACATCAAAGGTAGGCGGGGAACGCCGTTCGAGGACAGTTTTTTGAGTGCCTCGTCGCCGTGCCTCTTCGTCAGATAAGGTGACAGATTCGATGCCGCCGACAAGGTCAGAAAGCGTTGGATTGAGCAATAGATTCTCGAGTGTATTGCCATGCGCGGTTCCGATCAACTGCACACCACGTTCGGCGATAGTACGAGCTGCAGCGGCTTCCAACTCGCGTCCAATTTCATCGATCACGATCACCTCTGGATTATGGTTCTCAACTGCCTCGATCATCACTTCGTGCTGTAGAGCAGGTGTCGTGACTTGCATCCGCCGGGCGCGACCAACCGCAGGGTGTGGGACATCTCCATCGCCACCGATTTCATTTGACGTGTCGACAATTACGACTCGTTTTGATTCAGCCAGAATTCGGGCAGCTTCGCGCAGCTGTGTCGTTTTTCCAACTCCAGGACGCCCCAAGAGTAGCAGACTCTTACCGCTTTCGATCAGATCCTTAATTAAATCTGTCGTACCGTAGACAGCTCGACCAACACGGCAGGTTAATCCGACGATATGGCTGCGGCGGTTGCGGATGGCAGAGATACGGTGCAGAGTACGTTCTAGCCCGGCCCGATTGTCGCTGTCAAATTCTCCGATGCGACCAGTCACATGCTCCAGATCTGCATGCGACACCTCCCTCTTGCTGAGAACGATTTCGCGATCGATAAAACGTGCGGTTGGAACCCTACCCAGGTCTAGTATTACCTCCAAGAGGTTATCGCTGTCATCCTCTTCGGTGACAGACTCTGTGATAGGAGGCGGTAATACATCCAGTAGGGCTTGTAAATCGTCTGTAATTCGACGTTGTGTCATAGATTACTTAGTTCTTTCTATTTGAGTGTATGTAGTGGTGATCTCCTGGTGTCCGCCTTCGAGGGCAGGAAGAGCGAATGAACTGCGGACTTTCTTGGCTACAGCCAGATGCTTCACCATAACTGCCTGGTTGGGACCAACTTCGGTAGTCATTTCTTCCAAGGCATGCTCAACCCAGGATTGGTAGGAACGGATGCACAAGAATACCGGACGAGCGTGACGATTGGGTATGTTCTGTATCAAATCATCTATGCGCTCTGTCACTTTATCTGTTTCTGGATGGATAAACGGCTGTACCCAAATTCCACGCTGACCGTATTTTATCTCAGCATACGCCAGCAATTCATCATCCTGATAATATACTAAGCCATTCATGCGGTTTGAAGGCACGGATTCTACCTGCTGGACCAATCCAGGGACCAAGGTGTTATACAGCGTGCGAACAGCAATCATATCTTGACTTGAAATATCCTGCCAATGCGAAGAATTGGTGCTTTGTTTTTCCTCTTCTAGGAATTTCCAGATGCGTTGGCGAACGTAGAGTGCAAATCCTGCTTGACGCAAATTGTCAAACGCAATTGTGCGTTCTTCGACTTCAGCCAGCAGGTGAAATGCACCTCGCTTGCCAATTTGTTGAACTATATGCTCAAGCAAAGGGTGCAGCGCACCTGTTTCGAGCGATGATTCAGGCGCAATAAAAGAAAGATGGGCAAATTCATCGCCTTGAGCATGGGTGACCTGGCCCATTAGAGGTTCATGGTTGCTTTCTTTATCCGTGCAGAGGTAGGTAAATATGCTGGTAGCAGGTGCAAAGTATGAGAGCAATGCCCCGGCTGGTACGAGAATTTCACCACGCGTTAATACGGATGCGCTATCAAAGAATAGTCCCTGGTTGCGGTAGCGGATTAAAGTGGGCAGATCGCGTAGATCGAATTGCTTGATATTCATCAGGGATTTCTAAGTATTGTCTCTGCGATGGCAATCAATTTTGAAGATCATGACCATATTCCCTCACCAGGGATATGAAGTAGCGGTGAATCCGGTCATCATGGGTGAGTTCAGGGTGGAAGGAAGTGGCTAACAAATTTCCTTGTTGTGCAGCTACGATACTGCCGTCAGGTAGAGTCGCCAGTATTTGTGCTGTCCCCTCCACGGACTCGATCAAGGGAGCCCTGATAAAGACAGCATGAAATGGAGGATTATGCTCCTGGTCAAGACCATTCAGCGCCGGAATGTCGAGATCGATCTCGAAACTGGCCACTTGTCTGCCGAACGCGTTCCGTTCCACGGTGATGTCCATTAAGCTTAACAACGGTTGTTGGCGGCGAGCATCTTTGGATAGTAATATCGCTCCAGCACAGGTACCCCAAACAGCTTTACCTTGGCCGAATTTCTTCAGGGGTTCTATGAGATTGAAATCGTTGGCGAGCTTGCCAATGGTAGTCGATTCTCCACCAGGAATAATTAAACCATCGAGGGCCTCGAGATGATCGGGTAGACGGACTTGGCATGCCTCAATTCCGATCTCCTTGAGGATTGCAATATGTTCAGCGAAGTCTCCCTGAAGAGCGAGGACGCCGATCTTCATACCGTTAATTCAGGCACCGGTGAAAATTTGTCGCCATTACCAGCCGCGATCGGCGATCAACTCGGCCTCCGGAATGGCAGATATTTGACGACCAACCATGGGATCGCCTAAATTACGACTGACTTCAGCCAGTATGTAGGGGTCTTCGAAGTGAGTCACAGCCTTGACTATCGCGGCAGCACGCCTGTCAGGATCGCCAGATTTGAATATACCTGAACCGACAAAGACGCCATCTACTCCGATCTGCATCATCATGGCCGCGTCGGCTGGGGTGGCAAGACCTCCCGCAGCGAAGTTGACCACTGGCAAGCGCCCTAAGGCCCTTGTCTCCACCACAAGCTCGTACGGTGCTCCAATTTCTTTGGCGTAGCTCATCAACTCTTCCTCAGGCATGTTTTGAAGGCGGCGAATTGCGCCCAAGACAGAACGTGCGTGGCGTACCGCTTCAACGACATCTCCTGTACCTGCCTCGCCTTTGGTGCGAATCATAGCTGCGCCTTCACCAATACGGCGTAATGCCTCTCCGAGGTTACGACAACCACAAACAAAAGGCACCTTAAAATCATGTTTGTTGATGTGGTGTGCCTCGTCTGCTGGAGTCAATACCTCAGATTCGTCAATATAATCAACACCAATCGCTTCGAGAATTTGGGCCTCAACAAAGTGCCCAATGCGGGCTTTAGCCATAACTGGAATGGTCACAGTGTCCATGATCTGCAGGATCAATTCTGGATCGCTCATACGTGCGACCCCACCATGTTCACGGATGTCTGCGGGGACACGTTCAAGGGCCATGACAGCCACAGCACCAGCATCCTCAGCGATGCGTGCGTGCTCAGGGGTGACAACATCCATGATCACACCCCCCTTTAGCATTTGAGCCAATCCTTTTTTAACTGCGAAAGTAGCAACTTGCTTTTCCATACTTTCTCTACCTCCAGGATTAATGCGAACTATGTACTAATTGCATTCTACCACGCAGCGAAATGCCTGACAATTGGTGTCCGATTATGGTCAACTAATCTAATACATTGTTAACAATACCCAACAAATCCATAATTGAGGTCTTATTTCAGGTTAAGAGAAATATGGAGATCCCCACCGAATATATCGCTGGAAGAAGATGTTAAGGCTTCGAAATTTTCAATCTGAGCTATTTGGTTCTTGATCCGGGTTGGTTTCCTGTTCTCCGCTGCCGATTCCCAAGGGGACCCATTTGTTTTCGTCCTTAAGGCGATGTTGGTAACCTCCCCGGTCATGGATGGCATCGAATCCTTCAGGTTTAATAAACAGCTGCTCACCATCGAGCAACCCGCTGATGCCGGATTGACCAGGTTCGGGTCGTTTCTTACCGGATTTTGCAGCCTGTTTCGGATCGTAGTCCAGCGGCTCTTCATAGGTGGTCACAAAACCTTCAAAATTTCGTAAGATGATCTTGTGATCTGACATGCTGAGCAGATAATTGGGACCAACTGGGATCTTTCCACCTCCACCAGGGGCGTCGATAATATAATCCGGGACGGCATAGCCTGAAGTATGCCCACGCAAGCCTTCGATGATCTCTATTCCTTTCGCAACGGGTGTACGGAAATGCCCAGCGCCCTCCACCAGATCACATTGGTAGAGATAGTAAGGACGAACGCGCATCCGCACCAGGTCCTGCACAAGTCGCCGCTGAACATGAACATTGTCATTTACACCGGCCAAAAGCACCGATTGGTTTCCAAGCGGAACCCCCGCCCTGGACAATCGATCACAGGCTTCTGCCAGCTCGGCAGTGATCTCATTAGAATGGTTGACATGAATATTGAGCCATAAAGGGTGGTACTTCTGGAGGACGTCAGCAAGCTCAGAGGTAATGCGCATTGGTAAGAAGACCGGTACCCTCGATCCAATACGCACGATCTCGATGTGGGGTATCTGCCTCAGACTAGCGAGGATCTCCTCCAGGATCTTTGGTGCCAAGACGAGAGGATCTCCACCTGAGAGCAACACATCTCGTACTTGAGGGGTACGCTTAAGGTATTCAAGCTGCATTTCGAATTCTGAGCGCGAGAAGGTCGCAGAAGGGTCGCCCACAATTCGTGAACGCGTGCAGTACCGGCAGTATGATGCGCATTGAGTCGTAACCAGCATTAGTACGCGATCCGGGTAGCGATGTACGAGACCGGGTACAGGTGAATGGCGATCTTCGGCTAAAGAATCCTCCATCATGGCAGTGAAAGGCACCATTTCTGCTTCTGTGGGTACAACTTGTTTGCGGATTGGATCATTTTTATCCTCAGGATCGATCAGTGAGATGAAATACGGTGTGATATCAACCCGAAACAGATGTGCAGCGGAAAGCGCCTTGCGCTCACTATCGGTGAGAGGAACGATTTTTTCGAATTCCTCTGCGGTGTTAATTCGGTTGCTTAATTGCCAACGCCAGTTATTCCACTTTTCATCAGGAACATCTGCATAGACAGCAGCTCGCTTGGAATTGAAAGGCAAATTTGACATCTGGTAAATCTCCTTAAAATGTACTACCGCAAAAAAATATGATTACCGCTCATTTTCTGTGAGCAACCACCCCACGAATAATGGATGAATATCTTCCTGGCCTTCAATTTCTGCAATTGTTTCCCCAAGGCGAAATTGCCAGATCTTCAGCGCTAGGTCTTGCTCGTAAAGTAGAAATTCTCCATCAGGCGAGATACTCAGGGGATGAATTCCAGAACCCGGGATAAGAAGGACGTGGGTGTTATCTGCCGGAAGGTAATGATATAGTCCATCTTGATCAGCTCCCTCTCCGCTCAATCCGTAATATAGTGAATCATCTGGAGCCCAAACCGGGTGAGTTGCTTTTCCTTGAGTGTTATTCGTCAATGGAGTTAAGTTGGTACCATCAGGATGAACGCGGTAAAGGCGTGTCGGGAAGGTTAACACATCGGTAGCATCTTGATCTAAACCGAAGGCGATCCATGTTCCATCTGGAGACCAGGCGGGGGTATACGCACCAGCAACCAGTGTGCTTTCATCCCCTTGCCCAGAATCTATCAGAGGGGCGATAATGGTTTGTGCCGTGCCGCGGGCGAGATCTGCTACTGTTAATCCAGGATTTATATTACAAGATTCTCCATACCCAATTCCGGTTATGGCGACGTTGTTAGCGTCTGGGGACCATGAAGTTCCAGTATCACAGCCATATCCGCTATCTTCGTTAGGGGTGGGCAAATCAAAAGATATTTGATCCTCCAATGAAACCCAACCATGCTGGATAGTTTCGTCCTCCTTTTCAGGGACACTGGAGATCAATAATCGGTCCGTATTTGATAATGTGCGCGGTATGTAATAACCGCTTTCAGGTGGAGAAAGGAAATCGGTCCTTAGCTGGCTTTGTGTATTAAGGACACTAAATCCCAATTCATCGCTAATTGCAAGAAGGATTCCATCTGTCGTATGCCGTGCACCTAATAGATCGCCAGATGTTGGCAATTGAGATGGCAACGTGGTTTTATTAAATACATCAAATCCAACCAGTTCACCATCATAAATGTATGATAGGACTAGGCCTAAGCCGATCGGCTGTGAAAGGAATTCGTGCAATTCATCCGCTAAATCCCAGGCTTCTTCGCGAGTAAAATCCTCTGGGATTCCTTCACCGGTTCCGACAATGATCAATCTTTCAAATTGCTCGTTCTCCGATCGTAGATCATCAAGGTTGAGAAAAGAGGATCTAAGGTCATCCAACCTAGCGAGAAGGCTATCGGGGACTTCTAACCGCAGGAAATCATTTCTGCAATCATCTGCATATATTGAAGTACTATCCGGAAGAATCCGCAAATTGTCGCACCAAGCTTCAGGACCGCCACCACGAATGAAAGAATAAATCGGTTCCTGGTTAGCTCCGTAAGTATCTTCCAATAAAGGTTTCACCTCCATCACTATGTCATAGCTATGCTGGCGGTTTAATACCAGATTTCCCTCCTCGTTGTAAGTGGGCAGCGCTTCAGCGTTTACCACTATTGGATATCCAAGTGATTGATCGAAAATAGCATTCATGTTTAGGGGCGCTGAACCTTCACCAAGGGCATCATTGCGGATGCGTTGAAATATGGATTCGACGGTATATTCCTGGGCTTCGTCCCGCGGAATACTGAATGGTTCTCCCCATTTGCCATCACTATCCAATTCTATACGTTGGGCAGTGCGAATCAGACCATCGGAGACTATTATTCGGATTTTCCAATTTTCATCCCGGGTGAGTTGTTCCGACTCAGCATAGTATTGGGTTAGATTACTATCCTGCCATCGTTCTAAGGCAGCATCGATATCTGATATGGGTGGAACATCCGGTGTAGGTAGTGATGGCAACTCGGGCTCTGCAGTAGGTGTCGGAGAACTGCAAGCAACGGCAATTATGGCTATGAGTAAACAAACGATAAAGGAGAAATAAACTTTCACGGACTGAGAGAAACCTCCAGGCTTGAAAGATTGACGATGCCAGGGATACGATCTCCAGACTCCCAAACCTGTACCCTCACCTTATTCGTGGAATCGACGGTGTATGGGACATCGATTGCAAAATTCCCATAAGCACTGTCGGGAGATGGAGTCACGGAGACCTGTCTTGTACCCACGATTCTACCATCGCTCGTTCGTAATTCGATCATCAGTGGCTGACTCGCCCGGGTTCGGGCGAGACCTTCAACCCGCATTGTGCCTCCCTGGATAAGTCTATTCGGACTGGGTGATTCTATGTAAATATTCTCGTGTTGATCTACGGGTTGGTTTAAGTCTTGTTCCCCAATCGATTGCAAGATCAAATCTACCGACGATAACGATTTTAGCCTTCCGTGCTCATCTTCAACAATGATTTGAATGCGCCCTGATTCAGCAACAGCATTGATCCCGAATTCTACTTCACTACCCAGGCTGACCCATTCATTTTGGACTGATTGAAAATTTCGCACTTCCCGCATCAATAGACGGCCATCCTCACCTAACAATTCGATCAACACCACAGATCCCGGGCCGGGTTTAACTGCAGCCCTCATAATGAAAGGGGAGATAACCTTCGAGGAGGGTCCGGGAGAGAGAATTTGAATATTAGAGAGAGGGACTTCCTCTGGGGGAGGGGAATATGGTGCAGATTGGGTTGGTTGAAGGGTATCAGTAGGCAGGATTATAGGCGGTGAAATAGTTGTTGTCGGTGTATCGGTTGGTATGGGCTCAGGTGTTGGACTTGGATCAACAGGTTCTTCTGTGGATTCAATCTCAGCATCCTCAGGCTGTAATTTTACATCTTGGGCCTCAACAGTCAGAGCGATAACCGTCGGGAGGTATTCCGTTGGAAATGGCGTCGGGAGATCTGTCGCTTCCAATGTGCTACAACTGGCAAGAACTATGGTTGCTAATAATACGAGGGAAAAGCGTAGTGATGACATATTGCATAAAAGTGATTATAGGTTGTTCAAAAGGAGATGGTCATTCTCCAATATAGCGCTGGATTACTTCTTCTAAGGTCTGCAGACGGACAGGTTTTGGAATAAATTCTTCTGCCCCAGAAGCGATGGCGAGCTCCGTTGCTTCTACCTCTGGGCTGGCAGATAATACGATCACTGGGATAGTGGACGAATCGGGATCTTCTTTAAACTCCCTCACCAGTGTCAATCCATCTATATCGGGCAACCGCATATCCGTCATGATCAGATCTGGCTTTTGGTTTGCTGCTAGTATTTGAGCCTCTTCACCAGAACTGGCCAGGATCGCTTCGTGTCCAAAGATTTCGACGGACTTTTTCAATGTCACCAGAGTGAGTGGATCATCATCCACAAACAAGATGCGCGCCATTATTTTTCTCTCCCTGCAATATCTTTAGAGCTCGTAAATATCGGTATATTTATTGGTCAAATAACGCATATAAGGATCTGGATCGATCTTGCTGCCTGTGATGCGTTGAACGAGCTCCTGGGGTTCAAATTTCGCACCATGATGATGGATGTTATCTTTCATCCACGTGGTCAAGGATTCGAATTCTCCTCGCTGGATTTGGTCTTGAATTTTGGGATTATCCGCAATTAACTTCTCCCAAAGTTGAGCAGCGACCAGGTTGCCCAGTGCGTAAGTGGGAAAATAACCGATGTAACCGCTGGACCAATGGATATCCTGGAGTACTCCCTGCGCGTCATTGGCTGGTGTAATACCTAGATAATCTTGCATTGCACTGTTCCAGGCAGCAGGTAAATCTTTGACTTGTAGCTGCCCCTCAATTAGAGCGATCTCCAATTCCAGACGAAGCATGATATGTAAATTATAGGTGGCTTCGTCGGCTTCAACTCGAATCGTGGATGGTTCGACTTTGTTAATGGCTCTGTAAAAAGTTTCCAGAGGCACATTTCCCAACTGAGAGGGGAAGTACTCCAACAATCTGGGGTAGAAATGCGTCCAGAATTCCAGCGAACGACCGACAACGTTTTCATACAGCCGTGATTGTGATTCATGGATAGACAATGAAGCGCCATTATCAAGTGGTGTACGAGACAGTTTTCTGTCTATGCCTTGAGCGTATAATCCATGTCCGCTTTCATGAGCGGTGCTGAAAAAGGCAGAGGGGAAATAATCCTGCAAGAATCGGGTTGTGATGCGAACGTCTCCCACGCCGTGGCTCTGGGTGAAAGGATGTATCGATTCGTCCTGGCGGCCGCGATGCCAGTCGAAACCAAAGCGGGTGATCACTTCCACCCCAAAATCCCATTGGCCTTTTTGGTCATAGTTCAGGTGCAGGAAAGAGTCATCAATCTGATCCCTTCTGCTGATTGCGCGAATTAACTCTACCTGCTGGGGCTTTAATGAGTTGAAGATGGTTTGGACATCAAGTGTTTTTAAACTTGGCTCATAATCGTCAAGTAAAGGATCGTAGACATGATCGTAAGGTTTAAAACAGTGTGCATATTGGCGTCGTAATTCAATAATTTTTTCAAGATGCGGTATAAAACCATTGAAGTTTGATTCCTCACGGGCTTTTTCCCAGACCAGATGCGCATCACTGGTCGCCTTCGCAATGTCGGCTATCAGACTAGCAGGCACTTTTGATTTTTTCTTGTATAAACGTTCGGTGACCTTGATCAGTCGGGCATCATCAGAATCGGGGTCGAGCTCGTTTGATAAAGGTCTTAAATCCTCAAGCAGCTGTCCAACCTCCGGGGAGGTAAATTTAAGATGGGCGATGCGGCTCATTGTCGCCAGCTGGTAACCACGCTCTGATGCACCTCCTGGCGGCATGTAAGTCTCTTGATCCCAGCGCAGCAATGCCGAAGCATTTTTGAGATCGGTGTATTCGTTGAGGATAGTTTTGAATCGAGCCAGATTGGTCTCTGAATTCATGAAGTCTCCTTAGATATTTTCTAAACGATCTTCCACTTAAGCGGCTTGCCATACAAAGCACTTAAAACTTCGCTGGCGATGTCAACTGAGGCTCTGGTTTGCGCTTCTCCAGTTTGCGCCGCAATGTGAGGTGTGGCAATGACTTTCGGGTGAGTAACGAGAGCGGTCATCCCTGGTGGTTCGTTGACGAACACATCCAGCGCAGCACCGGAGACCTGGCCGCTCTCTAAAGCGTTCAATAATGCTGTTTCATCGATGATGCCTCCCCGGGCGGTGCAAATTAGATAAACCCCGCGTTTCATATACCCAAAGGCTCCTCCATCGATCATGCCTCTGGTTTCTGGACTGAGAGGGATGTGGATCGAGATAAAATCGGAGCGTGCATAAAGTTCGTTTAGCGTCAGCGGTTCGGCACCTCGCTGTATAACATCATCTTCGGTAATAAAAGCATCATAGCCGAAGACGCGCATACCCAGGGACTTTGCCATCTGCGCTACCAGGCTGCCAATATTCCCTAAACCGATAATACCCAAACTCTGGTCTTTTATCTCAACTCCGGTGAACTGTTTCTTGAGCCACATGCCAGATTTCATCCCCGAATCCGCCGCCGGGATAGATCGAACTAGAGCAAGCATGAGCGCCAGGGTGTGTTCAGCCACGGCTTGTGTAGTGGCATGCGGTGAATTAACCACAGTAACCTGATGTATATTCGCAGCAGCCAGGTCAATGTTATCCACACCAACTCCAGCTCGTCCGACGACTTTCAATCTTTGCCCAGCAGAAAATACGTCTGGGGTGACCCTGGTTCGACCGCGAACAATCAAAGCATCATAGTTGCCAATGATTTCGATCAATTCCTCTGGGGAAATGCCACTATGGTCATCCACCAAAGCAGCGCTTTGCAGATTTTTTATCCCTTTTTCGTCAAGCCCATCTGCGATAAGGATTTTCCAATCTGGCATGGTTTGCTCCAAGATAATGTTGACGTACATCTTACTGTAATATGGATAAATCAGCACGATTGTACCTCAGATCAGATTGCTGATTAATTTGGTGCCAATCCTCTCACTAAACTCTCAGTACCTGGAATGAACTTATTCTGCCGAGAGGAAGATAAGGCATTCTAATTCAATTTTTTCAAGCCGAGCTTTGTAGACCCGCGATCGTATTTGTGATCAATTTGGCTGTTTGGAGGGGAAACCGATCGATAAAAGTATACTTGGAATATTAATTAAATATCAAAAGTTCAATTCTGCACTTGACTTTAACCCCCTGACTGGGTACCATCAACAGGGTATTTCAGAAGTTGCGATTCTATTAACTTGCCAATATTTTTTGGAGGTATCGATGGCAGACATTCATGAGATCGATGAGGGCACTTTTCAGAATGAGGTGTTAGAGGCCCAGGGGCCAGTATTGGTCGACTTTTCTGCAGTTTGGTGTGGTCCATGCAAAATGCTGGATCCGATTGTCGAAGAATTGGCATCGGAATGGACCGGGAAGGTGAAAGTGGTAAAACTTGATGTGGATCATAGTCCTGGCATTGCTATGCAATATCAGGTGATGGGCGTGCCGACTTTAATGTTATTCGTCGCGGGGGAGTCGCGCGAGCGCATTACCGGTTTTCAGCCAAAAGATCGCATAGTTTCAAAACTTAATCCGCATATCAACACAAATTAATAACATAGCCCCTGATTAGGTTTTAAGGAAAGGTTTCGAGACAGGATTTCTTGCCTCGAAACCTTTTTTCTATGTTCGAGTCTTGATCATAGCGGTGTATCAGATTATAATACTTGTTATTGATAAAACTTGCAATAGCAAAGTGATGCGAATATGAACGAACATTATCCTGAATCTGCCTGGTTACGTGAGCAAGGTTATCGGCTCACACCTCAACGAATAGCGATATTGGAGGTGCTGCGATCCGCTAAAGGTCATCTCAGCCCATCTGAAATATATCACCAGGTGGTACAGGATATGCCGGGCTTGACTGAAGCGACCATTTACCGCACACTGAACTTCCTGGCTGAGCAGGGATTGGTTCTGGTTGCACATGTGGGTCGCGGTCAGCTTGTATACGAGATCACAGAACACGATCATCACCATCTCATCTGTAAGCAGTGCGGAGATATGAAGGAAATAGATCATCTCCAGCTCAAGGCGTTATACGAACAGTTTCTTGATGATACCGGCTACCAAATAAACACGATCCATACCACCTTCTTTGGTCTTTGCCCAGATTGCCAGATGGATTAGGGCTGTAGGTTTCTGCATGCGTAGAGGCTGATTATATGGAGATTCGGGTGTTACTTTCACCGGTTGAATTACATATTCCTGATGGTTTTTTATCGATTCTGGTGTCAATTGCCCTATGGATAATATCCATTGTGTTCGTGAGCTATGCATTAAAACGCGTGGGTAAGGATGTGGGTGAGCACCAGGTGCCCTTAATGGGTGTCTTGGCTGCAGCGATCTTCGCCGGTCAGATGCTTAATTTTGCAGTTGCTGGTGGCACATCTGGACATCTCATGGGTGCGACGATTGCCACCATCCTGATGGGTCCGTGGGCTGCTATGCTGATCATGACCAGTGTTGTCAGCATCCAGGCACTCATTTTTCAGGATGGAGGATTGTTGGCCCTCGGTGCGAATATTTTCAACATGGGCGTCGTCGGGGTGGCCGTATCTTATACGGTTTATCGCACGATTCTCCGGCTCGCTGGCAATCAGAAGACAGGAATATTTAGCGGTGGATTCATTGCAGCCTGGCTCTCAATCGTAATAACCTCTCTGGCGGTTGGCTTGCAATTGGCTCTATCAGGTACATCGCCTGCAAACTTGGCGATACCAGCCATGGCGGGTGTGCATGCATTGATCGGAATTGGTGAAGGCTTAATCACGGTTGGTGCATTAGCTTTCCTTTTGGCTTCCCGACCCGACTTGGTCAAGCGCGGCGAAACAGCCCAGATTGGAGGGAGAATAGTATGGCTGATTGGCTTGTTAGTCGCATTAGTGCTGGTAATCGTCTCTCCACTGGCATCAACCCGTCCAGACGGCCTTGAATGGGTAGCGATGCAATATGGTTTTCTGGAAATTGCTCGAGGACCACTCTATCGGATCATCCCGGAATATCTCTTTCCGGGTATATCAAGCGAAGCTTTAGCGACCATCGTGGCGGGGATACTGGGGATAGCGATCATTTTTGGAGTTGTTCTAGGGGTCGCTTACAATCGTCGCAGTAGCCATGCATCAGGCGGTTAGAGTTGCACATACATTTCCTCGATCCATATCAGGCGGGTAATAGCCCTGTTCATCGCCTAGATGCGCGCGTCAAGTTTGTTCTAACGGTGGCTTTCATCTTGAGCATCGCCCTTATCCCAATCGGGGTGTGGCCAATTTATATATTGCTTTTAACGACGATTTTGTCAGCAATTATTTTATCTGGCATAGGAATACTGCATGTAATGAAGCGTGCCGTATTAGCATTTCCATTTATGCTGGCTGCGTTACCGCTGATCTTTACCACGCTTGGGCAGCCATTATTCACAATGAGTATCGGAACTTGGGAGATCACTGTGACGCTGTCAGGTGTGGAGCGTTTTGTAAGCATCTCGCTGAAATCCTGGATTTCGGTACAGGCAGCGATCCTGTTAACTTCTACGACTCCATTCCCTGATCTGCTGGCAGCAATGCGTGCAGTTCGTGTCCCACGGCTGATGGTTGCCATTTTTGGGTTGATGTGGCGTTATTTGTTCGTGCTGGTAGATGAGGCTTTGCGCTTGCTACGTGCTCGAGTAGCTAGGAGCAGCAATACTGGCTTTCCAGGTCTCAGAGCAGGGGGCTCCCTGGCTTGGCGCGCCCAGACTGCAGGGGGGATGGCTGGTAATTTATTCATGCGCTCACTTGAACGCAGCGACCGGATTTATGCGGCGATGCTTGCGCGCGGCTATGATGGTGAAATTAGATCAGTGCCGCTTCCCAAACTGGAAGTTAACAATTGGATGTTGTTGATCGTGGGTGGGGTGATTTTAGGTTCACTGGTTGCATTGTCTTATTTAATTGGTGGATGAGAAAATGCACCATTCGATAGAGATCGAGGGTTTGTCCTTTTCTTATCCAGATGGGCATCAAGCATTGAGTGAAGTTTCACTGGTGATCCAACCGGGTGAGAAGGTTGCTCTGGTAGGTCCAAATGGAGCCGGGAAATCAACTTTGATCCTGCACCTGAATGGTATTCTATCCGGTGATGGAAGTGTGCGGGTGTGCGGTATGGAGGTGGAAGGAGAAAATTTGGGCCGCGTGCGCGCTATGGTCGGGATGGTCTTTCAATCACCTGAGGATCAGCTCTTTTCACCTAAAGTTTTCGATGATGTTGCTTTTGGACCTCTTTACCAAGGGTTGCCTATTGAAAAAGTTCAGGCGCGGGTAGAAGAGTCATTGGCCTCAGTTGGAATGAGCGGCTATGTTGACCGGGTATCGCATCATTTGAGTATGGGGGAGAAGAAACGCATTGCCATCGCCACGGTATTATCCATGAAACCCGAAGTGCTTGTTCTCGATGAACCCACGTCAGGCTTGGACCCAAGAGCCCGGCGTTCACTGATCAATCTGCTGGAGGAATTGCCGTTAACCATGTTGACCTCAACTCATGATATGCTCTTGGTGATGGATCTATTCCCGCGCATGGTGATCCTTGATCGGGGGAGGGTGGTCGCAGATGGTCCAACCAACAAATTGATGGAGGATGCACAGCTGCTTGAAGTTCATGGCTTGGAACGACCTTATTAATAAGGTTCTTGACTTAAATAGAAAGGGCGATTGCTGAGATTGTTTATGCAATCGCCCCTATTTATATTAGCGGAAGGGTTTAGTCAGCGCCTAGTGCCACCCTCTCTTCGAGACCAGCTGCGATGCGCAGTGCTTCGGCTTTGTCGGTCCTTTCCCAGGTCAGATCCAAATCATCCCGACCAAAGTGTCCATATGCGGCGACCTGGCGATATACAGGAGCACGCAAATTCAAGTCCCGGATGATAGCACCCGGGCGGAGGTCAAAATGATCGTTGATCAGTTCCGCGATCTGGTCGTCTGGAATACGACCTGTGCCGAAGGTTTCGACATTGACGCTCAGGGGATGTGAAACGCCAATCGCATACGCAACCTGGATCTCGCAGCGCTCTGCCAAACCGGCGGCGACAACATTCTTGGCTGCCCAACGCGCAGCATAAGCAGCCGAACGATCGACCTTGGTCGGATCTTTACCGCTGAAGCAGCCGCCTCCATGACGTCCCATGCCCCCGTAAGTGTCGACGATGATCTTGCGTCCAGTCAGTCCAGAGTCCCCTAAAGGACCACCGATCACGAACCTTCCGGTGGGATTGACGTAAATCTTCATGTTCTCGTCCACCATATCTGATGGCAGCATGGGCAAGATGATGTGTTCAGTTACCGCTTCTTTGATTTCTTCTTGGGAGATATTGGGAGCATGTTGGGTGCTCACCAGGACCGTGTCCACCCTCTTCGGTTTCCCGTAACTATACTCGATGGTCACCTGGCTTTTACCGTCAGGGCGCAACCAGGGCAAGGTACCGTTTTTCCGTAATTCGCTTAGCCTGCGGGTGATCTTATGCGCCAGTGAGATCGGCATTGGCATCAGCTCTGGCGTCTCATTACATGCATAGCCAAACATCATGCCCTGATCTCCGGCTCCGATAGAGTTGACCTCTTCTTCCGTCATCTCTCCACGTCTGGCTTCGAGTGATTGATTTACCCCAATGGCGATATCAGCTGATTGTTTGGCGATCGCCACCTGGACGCCGCAGGTGTTGCCATCGAATCCCTTTGCACTGTCGTCATAACCGATCTCAGTGATGATCTTGCGAGCGAGTTCGTCATAGTTGATATTGGCCTGGGTCGTGATCTCACCGAGGAAGATTACGAAACCGGTCTTGGTAGCCACTTCGCAGGCGACGCGCGAAGTCGGATCTTCCGCCAGGCAGGCATCCAGAACACCATCACTGAGTTGATCGCAAATCTTATCCGGATGGCCCTCAGTGACCGATTCCGAGGTAAACAATAGACTGGGTGATTCCATAAAGGTCGTACTCATAAATCATGTCCTCCAATAAGGATTAAAATTGCCCCTCCGGACATGAAAGGGCGAAAAAAATTGAACGGCTGCCCTCTCATCTTCCAGAACATCCGTCTGCGGAATTGGCACCGTTTCAGTTATTTGCTCTTCTTACTAGGCGCAAACTGCCAAATGGTTGCCGAGGTTTCTCAGGGCCGGTCCCTCCACCTCTCTGGATAAGAGTGCCGAATGAGGCTATTCGATTGTTGATTGCGATAATACCATGGCTGAGAATGAATGTCAAATAACGATCCAGATGATGAAGTAATATCCGATTACCGCCGCCCACAACCAGGAGTCAATGCGATCAAAGACCCCGCCATGACCGGGGAGCAAATTGCTTGAATCCTTGACCCCACTCTGACGTTTGATCATGCTCTCCCCCAGGTCGCCCAGGGTGGTAATGGTGCTCAAGATGAAACCCAAGAGCGCGCCTTGGAGGGGTGAGATCGAAAAGGCCGGACCAGCCCAGATCTTCCACAAGTAAACCAATCCAACCGCACCAAGCGTGCCAACTAGAATGCCCCCTAAATATCCTTCCCAGGTCTTCTTTGGACTGAGCCTCGGGCTCAGTTTATGCTTCCCGAAAGCTCGTCCGATGAAGTAAGCGCCCGAATCGGCAAGCCAGACGCATGGTAAAACCAAAAGCAGCCACCAGAAGCCTTCTGGCAGCGAGCGAATTGAAATCAGGTATGAACCTAACCACCCCAGGTATAATACCGCAGAGAGAGTTACGGCGAAATCTGTACCCGCAGTGTCCCGGCCGCGTTCGAAAGCCACCAGATGGTAGGTCATGCCGGCGAGGACGATCAGGCTGATGATCCAGGGTGCGCTTTCGAAACCATCCCATGCTCTCCCCAAGGCAAGGGATGCAGCGCCAAGGATAGTGATAATACTGGCAGGTTGATAGCCACTGACACGGAAAATCTGGCTGTACTCCCAGGCAGCTATGCCCAGTATCAAAGCCACAAAAGCGGCAAAAACCCAGTCGCCTAGATATATAATGAACAGCCCAACGGGTAACAATACGGCTGCCACCAAGACGCGTGTACGAAGCATAAGCGATTATCTCAAACTGATTGGGGGATCTTTCCAAAGCGCCGCTGGCGCTGTTTATATTCTTCTAGGGCACGAGCCAGTTCATCTTTTCCGAAATCCGGCCAATAGATAGGGGTGAAATACCACTCTGAATAGGCCCCTTGCCAAATCAGGAAATTACTGCCGCGCAATTCACCTGAAGTGCGGATGATCAGGTCTGGGTCTGGCACCCCTGCAGTGAATAAATATTTGTTGACCATTTCATCGGTCACTTCTTCAGTTTTAACCCCATCCTGGATCATGCGCTGAATCGCGCAGACAATCTCGTCGCGCCCGCCATAATTAAACGCCACGCATAATGTGAGGCGATTGTTATCCTTCGTCAATTCGATGGCGTCAAATACTTTTTGGCGCAAGGAGGGTTTGAGCTTATCCAGATGTCCGATATGCAAAAGGCGAACTCCCTTTTTATGAAGTTCCTTAAGTTCGCGATCGATGACATCCTCCAGGATGCGCATTAACCCTCTAACTTCTTCGATGGGGCGGCCCCAATTTTCGGTTGAAAAAGCGTAGAGGGTTAAATACTTGACGTCGAATTCGACACATGCTTCGATCACCCGCCGCAAATTTTCTGTACCAGCTCGGTGACCGGCTAAGCGCGGGAGTCCTCGCGATAGTGCCCAGCGCCCATTCCCATCCATGATAATGGCGATATGCGTCGGGACAGGTTCTACCGAATTGGATGATTTATCATTCATAAGATGAAGTTCAAACTTCCAGGATCTCTTTTTCCTTACGTTCACCGATGGCGTTGATCTCTTCAATAAATCGATCCGTTATTTTCTGAAGTTCTTCTTCACCACGTATCCTCTCGTCTTCCGAGAGCAATTTTTCTTTTTCGAATTCTTGCAGATCTTTAATCTCATCCCGGCGAACGTTACGCACGGCGATGCGGGCTTCCTCGACCCGGTTGTGAACTACCTTGCTCAATTCCTGGCGACGCTCTTGAGTAAGAGGGGGCATATTCAAGCGGATAGTTTTACCGTCATTGTTGGGGGTTAAACCCAAATCTGATGCCAATATAGCTCGTTCTATGGATTTCAAGCTGCTTGGATCGAAAGGTCGGATTAATAAAGTGCGCGATTCAGGGACACCTATGCTGGCCAGCTGGATCAGCGGAGTGAGGGTTCCGTAGTAATCAACCTGGAGCCGCTCGATGAGGGCTGGACTAGCACGCCCGGTGCGAATACCTGCAAGGTCTTCTTCTAAGGCTTGGACTGCCCCTTTCATCCGGGCTTCGGCCTCATTGTAAATGTCTTTGAGCATAACGGCCTCCACTGATTTTGCGTGATGAAGTCACGCAACTTATAGGATACCCGAAAAATGCAGTAGAGAAAAGGGGTAATTTCACTCTCTAGATTCACCTGATACCAATGTACCGATTTCTTCGCCGCGCAGCGCATTGCAGAGGTCATCTTGTTCCCATAGATTGAGCACCAAGATGGGTAAGTGGTTGTCCATGCATAAGGAGATCGCAGTACTGTCCATGACCTCCAAGCGCAGGTTGATGGCATCCATGTAGGTCAAGTGATCGAACAACTTGGCATCCGGGTTGATCTCCGGGTCACTATCATAAACTCCATCTACCTTAGTGGCTTTAATGAGCACATTCGCGCTTATCTCCATGGCTCGTAAGGCTGCTGCGGTGTCAGTGGAGAAGTACGGATTTCCGGTTCCACCGCCTAAAATTACGACTCGTCCCTTTTCAAGGTGGCGGATAGCTCTGCGGCGAATGTAAGGTTCTGCAACAGCGTGCATCTCGATCGCAGATTGGACGCGAGTCACCAGTCCACAGCGTTCCATAGCATCCATGAGCGCCAAGGCGTTCATCACTGTAGCGAGCATCCCCATATAATCAGCTGTTGCCCTGTCCATGCCTCGCTCAAGGCCCCGACGCCCACGCCATAAATTTCCAGCACCAATGACTATGGCGACATCCACCCCCATATCCCGAACTTCTGAAATCCTCTCAGCGATGTCTTCAGCCCGGTCTGGATCGATACCAAAATTTTCTGGACCCGACAGTGCTTCTCCGCTCAATTTGAGCAAAACCCGCTTATATTTCAGATCATTAGCCATACCCACTCTCCTTAGAGAATAAAAAGGCCAACCAGGTGGTTGGCCCACAGCAATTTAATTTGCTTTGTGTTCGCCCACTTCCCAGCGGACGAAGCGGCGGATAAGTATATTCTCGCCAATAGCAGCAATGTTTTGGTGCAGCAATTGCTCAATAGTGATCGTATCATCGCGGATGTATTGTTGCCTGAGCAGGCAGGTCTCATCATAGAATTTCTCCATACGCCCTGCGACGATCTTATCGATGATGTTTTCGGGTTTGCCTTCAGCCAGAGTTTGTTCACGAACTATATTGCGCTCACGTTCAAGATCTACCTCTGGAATGTCTTCAACACGGATATATGATGGCGCCGCTGCGGCGATCTGGAGAGCAATTTCATGAGCAAAATTGCGAAATTCCTCCGATCGAGCGACGAAGTCAGTCTCACTGTTCACTTCCACCATGACACCCACACGACCATCCCCGTGGGTATATAACTCCAATTTACCTTCTGAAGCCTCACGGTCTGCTCGCTTTGCAGCTTTGGCAAGACCTTTTTCACGCAGGATGTCTACAGCTTTTTCAAAATCGCCATTTGCATCTTCCAATGCTTGACGACAATCGAGAATACCAACGCCCGTTGCTTCACGCAGCTCTTTGATTAGATCAACCGATATGGCCATTATTCTGCCTCGTCCTCTTCTACCTCTTCCTCTTCCTCTTGATCTTCTTCTGTTGAGGGGCTCTTTGCCTGCTGCTCAAGTTGAGGATCATCTGCCTCGCTGGGTTCAACTTCGGTATCTGCTTCCTCGACGACTTCGACCTCAACCTCTACTTCAGCTTGAACATCAGATTCGACTTCAGCCTCACTCTCAGCTTCTTTTTCAATATCCGCTTCTGTTTCTCCTGTTTCTTCCGCCGGTTCCGTCTCATCTCCCTCCTCTGAGACAAGCTGCCGGGAGGGCAGCTTGGCCAATGTCGCTTCACCCAACAACTCTTCATCCGAGAGTTCAGGTTCATCGGTGATCGCCATAACGGCCTCTTCGGGCATGGCTTCGATTTCTTCTTCTTTATGCAAAGCTTTGCCTTCCTGGACAGCGTCAGCGATTCTACCTACCAGCAGTTTAATGGCGCGAATGGCATCGTCATTGGAGGGAACAACGTAATCAACTTTATTTGGATCACAGTTCGTGTCGACCATTGCGATGACCGGGATTTCGAGCAGATTGGCTTCGTGAATTGCGGTCGATTCACGATAAACGTCAACCACGAACAGCATTTCCGGCAAGCCGGTCATATTGCGAATACCGCCCAGGAGATATTCCAGGCGATCCATTTTGCGTTGCAACATCAGCGCTTCTTTTTTGGTGATGCGGCTGAATTCACCCCCGTCACGCATGCGCTCCAGGCGATCGAGCTCGTTGACCCGCTGGCGGATGGTGCGCCAGTTTGTAAGCATACCACCTAACCAGCGAGTGGTGACATATGGCATTTCGACTCGTTCAGCCTCATCCCTGATCGTATCTTGAGCCTGTCGCTTGGTGCCAACAAAAAGCACCGTGCCGCCTTCGGCTACGGTGTCTCTCACCAGGTTGTATGCCTCATCCAAGGCTTTTACCGTCTTCTGCAGGTCGATGATATGTATTCCGTTACGCTCAGTGAAGATGTAGGGTTTCATGGCCGGATTCCATTTATGGGTCCGGTGACCAAAGTGCACCCCACTTTCCAAGAGTGCTTTCATCGAAACAATAGCCATTTTAAACTCCTTTGTTTTGCCTCCGCCTCTGTCTACCCTTCCCAGAACCGCTGTTGCGGCACATCCGGCAAAGTCGAGAAGCGTGTGTGATGTGAACTAGCCCCATTGGGGTACAGTTTCTCCCGCCCTTTGGCGGGAGCGTGGCGAGTATATCATAGCGTATTAGATTCGTCCAGCGAATTTGGTTCTCTCGCCGGGAAATTTGAAATTTGATCACACGCGAACGAAGAAAATTATTGATGAGAGAAGGATATCTGGATTACAGCGTGGTCCAGGTCCTGCGAGATGCTGAGGTAAAATCTATGCATGGAAGGAAGCAAGCTCAAAGAATACTTATCCGGATTACCCCTCGGCCCATTGCGCTATTTTGAAAGCGTTGGGTCAACAAACGATCTGGCAAAGGATTGGATAGAAGTTGGTGCACCTCACTTCTCTCTTGTGGTTGCCGATGAACAAACCGCTGGCCGCGGTCGTAATGGACGCCGCTGGTTCACCCCACCTCACAGTTCTCTCGCCTTCAGTTTGGTGTTGCATTTAGAACAGCTCGGTGATTTTGCAGTGTCGAGGCTATCCGGGCTGGGAGCATTAGGCGTATGTACCGCGCTGCAAGATGCGTACAGCCTCGAAGCGTGCATAAAATGGCCTAACGATGTTCTCGTCAATGGTGGCAAACTGGCTGGGGTGCTGGTGGAGACTGCCTGGAGTGGAGAAAGACCAAAGTCTGCTATCCTAGGGATTGGCATCAATGTTGCACCCGAATCTGTACCCCCTGATGTTGATCTGGGGTTTCCTGCCACCAGCGTTGAAAACGCAGTGGGAAAACCGGTCGAGCGGTGGACTCTGCTGCGGGAGGTATTGCTCAAGTTGGTCTTATGGCTGGAGGAGATAAATTCTCCGATATTCCTTCAGGCATGGGAGGATAATCTGGCTTACCAGAATAAGATGGTTCGGTTATCTCAGCACGGACAGGAAGTTTATAAGGGTCGCTTGCTAGGATTGGACAGCAGTGGAGCTATACGTCTGCAGGGGGCCGCAGGAATAGTAATGACCTTCCAGGCTGGAGGATTACAGCTGCGGGCGGTTGACAGTATCTAGAAATGGGCTAAACTATTATTGGAAAATTGATCTGGATACCCGATTTTGCAAATCCAATTTTAATTGGGTAATCCAACAGGATAGAACCTCGGGAGATTGAGCATGTTAGACGAATTTCGTGAAGACGCTAATTCTTCAGCTTTTTTCGATGAAGACGGGTTAGAGTATTATGAGGAAGTAGGATCGTATCAGCCGAGGGGAAGTTTTTTGGGTATGACAGCAGCTCAACGCTTTGTGATCGCTTTAATGATCTTGATGATGACCTGTATCATAGGCGGGCTTGCGTTGCTCGTTTTCGAGAAAGTAATACCCCCACCCTTGCTGTGAACTCGCATTGAGTTGTTTTTACTAATCGATCCTATCGAGATGTAGGGTAATGAAGAACGAGTAGTTTTGAAACTACTCGGGCCAGCTAACCTAAGAATAGAGGATTAAACACGCGGTCCAGGGATCTGCCCTGGGCCGATTGCATTTAAACATATCGATTGATTTGTTGAAAGAAACAGAATTTTGCCGAGGTTATTCTTTGTTCTCTTCGGCCTGGCTGGCTCCTACTTGACGCAAGTCAGCTTCAGCGATGCGTGCCAGGGATGCAACGCTATCACCTTCCTGGAGACCGATGAGGCGAACGCCACGGGTTGGCCGACCCGCTTGAGAAATCTGCTTCACTTTTGTGCGTAAAGCAACACCATTGGTTGAGATTATCGTCAAGTCATCAGCTTCCTGGACTACCCGGGCAGCTACAATTTTCCCTATATTCTTCAGGGCAGCTTTGTTGATCGTGGTGACCCCGAGAGTTCCACGACTCTTTTTGGAATATTGATCCAAAGGTGTGCGTTTACCATGGCCTTGAGAAGTAACGACCAGCAGTTCGCCACCAGGCTCAACCACCTCCATACTGGCTACTTGATCCTCGGACTTGAACCTTATCCCGATTACCCCGGCGGCTGTCCGACCCGTAGCTCGGACCTGTTTCTCAGAAAATCTAAGCGCCTGACCCCCTTCGGTCACCATGATGATCTCACAGTCACCGTCTGTCAACCTGGCCCAACCCAACTCATCCCCTTCATGCAACTTTATTGCGATTAATCCAGATGGTCGTACAGAGGCGAAAGCAGAAAGAGGCAAGCGTTTGATGCGACCTCGCCTGGTGGCCATAATACAATATGCAGATTCATCAAACTTGGGTACCGCCAGCACTGCTGTGATCGTCTCGTCCGGGTATATGGAGAGAATGTTGACGATAGGGATGCCCCGCCCGGTGCGAACGGCATCAGGGATCTGGTAGGCTCTTTCAGAATAAACTTTGCCCTTGTCAGAGAAAAAGAGAATTGTGTCCAGAGTACGAGCTGGAAACAAGATCAGCATCTCATCTTCTTCTTTCATGGCATGCCCGGTGACACCACGACCACCGCGCCTTTGCGCCTTGAATGCTTTCGCCGACATGCGTTTAATATAGCCTTGTTCGGTGATAGTTATCAGTACAGCCTCATCAGACACAAGGTCTTCTTCATTGAAATCTTCGCTAGCTTCAGCAGCAATGCGCGTGCGGCGTTCATCGCCGTATGTCTCCACAATCTCAGCCAAGTCAGCCTTGATCAATGCCAGGATCTTCTTCGGATCGGCAAGTAAGTCTTCCAGGTTTTCTATGCGATCCAGAACATGGCTTTGCTCATCCTCGATCTTCTGTTGTTCAAGAGCTGCCAGACGACGCAGCTGCATATCCAAGATTGCCACTGCCTGTTTTTCAGAAAGTGAGAATTTGGTCATCAGGCGGTCTTTGGCGGTATCAGCATCTGGGGATTTGCGGATCGTCTCGATCACTTCATCCAAGTGAGCCAGGGCGATCAACAAACCTTCCAGGATGTGAGCCCTAGCGCGTGCTTTATCCAATTGGAATTGGGATCGCCGTGTGATCACATCCTGACGGTGTTCAATGAAAAGACGTAATGCCCGCTTCAGTGAAAGCAGGCGTGGTTCACCATCAACCAGCGCCAACAACTGGGCACCATAAGTGGATTGGAGCGGAGTATATTTGTAGAGTTGGTTGAGAATTTTGCGTGGTTGTGCGCCGCGCTTGAGCTCCACAATAATGCTCATGCCACGCCGGTCTGATTCATCACGTAGGTCGGAAATGTCATCCAGTTTGCCGCTGCGGGCCAATTCGGCGATGCGCTCGATCAGGGTGGTTTTGTTGAGCTGGTAAGGGATCTCGGTGATCACAATACGGTGTCGCCCACCGCGCATCTCTTCGATCATGGCCAGTCCGCGCAGAACAATGCGCCCCCGACCAGTGCTATATGCGTGGCGAATACCCTCATCACCGACGATTACTCCACCCGTGGGGAAATCTGGTCCGGGGATTAATTTCAGCAGCTCTTCGACGGATACTTCATCGACTTCATCGTATCGATCGATCATGAAGGTCAGCGCGGCAACCAACTCCCTGAGATTGTGCGGGGGGATATTTGTCGCCATGCCGACCGCGATTCCGGAGGAACCGTTGAGGAGTAAGTTGGGAATCAGAGAGGGCAGCACTGATGGTTCCTGTAAGGAACCATCAAAGTTGTCGCTAAAATCAACCGTATTCTGCTCGATGTCAACGAGCATGTCTTCTGCCATGCGAGCTAGACGGGCTTCTGTGTAACGCATGGCTGCAGGCGCGTCTCCATCTATTGAACCGAAATTACCTTGCCCGTCTACCAATAGATAGCGCATGGAAAAATCTTGAGCCATGCGGGCCATCGCATCGTAGACAGCTGAATCCCCATGGGGATGGTACTTACCCAAGACTTCTCCTACGATACGAGCAGATTTACGGAAAGGGGAATTGGCCCGGATGCCCAAATCGTGCATGGAATAAAGTATGCGCCGGTGGACAGGTTTCAATCCATCCCGTGCATCTGGCAGCGCGCGCGCCACGATTACACTCATGGCGTAATCCAGGTAAGCGGCTCGCATTTGATCGTCTATATCTACTTGTCGGACGGTGCCGATATCCATATTTGCCTTTCGAAAACGAAGTTATAGATAAGGTAAAAATTGATCCTGAGCGTCTCGATCTGCCCAATGATAAAAATAGCAAAAAAGATGTGCACGCCGCCGGCGCACACAGCTTAATTATACCCCAGCAGGGGAAAAATATTTCAATTTAAGTTGTGATCAAATCGATAAAATCTGAGAAATTATGCTTCTTTTTGCAGATATTCATTGATAGCAGCCGCCGCATTGCGTCCGGCGACCATCGCTGTCACCACCAGGTCTGGACCGGTTACGGCGTCTCCGCCAGCAAAAACACCTGGACGGCTGGTGGATCCAGTCTCATCATTTGCAATGATCAAACCCCATTTATGCGTATCGATATCTGGCGTAGTTTCACCGATGATCGGATCAGGCCAGTATCCAAGCGCCAGTACGGCGGTGTCTGCATCGACAATGAAATTTGAACCTTCGATGGGGAGCGGCCGACGCCGGCCTGATTCGTCCGGCTCACCGAGCTCCATGTTGATACATTCAATTTTCGCCAGGCGGCCATTTTCACCTGCGACGAATTTCACCGGCTGGGTGAGGAACTCATATTTGGCACCCTCTTCCCTGGCCAGCTCTCTATCATGAAGTCCACCGGGCATTTCTTTCTCGGTGCGACGATAGAGGCAGGTGACTTCCTTGGCTCCTAAGCGCAGTGCAGAACGCAAGCAATCCGACGCAGTATCTCCCCCGCCGATCACGGCTACCTTTTCTCCAACCGCCGGGCGACCTCGCAGTTCGAGGGGTAGGAGATGTTCATCTTCAAGGCTGCAGCGAATTAAAAACTCTGTCGCTTGCATTACCCCGGGTAAATCCTCACCAGGGGCTTCCATCGGTGCATCCACGCCAACACCAACGCCGATAAATACAGCTTGGTATCCTTCCCCAAAAAGATCATCGATAGTCTTATCCTTTCCAATATAAGTATCAGGGATAAATTCTATACCAGCTCTTTCCAGATCACCCCAGAAAGAGAAAACAACATCTTTCGGCAGCTTGAAATTTGGAATACCATATGTCAATAGCCCACCTGGAGCGGGTTTAGCATCGAATATGGTCACGGAATGCCCCTGTTGCACAAGTTGTTCTGCACAGGCGAGTCCTGCGGGTCCAGCACCGACAATAGCCACTTTCTTTCCAGTGGGTTCACCGACGGAAAACTCAACTCCTACGGTTTGTCTTTCATAATCGGTGACAAATGCCTCTAAGGGCCCGGTTAATACGGAATGGAAGGATTTCAAATGAGAACATGAACCCTGGCAGAGCTGTTCTTGAGGGCAGACTCGACCGCATAGTTCGGGCATTGAACTCGTCTGACGATAAATTTTAGCTGCTTCAAGAAACTCACCCTGTTCTATCAACCACATTGCAGTAGGTATATCATTATTGGCCGGGCAGGCTTCAGTACAAGGGGCTGGATCAGGACACTGAACACATCGCGCCGCTTCCAATTTGGCCTGTTCGGCGGTCATCGGAATGACAACATCATGAAAATCTCTCAACCTTTCATCTACAGGTCGATTAGTGATATCAAGAGAGGGAGTGCGGGCACGTTCTTTACGGTCGATTTCAAGATACTCTCTGAATATGGCTGGCATTAATAGACCTCCTAAAACATTAATAAGCACAAATAATATTACATCTATGATGATAATAACGATAATACTGGGTTAATTTCAGTCGCGGATGTCATTAATTTCTGTGACAATTGTCACAATGCTGCAGTCATCTAAGCTGATCCAATCAAACCACGGTTTGTAATGAGTTTGGATGGTTGAAGATTAGTTTCGTTAACCTCGCCTTTAACTTGCAATTGAAATATTCAGTTAAAATACATTGTGAGAAGATAACAATCCCTCGCTAAAACCACCTTTCACAACATAGAAGTTGACTGATAAGCTGGATTGATAATCTAAGTAGGTTCAATAGCATTGGAGTTATATAAAGCGGAGAATAAAAGTAGCAAGTGATTTATGGTCTGATACACTGCAGCTGAATCAACTATTTGGATATTAGCTCTGGCAGGCATTTTGTAATCTAGATCAGTTGGGGTAATCATCCTGGCTTGAATACAGTGCCAACAGGTGCGAGGGCGAGATGGGAGATTGGGTAATCGAAGCAAATAATCTAACGAAAGTCTACCAAATGGGTGAGGTAGAGGTTCATGCCCTGCGTGGACTCTCGATCCAGGTGGAGCGAGGTGAGGCCATCTCGATCATGGGTCCTTCCGGTTCAGGTAAATCCACACTAATGAATATTATTGGTTGTCTGGACAGACCAACCTCGGGGGAATACATCCTGGATGGAGAGCGGGTTTCAGACCTGAAAGATGACCAGTTGGCCTCGATCCGCAACAGCAAAGTGGGCTTTGTCTTTCAAGTATTCAACTTGCTGCCACGAGCGACGGCATTGGCTAATGTAGAATTACCGATGCGCTACGCGGGGGTAGCACATCAACGCAGGGAAAGAGCCAGGGAGGCACTCACAGCGGTTGGCTTGGAAGATCGCATGAAGCACCGTCCGAATGAACTATCTGGAGGCCAGCAACAACGTGTAGCGATCGCACGCGCATTGGTTAACGATCCAGCGATTATTCTAGCTGATGAACCCACAGGCAACTTGGATACCAAGTCCGGTGAGGAGATCATCCAGATCTTGCTCAACCTTAATCATGAGCGCGGTACGACATTGGTCATCGTTACCCATGATCCAGATGTTGCTGATCACACCCAACGGATAGTCAGAATTCGAGACGGAGTAGTGGAGGATAGTGAATGAACTTAATACAATCTTTCTGGGAAGCGCTTGAGAGTTTGTCTGCCAATAAATTGCGCTCTGGCTTAACCATCCTGGGTATCGTGATTGGTGTGGCGGCGGTGATCGCCATGATATCACTTGGAAGAGGAGCAGAAAATACGATTACCGGCTCGATCCAGGGCATCGGCACGAATCTGGTGTTTGTCTTTCGCGGCGGTTCAGATGAGGTGCGTAATCCCAAACCGATTACTTTAGGGGATGCCGATGCCATCAGCGATCCATTTCAGGCTCCCTCCGTCGCAGCTGTGGCACCATTGCTCCAGGGGCAGGCGAAGGTGTCTTATGGTGGTGAATCCACCAGCACGACGATCACGGGCATTACACCGGATTATGAATTTGTCCGTAACAGGACGGTCACTGAAGGGGAATATATAAATGAGGCACATAACCTGGGTAAGGCATCAGTGGCATTGATCGGCATCGATACCGCAGAAAATTTGTTCGGTCGCACTGCAGGGTTGGTAGGGGAGACGCTGCGCATCGAAGGACAGCCTTTCCGCATCATAGGTGTGTTGGAAGAGAGGGGAGGATCTTCATTTAACAATGAGGATGACGTGATCCAGGTACCCATATCTACTGCGCGCACACGATTGTTGCGCCGTTCCAGCTCAGATCGAGTGGATATCTTGATGATCCAGGCGGTGAGTGCTGATGCGGTTCCGCAGGCCAGCCAGGAAATTGCCCAAATCCTGCGCACACGTCATCGGACCGAGATTGGTGCAGATGATTTCACCATACTCACTCAGCAGGATTTCCTGGCTACAGCTCAGACGATCACTGGAGTATTAACCATTTTCCTGGGCGGCATCGCAGCAATTTCTTTACTGGTAGGCGGCATCGGGATCATGAATATCATGCTGGTTTCGGTTACCGAACGAACAAGGGAAATCGGTCTGCGGAAGGCACTGGGTGCGCGTAAGACAGATATACTGATCCAGTTTCTGACCGAGTCTTCGGTGCTCAGCCTGATCGGAGGATTGATCGGAATTTTATTGGGATGGGCGATCTCTGTCCTCGTTGGGCGCATCGCGGCTGCCAACGATGCTCAAATCACCCCGAGCATCGGCATTGATGTTATCTTGATCGCCACGTTATTCTCCACTGCGGTTGGTCTATTCTTCGGGTTGTACCCTGCCAATCGAGCCTCCAATCTAGAGCCGGTGGAGGCCTTGCGTTACGAATAAAGCGCTGTGTAGATCAGGATCAGGTTTCTGCATACGATCCACGATATATCAACACTCCCCTTGCAGCACAATATAGCTCGTGGTCTGTGGTCTACTCTCTTTGGGTCACTTCGTTAATCCAATCTAAATAGCTGGCCGAACCCATCAGTATCGGGAGGGCAATGATCTCTGGCACCTGGTAGGGGTGAATTTCCTGTACAGCAGGCACCAAATGGTTTTGAAACAGCTCGGCTCTACTTTTCACGACCAATAATATTTCTTCGTCATGTGTGGTTGCTCCTTCCCAGGTGTAATGGGAGTTGACCGGTGCAAGCATGTTGACGCATGCGGCCAATTTCTTCTCGAGTAAGGCATTGGCGATTTGTTCGCCAACCTCCTTCGAAGGCGTCGTGATCATAACGATGATGTATTGAGTCTCCATTTATTACGCTCCTTTGCTATGATTTGTCCTGGCATTCTTGATTGTAATCCCAACATACCAGCTGTGATGTCCTGATCGCTTGCGAACTTACATGAATTCACCAGGTTCATACAGCCATGTAAGCTCGCTTCTTATCTAGCGTTGATATAATCTCTTCTAGTGGAGACTTCTATCGGGACAGCTAATCGCCAGATCGCTCGTGGAGCGGGGCTGGTGATGCTTGCCTTTGCCTTGAACAATTTGGTGGGCCTGGCGCGTCAGGTGATTGTGCTGGATGCCTTCGGCACGAGTGGGGAGATGGATGCATTCCTGGCTGCCAACAGGGTTTCTGAAACCCTGTTCACCTTGGTGGCCGGCGGAGCTTTAGCCTCGGCTTTCATCCCCACGTTTACCAGCTTACTGGTGAAGGACGATCAGCGTGGCGCCTGGAAACTGGCTTCAGCCATCGCCAATCTGATCCTGCTGATCTTGACCTTAGCAGCCATACTGGCTGCAATTCTGGCCCCCTTAATCGTGCGGTACATACTGGCTCCTGGATTCAGTGCTAACCCTGCCCAAGTAGAACTGGCGGTAAGCTTGATGCGTCTGATGCTGCCTTCAACGGTGCTGTTTGGTTTAAGCGGTTTGGTGATCGGCATCCTCAACTCCAAGCAAATATTTTTTATACCTGCCCTGGCACCAACGATGTACCAATTGGGTATGATCTTTGGAGTTCTGGTGCTTTCTCCCAGCCTGGGCATATATGGATTGGCGTGGGGTGTTTTGTTGGGTTCTGCCTTGTACTTATTGGTCCAAATCCCAGTTCTGCTACGCCAGGGGGGTCAATATTTCCCAACTCTGGGATTGAAATTACCAGCTGTACGGGAAGTTGGGCGCCTCATCGGGCCCAGGCTGCTGGGATTAGCGTTCGTGCAATTGAACTTTTGGGTGAACATATGGCTGGCTTCACGCCTGCCGGAGGGAAGCGTTACCGGTGTCGTGGTCGCCTTTACATTGATGTTAATGCCGCAGGTATTGATCGCCCAATCCATTGCGATCGCAGCACTGCCAACTTTCTCAGTTCAATACGCACAGAACAAGTTGAATGAGATGCGCTCATCCCTGGCAACCAGCCTGCGGGGTGTGATCTTGCTCTCCCTACCCGCTTCGTTGGGATTGATCCTATTCCGGGAACCGCTAATTAGTTTGCTTTATCAGCGTGGGGAATTCACGGCTCTCTCAACTCAATTGGTGGCCTGGGCACTGTTATGGTATGCAGTCGGTCTGGTTGGTCATTCGGTGGTTGAAATCATGGTGCGTGCGTTCTATGCCATGCACGATACGAAAACGCCGGTGCTGATCGGCGTGGTTGCAATGAGTCTGAATGTGATCTTCAGTGTGCTCTTTTTGGCATGGTTTGCGCGCCTGGGATGGATGCCGCATGGCGGATTAGCGTTGGCAAATTCATTGGCGACGGTTTTAGAAATGATAGCCTTGTTGTACTTCATGCGGGCAAGATTAAAAGGCCTGGATGGGAGGAGAATTTTGGTTGGAGCCGGGCAGGCAGTTGGGGCTACTTTTATGATGTCGTTGGTGTTATTGGCCTGGCTAAACCAGTCCATCGATCAATCACTCTGGCTGGTCGTCATCGGCGGTGTTGCACTTGGGGCTGGTGTCTACGGCATTTTGGTTTTGATCATGGGGGTAAAAGAAGCCCGTAATTTACTTAGCAGCGTAAGTCTATTCGTGCGCAATAAACTACAGACTTGAGTTTTATGATTAAAAGATGCGTATTAAGTTGAAGATAGGTAAAGGGTGTGAAACGAGTGTCATTCCAAGCGCTGGCGAGGAATACCTATAATCGCTGCGAGGAAGAAATGGTAGAAGGGATTCCTCGCCCCTTCGGGTCTCGGAATGACAATAACACTTGGCAAAGGTGAATTAGATTTCACAATATTAGCCACTCTAGGGATACACCAGAAAAACTAAGAACCAGACAGTTTCTTACCCTATACGAGACTAACATGACTTAGGATAAGTTGAGCTCTTCCAAATTATCCCCAGACAGCTGTTGAACTTTAAGTTCAGCATCATCCAACATTTGTGTGCATTGATGGGCGAGAGATTGGCCGCGCTCAAACAAGTCCAGTGCATCCTCTAAGGAATGCTCTTCAGATTCAAGAGCTGCTACAATCGCCTCGAGTTCGTTGTATGCCTGCTCGTAAGTCAGCTCTTCGACTGGGGTTTTCTCATCTGGTTGTTTGGTTGGAGGATGCATATCTGTCTCCTTTAGATAGACTGGCTCAAATTTCTTTAATCATTCAGGTAGAACAATAAGGGAGAGTTTTCAGGGAGTACTTCAGCAGCTTTGCGGTTGAATTCCACCCAGGAAATATCATTTGCGGTGAGATGACGTTCAATTTCTGGTTTTACTTCTCGCTCGAAGGTGGAGTCTGTTGTGGCCGCGTTAGCGCGTGAGGAGAGCACTGAAGAGACTAGTATTGAGATCAGGGCTAAAATGAAAGTGATCACAGCCAAGATGGTCCAAACCCGGGTGAAGGCAATAAAAATGATCACTATTAAAAAGACACCGATCAATAATCCGAGTGTGCAGCTGACGCTGAAGGCCAATTCGGCTGCGCTGGTTCCGGATTTAACCAGGGTTTGATTGGAGTTTTCGATCAATTCTTCAAGTGAATTTTCTCTGAATTCACTGGTCAGGGGGCCTTCTTCCAAAGGTGCACCGCAGGCAGGACATTCGATCTCGCTGGTTGGTGATTTCACACTACAATATGCACATTCGATCAGCTCATTCTTTGGGTAGTTCATGGCTTGTCCCTCTCAACGCTTCCAGGGTCCTGCACCCGCGCACCGAATTCGCCATCGCTGACCCGCACTTGCAGGTCATCTTCAGGCTGAACCTGCTGAACGGAGCGCACAATTCTCCCATCCAAATGAGTAACGATAGAGAAACCTCGTTCCAGGATAGCCTGGGGATTAAGAGCTCTAAGGCGCAGATCCAGACCGGCGAGTCTGGCGCGATCGATCTCCAATGTGTGCATCAATGCAATACTCCCCCGAAGGTTCAATTCATCCAGGCGTTGGCGATCCCTGCGCACACGCCCCAGGGGGGAGCGGGATAAAAGGAGGCTGTGAGACCTCTCCAGATCTGTGCGCCGGGTTTGAAGAAGGAGCTGCATCGCCCGCAGATTATCCGCGCTCAAGGCGGACAAGGCCTGGCGTAAATCCGCCTGATCCGGTGTAGCGAGTTCTGCGGCTGCGGTCGGTGTGGCTGCACGCAGGTCAGCAGCGAAATCCGCGATGGTGAAATCGGTTTCGTGTCCGACTCCCGTGATCACGGGGGCTTGTGAGTCTACGATGGCGCGCGCTACGCCTTCGTCATTGAAGGCGCGTAAATCTTCGATCGAGCCGCCTCCGCGGGCGAGCAAGATCACATCTGGCTTTACCACCCGGTTCAAGGATTCAATTGCGGTCAGGATGCCAGCAGGGGCTTCCTCACCCTGGACTGCCGTTGGCGCAAGGATAATCTCGACTGGTGGGTAACGGCGCTTAATTGTCCTGAGCATGTCCCTCAATGCGGCTCCGGTAGGTGAGGTGACGATCCCGATAATCCGTGGCCAGGGTGGTATAGGTTTCTTGCGCAGTGGGTCAAATAGCCCCTCGCTTTCCAGCTGAGCCTTTAAGCGCAGGAATTCCTGATAAAGAGCTCCTTCACCTGCTGGTCGGATCAAGTCGGCGTAAAGTTGATAATACCCGCTGGCTTCGTACAGGCTGATGTTCCCATGAACTTCGATGGCATCGCCATCACGGGGCAGAAAAGCCTGTCGAGTGACTGCGTTGCGCCACATCACGCAGCGCAAAGCGGAACTGCTGTCCTTTATCGTAAAGTACAAGTGACCCGAAGAAGGCTGCGAAAGGTTGGACACTTCTCCTTCCACCCACAAATCCTGTAGATTCTCGTCGCTCTCCAAAAGATCACGCAGGTAGCGCGTCAGTTCAGTTACTGACCAGGTAGGGATTTGAAACAACGGAATTTGCGTCATCTGGAAAAATCATCCATTTCAATTGTGATAAGGATCGGGATTTCAATTAGGAGGATACCCGCTCGCTTGGGGGTTGTCAACTATTCCTTGAGGGTGGGTTTTCTGCTACAATAATAGTTGCATATCCCCTTGTGGGGTTCGATCTTGCTCAGCGAAGATTAACTCATCAACCAATGAAATATATTTGGTCTCCCTGGCGCATGGCATACATTCAAAGGCAAAAAGAAGAAGGTGGATGCGTGTTCTGCGAAGCCCAGGGTATGCCTGATGGTCCAGGTAATTTGATCCTTCATCGTGGCCAGCAGGCATTTGTGATTCTAAATCGCTACCCTTACACCAGCGGACATTTAATGGTGGTGCCTTACACTCACGAAGCCTCACTGGAGGGGTTGCAGCCGATCGAGCGGTCGGAGATGATGGAGCTGGCCACGCAGCTGATGTCCCTGCTGAGTAAGGAATACAACGCCCAAGGCTTCAATATAGGTGTAAACGTCGGTGAGGCGGCGGGAGCTGGAATCATAGAACATGTGCATCTGCATGTTGTACCGCGTTGGACAGGTGATACGAATTTCATGTCTACACTGGGAAGTACACGCGTGCTCCCAGAAACCCTCGAAGATACCTATCTCCGCTTGCTGAAATCCTGGCAAAAGGTATATCCCAAGTGAGTATCTCCTTCCTCTCTATAACAGCATTGGATTTATCGAATTAGACCTTCAAGGAGGTTCAAGAATGGCGTCAAATGATCATACACCGGTTATTCTCAGCGCTGCTCGTACGCCAACAGGTCGCTTTCTCGGGACTCTGAAGGGTATCCCCGCCCCCCGGCTGGGCGCGACTGTCCTTAAAGCTGCTGTCGAGCGGGCAGGGATAAAGGATGCGGCTGAGATAGATGAAGTCTTTATGGGCAATGTGGTTTCAGCCGGCCTCGGCCAGAATCCAGCGCGCCAGGCCGCAATTTTCAGCGGCTTACCTGAAACTGTGGGCGCAACCACTATTAATAAAGTTTGTGGATCGGGATTAAAAACGGTAATGTTGGCAGCTCAATCTGTGAAAGCTGGCGATGGTGAATTGTACCTGGCAGGCGGAATGGAGAATATGAGCCGTGCGCCTTACCTTATTGCCAATCGCACTGGAGAACTGCGTTATGGACATGGAGAATTGACCGATGCTCTTCTGCTCGATGGGCTCTGGGATCCATTTGAGGATTGGGGCATGGGTGATGCGGCTGAGTTCATTGCCGAGGAGTATGAAGTCTCTCGCCAAGCGATGGATGAATTGGCTTTAGCCAGCCATCATAAAGCAATCGCCGCAATTGACGCCGGTAAGTTTAAAGACGAGATCGTGCCGGTGGAGGTAGATGGTCGCAAGGGTAAAGTGTCCATATTTGACACCGATGAGACACCTCGTAGAGATACTTCAATCGAGGCACTCGCGAATCTCAAGCCCGTCTTCCAGAAGGATGGTAAAGTGACCGCGGGCAACGCACCTGGATTGAATGATGGGGCTGCCGCAGTAGTTGTAGCCAGTAACGATAAAGCAAACCGGTCAGGGATAAAACCCATGGCACGGATCATTGGTTATCACCAGGCCGCTGTGCAACCTAAATATCTTTTTGATGCACCTTCACATGCCATCCCTGGTTTGCTGAAGAAAGTTGGCTGGTCATTAGCCGAAGTTGATTTGATCGAACTGAATGAAGCTTTTGCGGCCCAGGTGCTCGCCAATGGCGCGGCTCTTTCAGAGCAGGGCTGGGAGTGGAGTAAAGTCAATGTTAATGGGGGTGGAATCGCCTTGGGGCATCCGATCGGGGCCAGTGGTGCACGTATTCTGGTTACTTTAATATTTGCCTTGCGCGATCGGGGATTAAAGCGAGGTATCGCTGCTCTTTGTCTGGGCGGCGCTGAAGCTGTGGCGATGGCAATTGAAATAGAGGGCTAGGGAGGTCTTTTATGGAGATAGAGCACATATTCGTGGTCGGGGCAGGGACGATGGGCAATGGCATTGCGCAGACAGCCGCGGTTTCAGGCTTCCAGGTCACTTTGATGGATGTCCTGCCCGAGCAACTCGAACGTGCCCGGACTACGATTTCTAAGTCTGTCGAAAAACTGGCCAGTAAAGACCTGATCAGTGAGGGTAGAAAATCAGCTGCCAATCAGATCGCCATGACTGGCAGCCTGGATTCCGTCCCGCAAGCGGATTACGTCATTGAAGCTGCCACAGAAAACCCTGAACTGAAGCACAAGATCTTCTCCGACCTGGATGAGCTGGCGCGCCCAGAGGTGATCCTGGCTTCCAATACCTCTTCGATCAGCTTGACCAAGTTGGGCGGGATGACAAGTAGACCTGACAAAGTGGTCGGGATGCACTTTTTCAATCCGGTGCCACTTATGCGATTGGTTGAGATCATCCGCGGGTTGGGAACATCAGATGAAACCACAACCACTGCAATCGAGCTCGCCCGGCAAATGGGTAAGGAACCGGTAGAAGCCAAAGACTCTCCGGGATTTATCTCCAACCGGATATTATGCCCCATGATCAATGAGGCCATTTTCGCACTGCAAGAGGGCGTTGGGGAACCAGAAGCGATCGATAGTGTGATGAGATTGGGTATGAACCATCCGATGGGTCCACTGACCTTGTGCGATCTGATCGGACTGGATGTCGTTCTCTTCGTGATGGAAGTGCTACACCGCGATCTAGGGGAAGATAAGTATCGCCCGGCGCCTCTGCTGCGTAAAATGGTAGACGCTGGGTACTTGGGTCGCAAGACCGGTCGAGGATTCTATGTTTATTAAACACACAGGAAGCCATCAAATTTTGATGGCTTCCCGGCGCGCTGCGGCTTCCTTATCCACGAAGGAGGAGGGATGCCGCAGCGCTAAGTTTGGTACTATCAATCATCGGCATCACCTCCTTGTCGGTGGGATAGCAAGGAGGGGTGGTTCTTCCACCATTGTGATGGCAAGTATCACATGAATCGATTTGGATGTCAATGGGATATCTCCAGTCTAATTCAGAATTAATCGATCAATAAGGTTTGTAATCGTGGGATCTTCAAACCCAGATAATAAAAAATGGGGGCGCCAGTGGGTAGGCATATTTGGAGGCGCAGCGGTGGGCTGGACCTTAATGATGCTTTTCCCAGCTTTGCAAGAGAGATTCGGCCTGTTCTCGGTGGTATTGTGGAGCGCAGCCATTGGAGGGGTGTTGACCAGTCTCGGCGGTTTCATGCGTGCCGGGGCAGCCCTGACTCGCAGTGAGAATCACTGGCTCAATTTAGCGGTCGGTCTCGGCATTCCTGCTCTGATACTGGTGATAATCTATCTCATATTCAGCTGAATTTGGTTTCCTCTTTAGCAAAAATTACTGGCTTGTACGACGTTCCCTCTTTCTCTGGGTTCAATTTTGATTGATTTTTTGCACTCATCGAGATATAATTAAGCCAATAGAATAGTAGACCTTCGGGGCAGGGTGAACTGACAAAACCATTTGTCACGTAATTCCCGACCGGTGGTAAAGCCCACGAGCTGGGTGCATCTCTTCAGGAAAACTGGTGAGAGCTGCGCCCAAGCATGATCCGGTGAAACTCCGGGGCCGACGGTAAAGTCCGGATGGAAGAAGGTTTCATGAAACTCGCCTGATTGGGCGTGGTTGTTATCCTGCGTGCCCCGAAAACGATTTAGTTTTCGGGTTTTATTTTGAGGTGACCTCCCCGACCTGTTTCATTTCCCCTGCCCCGATTTATTCGGGGCATTTCTATGCCCAGGAAGACCTGACATGGATTTGACAGACACGCGAAAAATCGCCCTTGGATCGAGTCGTCTCTTACGGCGGCGTGGATATTATCTGGTGCCATTTTCAATCGCTCTGGCGCTGCTGATCTGGCATCTTATTGCACAGCTGGGGGGATACCCGGCATACATGCTGCCCAACCCAGCTTTAGTTTGGCAGCGCTTCCTGGTCGCTTTGCTGGATGGACGCTTGCTGTACCATATCGGGGTTACCTTAAGCGAGGTTCTGGCAGGTTTGGCCTTGGGGGTCAGCGCGGCAACTACTCTGGGATATCTGCTGGCGAAATCGCAAACCTTCGAACGCTTTTTAGCGCCCTATATCGTCGCCAGCCAATCCATTCCCATCGTGGCAATTGCGCCTTTGTTAGTGATTTGGTTTGGTCCTGGTTTGCTTTCCAAGGTGATGATCTGTGCCCTGATCGTTTTCTTCCCGGTGCTGATCAACACCATTGTCGGCTTACGCTCTGTGCCTGACGAGCTGCGGAACTTGATGCGCTCGTTGCAGGCCTCACGCTGGCAGACGTTCAGATACCTGGAGGTACCCGCCGCCTTGCCTGTATTCCTGGGTGGGTTGAGGATTGGGGCTACGCTGGCTGTCATTGGAGCTGTTGTTGGCGAGTTCGTGGGAGCTGACCGCGGCCTTGGTTTTCTGATCAACATCGGTCGTGGGCAGTTCGACACCGCGCTGGTATTTGTGGCCATCTTCACCCTGGTTGGTATGGCTTTGACCCTGTATGGATTGGTGGTTCTGGTTGAAATGCGCTTGCTATCCTGGCAGCAGCGCCCAGACAGTTCTGGTTAATAATTGGTCAATGACTCGCTCATCTTGATGTGGTCCTTCTGTGAGAGTTGAACACCAGGAGATCTTCGTGAAGGATTAATGGAGCATACAAACATGTTTCACTGGCGTTTTCTCATCCTGATTTGTGGGATAGCGGTAGTTATCACCGCTTGTGCTGATGCTCAGATCGAACAAGACCGCACACAACCCATTGCTACACAGGAATTCGACAATATTCGTTTATCGATGGGTTTCATCCCCAATGTGCAGTACGCGCCATTTTATGTGGCGGTTGATAAAGGCTATTATCTTGAGAATGGCATTGAGGTTGAATTCGATTACAGTTTAGAAACCGATGGCGTGACGTTGGTCGGGTCTGATGATTTGCAATTTGCCCTGGTCTCCGGCGAACAGGTCCTCTTAGCCCGGGTACAAGATCTTCCAATCGTTTATATCATGGCCTGGTGGCAGGAGTATCCCGTAGGTGTAGTCGCCAAATCAGAGCAAGGTATACAAACCCCGCAGGACCTGGCTGGCAAGCGCATTGGGCTGCCGGGGTTGTTCGGAGCCAACTACATCGGATTGCGCGCCCTGCTCAACGAAGCCGGACTTGGAGAGGATGATGTCATCCTCGATTCGATCGGTTTCAACCAGGTGGAAGCCCTGGCGACAGACCAGGATCAGGCGGTGGTGATCTACGCTAATAATGAGCCGATCCAGCTGGATGCACTGGGCTATGAAATAGATCTGATCCAGGTAGCGGATTACGTGCAGCTCGCCTCCAATGGTCTCATCTCCAACGAGAAGACGATCAGCGAAAATCCAGACCTGGTGAGACGCATGGTGGAGGCCAGTTTGCGCGGGCTGGCAGATACGCTCGCCAACCCGGACGAGGCCTTTGAGATCAGCAAGAAATATGTGGAGAATCTCGACCAGGCTGATCAATCTGTCCAGAGAGAGGTCTTAACCGCCTCGCTTCGATTCTGGGAGACAGACAGGTTAGGGCATTCAAATGCTGCTGCTTGGGAGAACATGCAATCCATCTTACTGGATATGGGATTGCTGTCCCAGCCGCTAAACGTAGACCAGGCATATACAAATGAATTTGTCGAGTGAACGGATCAATACTATGTTCGAGCCCCTTCAACAGCCTCTGGGTGAAGGGTCTACATTGAGTGTTCGCGATGTGAGCCTGATATTTCCAGACGGGGAGGTGGGCCTGGATGTGTTGGAGCAGATCTCTTTTTCAGTGCAGGCTGAAGAATTTGTTTGTATTCTGGGTCCCTCTGGGAGCGGTAAGAGCACTCTGCTGCGGGTGTTGGCTGGTTTGTTGTCTCCAACAAGGGGAGAAGTTTTTTACGATGGGGAGAAACTATTTGGCCCCCGGCGAGAGATTGGCTTTGTCTTTCAGAAGGCGAATCTGATGCCCTGGAGGACAGTATTGGAGAATATTACATTACCATTGGAATTGCAGCAAATACCCACCAGGATGGCGCGCCAGCGAGCACAGGAGCTGGTGAGCCTGGTTGGGTTGGAAGGTTTTGAGGGTTCACTGCCCAGAGACTTGTCCGGAGGGATGGAACAGCGGGTAGCGATCGCCCGCGCCCTGGTTCACGACCCGCGCATTCTACTGCTGGATGAACCATTTGGCGCCCTGGATGCGCTCACCCGCGAACGGATGGGAGATGAACTCTTGCGCATCTGGCAGACGCACCGCAAGACCGTGATCATGGTGACCCATGCCATACCCGAAGCAGTATTTCTGTCAGACCGGGTGCTGGTGCTCAGCCCACGTCCAGGACAGATCCGTTTAGATCTACCCGTGGAGCTGCCGCGACCCAGGGATGAAGGCATGCGCTATAGCGCTGAATTCGGTGACATCGCCCGGCAATTAAAGTCTGCCATTGGCTGACGAAAATGATCTTGGGGGTAAACCTGAAAGGACAATTAAAGTTTTCCAATCAAAAGCCAGAACTGGCAAAAGATGGCCTAAGGCATGGTAAGATTTACAACCGTAGAACAATTCAAGGTTGGAGACCATCGATTGCTCAAGAGAATTACCCTGTTCCTGTTCATCTCCATATTGTGGTTGGTTCCTGCGGTTAAAGCTCAAGAATCTCCCAGTCTGGATACATTGACAATAGACCTTTGGCCGGAATATGACGATCCAGGCGTGCTGGTTATTTACAAAGCTGTCCTTTCGCCCCAGATTACTTTGCCGGCCGAGGTCACCTTCCGCATCCCTGTTGAAGCTGGTAAACCTTCGGCAGTGGCCGTTGGACCTGATCCGAGCTCGGTGGCTGATGTGGTCTATGACACGCAGGTGATGGGGGATTGGATTGAAATCTCCTTTATCGCCACCACCCCCTCTGTCCAGTTTGAGTATTACGATCCCAGATTGGTGAAACAAGGTTCACAGCGAATATATATGTACGAGTGGCCTGGCGATCTGGCGGTTAACTCTCTGATCGCGCAGATCCAGCATCCCATAGGGGCCTCAAATGTGATCGTGACCCCGGCCGCGGGTCGGGTAATTCAGGGTAATGATGGTTTTACATATAACCTGATCGAGGTTGGCTCCTTGCAGGCTGGCATACCCTTTGAACTCAATTTAAGCTATCAAAAAGACTCGGATGCCTTGAGCATCCAAAGTTTACAGATACAGCCCAGCGCGACGCTCACCCCTAGGAGTGTGGGTATGTTGAACCTGGGTCAGTGGTGGATCTGGCTTTTGGTGTTTCTGGGCCTGGTCTTGATCGGCGGAGGTGGGTACTGGTACTGGCGTTCGGGCCGGCAAGAATCCCAAGCGAAAGGACGCCGCCGTCGAAGAGCTCCCCGCCAGGAGACGGCTGGGACATTACCGCAAGAGGCGATCTACTGCCACCAATGTGGCAAGCGAGCGGGGGAGGGGGATCGTTTCTGTCGCTCCTGCGGCTCCCGGCTGAGGAAGGAGTGATCATTGAAGAAACCGGTTTCTGATTTGAAATAAAAGAGGCTGCTTTTTCTAGAAAGGATCAATGATTCTGTATTGCTAACCTCTGGGGGTCGCAGACCCCCAGAGAGCAAGATAGGAGCAAAAAAATAACCGGGCACTGTTATCAGTGCCCGGTTATTGATACAGTGGGTGATGATAGTGATGTTGGTTACTGTGTTGCTGCCGGTCTGTTCATGCCGGAGACATCACCACCGATATCAACTTTGCTGTCGCAAAAGAGGCTTTACATAAATTCCGGTTA
>Ga0209536_100000765_pt1 | contig 52863 bp, 57 predicted proteins | sample DeeMarSeWOR28_12_FD_187461 | JGI IMG/M metagenome (GOLD analysis project Ga0209536, IMG submission 187461) | Marine sediment microbial communities from White Oak River estuary, North Carolina - WOR-2-8_12 (SPAdes) (version 2) | ecosystem: Environmental > Aquatic > Marine > Intertidal zone >... | reverse complement strand
TATTTATGGACCTTTAGAAAAAACTTCTTTGATTGATAATACAAAATTGAATCTTGATGATTTTTTTATTGGTATTGGTTGGCTTGCTAGAGAAAATAAAATATCTAAAGATATGAATTATTACAAACTAGATAATACTAATTTAACTCATGAAATAGGAGAATCTGCAGGAAAAATTTGGAAATATCTTGAATTAAATGGACCCGCAGATATTAATTCTATTCTAAAATCAATTGAAATTAATAAAGAAGAAGCTTATTCAGCTATTGGCTGGTTATCTCGTGAAAAAAAGATTAAATTTTATAATAAAAATAATCAATTAGTTTATAGACTAAATTAATTTTTGTCATGTATTTTCTAAATCTGTTTGATTAGATATCAATTATTTTTTTCTTATAGTAAATTACAAAAATAAAGAGTGTATTTCACTCCTAATTTTGCGGGTGTGATCTAGTGGTTATGATTAGGGCCTTCCAAGCCCTCTGCCCGGGTTCGATTCCCGGTGCCCGCACTCCTTATTTAATTGCAGGGGTAGCCAAGCCTGGCCAACGGCGCAGGACTTAAGATCTTATCTATAGAATAAGGGTTCGATGAGACATCCTGTCTCGAAGGAGTCCGAGGGTTCAAATCCCTTCCCCTGCATTTTATTAAAACCTTAAGTTTTATATCCAATAATTGTATATAACATAATAACAATTAGTAAAATGAGGAGAGATGCATGCCAGTAACTGAAATGTCTAAAAATGAATTATCTAATAAAGAAACTTCTGATGATGGTTTATGTAAAACTGGAATAGAAGAATTAGATATAATGCTAGGAGGAGGAATCCCAACCGGTAGTACTGTTTTGATTGTTGGTAGTAGTGGTTCAGGCAAAACCACTCTTTGTATGCAGTACTTAATAAATGGTGCAAAGCAAGGGGAAAGAGGTGTATTTTTTACAATTACTGAACCTTTGTTTAAACTTACAAAAAACATGGAAGGTTTCGATTTTTATGACAAGAAACTTATAGAATCAGGTATGGTAAATCTTATAGATTTAAGAATAATCAGTGAAAGATTAGGTCTTGACACAGAAAAATACACAGTTGAAGATGCTAGTGCTTTATTAGATATTTTAAGAGATATTGCTGATGAATTAAATGTAAAAAGATTGGTTATCGACTCAATTACTGCTCTTTGTTATAGACTTCAAACCCCTGAGATGATTAGAGATTTTATTTTTAAACTAGGTTCATCACTTGCAGCTATGAAATGCACTACCCTATTGACCTCAGAAGTTCCCCCAAGAAAATTCCAATATTCACAATATGGTATAGAAGAATTCATTTCTGATGGAATAATGTTTCTTGGCGATATCGAACGTAAAGGAGATTTGATTAGAACATTTCAACTAGTAAAAATGAGAGGAGCTGCCCATAGTAGGACAAAATCTGCGATGAGTATTTCTACTAAGAATGGTGTAGAATTTGCACCACTTCTAAAATCTAGAGAGTGAGAAGAAGAATGGTAAATGTCTTAATTGATGGTCTTAAAGAAAGGATTTCTAATGCAATAAAAATAAACCAATCTATAGGGATAATTTTACCTGCTTCAAATTATCCAGACTTAATACAAGCATTACTAGAGCGTATAAAATCTAAACCTGAAGAAGCTTGGGTTTATGTTACAGTTACAAAACCTTATAGCAATATTGTTGATCAATATAAATTTTTAAAAGATTCTAAAAACATAAAATTCGTTGATTGTATATCTAAAGCTGCAGGTATAAATAATCCTGATGAAAATTGTGTTTTTATTGAAAGCCCTACAATGCTTGAAAAAATCGGTCTTGAGATAATTAACATTTTTAAAGAGGTAGACGATAATACAAAGAAGTATCTTGTAATTGACTCATTGACAAATCTTATTATTTATAATGATCCAGATATAGTTACTGAGTTCTTTTATCATATAATAAATCGAACTAGAACGAGAAATATTCATACAATATCTTTGGCTATCGAAGAAGAAGAGCTTGATAAATATCTTACAAGACTAATTTACTTAAATGATAAGATTCTTAAGGTGAGAGATTCATTTATTTAAGTAAATAAGTAATGATTAACCGGTTAAATGAATTTTAGATTAATAAAGTGCTAAAAATGGACAAGGAGGAATTTATTAGTACAGGCATTGAAAAACTCGATACACTACTTGAGGGAGGTACACCAAAGGGTTTTTCAATATTGATTCTTGGAGGCCCAGGAAGCAGCATTGAAATTTTAGCAAAACAATTAGCAACAACTGGTGAGGTTTTATTTTTTAGCACTGAAGAAACAGAAGAAGAAATTTTAGACACAATTAGAAGATTTGGTTGGAAATCAGAAAACTTAAAAATTGTTGATATCGCAACTGAATATTCAAAATCTGTTTTAACCGGGGAACAAAAAAGAGTAAGTGTATATGAACAGAGATCGAAAATAAAACTTAAAGAACTTATAGAAATAGGATCATCTGGTATGCCGCAAATTTCTAGAGGTGGAGAAGATTTTTTAGCTGTTTTATCTAATAGTATTAAAACTTCAAAATATGAAAAGATAATAATTAATTCTCTTGACTTTTTTTTAAATCAATATTCTCAAGAGGAGGTCTTAAGAACAATTCATGCTGCAAAAATTAGTAATTTTCAAAATAACGGTGTTTTTATAATGATTATGACAAGAGGTATTCATGGTGATATCTTTGAAAGAAAAATGGAAGGGATTGCTGATTGTGTATTAGAACTAGAAGTTTTACAAAAAGGATCTACTTTCGAACGATTTCTAGCTGTGAAGAAAATGAAAAATTATGCAAAAAAGATTGGAATTGCAAGATATGCGATAGATAGTGATGGTTTTATTTTAGAAATGATAGAAAGAATAATGTAATTAGTAGCTTACTTGCTCCTTTTTTAAAAATTCTTTATTATTCTCAATATTTTGGTACATTTGGTATAGTATACAATTTTCTTCGCCAGGGCATATACAATCTGTTGGAGTAAGGTCACATCCGGGATGGTCTCTATGTCTAATTTTTGATTTAAAATTACATTCTTCGATCATTAATATGAGTAAAAATAAAAACTATTTTAATTTTACTATCGTTAATATTTAGAAATAGATATTTTTTTAATTTTAATTCGATTGTATTATTAATTGTATATGCAGATGACTATACATTGAAGAATAATATATAAACAATGACCATCATTCTTTTTTTTAATGGATGGGATGACTAGCATAGAGGATAATATTATTACTCCTGAACTTAAAAGACCTCTTGTTATAAGATCGCTTAGAAGGAGTAATGTGAGGAAAAAGATAGCTGAATACTTATTTGAAATTAGCCCAAGTTATAGTTACACATCTGAAATTGCTTATAATGTAAAAACTACACCTACAAATGTAATCGGAGCAATTAGAGGAATGGGTAATAGATATAAAGAAGATGAATCACTTCTTAGTTTAGATATTGTTGAGGAAAAAAATAGTAAAAAAAATATTAGATTATATGGTCTTACTACGTTTGGTAAGGAAGTTGTTGAATCTTTTCATAAGTAAATTTTTATTAAATTTGATATTCAGCAATATTTTTATATCTAATCATATTCATTGAAACGTATTTTAATATAAGATTTAAACCGTCATTATTTGGGGGTTGTAAATAAATGAGTAAAAAAGACGTGATTGTACCTAAATATGGTACTGATAGATTAAAGAAAGGGTTTGCTAAAATGCAGAAAGGTGGCGTTGTAATGGACGTTACAAACGCTGAACAAGCATGTATTGCAGAAGATAGTGGTGCTGTTGCTGTTATGGCTTTAGAGAGAGTTCCTGCTGATATTCGTTCCCATGGAGGAGTTGCAAGAATGGCAGATCCTCATATTATCCAAAAAATAATTGATTCTGTTAGTATTCCAGTAATGGCAAAAGCTAGGATTGGTCATTTTGTTGAAGCTCAAGCATTAGAATCTATTGGTGTAGATATGATTGATGAATCAGAGGTTCTTACTCCTGCAGATCCTTTCTATCATATTGATAAGAGAAAATTTACAATTCCATTTGTTTGTGGTTGTAGAAATCTTGGTGAAGCTGTAAGAAGGATCTGGGAAGGAGCTGCAATGATTAGAACAAAGGGTGAAGCAGGTACAGGAAACATTATCGAAGCAATTAGACACCAAAGAATGGTAACTCGTATGATTAAGCAAATTGAATCCATGAAAACTGAAGATTTAAAAAAATTAAGCGAGGAATACTGTATTACCTATGTAACTTCTGCAGAAATTTTAACTGGAAAAAAAGTAAACGATACAACATTAGTTTTTGAAGATTTCAAATATTCAACTATTAAAAATGAAATATTTCAGATTTTAAAAGATATCAAAGAAGTATATCATCGTCTTCCTGTGGTAAATTTTGCCGCAGGAGGAATTGCAACTCCCGCTGATGCAGCAATAATGATGCAGCTAGGTAGTGATGGTGTTTTTGTTGGTTCAGGTATCTTTAAATCTGCAAATCCTAGTAAAAGGGCCAAAGCAATAGTTGAAGCTGTTGCAAATTTCAATAAACCAAAAGTAATCGCTGAGATTAGTAAAAACCTTGGAGATGCAATGGTTGGAATGGAAATTGATAAGATTCCAAAAGAACAACTCCTGCAGGAGCGAGGATGGTAAAAAAGATCACCATTGGTATTGTAGGAATCCAAGGAGCAATTTCTGAGCATATTTTTTCAATGAAAAATGCTATTAAAAAATTTAATATTAACGGTGAAATTGTTATAGTTAGAGAGCCCCATCATATTGAAAATATAGATGGCTTGATTATTCCTGGTGGTGAAAGTACAACCATTTCTAATTTGTTATATAAATCTGGTTTATATCAGAAAATTTTAAAGAAGATTAAGGAAGGTATTTTACCAATTATGGGAACTTGTGCAGGTTGTGTAATACTTGCTAGTAGACTTTCTGATAATTTGAATGATGTAAAGCTATTATCAGCAATGAATATGAAAGTTAAAAGAAATGCATTTGGTAGGCAGCGTGATTCATTTGAATATAATATCTCTATTGATGGATTTATGGATCCTTACAATGCGATATTTATTAGAGCACCTGTAATTGAAGAAGTTTGGGGAGATTGTAAAATACTTGCAAAATTAGATGATAAAATTGTAATGGCAATTCAAGATAACTTTCTTGCGATTTCATTTCATCCAGAGTTGACAAGTGATTTAAGAATTCAAAAATATTTTTTAGAAATGATCTAAAATAATAGAAGAGAAAAGGGTAGAATGCCAAGAATTGAAATATGAACCTGGAGGATGCTTGAATGAGGGTGTGTTGGCTATCTACCCAAATATTTTCTACTTCCTCAGTTTTATTTATTAATATATAACTTTATATATTTTTCTATGCTAATAATATTAAAATCCAATTATAAACAACAAATATAGTATTAAAAACAATCAAATGAATAATAATGATAATAACTAAATATATAATTTAATATATAAATTAGTAATTTTAGGGTAAAAAACTATTTTTTAACATTAAAAGAATATATAAAAACGAAAGATTTATATATTTATCAAAATAATTTTATATGGGAGTTGTAGAGCTCTGAGGGCAAAATTTTTTTTTGCATCCCATCTATCTTTCTCCTCATCTACAATACCCAGATAATACTCTACAACTCCTCAAAATTTATTGATAAAAAACATTTAAAAAAATTGATATTTTAAGAAAATAGAAAAAAATTCCCTGTAAAAAGGGAAATAGAATAAAAATGAATATTTATGAAATATTATGCTTTCATTATAGCCAATAGGAATATACCTAAGGCAATTGCTGCTCCAACTACGGCACCAACAATCGCTACAACACCCTGAACTATAGTATTCTGGAAATTCAAAATACCCTCAGGTGTACCCATGAAACCAGATAAAAGGTTAGCGCCATACAGGAATATAACAAAAACTAATAAACCAATAATAATCAATATTCCACCTACAGCTCTACTTTTACCCGAGCCAAAATAAGCGGTAAATATTCCAGCAATGATACTTGCGATTGCAAATACCAGCGTCAGCATACTCAAAAATTGATTTACCAAGTTTACTTCCATTTAATTTCCTCCTCAAAATTTTGTTCCAGTTAGAGTTTTGGTGTCGATTACACCTTCAATGGATCTAACTCTATCTACAACTATTTTTCCAAGTTTTTCGAAGTCTTCAGCTTGTATTTTAGCTATTAGGTCATATTCTCCAAAAAGTGGATGTAATTCTACAATTTCTGGAACTTTTGATAGTTTGTTATAAACATCATGCTCTCGTGCAGGTGCTGCACTTATAAGAACAAAACCTATAGCCATTTAGTTATCACCTAGCTCCTGTTATATAGTCTTATAATATAAACCTTTTCAAAATTAGTGATTTTAATAATTATTAATAAAAAATTAGAATTTGCCTTGCTATTTAAATCATTTTTAGTGAAAAATATTTTAACATAGTTTCAATTTCTAGAATTCATGAGTTATCCTATTAATGATGCAAGAAACGAAATTATTTCTGAATTAAAGACATTGTTAAAAAAAATAGGTTGTAAAGATGAAATAAAAATTGAAACCCCACCAACAAATCATGGTGATTTTGCAGTTCCATGTTTCTCTTTTTCTTCAATTATAAAAAAACCACCAAATGAAATAGCTAAAGAAATCGTAACTAAATTTAGTAAAAGTAAATGGATAGATAAAGTTGAGGCAAAAGGACCATATATAAATTTCTTTTTGGATGAAGATGCTTTTAAATCTTCAGTTTTTAAATCATTAAATGAAAAAAAAGGGAATTATGGCTACCTTGATAAAAATAAACTAAAGGTTATTGTTGAACATACATCTGCAAATCCAAACGGGCCATTACATGTAGGAAGAGCAAGAAATCCAATAATAGGAGATACAATCGTAAGAATTTTTAAAGCAGCTGGATACAATGTTGAATCGCAGTTTTACCTAGATGACATGGGAAAGCAAGTTGCAATTCTAGCTTGGGGAGTAAATAATTTAGATACAAAGGATATTCCAAAATCAAAATATGATAAACCTGATCACAAAACAGTAGGATTTTATCAAGTAAGCAGCAAATTATTAAAAGAAAATGATGAAGTATCAAAAGAGATAGGTGAAATTGTAAAAAAAAGTGAAGAGGGAGATAAAAAAACAATTGATATTATTCACAAATCATATGGACCCGTTCTAGATGGAATTAATGACAGTTTAAAACAAATGAATATTACAATTGATAAATATATTCCAGAATCAAATTTTGTAAAAGATAAAAGTGTAAATTTAATTGTTGAAAAACTTAAGAAATCAAAATATTGTGGGAAAGAAGAAGGTGCATATTATCTAGATATGGAACCTTTTGGAATAAAAGGAAGAAATACAAATTTCTTTTTTTTAAGAAAAGATGGTACAACACTTTATGCAACTAGAGATATTGCGTATCACTTATGGAAAGCAGACCATGCTGACCTTCTAGTAAATGTGCTAGGTGAAGACCACAAACTTGAATCAAAACAAGTTGAAATAGCCTTAAAACTAGTAAATGCAAAAAAAATTCCAAAGGCAATTTTTTACTCATTTGTCTCTCTTCCAGGTGGTAAAATGTCAACAAGACAGGCAAGAGTTGTTTATGTTGATGAACTAATAGATGAATGTATAAGTCTTGCCTATAAGGAAGTAAAAAAGAGAAGGGGAAAGGAACTATCAGAAAATAAAATGAAAGAAATCGCTAAAATTGTTGGAATTGGCGCATTAAGATATAATATTATTAAAGTTCAACCAGAAAAAGATATGGTGTTCAAATGGGAAGAAGCAATAAATTTTGAAGGAAATGCATCACCTTTCATTCAATATTCACATGCAAGAGCATGTAGTATACTATCAAAAAAACAAGACGAATTAAAAGATATTGATGCCGCCATACTCATACATGAATCAGAGGAAAATCTTATTAAAAAAATTGCAAAATTTCCGATTGTAATAGAAGATGCTTGCAATGGTTATAAACCACATAATATTCCAAACTATCTTTTTGAAATTGCATCTCAATTTAATAAATTCTACAGAGATTGCCCAGTTCTACCAGAAAAAAATGATGAACTTAGAAAAGCAAGGCTTTTCCTAGTAAATGCAACTAGAATAGTTCTAAAAAATGGTCTTGATATCCTTGGAATTGTAGCACCAAAGGAAATGTAAAAATGGAGTACAAACAAATAAATGTAGATACATTAATCAAAACAATTACTAAAAAAGACACGCTTTTTGGAGGAAATTATACAATTGATCCCTACCAAAACTGTGAATATGGATGCAATTATTGTGACTCTTCATTAGAAAAGAAAATATATATCAAAACAAATGCTTTAGAAATCTTCAATAAGGAAATAAAACAGATTAAAAAAGGTAAAATAATTGTTGGCTCAGTTCATGATCCATATCAAATAGCTGAAAAAAACTTTAAAATTACTAGAAACCTACTAAAATTAATTCACAAGAATAATTTTACCTGTCATATACTTACAAAATCAAATTTAGTTTTAAGAGATTTAGACATTCTTTCAAAAATAAACAAATGCTTTGTCACTATAAGTTTAACTTCTCTAAACAAAAAAATAACAAATATTTTTGAAAAAAAAGTTCCTTTCTCAGAGATTAGACTTGATACTATTAAAAAACTATCAAAATCTGGAATAACTGCAGGTCTTGCAATTATACCAATACTTCCTTATATTACTGATAAAGAAATTGAAGATATATTGAAACTTGCAAAAGAAAATAATACAAGTTATATTTTATATAAACATTTAGAACTCAAAGGAGATCAAAGGACATTATATTTCAATATCTTAAAGAAACACTTTCCAGGACTATTAGACAAATATAAAAAATTATATCATAATAGCTTTCATCCCGATAATGATTATATCTTTAGAATAAAAAAAGAAATAAATATTCTTTGTAAAAACTATGGATTAAAAAATAAAATATAAAAGAAGAAAAAGTAGATTATTTTTTAAAAATTAATCCTTTTTCCGCCCAGTTAATGATAGACCTATTACAATTAAAATTAATAATATTACAATAATTCCAATTATTAATATGTACGGTGCTCTTGTTACAATCTCTTTTTTATGCGGATAATTCGTTGCACCAAAAGGCATATGGCCATCAATATTTATTGAATCGTCAAAGCTCAAGAGCTCTGGTCTTTCCCAGTTGTTGTCATTACTAAACTCAGTATTAGGAACATAAACTCTTAGGTTAGGATCTCCAAAAAGACAAACATTTTCCCAAATGTCCCACCACCATTGACCAACAAGTAATTGAGGACCGCAAGCTCTCATTCCCTTTTCATAAGCTTCACCAATGGTATCACCTAATGCATATCTTTTTATTATTAGCTGTGTCCAAGATGCTGCCCAATCTGTTGTAACCCAAGGATCAATAATTTGATAGGATGTACCATGTCTCATCCACGTTAAATGTAAATAGGTAGTTGCAGGAAGACAAGAAATTGAATTCACTCCCATCGAATGCAAGTTATGTAAATTATCATCAAAATCGATTCCATCATAATGGGTTTGGGTAAGCCATGAACCACTTCTAGGCGAAACTGTAACCTTACCATCACCATCATAGAAATTTATAAGTGGTAAACCCTGAGACAATGATTTAAAAGGCCTTAAGATTCTATCTCTATATATAGATACTCCTCTGGTAGCCCAAAGATCATGCATTTGAATAATAGACTTGATAGGTGTCCAAATCTTGTTTAAATAAACAAGTTGCGGATTTATATGAGCAACATCAGGATTATCAGTTGATCCAATCTCTGGGAGCAACTGTAGTTTGATAGGTCTAATGCTTGAAATTGTTTTAAGTAATGGTATATTTATATTAAGTCCCTCATTTAACAATAGATAGTAAATGTAAAATATCCAATGTGCGTATGTTCTAAAGTGTCCAGGATTAAACATTACAGGTTCATACGCTCTCCAAGGGTTTTCTTCATGAACATAAGGATTATCAGGATCCCACATTCCAACATTTCCTCCAGAATGAAAATCACCATGACTGTTTAGTACCCATATTAGAACTCCTTTATTGAGATTTTCAATAACATACTCAAAGTTAGTTGAAAAAACATTGCTATATCCCGCTTTTGACGCATAAAATGGAATAACCTCAGTTTCACTTTGATCTGGATAATAAGCACCTGCTTTAGTTGGAACAGCACCATCATCAATAATATCTGGAGAAGGTTCTTCATAAGGTGTTACACCATCAGCTCGTGTATACTGGAAATTCCAATGTTTACTTGCCATTTCGTTGAATCTATATTGAAAAGTGTTAAATGTTTGAAGAACAGGATACTGAAGTAAAACCTCTTCCATAGGTCTGTATATATGTAAATTTACACCTCTTGGATTCCTTAATCGCCCTAAAATACGTTCTATTCTACTTGCGCTACCTTGAATTAATTTATTTGGTTCCATTCCAGGATTTGCAAATATCATTATTGGATAGAGAATATTTCTGCAAATTGAGTAAGCAGAATCTACAGGTGAAGCCCAGAATCTGCCAGGTAGAGCTGCTCCTGTAAATGATCTATCCCAAGGAATACCAATATCAAATTGACCAGCAACTGTAATAATTATTTCATGGTCCTGACTTTCCGATTTTCCTGGCTCAATACTACCAAATTCATAATCCTCAATGAACTCATATGCACGTCTTCCAGAAAGAAGCATCCCTCCAGAAGAGGGTTCATTGTATCTTACCAATGCATTTTTTCTCCAGAATTCAGTTGGATATGTTATTGCTTGTGTAAGTCTAGGATGAATATCGACAAGAATCACAGGACTACCATGATGAGCTGCAATTAAGGACGCAGGTCCGATATGAAGAGCTCCGGGATATTCTCCAGCTGATTTTCTCTCATCAACATACCAATAATCCCAAGGATCAATTGTTGAAAAAATAATATCATTTTGTCCTGTAATTTCACGTATTTTGTCATAGACTTGCTTTGATTCAATAAAGTTTCCTTTAATTATGCAACTTTCCTGGATTTTTTCTCTAGCTTTTTTTGTAAGGTATCCTCCAATATTTACAATATAAACATCTTCAACGCCAAGCCTTAACAAAACATCTTCAGTCGATTTTGTTAAACCGGACGGTGTAGAATAAAATAATGGAGCATTAAGAGCACTTCCAAGAACTGCACCATTTGAAGCAGATGCAAGACAGTTTCCTTCCATTTTTGAAAAATTCTGTTGCCAGGAATATTCAAGAGTATAATCTACAGGTGATTTAACATCTTCCAATGCAAATACACAAACTTTGTAATTATCACCATCTCTACACTCTCCAAGAATATCTAAAGATAACTTTGCTCTTGTTTGTTCACCAGATATCATTCCTTCTAAAAGCTCATCTTCAGAGACGCTACAAGCAATCTCATTTCCAATTGGATCCAGAACCGTAAAACCTAGATTTATACCAGGATCCCCCCAATTCAGTGTTAAATCTATATTTCTGCAACCAAAAGGTGTTTCAGGGAGAATAACTTCAGAACCTGGGTAAAGTTCGATTTCAACATCCATTGTATTTCTTTTAAAAAGAGGTTGAGGATGGATATCCTCAAGCTGTGAACTATAGTACATAGCTTCCATCTTACCCATATCTATAGGATTACTCTTTTTGGGAACAGCGCTTATGCTTACCTCCCATTTTCCATAGTTATGAATAAATGAGGCAGCAACTTCAGAATATGGATATGGATCTCCATAGCTATTCATTGCCACTTGAACCATACCTAACTGATCATCATATAATTGTAAATCATAATCTTCCTTATCCTTCCATTTCATTTTTGTAATAATATACTTATAATTCTCATCATTTATCTCAAAATCTTCATATGTTGAACCAATTCCTATTACTGGACGCTCCATTCGTAATGTTTCATATTTTGCATTATAACTGGGAATAGTTCCACTCACCTTACCACTTGTAAGATTCGAAGGTTTCTCATATTCTTCTTCAATTACAGCAATAACTGCATCATTTGAAAAGCTCCAGTCATGAAGAGCAATTTCGTTAGCAATATCAAATGGATTATCGGCATTAATTGATGTGTAAATATCTGAATTTCCCCAATGATCTATCTTATTTTTATCCACGTTGATAAGAATAATTTCATCAAAATTATTATTACAAACCTCACTCCAGTCCTGCATAAAATAATCTAGACCTTGATATGCATTCAAACTTCGTTCTCTATCCTCTTCATATTCATATTCATCCTGATAAAATAATAGAGGATATGAATACAGACCATCATCATCATTAAAAACTGCTGTTGGCACTGCTGCGAGATAGGAATAATCATCAATTAGATTCTCAGTATCAAAATCTACAAATATTGTTTTTTTAATTGGAACAACTGGATTAAAAGAAGGTCCTTTTTTAAATGCAGCAATTTTTGAAATATCAGCAGCACTAGTTAATGGTAAAAGCACACTAAATAGCAATATTGCAACAATCAAAAGAGATATAAAATAGTTTAATTTGATTTTTATATGTATCATATAATTCCCCCGACTTGTATTTATATTTGATATATGTTTTAATTTTAAAAGCATATATGTTTTATTATATAAATATGTAATTCTAGTAATGTTTAAATTTTTCTATAAAATTTAAGAATATTTATTATAAATTTTAATTTTAAATATTATTCCAATTATTGTAAAGATTAATCCTGATAAAAATAATATTAGACCTTGATCACCTATAGATAAATTTAAAAAACCTCTCCCGCCAGATTTAAAATAAAAATCTAAAAAATACAAATATATCCCAATAATAAATAAACCCAATCCTAAAATTACTAATGATTTCCAACTCTCAAAAATATTAAAACCACTTTTTTTCCATTCAAAATTTTGTACACCCCAATAGAATAATTGTGGAAGCAATAAGCCTATAAAATAATACATTGTAAATATGTATGGAATTAAAAAAACACTAAAGATAATTGTCTGAATAACTGTATTATCTACCCATTTATTCGCTTCCTTAATAAAAATTACTACTATAATTATTGAAAGTAGAAATTTAATGAATATTAAAATTGAATTCATCGTTTCAAAATTATATTCAATATTTAAAAATTCATCAAATAAAATTCCTATTAGAAAAGGAAATAAAAATAAACCAATTGCTTGGATTGCTAGTATTAACCAATCCTTATTTTCTCCTAGTGTTTTACCATTAATTAATCTAGTTTTTAGGATTTTTTCTATTGATTTATCATGTACAAGTTTATTTTCTTCAATTTTCTTTAATTCTAGATAACATTGTTTACAAATTGGTTTTTTTGCATAGTCTAAGATATTTTCTGGACAGGATTTAATCTCCGTCGAATCTCCTACTTTTCCACATTTTTCACATTTATACAATCATTCCCTCCCTCATATTAAATTAATCTAATATTGAATATTTAAATGTTTCAAAAAAAATTAATCACAATCAATATAAAACTGAAATATATCGTAAATTAAGTAAAAATATGAATAATGATTTTAAGAAGATACTTGAAAAACAACATTATGGAATAGTAGGAAATCATTCAGCAGTAAAACTCTGTCATTGGATGAGACAGAGTTTATTATTTAACAGAGAATGCTATAAACAATCATTCTATGGTATAAAATCCCATAGATGTTTACAGATGACACCTTCGATTTCCCAATGCAACCATCTATGTTTATTTTGTTGGAGACACCAAGGATTTAATGAGAAGGAATTCAAAAAAATTGATGATCCAGAATATATACTTGATAAATCAATTGAAGCTCAAAAAAAGTTAATAACTGGTTTTAAAGGTGACGACAGATGTGATAATAAAAAATGGGAAGAAGCAAATAAACCTAATATGCTTGCTTGTTCACTATCTGGAGAACCGACTCTTTATACAAAACTTGGAGAATTTTTTGAGATTTGTCATAAAAGAAAAATCACTACTTTTTTAGTATCAAACGGAACCAATCCAAAAGCCTTAGAAAATCTTGATCCTTTACCAAAACAACTTTATATTTCGATAGTTGCTCCAAACAAGGATGTTTATAAAAAACTTTGCTCCCCATTAACAAAAAAAAGCTGGGAAAAAATAAATGATACATTAGAATTGCTACCTTCTCTTGATACTAGAACAGTCATTCGTCATACTCTAGTAAATGGTTGGAATATGAATAAAGAATATATCAATCAATATGTAAAACTTGATAGAAAAGCATCTCCACTTTTTATTGAACCAAAAGGATATGTTTTTGTTGGGTACTCAAGAAAAAGAATGAATATATCAAATATGCCCACACATAAAGATATTAAAGAATTTGGAAAGACACTTGCAATTAATTTAAGCTATGAACTTACAATGGAGAGGTCTGACTCAAGAGTAGTTTTATTATCAAAAAAATCAAAAACGGAAAGATTTGACAAATAACATTAATAAATAATTAAAAAACAAATATTATTTAATTGAATATTATGAGATTTAAAAAATCAATAGCGGTATTATTTGTAATTATAATTCTCACAACTCTTTTTAATCTTAATACGGTTGCATTTGAATCTCTAATTGATGTAAAAATAAACTTTTTAGAAAAATCAAATTTAGATTGTAATGGATATATCATTCAATTAGATGAAGAATCTTTATTTACGTTCATAAATAAACTTAAGATTTCAACAAAAAATCTATTTTCGAATCTAACTGATAAAATAAATAATTCAATAATTTCAAAAAAAATATATGAATACAAAGAAAAACTTAAATCAACCCATATAACTATAAAAGAAGACATATTATCAACAATTAATACAAACGCAGAAAAAAATGGGTTATTTCAAAGAGAATATTTTGAGTTATTCAACGGTTTTTTAATAAAAAAGATTTCAAAGGATCTTATTTTTAAAATAAAGAATCTCCCTTTTGTTAAGGATGTATATCCTAATAATAAAATCTATGCTACTTTGGACCAATCAATACCATTAATTAATGCTGATGATGTTTGGAATACAGAGGATAACTTTGGGAAAAAAGTAACAGGAGAAGGAATAACAATAGCCTTTCTAGACACAGGTGTAGATTATAATCATATAGATCTAAAAGATAATTATATCTCTCATGGAAGTTATGATTTTGTAAACAATGATTCTGATCCAATGGACGATAATGGACATGGTACTCATGTAACAGGAATTGCTGTTGGAAAAGGAATTGAATCAAATTACCAATATATTGGAGTAGCACCAGATGCTAGGTATTATTCGTTTAAGGTCCTAGATAGTCAGGGAGAAGGAAATTTTTCAACATATTACGATGCAATGATGAGGGCACTTGATCCAAATAATGACGGAGACTATTCAGATCAAGTAGATATTGTTTCACTTAGTTTTGGTACTAAAGAACCAGGAAATCCAGATGATAATCTATGTGAAATATTAGATAATGTTGTAAATGCTGGAGTTACAGTTGTTGTAGCAGCAGGAAACTTAGGCCCTAGTAAAAACACAATTGCTTCTCCTGGTTGTGCTAGAAAATCAATTTGTGTTGGCTCAACAAATAAAAACGATATTATTTCACCATCAAGCTCAAGAGGACCAGTGGAATGGGAAGATAGTTTAATTGAGAAACCAGATATTGTTGCACCTGGGGTAAATATCAAAAGTACAAGAAATTCTGGTGGTTATGAACTAAATAGTGGAACTTCAATGGCAACACCACACATATCTGGTGCAGTAGCACTACTCTTACAATCTAATCCTGAAATAAAACCAGAAGATGTAAAACAAATATTACAAGATTCATCAAAAGACCTGGGATATGATATAAATACTCAAGGCAGCGGAAGAGTAGATATTCTAAATGCAATTAGGCCAAAGGATGAATTAATAATAAAATCTCCTGAAATTGTAAATGAAACCCAAATTTTCAAAATTGAGATTTTGGATAAAAATGACAAACCTACAAGAGTTTGGACATTTTTGCTAATACCCTTTCACAAACCAAGATTAAAATATGGGCATTCAAGAAGATTTATTGCTCCATTAGTTTTACTAAAAAATAAAGAATTTGTAAAAGGAAAAATAATTGCTTTTAAACTTCGTGGTGGTTTTCAGATGGTCAAAAAAGATATTATTATACAAAACAAAATTAGAGTAAAAAATTAATATTTTTAATCACTCATTAAGTCTTCTCCCCCCTCAAATTGAAGTTGAATTTGAGTGTATAAATCTTCAATTCCAAAAAAGTCCTGTTTACCAGTTGGAAAAAGTTTACTTTGCGTGCCAAAATCAGATATTAAATTAAGGATTCCTTCACTCATTTCTCTATAAATAGATGCCTCTTCATCCATAATTGCTGTATTTAAGTTATCAGTTTCCTTAGACCAATTTTTAATTTTTTCAAAATCCTCACTTGATAGCATATCAGATTTTGAAAGAATATTTATTTGTGAACGGCCCAATCTAAAATTTGTACTAATTGCAAGTAAAAGTTGAGACACAAATCCTGAAGCAGTCTTGGCAAGTGAAGGATCTAATAAGTAAGCAATAATTGATCTTTCTGGATTTAAGAATTTAATAATAAATTTTCCAGCCTCCCTAAAAACAAAAAGTTCCAATTGACCTGGTGTATCCATAAGAACGTAGTCTGTCTTAAATGCCTCAATGCTTTTTTTTATATCAGATGTGTTTAGAGCAAGCATATCTGCACATGCTATCTGAGCACCATTTGGCCCAAGTTCGTAAGTCTCCATGATTTCTTTCAAAGAAATCCAATCTCTAATATCAACATCAGGTTCATATGGAAGATTTTCAGCACCAGGATCAAGATTTACAGTTATTGCGTCAAGTCCTCTAAGATTCATCCATTGCTGAAAATTATATGTTAGAGTGGATTTACCTGATCCAGCAGTTCCGATAAAATAAACATAAATTTCTTCTTTCATAATTACATTCCATGAATCTCAGCCATATGTTTGATTCGTTTTTCAATTAATTCTTTTGTTCCGATATCATGTCTCAAAAAGATATGATCACCTTTAATATAACTTAAAGCTTCTTCACAAATTCTTTCAGCATTATCAATTGAATTAGATATTCCAACAACAGCAAGAGATCTGGAGGAAGTCGTTTTCACAAGGCCATCATCCTTGTTTACCGAAGCATAAAATAGAATTGAACCTGTTGATTTTATTTTATCTTCATCAACATAAATATTTTCTCCTACCATACTTTTAATGCCATATCCTTCAGGTACTATATATTTACAAACAGTAGATTTCTTCTTAATTTTTAGTTTTATTTTATTAAGGCTTCCATCAATCATTGATCTGCAAATATCAACAAAATCTGTATCAAGTAAAGGTAGAACATTCATAGCTTCGGGATCTCCAAATCTAGCATTGATTTCAATTATCTTTGGGCCATTTACCGTAAGCATAAACTGTCCATAAATAGGTCCTACATATTTACAACCCTCTTTATTTAATGATTCAACAATTTTTTGCAGAATTGCAGCACCCTCCTCATATTCACTCTTTGATAAAAATGGTAGAAGACCATTTTCACAAGAGTAGGATCCCATCCCGCCAGTATTTGGACCTTTATCACCTGGAAGAAGTCTTTTATGGTCCTGTACTGCTGGCAGAGGTAATATCGTAGTACCATCTGAAAATGCCTGAAGAGTAAATTCTTCACCAATTGCTTTTTCCTCAATTAGAATTTTAGACTCTCCACCTATTTTTTTATCAATTACTTCTTTTACATATTTTAATGCCTCATCAGTTGAATTAAAATGATCACCTGAAACCTTTACTCCTTTACCACCAGTAAGACCAATTGGTTTTAAGGCAACTTCACAATTTAAACTATTGATAAATTTTCTTGCATTTTCAATATCATTAAAGGTTTTACACTTTAATTGACCAGGAATCTTGTATTTTTTCAGTAAATTTCTCATCCATTCTTTATCTGTTTCAATTCTTGCAGCTTCTTTTGTTGGTGAACAAGCATTTATTCCAGCTTTATTTAGCTCATTTACAATACCTGCTTCAAGAGGTGCTTCAGGTCCAATTATTGCAATATCTATACCATTTAATTTTGCATAATCGATAACCTCATCAATATTTGTCTCTTTTTCTTTTAAAAAATCTTTTGAAATATCCTTTATACCTGGATTTAAATTGCTCATAACAGAATACAATTCAGAATTTTTTGAAAGAACAACTGCATCACAAATAGCATGTTCTCTAGCTCCTCCACCTACAACAAGCACTTTCAAATAAATAAACCTCCCGGAATCTTTTCAAATACAATTGCAGTATTTAACTATACACTATTTTTTTAATATATCACTTACAGACAAAAGAGGAATAAAATTTACATCAAGATTTTGAAGCTTTTTTTCAGCTCCACTTTCTCTATCAACAATTACTAAAACTTCATCTACTTTACCATGGTTTTTTCTAATTGCATTTATTGATTTAATAACCGACCCGCCACTAGTTGTAACATCTTCAATAACTAGTACTCTTTTATTTTTTACATCTTCTCCTTCAATTTGTTTACTTGTACCATGTTCACGTTTTTCCTTTCTGATAATTACATAAGGAATATTTGTTTCTAAAGATAAGGCAACAATAAGTGGTACTGCTCCTAGTTCCATTCCAGCAATAATGTCATAACCTTCAGTGTATTTTGACATTTCCCTAGCCAATTCTTTTAAAACATTAGGCTTTGTACTTGCTTTTTTTATATCTATATAATAATCACTAATGGCACCAGATGTTAAAACAAATCTACCAAATTTAATTGCTCCACATTCCTTAAGTAAATTAACAAAATCCTTTTTTTCCATTCAAATTCTGAATAATAATTAATGATATTAAATTTTGTTTAAAAACTACTAATTTCAATATCATTAAATTTTCGGTACTTTATTTGTTTTATATCTCCAAAGAGTAATTGTTAATAAAATTCCAAAAATTATAAAACAAATTACAGGAAAATATGGAAACATTTGAGTTTGTTCTGAGGCATATTTTGGTGCAGAATCAAGCATCATCTCCCTAACAGGTTTTATAGTCCAATCTTGCAATAGTAGACTACCAAAACCAAAGAATAGTGAAAAAAAGGTAATACTAAACATAATAACTATTCTTGTGTTTTCAGGATGCAGAAGACTTTGACCTTTCCAGGATAACTGATAATAGACAAATTTATGTCCTTCCCTTTCAATTTTTTTTATAAATCCAGCCTCATTAAGTCTTGAAAGATGCTCATGTAATGTTACCTTGTGTAAATTAGTTGATCTAGCTATATCATTTAAACTTAATTTTTTACCATCTAGAGTTTTTAGTATGTTTAGCCTTGTATCTGAAGCTAAGGCTTTAAAGGAATTAATATCTAAATTTACTTTAGGCATATTCTATTATCTTTCTTTATCATTAATCAATATAAAAGCTGTCCTATTTTGTTAGGCAAATACCTAACATTTAACCTATTATTCGGAAATTTCCGAACAAAAACAAATATTTTTTAAATAATATTTGATTAAGTATATTATATAAATGCCAAAAATTACACTTGATATGAATACATTCAAGGCTCTTGCGTCAGACACTAGGTTAGACATTTTAAGAACCCTTGATGGAAATAAGATGGCACTTAAAGATATTAGTGAAAAGACAAAACTAAACAAAGCAACCCTTCATGAACATTTGACAAAATTAGCAGAAGCAGGTCTAGTTAAAAAGAAAGAACGTGAAGGCCATAAATGGGTGTATTATAAACTTACTTGGAAGGGTGAGGGTTTGCTTCATCCAGAAAACTCTAGAATCGTAGTACTTTTTTCAACCACCTTTGTAACACTATTTCTAGGAATAATATTTCTTTTTCAATTTGTAAAGGGAAAAATTGTAGCAATGGCTCAACCCTTAGTTGATACTGGTGAAATGAGCCTACTTGCCGCTGAAGATTCTGGTTCTATTATCCAATTAATGGACCCAAGTTTTCTAAGTGCACCAATTGCAAAAGTTCCTTTACAAAACCTTACAGTTACAGATCTTTCAAAGACATTAAATACAAACATAAATCTTAAGGGAGCCTTTGGAAATGCAATTTCTGATTCAAAAATCGAATGGACCTCTTTGTCTGGAGAAACCTATCAATATGGTGAACAATTGACAGAACCTCTTGCTGGTGAAACATTAAATCTACCTCAATCAATTTTTGCAATAGTCCATGACCCTGCCTTACAATTTATTGCTATAGCATTCATATCAGCATTTTGTGTACTTCTTACAATAGCAATTTGGAGATATCGTAAAAATAAAATACCAAAGTTATAGTATTTTTAAAAACAACTATAAGACTTATTTAGGTATTTAGAATATCATCCTGGATATCATCTAGTTCTTCGTTTTCTTCAAGGAAATCAAATAAGGTTTTCTGCATCCCTTCTCACCACAAGTCTGTATACATCGTGTGTGTTATATGCCTTTCGATATTCAATATAATAATAAAATAAACATATTAATTTTCACTTAAAAATAATGGGCCCGCCGAGATTTGAACTCGAGTTACTACCACCCCAAGGTAGAAGGATGCCAAGCTACCCCACGGGCCCAATTTGAGAAGTACATTAATTAATTCCTAATAATACTTTATTGAATTTAAAATTTACAATTTTCAAAAGTCTTAATATCCTAATTTGAATATTTGATTTGAATTATGGAACTTACTTATTTAGAAATATTGGGTCTTATCGCAGGTGCTGTAACATCAATGGGCTATCTACCACAATTGTATAAAGGTTATAAAACAAAGAAACTAGAGGATATTTCATATTATATGCCAACTATTTTAGCAATTGGGATGTCTCTATGGCTTATTTATGGAATCTTTTTAGAAGCCCTTGCAGTAATAGTTGCAAATGCATTTGGTATATCATGTAGTATTGGACTAATTTTAATGAAAAGGATATATTAATAAACATTTATTGTTCCAAAGTAGCATGTCTACTTCTCATTACCTCTTCAGTTTCTTTCTTGCTATCTAAAAGATATGCAATAAGTCCATCAAATAAAATCCACACACTTGCTTCAAAAAGTGTTCCAAGAGGTGCATATCTTCTTCTATCTTCTTCATTACAAGATGATGATATATAAAGTGTAATATCAGCAAATTTTGCTATTTCTGAGTTCTTTTTTGCTGTAATTGAAATAACATTAGCCTCAAGGTTATTTGCTATTTCTGCAGTCATAACAGCAGGTATCGTTTCACCAGATCCTGAGATAATTACAACAAGATCACCTTTTTGAACAGGAGCGGTGATTGTTTCTCCAATTACAAATGTTTGAAATCCAAGATGAACAAGTCTTATAGCAAATGCCTTTGCAACAAGACCAGAACGTCCTGCACCATACACAAAAATACGATTTGAATTAAAAAATAGGTTTTTTACCTTTTCAATGTCTTCTTTTGAAACCTGATCAAGAATATACTTAATTTTTTTCTGAATATATTTGATAGATTCAGAAAAAATCCTATTTTCCATTATTAAATCTCCGAAAGATCTCTGTAATCTGCCTCCTCTTTACCGGTTCTTTTCATTATAGCCTTTTCTACTTGAAGTCTAATATATACTGCATCATGCTCTAAAAGAGGAGACTCTGAAATAAAGGTTACATCATAATTTTTATCAAGAATGATATCTATAAGAGGCATGAGCGGCATATCTCCTTTTTTTATGGGGATATGATAATACTCATTTCCATCTTCATATAAAACACCCGTAACATGAATTAGGAATTTTTTTAATCTAAGTGTTTTGAGTTGATCAAAAATCCCTTCAAAATCCTCTCTTTTTTTAAGACCACCGTTTGTTCTAGCATGGATGTGACCTAATCCTATAACTGGTATTACTCCTTTAACGTTATTAGAGATTTCAATTATTTCCTCTAGACTACCAAAAACCTTTTTCTTACCCATAGTCTCAATTCCAAGGTTTACCTTTATTTTCTCTTTTTTGAATTGATTTTGAATTTTTTTCAGGTTTTTAATAATCTTTTTCAATGTTTTCTTTTCGTTATCTTCACCATAATATCCTGGGTGGGTAACTACTGTTTTTGCACCCATTTTTTGAGCAAGTCTTGCAGAAAATATAATTTTTTCAATGCTGAGATTTAATTCTTCACCAGTTCCAGCTAAATTTATATAATAAGGTGCATGAACGTGTAGCTCAATGTCATTTTCTTTTGAAAATTCACCCATAAATTGAGCTTCTTCATCTTCCATTATATAGAGACCACGAACAAATTGAACCTCCATAGCATTAAGGTCAAGAATCTGTTTTGTATAAACTAAACCATCTTTATTTGTTCGACCTTTGCATGATAAAGGTATGCCTGCTTGTCCAATCCTAATCATAAATATTCAACCTCCTCCAACCAAATTAATACATATCCGCTATATATATAGTTTGAATTAGTTAAGAAAATCTTAGATTATTTCTTCTAATCTGCTCATAATATTCCATATAAGAGTTCTTCCATGAAGGGGAATATTAGGATCATTTGCCAATTCATCAAGTCTTGAAGTGGCAGAAGCAACTCTGACATCCAAAGGATCAGATTCATTTAGTAGGGAATTTTTTATCTCTTCTGCTCCCCTTCTAATATTTCTCGGAATAGAATTATCTTCATGAAGCATATTTAATCCATCGCAAACCTGTTCAATCTTATCAGATGACATTGTTATCACCTATTGCATTATCTAGCAGTGTATAATGGATTATAATAAAAATATTTGGTATGAATTTAGGTACTTCAATGAAAATATTTAAATACCTAATCAAAAGTTGTATATTTCTTAATAGGGAGGAGTAAAAGTTATGAAAAAAGGATTATTTAGAATAGTACTTGTTTTTAGTATAATTCTTTTATTAGTACAATCTGGTATTGCATCAGCTATAAATTGCATCTATAATAAGGAAGAAACACCTAATTTTTGTTTAATTGATGAGAATAAAAGATTCACAGAAAAATTCTATAATCTTTTTCATAATCTTACAGTAAATATTACTACAGACAAAAAAATTTATAAAAGATTTGAACCTATAAAAGTCACAATAAGTGTAACAAATAATGGCGGGGAAGATTGGAAATTTTCATTTCCTGATTCACAAATCGCTGATTTTGATATAAACGATTATTACAAATGGTCAAGAGACAAAATGTTTTTTCAGATGGTTCTAACAATAACTATCAAAAGTGGAGAAACAATAGTGTTACTTAGCGATAATTGGTATCAATATACAAACTGGTATAAAGATGGTATTATAATTCGTGTTCCTATCCCGCCAGGAGACTATACTATTCGTGGTTGGATGCCATTTTTAGATTTTCCTATACCACCAATTGGATATACTGATATTACAATCGAAAAATATTTATCAAAATCTGATCAGCATATCACAATATTTGATCTTTTTATACATAAATTCCCAATATTTGAAAGGCTTTTCGGAATAATATAAATTGTTTAAAAGAAATGTTGCAATTTAATCCTTCAAATAATTAGCATTTAGAAGGTTGATTATATCAGATGCAATATTTTTACCAACACCTTTGACCTGCTGTAATTCATCAATTGAGGCATTTGCAATATCCTTTATACTTCCAAAATGAGAAAGAAGTCTTTTTGCAATCACAGCAGAAACATTAGGAAGACCTTCAATAATGAATTGCTGACGTTCTCTAAGTGACATTTGTGTCTTTTCACCACGAATAGCTACAACTTTTTTATCATCTCTCTGTTCCCTTTTTGCGATAACGTTTAAAAGATCAGCTGTTTCAAGTGCATTCTTAGTTGAAAGAATAGATACTCCATAATCAACAGAAATTGATGCAAGACTTCCAAATATCGCATTATGGTTAATATTTCTCTGGGTGTAGAGGCCATCTCCTTCAATAATCATAATCGGTCTTGAATATGTATCTCTTAATCTAGCAATTTGTTTGAAGAGCTTTCCACCCATAAGAGATTCTAAAAAATCCTCAACTTTTTTTCTTTCAACACCAATCCTAGATGATAAAATATAGTCACCTACATCTAACTGTTGTGGTTCAACAGATGTACCCTTAACAGTTAAATTTCTAACAACATTTGAACGATATTCTCTATGGTCAACAATAATTTTTACATCATTTACCTTTTTTTCATAATCAATCAAAGTTTTCTGATTTTGTTTAGTTTCTATTTTTTTCTCAAAAAAAGATTCTACATCCTCAATTTTTTTACTAAGTTTTGATCGTATCAATTCAAGTTCTGAAATCATACGCTTTTCTTTTCGCTTAGATGCCCAATAATATGCTTCATCAGGAGTTCCTTTTGTAATTAATATAATTACTTTACCTGCCATTTTTCTCGCAGTACGTCCTCTTCTTTGAATAGCTCTTATTTCTGAAGGAATCGGCTCATAAAAAACAACAAGGTCAGTAGATGGAATATCAAGTCCTTCTTCTGCTACAGAAGTTGCAATTAAGACATTAAATTCATCTTCCTTAAACTTTTTAATAATTCTTGCTTGCTCTTTTTGAGATAAACCTTTATCTCCATCCTTTCCGGCTTGACCTATAAATCTAGCAGGTTTTGCCAATTTTACATCTTTTAAAACATTGTTTATATATTTTGAAGTATCTCTGTAATGAGTAAATACAATTATTTTTGACTCAGGTTTTATTTTGAGTTGATGATTTACTATATCTGCAATTTTTTGAACTTTTGGATGCTCAATATCAAGTGATTTTGCATATGCAATAGCATCTAGAACATTTTTATCTGACATTATTGCTCTTGATGCCTTACTGCTATCTTTGGATGTTGCTTCTTTACCCATCCTTTGAAAAAAGTTATTAAATGCATTAACACCTTGAGTCTGCAGAAGTTCAAGTGCATAATGAATCTTCATTGCTTCACTTTGTGTTGAAGCTGCCTTAAATAATATTTTTGGTGGTTTTACTCTTGCTCTAATCTCCATTTGTATTCTTTTTTGTGCATCTAACAGTTTAGTTTTATTTATAAGAGAAACTGAAGAACTATCTATAAATTCTAAATTTTTTAATAGTTTCAATCTTTCAGTTAAAGCTTTTCTTAAAAGTTGAATTGTATGAGCAAATTCCTGAGGTAAAGGAATCTCTTTCCATGTAATTTTAATATCATGAACATAAGGCTTAACATCTGGATCGTATTTTGTTCTAATTTCAATATTTTTAATATTTAGATTTTTACATACTTCAATTATTTTGTTAATATCATTACCCGGTGAAGCGGTCATAGCAAGGATTAATGCATCAGAATTTTGTTTTTGATACATCTCAGAAACAAAAACATATGAATATTCACCCACCGCATGATGACATTCATCAAAAATTATAAATGAAACATTTTCTAGATCCAATCTTTTTGATAAGAGATCATTTTCAATTACTTGTGGAGTAGATACAATAATTCTACTTTCTTCCCACATTCTTTTTCTTTTTTCTGGAGCAATTTCACCAGTAAAAACAATTATTGATTTATCATTTATGTCAAGAAATTGCTTGAGAAATTGTGAATGTTGAATTACAAGAGGTTTTGTTGGTGCTAAAAATAGAATTTTATTATTTTCTTTTTTTAACTCATTTGCAATTATAAATAGAGCAATTAATGTTTTACCAAGACCTGTTGGAAGGACGACAAGTGTATTGCTTTTAGAAGCAGATTCTGCAATATTAATTTGATATCTTCTACTTTCAACTGAGTTAGGTTTGATATATTCTTTAATTATATTCACAAAAATGGTATATTAGAAGGGTTTTTTATTGTATTTGCTACTTCATTTAAACTATTCTTAATATTTCAAAAATATAATAGATATTTTTTTTAATATTACACAGGACGTTGAAATATTTATATATACATTATTAGATTTATAATATGAGGGAGGAAAATAGTCTTGTTAAAGAAAATCCTCACAATTGGTATAATTCTACTATTCATTGGTACTGGTATTCAAACAGTATATGCAGTTACACAGGATGAAGTTAAACAGTCTTTAAACAATAAGCAAACAGAATTTTTATCATTATTTTATGGTGATTTATGGAGACATGTTGAAAAACCGTCTTTAAACGGATTTGGTTGTGGAGGAGGGAGTGTTACTTATGCATCTTATCACTATTTAGATGCAGATTTGGATGAATTGAAAATAGAACTTATTTTAAATTATACTGCAGAGATGAACTATACTCTTAAATTACCCTTTTATTTTGCCCCAATCTTTGCTTTTGGTATTGAGATACAGAATATAACTGATTGTGAGTGGGAGTATTTTAAATTAAAACATCACGGATATTATAAAAAAACTGGTAATTTTTCAATTGTTTTTAATGTTGATATGACATCAATTGAAAGTGGAGATGAAATAATAATTCAGCCAATAATATATAGTTTTACAATTCCATATACCGCATTCCCAGATAAGACAAATAAATCTTTAATTATTTTTATTCGATTGATATATCTTATACCTATTCTCAAGGATTTGTTTCTCTCTAATTGGTTATTTGAAATATTAGGAAATTATGGACGTAATAATTTATTTTCTGCTCCTTTATTTTTATATTTTGAATAAGAGCTGGTTAAAATCCAAATATCTATATTAAAAAACAAATTTTTATTTTTTATGGTGCAATTGTAGGAACCATAGCATATTTAACAGGAATTTTTAGTCGTAACTACTTTCGTAAAAAGAAGAAATGAATAAATAATCATTTGGCTATTTAACAAAATCTTATTAACTTTTAATTTATTTCAAAATAGTTATAATGTTGATTATCAATATTCTTTTGTGTTCGCTGGTATTGAATTGTTTGGAATTACTTTGCCTTTATGGGCATTTTTTCTTATAGGTATTATTGCTATAATTATTGTTTGGAAACTTATTAAATTTGCAATAAAAGTATTACTAATAATTGTAGTTTTTTTTGTGATACTAATTGGATTAGATTTTTTAAATGTATTTGACTTTATTCAAAACCTATTTTCAGGGATTATTTCGATTTGAAAAAAGCAAATAAGTGTAATTGTTTAAGACCAATTAAGACACTTATGATTTAGGTATCTCTTGTATTAAATGATATATAAAAAATTTCTTTATCTACCAATTCTAGCTTTCCAAATCGATTCTTATTTGTATATCTCTCTTGGCTTTCAAGCATAATTTGCCTCTCCCCGAAGCCTTGAATAAAAATATATTATTTAAAGCCTTTTGTTTAAAAAAAACTTCTTGTATATACTACTTTATCTGAAGGAACAGTGAAGTATATCGTTGTCCCTGTTCCCCTTCCATGGCTATCTGCCCAAATCTTCCCGCCATGTTTTTCGATAATTGATTTACAAATAGTTAAACCAAGTCCAGTAGAATCAAGTTTGTGTCTGGAATCATCTGTCTTGTAAAATTCATTAAAAATATGATCAATCTGATCTCTTGTAAGACCTGAACCTGTATCAGTTATTGAAATTTGGACAAAAGTATCATCATTTTTTGTTATGGGTCTTGAATCAAAAACTAACTTACCACCATTTTCAATCATACTATTGACTGCATTTGAGGTTATATGATCAAAAATCTGCATCAACCTATTTTTTTCAGTTTTTATAAAGACATCAGGACCAATTCTATTTTCAACTTCGATATTACAACTTTTAAAAATATCTTTATATTTATTGTTCATCTCATTTATTATATCTAGAAGGTTCTCTTTTTTAAGAAATAAATCAATACAACCAATTTCAGCTAGTTCTCTTGCGTTATTTACTACACGTTTTATATATTCTGCATTTCTAAGGCAGGTATCTACCATTTCCATTATCTTAGGATCTGAAACTTCATTTTTTATAATAGGCAAAAGCGTTATAATTGGTGTCAATGGTGTTCCAAGATCATGACTAAGATTATCTATAAATCTTATTTTATCCTTAAGAAGCTTATTTACTTCAACAGTCCTATCAATAACCTTTTGTTCAAGTGTTCCTTTAAGCTCAATTAATTCTTGTTCTGTTTTTCTTAGTTTTTCAGTGAGTTCTGCAGTTTTATCCATTAGATTCGTCTCGGAATTATCAAAATGATTACTATTCATTTTTCCCATCCCTACATCCTACTATTCCTAGTTTAAATTACATTACTAATATTAATACTTTTACAGTATTTTCTAATTTGAGAAAAAAAAGCTTTTTATACAAAATTTAAATATAGTTAATAAACTATTAACAATTTGATAATGGTACGCCGTCAGGTGCCAAATCATCATAGTATGTTTACTAATGATGAACAGACGGGGGAGGTGAAAAAGAAATGAAAAAGAAAATCTTAATAGGTTGTATTATTGCAGCTTGTGTTATGATGCTGTTACCCACAACATCTGTTGCTGAATCCAACTCAGTTGAAGAAAGACTTTCATTAAAAGAAGCAATTCAAGAGCAAATTAAAGAAAATCCAATAACAAGGGATGGCGAATCTGGTCCAACTTGTATTCTTAGGTTATTACTAATAATACGTAATTTATTGTTACTTGGAATCGTCGGTATCATTGGTATTATATTTACGTTATTGAATCTAATTAATAATAACAGTTCTGCCTAGATTCCTAAACCTTAAAAAATTGATGCATTAATTGATTAATAATTAATGTATCTTTATTTATAGCTTTTATATATATTATTAGGAAATTTAATATAATAATGTAGTTTATATACTACATGCAATGACCGATCGCGAAAACTTTAAATCCTTTATTCCTGCTGAAAAGACAATACCTGAACTAACTTCAAAAGCAATTCTTATTGGTGTAATTTTAGCAATTGTACTTGGTGCTGCAAATGCATATCTTGGTCTTTATGCAGGAATGACAGTTTCTGCAATTATTCCTGGAGCTGTTATGGCTCTTGCTCTCTTGAGACCATTTAAAGGTACAATTTTAGAAGTAAATCTTGCAACAATGGGGGCATCTGCTGGTGAATGTATTGCAGCAGGTGTAATTTTTACAATTCCTGCTTTGGTATTACTTGGAGTGTGGACTGAAATAAACTATCTAGAAACAACCTTAATTTCTCTTCTTGGAGGTTTATTAGGTGTTTTATGGATGGTTCCTTTAAGAAGAGCTCTTGTTGTTCAAACAGATCTACCTTTTCCTGAAGGAGTTGCAGTTGCAGCTGTTCTTACAACAACTGTTGGCGGAGAAACTACAGTTCAAAAAGATAAAAGTGGTATTAGTGGAATATGGTTAGGTGTAGGAGCGTTAGTTGCTGGTCTTTTTAAATTCTGTGAATTATCATTAAATATTTTCAGAGGTACTATAGAAAGCATTTCAAGCATTGGTAAATATAAAATTGCTGGAAATGTTAATGATGGTTGGTTATATGGTGGAATTACTATTTCACCTGCTCTTCTTGGTGTTGGATGGATAATTGGAACTAGAATTGCTTCTTACGTATTTGTTGGTGGCCTTTTAGGATGGATAATTATTGCTCCTATAGTTGCTCTTGCTAATGGACTTCCTATACCTGCTCCTGAATTTACTGAACTAGGGACTGAGCTTGGAGGATTTTATACAATTTGGGCAAACCAGGTTCGCTTTATTGGTGTTGGAACAATGCTTGTAGGTGGTCTCTGGGCAATCTGGGCAATTAGAATGAACCTAGCAGGTAGTATTAAAGAGGCAATAATTGGAATAAAGGGAGGTCAAATAAATACTAAAAAAAGAACAGATAAGGATGCAAGTTTCAAGCTAGTCTTTGTTTTTATTGTTCTTATGACAATACCTGTTTTTCTTTTATATTTGTGGTTATCAGATATGTTTGGAATATCTCTTATAATGGCAATTATTACTATATTTTTTGCATTTATTGCAAGTGCCCTTGCAGGATACCTTACAGGTCTTGTTGGTTCATCAAACATGCCTATCTCCGGTGTCACTGTTGCTGTTCTTCTTATTGTTAGTCTTATAATGCTTGGTTTTGGTGTAACAGGCGCTGGTGGTATGGCAATAGTAATCTTTATATCTGCTGTAATTGCCGTAGGAGGATCTATTTCTGGAGATCTTTTACAATCCATGGCCTGTGGTCAAATGCTTGGTGCAACACCAAGAAATCTGCAAATTTCAATGACTTTTGGTGTACTTGCAATTTCAGGAGTTGTTGGTCTAGTTATTGGTTTACTTCATAAAGCATTTAGAATAGGAAGCACAAAGCTTGTTGCACCTCAAGCAGGTTTAATGGCAGGTGTTGTTAAAGGAGTTCTTGGCGGAGAAATGCTTTGGCCCTTTGTTTTAGCAGGAATGATTCTTGCCCTTGTCTTGATACTAATTGATTTACCAGTATTACCAGTAGCAATTGGAATCTACTTGCCATTTACCTTATCAATACCAATATTTTCTGGTGGAGTAATTCGTTATTTAACAGATAGACAATTCAAAAAGAAATTTGGATCAGCCGAAGAAGATGAGGTAAGCGATTGGGAATTAGCAATCAAGCAAACTGATATAAAACCAAAAGAAAAAGCAATCAGAACCGGCCTCTTATTTACAGCAGGCCTTGTTGCAGGTGAAGCACTAACTGGGGTAATTATTGCAATATTAGTAGTTATGGGAATAGATCTTGCTCTTTATGAAAGTGCTCCATGGCTTCCTGGATTAATTGTTTGGATATATATTGCAGCACTTTTAGCTTACATCCCAATTAGAGAACTCGTTAATAACAAAACAGGTTAATAAAAAAAAGAAAAAAAAGAAATTACTCAAGAATTTCCCAATCGGAGAAAAATCCAATTAAAAAGTTATTAAATAACAATCCTATCATTGGTGCATAAAATCTTATTGATTCTTCATTATTCAATTTAGTTATATCTTTTCCATCTTTTATAATAACAAAGGATATAACCTTAAAGTCAATTGAGCCTCCTCCAAAATCAATTTGTTCCATTTTACCAAATACAAATAATCTGTCTTTACGGATTTTTTCACATTCTACCTCAATAGTATTTACAGCAGATGCAAAACTTGTTGATAAAAAAAGTGCAAATATTATAATTCTTATAATTTTCCTATTTATGTTTATCACAAACAAAATTATTAAAAATAGTATATTTCAAAAAAAGAAAATAATTCTTAAAAAAATTAATAAATAATAAATACTATTATCATTCAAAAGTACTAATATTAGTTGAATTTGGAGTAAAAATGAAGAAACAAATTATTATACTAATTGCTTTTTTAATGATTAGCGCTGGATTCTTATGTGGTTGTAATAATAAAAGAAACGAACCACAAATAATTGATTTAACTAAGGTAGAAATAATTGATAATTATACTATTGAAACTCGTTATGATTTTTTAGGAGAAGAATATAAGAAAATACACGGTTATTTAATTAATAATGCAGGAAAATTAATTGAAAGAATAGAGATTCAAGCAGAATTCTATGATAGCAGTGATAATTACATCATTACTAAATATTATTATATTTATGATTTAGCAAACAAAAATACAGACGATTTTCAATTTATATATCATTCTGCAAATGACTATTATTACAATGTAGATTGGGATAAAATTCAGTTTAGTTTAAATTTCTCAGATGATATTACTTGAAGATTGTATAAAGTAAAATAAAAATTATTCAAGCAAAATTAAGAAAACATCATAATATCTAAATATGATATAAATGATAAAACATTGTGAGGATGGGATAAATTTAGTGTGATATGAGATGGATGAAACAGATTTAAACCAAATAGATAACTCATCAATAACAAAAACACATGAAGAAATACTTGAGATGCTGGAAGAAATTAAGGAATTTGAAAAAAAATATGGATTATATGAAATAGATAAACCAATAATAGAAACAAATTTTTCTGAAATTGAATATGTCAATTTTGAAGAAATTGAACCAGATTTGGTAATTTTTAAGGAAATAACAGAAAAAAAGGTAAAAATAATTGATAGAATTAAAAATCTAAAATTTGATTTTAAAAAATTAAGAAAAAAAGATGCATCTGAAGAAATTAGGTTACCAAAAAATCCAACAACATTTAAATTAAGAATAAATGAAAAAGGAGTTCTTGAAAACATCGATTTTAAAAAACCTCAACCAAAAAAGAAAATTAGGATAAATTTAAGAAGAAAAGACAAAAAAGAAAGCTCAGAAGGAAAATCAAGGTTTGGAAAAATAATTACCGGACTTAATAAAATAAAAAGAATTATTCCAAAACGAGGAAAGGAAGAAGAAAGTGAAACAGAAGAATCTGAAAACAGTGATGATTCTGAATAAGTTTTTTGAAAAAATTATTGTAGAAAACAATTAATAAACCATTTCTTATTTCCCAAAGGACAATTAATATGCAACCTGACAATTATGACTATATAAAAATCGAACAAAAATGGCAAAAAAGATGGTATGAAGAAAAAATCTTTGTATCTAAAAAAGAAAAATCAAAAAAATTCTTCATTCATTTTGCTTATCCTGGTGTATCAGGGTACCTTCATGTTGGCCATATGAGAGGTTTTACTTATTGCGATATCATTGCTAGATATAAAAGAATGTCAGGATTTGATGTTTTATTTCCTGCAGGTTTTCATGCCTCCGGAATTCCTTCTATTGGTTTTGCAAAAAAAGTTGAAAGAAAGGATCCTTCAACAATCAAAGACCTACAAAACTATGGTGTTTCAAATGAAATGATAAAAAAACTTGCTGATCCATCTGAAGTTGTAAAATATTTTGGAAATGTTTATGTTGAAGATTACTGGAAAAAATTTGGATTCTTTATTGATTACTCAAGAATAATGAGTACTATTTCTGAAGGTTATAAAAAATTTATTCAATGGCAATTTTATAAACTTAAAGAAAAAAATCTTCTAACTAAAAAACCACATTTTGCACCTTTTTGTCCTAATTGTGGACCTGTTGCAGTCGATAAATCTGAAACAGATATTTTAAAAGGTGGAACAGCTGAAATACTTGAATTTACTACAATTAAATTTAAAATGCAAGATGGTACAATTCTTCCTGCAGCAACTCTTAGACCAGAAACAATTTTTGGTGTAACGAATATGTGGATTAATCCAGATGTCATTCACATAAAAGCAGAAATTAATGGAGAAGTATGGATACTTTCAAAGGAAGCCTTGGAAAAGCTAAAACATCAACTAAAAGATGTGAAACCTCTTAATGAGACTATTTCTGGAAAAGACTTGATAGGAAAAACTTGTATTGTTCCAATAGTTGATCGTGAAATACCAATTTTATCTGGCCCTTTTGCAGATCCAAATGTTGCAACAGGAATAGTAATGTCTGTTCCCGCGCATGCGCCATATGATTGGATTGCTCTTGTTGAATCAAAATCAGATATTGAACCAATCACAATAATTGATGTAAAGGGATTTGGTACAAATCCAGCAAAAGAAGTATGTGACAGGTTTGAAATAAAAAGTCAAATAGAAACTGAAAAATTAGATCTAGCAACTGAAGAGGTTTACAAAAAAGAGTTTCATACAGGATATCTCAATGAAAAATGTGGTATATATTCAGGAATAAAGATATCTGACATAAAAGATGCTGTAAAAAATGAGCTGATTGATAACAACAAAGCTGTAGTTATGAGAGAATTTTCCGAAGATGTTGTCTGCAGATGTAATAGTAGGGTTGTTATAAAGCAGATTCCGGATCAATGGTTTATTAAATATAGTGATGAAACTCTTACAATTGACTCAAAAAATCACGTAAATGATATGAACATTTATCCCGAAGACTACAAAGATGAACTTCCTGGAATCTTAGATTGGTTTGACGATAGGGCATGCATAAGAAAAGGTTCCTGGCTTGGAACTGATTTTCCCTTTAAAAATGGATGGATTATAGAACCGATATCAGATTCAACTCTATACCCTTCATATTACATTATCTCAAAGTATGTAAATGAAAATAAAATAAAACCTGAAGAAATGGATAATGATTTTTTTGATTATGTTTTTCTTGGAAAAGGTAAAATCAATAATCCTATTTGGGAAGAAATAAAAAGTGATTTTGATTTTTGGTACCCTGTAGATATAAATCTTGGTGGAAAGGAACACAAAACAGTTCATTTCCCTGTTTTTTTGATGAATCATGTAGCAGTAATGCCCAAAGATAAAAGACCTAAAGGTATTTTTGTACATTGGTGGGTAACTAAAAAAGGAAAAGAAAAAATAAGTAAATCAAAAGGGGGAGTAGAACATATAAATGAAGCTGCAGTAACTTATGGTGTTGATGCAATGCGGCTTTATTATGCTCATGTAGGATCTCCTTTTGTAGATATTGAGTGGGATGCTGAAGCTGTAACAAAATATAAAAACAGATTAGCTAGTATTTTTAAACTAATAGTTCAAATTAATAATTTAAAAGATTGTACAAATGAAAATCTTGATAATTGGTTGAAAAGCTCTCTTCAAAGAACAATTAAAAAGACCATTGATTCTTTTGAAAATTATGACCTTAGAATTGCAACAAATGAGATATTTTTTGAATGTCAGAAAAACATTCAATGGTATATAAAAAGAGGTGGTGGAAATAATAAACTTCTTGATAAATTTATTCATAAATGGATAAAGCTTATGACTCCAATTACACCTCATTTTTCAGAAGAAATATGGCATAGAAAATCTAGCTCATTTGTTTCAAATGAATCTTACCCTAAACTTGATGAAAAGGAAATATTTGAAAAAGAAGAAGTTGGAGAATATCTTTTATCAAAGGTTGTAGATGATATATCTGAAATCCTTAAAGTTACAAAAATTAAACCTAAAAAGATAATGATTTACACATCGCCCTCTTGGAAACAAGAAATATATAAAGAATCAATTAAACTTGCTAGTGAAAATAGACTAAATGTCGGAATTATTATGAAAAAGACAATCAGTGATCCTAAACTGAAAACACTGGGGAAACAAATATCCCAATTTGTTAGTAAACTTCCTGCAGAAATTATGAAGTTAAATGATAATGATAAAAAAAGATATCTTATTGATATAAATGAACATGATTATTTGAATAAATCAATTGAATATCTTAAAGACATTTTTTCAGCAGATATTGAGATTTTTAATGCCGATAATATGGATATAAATGACCCTGGAAATAAAATTCGTTTTGCTATTCCATTAAGACCAGCAATTTATGTAGAATAAATTATTTTGAAGGTTTCTTTTTTATGTCTTTTTTAGTAAACCTTATCATAAAAATAATTCCAATTGCCATAAGGACAAAACCTGAAGCTATAACATAATATAAAATATCAGAGCTTGCTACTGCTGGTCTTTGATTGACGTATTCTATATATGAAAAAGTTAGGAATCCTAATATTATAAACAATAGCCCTATTATAAATGAAGATAGCTCTTTTAGTACTGACATTTGAAGATGTTAAAAGAAAAAGTATGTATTAAGTTTTACTAGTAAAAAAATCCATGATTACAGAATTAAACATTAATAATCTTCTTTGGTTTTCCTTTTATTTCAGGTGGTAATTGTCCAATATTGAATTGAGAAGTAGTTGTTTCACAATAATAATATTTCTTACCATCATCCTCAACATAACTACCATGTTCACCAACTAGATGAATCCCTATTGCAAGATGACCTGAATTTTTTTCTTCAAGTTTATAAAAAAGTAATACAACATCATAACCCAATGCATCCATAATTGATGCATATAGAATTGCAGAATCCTCACAATCTCCATTTTTATCGACTAATGTTTCGACTGGAAACTTCCAATATTCAATACAACCTTGACTTTCATTATCAAGTGTATATTCAACATTTATTTGTACAAATCTTAATATGAAATTAGCAGTATTATAAGTGTTAAACCTTCTACTATCTGCAAGTTTCTTAAGTTCATCTGCTAAATCAATTATTTCCTTTTCATTTGATGTAACAAATGCTGCCATTGCTTCTTCTGGAAAAGGTTGATTTTGAGGTGATCTGTCAATATTTGCATATACATATCTTTCGTATGTTTCAACAGGTATACTCAACTCAATTTTCCATTGTAAGTTATTAAAAGACCATTTATAGATTCTATTTATTTTTTGATCGTCTGGTAATGTTTCATCTGAAAGTATTATATCATACCATAGTTTTCCTTTATCTCCTTCAGTAAATTCGCTTTCATCGATTGTGTTTTCTTTGTTATTTAATTGCAAAATAAGTGTATTTTTTGAATTTTCACTGTTAATGTCAATTATGTCATTATTACCAATAAAATCATAGTCATACATAATGATTTCAATATTTGTATAAGGATCTATAGTATCATCAGGTATATCAAAAAATATTCTATCATGTTGAATTTCCTTTATTCTGTTTAATCGTACATTCCATCTTTTGCCATTATCATCAACCTTCTTTATGCTCTTTCCATCAATTTTAACATCAAAAAAGACCTGGGCCCATCTTAAAAAATCAACTTTTGAAGATACCATAAATTTCTCAATTCTGATTTCAATTGATAGGTCTACAAATGGATTTATGTCTGAATTATCTCCAAAACCATCCTCATCCGTATCAGTCCATTCACTAGGATCATTTGGAAAGGTATCACTATTATCTCCAACTCGATCTCCATCCGAATCTTTCCATTCATATGGATCATTTGGAAAATCATCTAATTCTAGAGGAGGACTTGATGTACTATCCTGTTTTCCCTTACTAGGATTCCATCTGTCAGGATAACCATCATCATCAGAATCAACACTTGCAGAAGGATCATCTGGAAAATCATCCAGTTCATCAGGTACTCCATCATTATCAGCATCCGGTTTGTTTGAAATATCAGAACCTACTTGTCCATTATCATCTAGTAGAGTACATCCACTAAGACCAGAGAGTACGATAATTGAAATCAAAATTGATGCAATTTCTTTCTTGTTCATTTCCAATTGAGATTATATTGTTTTTTTATATATAAAAAACCTTCTATGGTGATAATAATAAAAACTAATACTACATGTAGAAAATGTAGATGACAAACATTCATACCAAGATATCTGAAGAAACCTGGAATTCAATTGCAAATAGTTTTGATCAAACAAGACGAAAAACTTGGGAAGAGTGTATTAATTTTATAAATTCTTTATCAAAAGATAGTACAGTTATCGACATTGGCAGTGGTAATGGAAGACATCTAATAGCCTGTTCAGAGCATTGTAAAAAGGTAATTGGCTTAGATGTTTCAAGTGAATTACTTAAAATAGTTAAAAAAAAGGTATATGAAAAAAAATTAAAAAATATAGAACTGATCCATTCTGATGCAGTAGATATCCCAATAAGAAATGACAGTATTGATGCAGTTTTATATATTGCAACATTACATAACATCTCAATTAGATATCGTCGAATCAATTCCTTAAAAGAAATTTACAGAATATTAAAACCAGATGGAAAGGCAATTATTAGTGTTTGGTCTAGATGGCAAGATAAATTTAGACAACACTTTTTAATAAAATTTATTACCCAATTTGGTCGCAATGAATTTGGAGATATCAATATTTATTGGCGTCAGCACGGACTAAACATTTCTAGATATTATCATTTGTATAGTAAAAGAGAATTCCAAAAGGATATTGAAAAAACAGGTTTTAATATAATTTCATTAGAAGGTAAAAAGTTACACTCAAAAAAATATCCTGATAATTATTTTTCAATAGTTAATAAGGATTAGAACTATAGAGTTTTATTAAGTAATTATTCATTTGATTTCATACTTGATGGTTGTAACATTTAAATATCTACAAATGGTTGTAAAATATGAGGGAGGGCAAGAGAATTGGACAAACAAAGAGGTTTGTTTGCTAAAATACTTTCAGTTGGAGTAATTTCTTTATTTATAATAGTAGGGATTCAACCAGTAATGGCGATACCTAAAGAAAGGATAAATCAACCACCATCTACACCAACATTAGATAGTTATTATAGAAATGAGTCTGGTGAATATTGCTTTTTATTTAATACAACAGATCCAGATGGAGATTTAGTTCTTTATTATATTGATTGGGGGGATGGCAACTTTGTATATTGGATTGGGCCTTTTTCAACACCAACTGAGATATGTCATGAATATCCTCCAATAACAGCGATTTATGAAATCCAAGTGAAAGCTAAAGATATTCATGGGGCTGAGAGCAATTGGGCAAATTTATATATTCTCATATTAAGAACCAGAACAAATACAAGAACCATAATTAGTATTGATGATTGTGACATATGCCCTTCATTAAAAAGGATAAAAAATCTAACAGAAAAATATGAAGAAAATATGGTATCTAATTTTTTAAAAGACCATTTAGAAAATTTTAAACTGAACAATCTTTCATGGATTTTTGGATCTCTTTGTGCTATTTTATATTTAATATGCTATCAGTATATTGCAAGGTTGATGTTTTTAGGGATTACATATGTCTCATTGATTTATTTTATTGAGCCTTATGAATCATATACAAAACTTGATGAATTTATTCATGTCTTATGTGATTTAAGATGGGCTCAATTTTGGAATTTTTTCTTGTTGGCTAATAGATTAAATTGTAATTGGCCATGGAATCCTTTTGAACAGTAATTACCCAATAAAATATTTATCAAATATCATTTTCTTAAGCAAATCCTACAAATATTTTGATATAGTTTTTCTTTAGTATTATTTTCTACATTAATGAATTAGTAATTCAGCATCAATGTGCTTATTTATAACTATTATATACCTATTTTAAACCCTTATTATCACTATGTTAAAAAAGAACATAAAAAATATATTATGATGACCATTCAAACAGAACTATACTGATTAGAGTGCTAAATATAGTTCTAAATATTATGGTTAAAGTGCAAAAATGGATGGGTAGAATAGATATAAAGTATGAAAAGTGGAGAGGGTCTCAACTTTTCATTTTTTATTCTACTCCTCTTCCATCCATTGTTATTTAAAAAAAATCTTATTATTAGAATAATTAAAATGATTTAAAATAGAAAAAAAAGAAATGGTTATTTATTTATTATATAACCAAATATCTTATAGAGGGTTGGAAATCGTTCAAAGAACCTTAGAATCAAATGATTGTGATTTGTTCTAATACGAGGAGTAGTAATCGATACATCTATTTCACAAAAATCAGTTAGATCATCTGAATTAATCATCTTTATCTTTCCTGTAAATTCTTCAGATTTATTTGTTGGTGTTGTGATATTAACATTTATTGTTACACATTCACCTTCCGCTAGATTTTGTCCACTATCAGGTTCAATTTCAAATACTGCTCCAGGCCAATTAGGAGCGGATTCAAATTGCCAATTGAGAATTGTTCCGTTATCACCGCAGTTACATATTTCAAATGTGTCTGAAACTGTTGTTCCTGGCGGTACATCTTCCCAGGAAAGGGCGCCATCGCAACATATAGCTGGGTCGCCTTCAGTGACCATAAAATCATCGACCATTAAAAACCAAGAATCATAGGATACACAGTGTATACCAATGTAAATACTCTGTCCATCATAAGAATCAAGTTTATATGTATATTTCGTCCAATCTAAAGGTGGCTCAATATATGGATATGGTGTTATTATTTCAAAACTAGATGGATCGGTATCTGTTGTTGATATTCCAACTTCAATTCTTTCGATGTTATATTGGTCAGAATATGATTTTGCCCAAAAAGAAACTGTACCATAATTATCTGGCCCAAGTTGGGGTGAAATTAACCAATCGTTGTTCTGGTAAGTATTTTGAACTGCCCAACAAACTACATATTTATCTCCAGAATGTGGTATTAGTTCAGGATCTTCTTGTGGTGGATCACAGGCTGATGGATTGAACACTAAAAATGCATATGCTTCACCTTCATGGGTAAAATTAAATGCCGAATGTCCAAATGTTAGTTCTCCATCAACATCAATAGTTGTCCATGGTGAAAAATCTATTGAAAAATCCTCATAATTTTCATAACTATCTTCAAACAATGATGATCCTTGAATATTTGTTGGTTTTTCAATTGTTTTATTAATAATATTCTTTGTTTCATCTAAAGTCCCATTTGCCTCTCTATTATAAGCAATTACAGCTGTTGTTGATAAAACCATTATAAAAGATATCAACAATACAGATGTTGCTTTTACAAAATTTTTCATATTTTCTATTACCTCCCTAAAACTATAATTTTTCTAAAATTATAATAAAATATTTTAATATAAATATTTCCTTAACAATAGGTAATATTAAAAAAATTGCAAAATAAATCCTTTATTTTAATTTTGAATAAGTTATATAACTTACAAAAACAAGGACAAAAATAGAGATAATAATACCCCAAATCGCTGATAGAAATCCAAAACTTGGAAAAATCTTAAACTGAAACAAGAAAATTGAGATTTCACCAACAATGATGCTTGAGATACAACCATACTTTGTTGCTTTTTTCCAATAAAGAGCTGCAATTGTTGTTGGACAAAGAACTGCAAGACCAGAAAAGGTTGTAGATACAAGAGTTCCCATAATCCCAACTTTTGGATCATATCCCCCAATTACAAATAAAATTGCAAATAATGAGAGTATAACAATAACGATTTTACCTAATGAAATTTCAGATAATAATTTCTTTTTAATTGGTAAATCTCTTGATATCATTGTAGAAAGGGATAATAGTTGAGAATCAGCAGTACTCATTAATGCAGCAAGTGCTCCTACCATTACAAAAGCAAAAATAAAAGATGGTGTATATGTTGCAACCATTATAGGAAGAACCATATCTTCAGAACCAGTTGAAATATCTATTCCTGCTCCATGAGCCCAAATTCCAATTAATACTGGAAATAAAAATAAAAATGATACAACAATTGGATATAGTATCATTGAAATCTTAATTGATTTTTCATTTTTTGCAGTATAGAACCTTGAAAATATTTGAGGAAACATTGGATCGGCAAATAACCAGAGAAGCATAAACGAAAACCAAATTTGAGGGATGAAATACTCTCCTCCTCCAGGTCGAGAAAAGAGTTCAGGTTTAGCCTCATACGCTGCAACATTTGCTGCTTCAAATCCACCAAGAGAACTTGCTACAAAGACTACTGCAAGTGTCATCGCAATTATCATAACAAGACCTTGTATAACATCGGTCCAACCAGATCCTCTCATCCCACCAGATAAAACATAAACCATAATTACAATCATAGTTATGATTGCCCCGATTTGCCAGTATATCCCAGTCATATAATTTATAAGCAAACCTGCACCAATTGCCTGTGTTGCAAGATAAGGAATAGTAAATATAACCATTACAAACATGAAAAGTAAACGAAGGGTTTTACTATTGAACCTATCACCAATTAGCTCAGGTGGCGTAATATAACCTTTTTCTTTTCCTAGTTTCCATACTTTTCGTCCTATTATATAAAACATAATTGCCATAAATGCAGTTCCAAATCCCATAATTCCATATTGTCCAAAACCACTTGAGTATGCCTTTCCGGCAAAACCTAAAAAAGTAAATGCAGAGAAATTGGTTGCTGCAAGTGTGAAAAATAGAATTATAGGTCCAAACGTTCTATTTCCAAGAAAATAATCCTCAGGTGTTTTCTTTGTACGCTTATGGGCATAAATTCCAAGTAATATTAGTATAAAAAAGTAGATAATTACCAAACCAATAAATATCACTCGTAAATCCTCCAGAAGTACTTTGAAAAAATATAGAATGCTACTGATGTAAATAATGTAATAATGATAAAATAATAAATCCATAGAGGAAGACCTAAAACGAAAGGATTTGACTTGTTCCACCCCCAAAAATCAAGAGAGAAAATAAACAATAAAAAAAACAATAAATACCAAAAAATATTATTCTTATTTGGTAACCAGTTAGGTAGATTTTTCATATATATTCCTCCCATACTATCTACCATTTCCTGTTTTTATGGGCTGGAAAAGGCTAAAACAATGCCCTTTATTAAATTAATTATTACTGAGTTAAAATTCCTATAAAAAAATGATTTATAAAGCTATGGAAAAATTACATTGCAACCATATTTTTTACATTTGAAATTAGTTGATCTACATCAAATGGTTTTATTATATAATCATAGATGTATGTTTCAAGTCCCTTCATTTTTTCATTATCAGGAGTACCATTTGCAGTTATTATTGAGATTACAACATTTTTATATAAACCTCTTTTAGAAATTTCCTCAATTGTGTCCCATCCATCCATAAATGGCATCATGATATCCATTAATATAACCCCTTTATAACCTCGTTCAAGCTCTTTTATACAGTCTTTTCCACTATCAACAGTTAAAACTTCATAACCCTCTTCTTCAAAGATTTTTCTAATAGCAATAAGTATATCTGGGTCATCATCCACAATCATTACTCTTTTATCCATCTTTCTTTCTCCTATCTACATTGTTGTTATGTTATACTTTTTATAATATGATATAAGTACTTATCGTGTAAAAACGTCAAATTGAAAATATCAATTTTTAAATATTAACTTATATAGGGTATTACTAAGATTTCCAATTTCTTCTGGTGTTAATTCTTCAACTCTTTTGTCTAAAAAAGGTATTTTGTTCTCTTTTAATAAATATTTTTCCTTAATAATGTTTTTTATCTTTTTACGTCTATGGTTAAATAGGTTTTTTGTTAAATCAAAAAAGAAAGTTTCATCAATTATAAAAAACTGAGGAGATTTTTTCTTATTCAATCTTACAATACAGGAATCAACATTTGGTTGTGGCCTAAAACATATCCTTGATACTTTCTCAAGTATTTCACATTCAGCTTTAAAATATACACCAACTGATAGTCTTGAATAATCTTTACTTCCAATTTCAGCAACCATACGATCTGCAAATTCCTTTTGATATATTAGAACTGCTAAATCAAAGTTATATTCAAGAAATTTAAATGTAATTGGTGAAGAAATTTGAAACGGAAGATTTGATACTATTTTATTAAAATTTGGAAGTGCATTAAAATCTACTTTTAAAACATCATTATTTATTAATTCAACATTTTCTGGAAGCTTACCTTCAAGTTTTCTTACAATATTTTCGTCAATTTCAATAGAAATAACCTGTTTTGCTTTATCAGCAAGTATTTCTGTTAAAATTCCTGCTCCAGGTCCAACCTCTAATACAGTATCATCTTTTGTAATATTTGCATAATTAACTTCTCTTAGTGCAACGTTTTTATCAATTAAAAAATTCTGACCAAGATTTTTTTTCATGTAAAAATCAATGGTAACCATGAGTTATCGGCGGACGGGTGAATAATCTGTATTTTTGATTTGGATCAGTAAGCTCAAGCTCTATTCTTTTTGCAATTAATTTATCTGGTGCCCTCAAAAAATCAATTCGATCACACATCTCTTCAAAGCTAGTGAAAGTTTTCTTCTTACGTTCATCTAGAATATCATGCATCATTTTTTTACCCAGTCCGGGTAATAATTCAAGAACATGAAACCTTGTTGATATAGCAGGAGATTCATTGAAAAATTTAAGGAAACGATCTTTTTGGTGATGAACGATATCCATTATTATATAAGGCATCTCCCCATGCGCAGTTGAAGTCATATCTTCATAGTTTATTCTACCCTTGATTTTTGTTATCTTTTTTCTACTTTCAGGATTCTTACCAACATAAATTCTCTCACCAATTGTAAAAGAAGAATCTTTTTTTGGAACAAGCTCAAGTAATGTGAACTGATTTTCACCAATACCATAAACCAAAGGCTGTCTTTTATGTGGGGGTAAGTCTCCTCTTCCCTTTGGTAGGAAATCAAGTACATAAACATAATCTTCCACGAATTTTACCCCCTAACTCATTCGGTATAGTATTTTCTAACAATATCAATAATCTTTTTAATCTCACCTTCACCAAATGTAATTCTTTCTTTTGCAAAAATTGTTTTTACATCATCTTCTGTTTGGGGAAGTATATCTGCTATTTTATATACGTGTACTTCTTCTAAAAAATCTAGTTTTGACAGTTCCTTTATTAATTCATCCATCTTTTTTATTGGTAATTTTGCAAATTTTATAGCATGCTCTAGTGCGATTTTTTGCTCGTATAAAAGCTCCTCTCTATCTTTTTCAACTTTCTTAAGAATATTTTTAACCTCAGATATAGACACAGGCCTAACTTTATTTTCATTAGGTGCCATTATTGCACTCTCCTAAGATGCTCAGACCTAATTATTAGCACCTTATGTTTTTTACCATCATTTATTCCAACAAGATATGATTCTCCTTGCTTACCCTCAATTTTACCTGTATAGCCTTGAAAACGGATATGAGGCATTCCTTTATGCACAGATGAATCTATTACAATGTTAACAGATTCTCCTTCTTCAAATTGTTGTAGTGCTCTTGTAATAGAGTGTATACCTCTCTCTCGCGGTTTCTTTCTAAGTATTTTTCTACTTTTACTTCTTATCCCTTTTGAACGTTTAACCAATTTCTATTCCCCCTGAATGTTTATGACATCAAGCTCAGCAACTTGACAGGGAATACCTATTATATCACTTAGATTCGGCTTAGTTTTACCCTCATCACCGGAAATAAGCTCCTTGATATATGTTCCTGATTCTGCTTCTATTATTAATGTAGCCATAACACCATCTATTGATTCGATCTGACAGTCATATATATGCTTCTCTCTAATCATATTAGCTCGTCTGTGAGCCACTCTAGATGGCGTAAACTGGCCTATCTTTCTTCCACATAATGATATAGCTGCCTTTTTAAGTTTTTCGTTATTTAAAGTTTTTTCACTTTTTATTACAACTCGATATGTTTTATTGAAGCTTGATTGCTTTAGTCTTGTTATCTCATCTTTATTTGAATATCTTAGATTGCTGACTACAATGGTATCTTTATTAATGTTATTGATTTCTCTTTCTAGTTCTGTAAAATTGAGTTTTCTTACTTTTGGATTTTTAATTTCTAAAATAAAAGGACGTCCATTTCCAAGCATTCGAACATCAACATCTTCACGACCGCATCCATGAAAAGATTCATCTTCACCCTTAGTTTCTTCCAAGAATTTCTCTGCAATAAGTTCCTCAACACTTGTATCATACAATTTTCCAGAATAATTACATTTTTTACAACCTTTACCATAACAAATTTTACAAGACCATTTTGTTTGAGGAATATCTCTTTTGAATTTTTTATATCTGCCATAAATAAATAATGAACAAATCTGTAAATATACAACATCAAAAGATGTGTCCACAACTGCCATTATTGTTGGCTTTTTAAAATCTACATTTTTTTTTAATTTTTTTTCCAATATTTTTCCAATCTCTCTATTTATCTCAGTTTTTATCGGTTCTGAATATTTAGTTTCTGTAAATTTTATTAATTCTTGTTCTCTATCTTCTATATCTTCATCTACTTTTGAACCTACTAAAAAAGTATCATAGTCATAATTTATTAATGATTTTTTGATAAGATTTGTAAAATGATTAATTTCATCTATTAAACCGTTACATAACCAGCATGTATTTACATCAATTTTTTTTTTATTTTTTAAATGTTTTTTTAGTTTTAATCCCCTTTCTTTGTTTGTAAAACCATGTCCAATTTTTGCAAAAATTCTACCAAGACAATGATCACATAAATCATAATTTGATATCGCCTTGTCTGCAATATCTATTATTGTTTCGTCTGTTAAACTAATACTCATTCTGGGTAAAATAAACAAAGTAATCTTAAATCTTGTTATCTAAATTAATTATTTTTCAATCCATAATTTGTAAGAAAAGTATATGAAGATAATAAAAACAATAATTGAAACATACCAAAGAGATGTATCAACAGCAATAACATAAGCTAAAGATAGAATAAAAATAATTGCAATAAAAATTGTAATTAAATCTCTATATTTCATATCCTTCTACCACCTCATTGTAATTTTTATAATAAATATAAATTATTTGATTTTGGTAATGTTTTTAATAATCAATTATATTCAGGTTAAATCCTTAGGAGATATAAAATGGTTGAAGTAATCCCATTCAAAGGCATAACTTATAATAGTGAAAAAATCAAAAATCTTGATAGTGTAATGTCACCACCATATGACATTATATCAGAAAAAATGCAAAATGAACTTTATGATAAAAATCCATTAAATTTTGTAAGGTTAATTTTAGGAAAACAAAATTCTAGTGATGATGAAAAGGAAAATAGATACACAAGAGCAAGAAATTATTTATTTAAATGGTTAGAGGAACAAACATTGATTGAATCTGATAAACCTGCAATTTTTCCATATAAGATTGAATATAAAATAAATTCACAAAAAAAGTTATTCAATGGTTTTTTTATTTTATTAAAATTAGATCCAGAATATAAGTTTGTAAGGGCGCATGAAAAAACACTTTCAAAACCAAAAGCTGATAGACTCAATCTTACAAGAGCATGCAAAGCTAATTTAGAACCTATTCAACTATTATTTATAGATAAAAATGACAAAATAAGAGAAATAATAGATAAATCATTAAATGAGCCATTAATAAATGTAAGTGGTTATGACGGTTTTAATCATAAACTTTGGAAGTTAGAAAATAACGATATAATATCAAATATACAAGATGAATTAAAAGAAAAGATACTCTTTATCGCAGATGGACATCATAGATATCAAACAGCAATTAATTATGCAAATGAATTAAAACAAAAAACCTGTGAAAAAGATAAAAATGCTCCATTTAATTTCAGGATGGTAATTCTGGCAAATATTTTTGATGAAGGACTTGCAATCCTTCCTACTCATAGATTAATTAAGAAATCTAATCTAAACATTGAAGAAATTATTGATAAAATAGGAGATTATTTTAATATTGAAGAAAAAAAGGTCAAAATATCTGGTAAGAATTATTCTCAAATTAGTGATGAGATTATTAATGATCTGAAAACTGATAAAGAACATAAATTTGTATTATATATAAAAAATAAATATTACATATTGACATTAAAAAATGAATCTATCATGGATAGTTTTGCCAAAGATAAATCTAAAATTTGGAGAACCCTTGATGTTTCAATTTTACATAAAATAATTCTTGAGCATATAATGGATATAAATCAAGATAATATTGAGGATCATGTAAAATATACAAGGGTAAATGAAGAAGCAATAAAATTTGTCGAGGAAGAAATATTTAATTTTTCATTTTTAATGAATGCAACAAAAATAGACGAATTGAAAGCTGTAGCTGAAGCAGGTGAACATATGCCGCAAAAATCAACATATTTTCTTCCAAAAATGCTTTCGGGTTTAGTTTTTTATAAAATGTAAAATTACATTTTTGACATTATTATTCGAAAGTTATATAAACTATAAAATACAAATATTAACATGATATAGTTTAACTATGTCGTGTGATTATTTATTATTATAAAACAGGGGAGATTAAAATGTCAAATCTTAAAAAAACAGGTCTATTTTTTCTTTATGTTAAGGTGGTGAATAAGTAAATGTCTTCAATAGTCGTGGTAATGATTGGATTTGTTGTTGGGTTACTAACCATGACTGTAGTAAGTCTCTATAAATGGGTTTTAAATATATGGAATAATGATTTATAATAAATCTAATTTTAGAATTTTTTCTGTTAAAATAAAAAAATAAAGAAAGAAGAGAGATTAATAATTATCTCAATTTATTTTATTGGCATTTTTGGGACTACTTTTTCTATTTCTTCGGTTTTTCCTGCGTCCCAAATTGCTCTAATAGCTAGCAAGGCTGCTGCTGGTGCTGCAAAGAATGCTATGTATCCCGTCAAGCTTTGGAAGAAGTAAGCAAAGTCCGGATTTTGTAAAAATCCCCAGGTTTGCCAATAGCTTGATGATGCGCCAATTACTACTAGTATCAATGCTCCAATCAAGAATGTTGGAATTCTTTCATGGGTGATCTGTCCTAGTGCAAAGAATGATAATATACCGACAATAAATCCAAGAACTCCTAGAATCATTGCAATATAGGCGTCTGTATCGGTATACCATCTGGCACCTACGATTATACCAGCTATCAAAGCGATGAGAACACCAATTAGAAACAACCAGCTACCAATTTTTCTGAATATTTCCATATTTCTCCATCCCTTCTCCTATATTTTGTAATACCTCAAAGAAATTGATTGATATATAAGATTTTAGTGTAAATGAATATGTACATATATATGCATGTGAATATCTTAACCTTTAAGGAGTTATTTTAACTTAAAAAATGATATTTTGTCAAAAAGAATCCTTTTCATTTTGACTAAATTATAGCATATTTTTAAATATAAGTATTGACAAAAATTACCATGATATAAAATGTCATTATTGGTGAGGAGAGGTAGATGCATAAGATAAAAATACTTAATGAAAACAGAGTAGATTTATTTACAAAAAATATAAAAAATGAAACTTGTAAAAGTAAAAAAATTGTAAAAATAAACGATGATCTTTTAGAACTTGGTCTACGGAAAGGGTTGATAGAAAAAGACAGAGATGGATTTTATTTCTTAGGAAGTTATGAGAAATTTTTAGATTTTAAGAATAAAAAAAATTACAAAATTAACTAACCTGTTTAGATTGAAGTAACTACCCTAGAGGGAGCCGGGAGTACTTTTTGATTCACCTCTTCTTGTATCTCAGCTCCCTCTTTTACCCCCCCCAATTTTTAAGAAAGGTTTAAGTTATATTTTTCTATATTAAAAAAGATAAAAAATGAAAACTATTATGGTTGTTGATGATGAAATTAGCATTCTAAATGAAGTAAAAACTGCCTTAGAAAATGAAGATATCAATGTTGTAGCAGTAGATAACAACCGAAAAGCTTTTGAACTAATTGATAAGGACAGTGAAGATAACTATAGTTTAATATTAATTGATACATCGCTACCAGAAAGTGACATTCCTGCCTTTTTTTCAATGAAACCTAGTCTAAAGAAAAATATTGATACCAGCAGTGAAGAAAATTTTTTACAAAAACCTTTTACAAAGCAACAATTAATCGAATTTATCAAAAAGAAAATAGAATAAAAATAAATTAAATATTCTGTTTTATAATCTTAAAATCTTCTTTTATGGCATTCATTAATTTATTATTATATATTACAGCAGCAGGATGATATATTGGAATTATTTTTAAATTATTTATCGCATAGATTTTACCATGGATATTGTTTATTTTTTCAAATTTCAAATCATATTTATCAAAAATATAAGAAATAGCAATTCTTCCTAAAGGAACTATGATCTTTGGTTTAATAATATTAATTTGGTTATCAATATAAAAACTACACGTTGTTATTTCTTTTCTAGAAGGGTTTCTATTTTTAGGAGGCCTGCATTTAATAATATTTGAAATGTAGACATCATTTCTTTTTAGTCCAATATTATCCAATAGTTCATCAAGTATTTTTCCAGCTCTTCCAACAAAAGGTTTACCTAAGATATCTTCATTTTTACCAGGAGCTTCTCCAATAAATAAAATATTTGAATCTAAAAATCCTTCACCAAAAACAGGATTATTTCTTGTTTTAAACAAATCACACTCTTTACAGTTTAAGGCTTTTATTTTGATTGCATCAATATTATCATTTTTTGACATTTAGTTTTTGAAATTATGTTTAGGTTTATATGCATTAACTTTATTTGCAAAAATGAGAAGAACAATATGATAAGTAAGGAAACTAATAATATAATTTTTATTAGACTATCTAAAAATGAAGAAATATTAGATGAAATAAAAAAAGCATGTAAAAATCATAGTGTAAAAACAGCTGTTATTTTATCTGGTATTGGTCAGATTAAAAATGCTAAATTAGGTTATTTTAAAACTAAAGGTGATTATAGTCCAGAATCATTTGATAAACCTCTTGAGGTCCTATCACTAACAGGGAATATCTGTAATCAAGATAAAAAATATTTTATTCATGCTCATGCAGTTTTAGGAGACGAAAAAAAGAAAACATTTGGTGGACATTTAATAGAAGGAAATATAAGTGTAACAGCAGAAATAATACTACTTAAAACACCTATTGAAATAAAAAGAGAATTTGACGAAAAAACTGGTCTCCAAGCTTTAAACCTAGAGTAAAACTATTTTAAGAAACAATCGTTTACGAAGTATAGAACAGGTGGGAATGGAAATGGAAAAATTAACTAAAATCAGTGAAAAAATTAAAATTCTCAAAGATGCACGTAATATATTACATGAAGAATATTCAAAGACAGAATTTCATAAAAAAAAGGAAGCTCATCCGCATGAAACAATTCCTCCATCTCCAGAGGATGAAGAAATTTATAAACTTTTACAAGCAATTCAACAACTTGATGTTCATATCAAAAAACTACAGGATAAACAATTTAAAATTCTAAAAGAAAAAGAAAACGAATAATTTATTTTATAGAATATTTCTTCTAATTCCAAACATTGATTTTACAAGAACAATTATTGGAATAATTTCAAGACGTCCTATCCACATATTAAAAATTAGCATGGTTTTTCCAACAGGAGACATATTGATATCTGTTATACCCGCGGTAAGGCCAACATTTCCCTGAGCAGAGCATACCTCAAAAAATGAGTTACTAAGTGTTGTATTTGCTGTAGTCTGCATAATTACTATTACACCAGCAAAAAGTAAAATAATCCACATAAAAGATATTATTGCTGCTTCATTTATAAGGTCCATTGCATCGTCCTTTGATAGAGATTTTTCCCCTAGTTTATGAACAAAAACCCTTCTTGGAGTCGATATCGCTCGTTTTATTCTCCAACCCACTCCTTTGTATAAAAGAATTGCACGGAAAAGTTTTATTCCTCCAGCAGTAGATCCTGCTGCACCGCCAATAATCATTGCAACAGCAAGAATTACCTTTGCAGATTCACTCCAATCAACAAGGTTTTCAACTGAAGCAAAACCAGTACAGGTAATTGCTGATGTAAATTGAAAACCCGAATATTTCAAGGATTGTAATATATCATCACCATAAAGATGTAAATTTACAAATGTTAGACCTATCAACCCAAGTATAATTAAAATAAACAATGCTCTAAATTGGGCATCTGAAAAAAACTTTTTAATTCTCCCTTTCAATAAATCATAATGAGCAGCAAATGCAATTGCACCAACTACCATTAAAACAAGAACTGCAATTTGACTAACTGTACCAAAACCAGTTATACTATCATCTGTTACTGAAAACCCACCAGTTGCAATACCTGTCATAGCATGATTAATTGACTGCCAAGGTGACATACCATCAGGAGATATTAATCCAATTATAGTTAATACAACAATTCCTATTATTGTAAATAATAAAAAAATCCACCAGATTGTTCGAACTGTAGAAACAATAGATGGATGCATTTTTTGATCTCGAGCTTCCCCCTTATAAAGTACAAAAGAACCAGTTCCAGGTCGGGCAAGAATTGATAATGTGAGAACAATAACACCAACACCTCCAACCCATTGTATAAGGGAACGCCAAAACTGAAGTGTAGCCGGAAGAAGATTTTCTTGAGCAACCATTGTAAGTCCAGTTCCAGTCCATCCTGACATAGATTCAAAGAAAGCAGATAAAGGCGACATAGTTACTAAAGTAATTTTATTATAAGGTATCATCCAAAATGGAATACTACCAACTGCAGAAATAAAAATCCACCCTAAAGCAGCTGTAACCATAGCAGATTTAAAATTTGGAGGGTCTGCATTTCTAAAAAGATAAAACAATGGAAGTCCAATACCAAAGTATATTGCAGAAGTAATAAGAATAGGACCTATTGCATCATAAGGACAATTTGAACCATATTCACCAAAGAATATTGGAATTATTAAAGAGAAAAGAGAAACAAAACCTACAATTATGAATATGCCCCCAAGAGATCTGAGGACACTTTTTATATCGCTCATTTTAGATGTCTCTCCTTATCAAACATCATTTATTTTTACAACAATAAACATCCACTACTTATAATTCACGCTTTTAATCGAAAATAAAAATGTATAAATAACTCAATATAAGTATCCAGGCAAGCCTGTAAAAATTCCAATCCCATTAATAATCAGACCGATATATGCAACTCTTAAAGTATGTCTTTTAAGATAATTATCCCTACTTGAAAAATATCTAATTTTATCAATGAATATTGTTATTAAACAAAAAAATGCAAAAATTAGATATAAATTAAATAATGTTAAATTTTCAATTGTATATCCTAAAAATCTAGAATTAATTGATATTAAGAAAAAAACAAATATACCTCCAAAAAAACCTAATATTGAAAATAAAAATTTAATAATATCAAGAATCGAATATTTGTTTCCCTTTTTTTCAACCATGTTAGCCTTCTTTAATTTTATAGATTTTTTATTTCTTCAATTCTTTTGTTAAGAGTATCCTTTAGCTCTTTTGATATGTCTCTTTTAGTAAATGCGTCAGCCTTTGCTGCAATAGCAATTTTTGTTGCAAAGGTTCTTGCAATTTTTCCTCTCTTTGCTCTTGGTGTTTTATTTATCAAAGAGTGTTGAAATATTACACCATGTTTAGGAGGTTTTCCTCCTTCCTTTTTATATCTAAATAAGGC
>Ga0209536_100000764_pt1 | contig 52889 bp, 40 predicted proteins | sample DeeMarSeWOR28_12_FD_187461 | JGI IMG/M metagenome (GOLD analysis project Ga0209536, IMG submission 187461) | Marine sediment microbial communities from White Oak River estuary, North Carolina - WOR-2-8_12 (SPAdes) (version 2) | ecosystem: Environmental > Aquatic > Marine > Intertidal zone >... | reverse complement strand
ACTTCGGAAAGATTAGTTGTAACCGGTGCAAAGAATATTATTCAACAACCTGAATTTGAAAATCCTGAAAGTTTCCAGAGTATTATTGAACTTATCGAAGACAAAGATGTTATCATCCATATAATGGAAAAATCATCCGGGGCAATGAATGAAGAGGTTCACATTACTATCGGCAGTGAACATCTCGAGAAGAAACTTAAAGAATATAGTTTTGTTAGTAAAGAATATAACTTCGGACAGACAAAAGGAACGCTGGGAATTATTGGCCCAAAAAGGATGAAGTACTCCAGGATTGTTGCAATTGTAGATTACCTGGCAACAGTTTTATCTGAACAATTTAAATCACGTTAAAAATTTGGAGAAGATGATTAATGACCAAACAAAAAAAAGAAAAGCACGAAGAAGAAACTAATAAAGAAATCTCATTGGAAACTCAAAAAGAAGTGGAAGAAGTAGCTAATAAAGCTGAAGAAAAAATAGCTGAGCTTGAAACTCAGGTCAAAGAGTTACAGGATAAACTTTTAAGGAAAGCTGCAGAATTTGAAAACTTTAAGCGACGAACTGAAAATGACCAATTCAATTTGATTAACTATGCTGCCGAGGGATTTATAAGCAAATTGCTGCCTGTTATTGATGACTTCGAGAGATCATTAAAGCATATAGACGATGATAATAATATAGATGCAGTAAAAGAAGGAATAAAACTTGTCTATGAAAAACTTTTAAAAGTATTGGATGAACAGGGAGTAAAGAAAATGAAAGTAAAGGGAGAACCATTCAACGTAGACTATCACGATGCTCTTATGCAAAAAAAAGATGACTCGGTTCCCGCACATACAGTCCTGGAAGAAATTGAAACCGGATATCTTTATCGGGATAAAGTTATAAGACATGCAAAGGTAATTGTCAGCGAAGAAACTTCATCGGATGAAAATCAGATTTCAGATTCTGACTTACAAGATCTTACATCAGAGAACGAGAAATAATATAGATGACTAAAAGAGATTATTACGAAGTACTTGGTGTTAACAGAAACGCCTCAAAAGAAGAGATAAAAAAAGCTTATCGTAAACTGGCTATGGAATATCATCCTGATCGAAAGTATCCATACAACCGGATATACTCTGACCACCGTGGAAAAACCGAAGATAGGTGACATCATCCTCAGCCATTATCTCCATATCTGCTTCAGGAGAAATTAGAAGAATTTCATTCGTATCCGGTAAAGTCTGTATAATTTTATTCCTTTGATCAATATATTGTATTGCATCAAGAAGAATCTGCTGATTATCCTCCTCGATTAATTTTTCATATTTATCATCAACAAACAAGATGGAAAAATCACCATCAGTCCATGATACCATTTTCCGAATGGCCACCAGTGGCTCAAAATTACGGAATTTAACATCATGAATATTACCTTCATAAAACCAGATTTTGCCTTCGTCTCTTGCCCTGTAAAGAACGAGGACACCTGTCTTTTTGCTTGTTTCCAGTGTTTGAATAAGATCAAGAAGATTGTAATCATCCAATTTTCCATACATTCCAGCTTCTTCCTGATCAAAAGTAAAATCGGAAATATCCGCTATAAATTTTTCTAGTTGAAGGGTAAGTTCATCTTTTGAAATAGGTAGCTGTACAATATCTTTTACACCCAGCTGCCATAGTTTATTTCGCTGTGACCAATCCTCGGTTGAAAGAAAAGAGATAACCGGAATATTCTTAACAGTCTCATTTTCATATAATCCTGATAGCAATTCAACTACCGCCTGAACGCTTTTCTCGATAATGATGATATAATCAGGAATCGTCATATCAATGATGTTTCTTGCAGATTCCAGTGATTCCGCGTACTCAAGACTTGTCACTGTCTTTGAGAAATTTATATTGAATTCTTCAAATACAACTTTGTCTTTTGATATTATTAATCCATCAACCATTTTACTTTTTACTTTTTATATTTTCCTTTTTACTTGTTTCTTTATGTGAAGTTATTGATAACACAACCTTCCTGACATCTTCTTTATTTGAAACATCACATTGGAGTAATGCTCTCCCTTTTGGTAAGTCAAATGCAGATTTTATTTTTGCAGGAACCGTCTTTGAAGTTTTGGCAAGATTGGTGACAGCAATTGTCCAGGGCACCTGGTGAGCGGCAACAAGATTGTTTATCACATAATTTGTATACTCAAACTCATCTTCTCGCTTGGCATCAACCAAAAATATATACCCAACAAGGTCTTCTGATAATTTTTCAATAATCTGCGATAGTCTTTCCTGCAGTGCAATTCCAAATACTTGCAGAGAAAAGTCCTCGGCAAGCTCTATCCTGGTAAAATCTAATTCCTGATTACTGCGAACACCACTCACACTGCCCTGATTAAATTGGCGAATGAACTCAGTTTTGCCACATGTAATACTTCCCAGGATCAATAACTTATCGCTTGCCAGCTCTTTTGTTTTCAAATTATTACGCAAAAGGTTTACATCATCACTCGACAAAAGACGTTCGACCAAACCGCTACTCTCTTGCGCCTGTTCATCTTCAAGTTCATTAAAAACGTCATCAGCTTCCCGGACTTTAAGGTTTTTGCTCTGTTTTAAGGCAATAAGTTGATTTAAGGTCTCCATCATCCCATAGGGGCTGTTCTCAATGACATCGTTTATCTGTCGATAATCGGAGAGTTTATGTATAAAATTTTTATAATTGGAATCATTGTCCTTTTGAAGCAAATCGCCCTGATTAATCACATGTATCTCTTTTGAGAGCCCACCGAGTTCCTTAATCAGTTTAGTATATTCTTCCCGAATCGTTTCCCCATGAAGCAGAAGTCCAACATTACTTAATCGTACTCGGTTATTTACATTTTTTTGAGGGAGAGGGCTCATGATAAATCGACCCTGATTCCAGGTGAGCATGTAGAGAACGGCATCATCGTCTTTTAAATAACCTGCTGAGGCATGGTAAATATGACCGTTATTGAAATAGATTTTACCGGCACTAACAGGGGTTTGAATTCTAAGAATTCCACTCCGTTTCTCTTTTCCAAAATTGTTTATTATACCGGATAAATTAAAGTCCTGTAATCTACCACTAAATCGGGATTCTTTTATTTCTGTAACTGGCTTTTCTTTGGAAAGTAAATTTTCACTAAAAAAATATATATCTTCGATATCATAATTTACTCCCAGAATCCTGTAGGCACCGAGTTTATAAAAAGCCAACCGGCGGACAGCATCATGGGGGACATCAAAGATGACAAACTTCGTCCTCCTCGCATCCCTGAATAGTTCTATCAATTTTTCTCTTTCCGCACTGACAATAGAGTTATATTCAATAAGAATTAAATCAAGATCGGTTGAAGATAGAAGAGAATCAGCTTCAGGCAAATTAGTTGAATTCAGAACTTCGATTTTTTTTTCTTTAAACAGCGAGACTAACAAGTTCGAACGCTTTTCATCCGCTGCTAATATTAATACTTTGTTAGAATTCATAATGTGATGGGACTATTAAGTTATTAATATATTAATAGAATATAGCAGTAAGCTAAAATTATGTCAAGAATATTCTAAATCCCCAGAAAACGTAAGGCATGCCTTACGTTTTCTGGGAATCTAAAAATTGTATTAACGCATGATACATGACGACACCAAATGCAACAGACACATTGAGTGACTGCTTTAATCCATACATTGGAATCTCGATTGACTTGTCGGCTTCTTTTATCAATTCTTCAGAAATTCCGTCTACCTCATTACCAAGCAACAAGCAAAACGGAGCAGGGTATTCGAACTTATTATACGGCACACTCTCAGAGGTATGTTCAAGTGCAATTAACGGAATTTTGGCCTCTTTTAGTCGTCCGACCGCCTCCAGAGGATTTTTAAAATGCTCCCATTGAACGCTGTCTACCGCGCCTAGTGCTGTTTTATCTATTTCCTTTCTTGGAGGATATCCAGTATACCCGGCAAGATATAATTTTTTTATTCTCACGGCATCGGATGTACGAAACAGACTCCCTACATTATAAAGACTTCGTATATTCTCACATAAAGCATAAAAAGGAAATCTGTCCTTGGTAGATAGTTCGGTGAGAGTGGGTCGTGTGGAAAATATTTCTTGATATGATAGTTTTTTCATGATTTTTTCACCAAATATGCCACTGACTCAATATGGTAGGTGTGAGGAAACATATCAACGGGTTGTATTTCACGTACTGTATAAGAATTTGCTAAAATTTCCAGATCGCGGGCCATAGTCGTTGGATTACAGGAGACATAGATAATCTTTTGTGAATTGCTTGTAGAAAGAAATTTGCATACTTTCGGGTGCATCCCTGAACGTGGTGGATCGATCACTATCAGATCCGCTTTTTTATCTATTGTACCAAGATTATGTAATAGATCGCCTTCCACAAACTTTATATTTTTTATTCCATTTGTTTTGGCATTTCTGATACCATCCTGGACTGCGCTTTCTATAAGTTCAAAAGCATAGACATATCGTGCTTTTTCAGCAAGAAATAGTGAAATCGTACCGGTTCCGGCATAAAGATCCCAGATGGTTTCATCTCCCTTTAAATCTGCATATCTCAATACTGTCTGATATAGCTTTTCTGCCTGAGAAGTATTCGTCTGAAAAAATGAATTTGCAGAAATCTCAAATGTAAACTGGCCTATTTTGTCAACAATATTTTTTGATCCCGCCAAAACAATCTCTTCTTCTCCAAAGGCGATTTGTGCCTTTTTTGAATTTATATTATTTACGACACTTTTCACTTCCGGTACTTTTGACATAATTAATTCTGCAAGGGGAATCAGAAGTTCTGGTTCTTTTGAATAAGTAACAATATTTACCATAATATTTGCAGAGCTTAAACTTCGACGGATGACCAGAAACCTGAGAAAACCTTCATGACTCTTTATTCCATAGGGTTCTAGCCGATTTTTTATGCTGTATTCTCTGACAATCTTCAATACCTTATTTGCTGTATCACCCTGTAAAAGACATTTTTCAGTATTGAGGATTTTATCAAACGTACCCGGTACATGCAATCCAAGAGCAAAATCTTTTTTAATGGTTTCATCTCCCAAATCCTTTGGTAGTAACCAACAGCGATCAGAAAAAGAAAATTCCATTTTATTCCTGTAAGACCAGATTTCATCAGAAGGTAAGGTATCCTTAACAACAATACTTTTGAGTCCGGCGATGCGGGCGACACTTTCCATCACCTGCTCTTTTTTTACTTTCAGTTGCTCAGAATAAGACAAATTTTGCCAGGTACACCCACCACACCATCCAAAGTATATACACGGTGCCTCCTGACGTAAGGGAGATTTCTGCACTACATCGAGAAGACGAGCTTCAGCGTAATTGGATTTTCTCTTTACTATTTGAGCACGTACTGTATCGCCGGGGATGGTTCTTGGTACGAAAATAACATAATCGTTAATATAACCAATACCTTTACCACCAAAAGCCAGTTTGTCGATCTTTATCTCAATTTCTTCGCGTTTTTTAACCGGATATACATTGTTTGTCACGGTGACTCTCTCAAAATTCTTTTCAAACCATTACCAATTATATTATCTGCAAAAGGAGCCATATCTTTTTTGGCAGCGTCATTTAGCAAATGGCTAAATGTTCGAAGACTACGAAAAGCATCATAGTCGAGTTCTGGCCCCTTCAAAGGAAAAATCGTTTTATTTGTCAACAGGGGATCAATATCACCCTTAATTTTACCCGATTCGACGGCCCGCTCAAAATCTCTGGTTTTCGGAATAGGTGAAAAAGAGGCGAGTTTTACCTGAACCCCCAAATTATTAACGAAAATTATACTTTCCAAAATTTCATCCATCGACTGACCTGGAAGCCCCATAATAACATAGGCGTCAAGATCGCTCGGAGAATATCCTGCCTGAGTCAAATTTCTAACTGCAGAAATCATTCCGAGATTCGATATTTTATTGTACATATCCTTTCTTCTGTTTTCATTCGACGTTTCAAAACTTAAGCGTACAGTTTTAAAATTTACCTTATACATCAACTCTGCAAGTTCAGCATCAATATCTCTGGCAAATAATCCATTGGGCGTATGTAAACGAATTGGTAGTTTTGCTTCAATCAGTAATCGGAGTATGATCTTGATGTGATTCTCTTTATTCATAAATAGTGCATCATCGTAGAAGGCAAAATCCTGAATCTTATATTTATTGTAATGATAAACTATTTCATCAACAACCACTTCGGGGTGTCTCTGACTAAACTTTGCGGCAATATATTTTTGAGCGCAAAACGAACAATTTAAAGGGCAACCTCTCGATGTCATAATGCACAAATATCTAAGATCAGGTATGAGATCAAATGCCGGGTAAGGATAATCATCAAGGTTTTTATATGATTTACTCTTACCGGCAGTTAAATTTAAAATATTTTTTAACAGATCAAAAACCTGCCACTCCCCGGGCCCTTCTATCACAAAGTCTGGTTCAACAACTTTTTTTGCATGCTCAGGTACTAATGAGGCATAGATCCCACCAAGAATGATGGGTACATGTGGATACACGTCCCTGAGTATTTTAACAACCTGCACCGGACCGGGATACCAATAGGTCATAATTGATGTTACGAGGATCGCATCAGGAAGCGGATTTTTTTCCAATGCTTCCCTGAATTCTGATTCTGATATTCCATATCTGGCAAATTTTCTAGGTATGTCTCTTAGTATAGGTGGTGTGTCGACACTTTCCCGGCGATAATTTCCTACACCATATTTTTTTGGTTTGGGTTCAGAGTTCTTGTTAGGTGATCGAAGACAGTCTATATAGGAAACTGTAAACCCTTGTTCTCTGAGAAAGGATGCGATATATAGGAGACCTAGTGGCTGACTCCAGAGATCAAATGCGGCAAAGTCATAAATCCATGGATTTATTAACAGAAGATGTTTAGAAGAGGCGTGCATAAAAAGCTAGGGAAGAATGATAAAAAATTCTAGGCGACAGCACCCTCACCATTTGGGACTTCTTTTGTTTTTTTCTTTTTCCGGATAGGTGCACCAATTTTTAATTCATCCTTACTAAGACGATCTTCATAGACCCTGTATGTAATACCATCTACTTTGTAACGGTTTTGAAGTTCAACCCAGTGATCGAGTTCGGATTTTACAAATCGAATAGTTCCTTTTTCTGAGTCAAAGTAGCATGGAATCTCGTCGTTGAATGCCCTTTTTGTCAAATCAAAAGGTCGGTCATATCCTAAATATCTGGAAGCGGTAGCTGCATTCCACATTTTTGAATCATCCTTACTATAGCCCGGAAGGTTAAAATCCCATGATTTTTTCAGATATTCACGGAGCCAATCTTCGTCGATTTCCATAATTTTGTCAAGCTGCTCAGTATATGGTTTGCTCTGCAAGTAAGCGATCTGAGCCTCTAGCATTTTTACAACCAGATCATCCGGATCCTTGGTTTTCATTTTTTTAACAATATCTTCAGCCTGTTTAAATTTCTCAATTTTAATATAGGCATGGGCGAGATTATTATAGGCATCTAGAGTGTCCTCTTTTTCTGCATATTTTTCAAAATAGGGGAGCGCTTCTTCGGCCTTCTGGTTTTTTAAAAGAGCTTCTGCCAAATATTTGTTCACGAGCGGATCTTCGCTATTAAATGTGAGAGCAATTTTCAAGTCCTCAATCGCCGCTGACCATAAATCACCATTCATCTTATTGACACCACGGTTTAAATGGACATAATACTTCGCTTCATCATTTAGAGGTTCATACTCAAAATCATTATAGTAAAAATCCATACTGCGGCTGGAGATCATTCGAACGCGGCCTCGCGAACGTTTATTCGTATTAAATTCTTTGAGTATCTTTGTTAGAAAAAGATTTAATTTACGTTGAGCTTCTGTTTCATTCACCAGTTTAATTGTAAAGTCGGACTTCACTTTTCCGGAATTCAGATGAAGCTCTTTAACCTTATATATAGCCCGATTCAGAAATTCATTTACCATATTTTGAGGGGAATTGATACGCATATCAATCGCCTGGCGTCCATATCCTACCTCGGTAAAATAGGAATATGAAACACTGATCCTGTTCTCCTGGTAGGACCATTTTTTCAGATATGTAGATAAGAGATGTAAATTTCCAACGTCCATCAATATTTCCCGTGTTGAATTACTGAAACCGTTGTATATTATGTTCAAGGAGAAGTGGCTGTAAATGACTGCAGCTAAAATATCCTATCATTAATATCGGCAATAAATTATATTTCTTAAATCAAAAAAATATGATTAAGCTTACAATTTCAATGTTTTGTGAGCTTAATATAGAATTTTTAGGTAATGAAGTTGATATCAAGTGTCAGAATATATGCGTCTATATAAGTGGATCATATCAATATATATATTTAATTCCTTGTTGTCAAGATAATTCAACCAATTGAAACAAACTTCATCTTCTAAATCTTTTATGCTTTTTTCTGGAAAAAGTTTCAAATATCTTACGGAAATAATAATGCCTGTCTTGCTCCCCTCTCCTTATATAAGCATGGGAGCCTAAACCAATCGATTATTCCTCAGCACCCCTCTCCTCAAAGGAGAGGGGGTAAGGGGGTGAGGTCCGTTTCTAAACCAGGATCCAACAACTCATCCCCCGGCCCCTTCTCTTTTGAAGAGAAGGGGAGCACAAACAGATAAATCATACATAGGATTCCTGCTTCCTAAACATGAGAGGGAATTTAGAATGAATATTCTAATTCAACTGTAAATATCGTACTCTGATTATTTTGCTGGTCGAAATCGATATCAGTATCGTTATCATATGTTGCAAATGTATTAAAAGAAAAATTATCTGAAAGTGGGATATAGGCGAGTAACATGATTGAAAAAATATTTCTGTTTGAGTAAATGCTAATCAAGTCATTTGTCACCGAATCAGGATAGCGACGCCATTGATAACTTACAGAAGTTGTCAGATAAGATCCGCCAAAGGAAAAGTAGTTTAGGGCAAGGTAAATACCATTCGAATTATAATTTTGATCATTCACATTGTAACTATCCAGAGGATTCGCCCGGTGTTTTTTAAATTCCCATTCATATCCGACACTCAAATCAAATCGATTTAGAAATGACAATCTGAAGCCCGGTCGTAAAAGATTCCAATTATAATCAGGTTCCAAAGAGCTTTTTTGTTCATAAAATTTGGATAGGAAATTATTTTCGACAAATAATCTCATCTCATCTATGATCCCAACCTCATAGATTACTTCAATACCCAAAGATTGATAGCTATTATAAATCAGACTATCATCAAATTGTATGACATAATCCCGAATCCCACCATCAATTACAAGATTATAATAGAACCTTTCAAAACTGTCATTTCGGATCCCCAACCTTATGTTATTTTGATCATAATCATTATCCTCAAGACCAAGCGATTCATTTACTTCATTCCAATATTCAAAACTTGTAATTCCTATGAAAGATGTCCGCACTTCAGCGAGGGCATTCAACCTGTTACGATAGAAATCTTTTAAAAAAAGATTCTGGGTACGGTAAGACTTATAATTAAACGTATTTAAAAAGGAAAAATACAAGTTCTGAAATAGATTGAGGTTTAATCTTGAGGCAATTATCTGGTCTAAGTATGAATAGGTTTCAGCAACTTTTGCTTCATTCCAATAAGCAGAATATAATATATAGAAAGCAGAAAGTGGTTGCCATCGAACTCTTAAATCATTGCGTAAATTTTCCTTATCAAATCGAGTTGAGTTTTGTATGTCTATCACCCTAAGATCACCATTATTAAAAGAATAGCTGGCACGTAATCCAACAAAAGGTTTGCTGAATTCCTCCTTAACGATGCTATCACTCTCAACGAATCCAAGTTCAAACTCCTGACGATTAAAATCTACACCACTTAAGACAGAGAAGTTTATTTCATGTCCGGAAGCTATTGGCAGTGAATTTAAAGGTAATGTACTGGGGGCAATGATTGTGGAGGTGGTATCTTCCTCAAATTTAAGCAGATCGAGAGCCTCCTCAAGAATTATAGATCCGACCTCGTATTCCTGGTTCTGACCGTATTGAAGTGCTTCATCATACAACTGTTTTATCTCGTCATTCAAGTTGTAATACTCCAAATAAATCTGGAAACGTGTCAGAAGTAAATCAAAAGTCGTTTTTGCATCGACAATTTCACTCACCTTCTGTGCCGGCGCAACAACGATCTTAATTACAAATAGCTGGAGAATTACGAGTATTACGTTTACAATTTTCATCTGATCTGAGTAATTTATTTAACACGTCCCGACATAAATGTCTCCATCCTGTTGACATGCCGGGATCCCGACCAAGGTCGGGACCAGGATTTCAAAGGACACGAATTATTTTCGTAAAGCGTAAGGCGCAGGGCGTGGTGCGAATCAAGCAAATCGGTCTTTACGCTCTACGCACTATAAGTGAAGAATTTCGTCTTTAATTCTTCTTGACCTCTGTTATTACTATTTCGGCTTATCTGCTTAGTTCTACAACTATTATCATTTCAAATCGGTTTCATATCTTAAAAGAAAGGCCACACAACATGAAGTTATGTGGCCTTTCGTCATACCGAGAAAGACTAGGGTCTTAAAACTTTATATGGCGTACTCCAGGTTGTTGAGTTGTAAGGATACATATTTATATCATCATCAAAAATAGTTCCATTATCAATCACGTCGATCGCCGCATGATGTACACCCGGCCATTCACCAATTGTCCATTGGCCTTTGTAGACATTATTTCCGTCCTCATCCTGGCCTGCATAGCTGAACATATTGATTTTGTGTAATCTTCTGAAACGATGGCGAGCATGGTGTAAACGAACCAATTCAGTTTGCTCCGGATTTCCCGGAAACCCGACCGGATTTATCGTTGTATTACTGACATGAACCGTTAGTTTAACCGTCGTACCATGTTGGTAGCTGAAGACATCTTCTCGTGTCTGAAAATATTCTAGCGGATCTGTAATATGAATCACCTCATCATTCGCTTCGACGGTTAGTTTTGTAATCTGTACTGTAGAATTTACGATCTCTGCATCAGCTGTATTGATTACACCCAAAGAATTTCCGAGGACCATTGAAAAATCCTTCAGCCACCAACGGTCACTACGTTTAGCAAAATGAGCAATTCTTTCAAATTCATGTCCCATTGGTCTTACTGTGCGATAAATCTTCACAGTGTCAGTTTCAGACGTATCAGCAACCAACGATACAAAATTGCCCCGAATGACTTTATGAAAATGGACCTCTGCAGTCGTATCTGATGTGAAGACGATTCTGATATTCTTTACCATCGGCTGCAGACGAACTCTTCCAAATCGAAGAGGAACGATGGGTTTCTGGAATGGGTCATCAAATGCTTCTACAAAATTCTCTTCTGATTCTTCATCCATATCGGCATAGAAATAATCTTCATCGGCACTGTTTTCAATACTGAGGATCTCCTGCATAATTTGATCTTCGTCATTTAGTGTCGAGTCTGTTGGTGTTGTATCTTTTGAACAACCCCAGACAATAAAGAGTAATGCTATAAGTGAAAGTGATGTTATATGTTTCATTATATCCTCCTGTTTTCTTTTGTTTGTATAAACATTTCGCCAGTATCCTCGGGCCCTGGAGGCTACTACTACTCTGGTTATCTTCTCCATTTATCTGTATATGAGTTAATCTGTTCCCATGCGGTCCTCAAGTATTCATCCGCAAGCAAATAATTACCTTCATCCAGGTTTTGTTTACCGAGTTCCGCAAATGTCTTTATCTGATTCAAAATTGCACTATATTGCCTCTGAATATCTTCATTACTTTCCAGACTATTAATTGAGTTAATTACCCGTTGATATGTATTTTCAAGACTCACTCTATCTTTTGTTGAAGAAGCACTTCTTAATTCCCTTTGGATTCTCGCCGACATTCTGGTTGCGGCCTGAATCAGCTGAAATGCCACGCCTGATTTATCCTGTGAGATTGCTGTTTGGGCACGTTCAAGCATTCTGTTCGCTTCCTGATATAAACGAACAACGTCGTTGTTATTTGATTCGTTTACTCTGTTTTCCTGCAGTGATAAAACATTTTGAGTTTCTCTCAATTGATCCTCCAATTGATTTACATCCAGCCTCTCCCTGCTTCGAGTTATCCTAAAAATTCTATTGGCAAATCTCTGACAGAGAGAAATTTTACCCTGACTTTTCGCATAATTTTTGTTCTCGTATTCCTGCTCAGCCTCTCTATACAACTGCCATGCTCTTTCCATCAGCATTGCTGTATTTTCATCAGATTTCTTCTCAACCTCCCGTTCCAGTGCATCCAAAAAAGTACGAAGAGTATAAAGACTATTTTCCAGTCGATCATTGTTCGATATCAATCCCCGTTCTGCCTGGTCAAAAATTCTATACAGAAGTCTTTTAATTAATCTTAATCGACTTATTGCCATCTGTAGATTTCCTTTTTCAGCCATGATCAGTGTTTCCTCAAAATGACTTTCAGCTTCGCGTAATAAATTTTTTAGATACTCTTTTTCATTGCTTGCTAATAATTCCTCAGCCTGTGTAATTAACTGCCTGACTGAAATCTCAAGATTCTGATACTGTTCAGACAAATCTGATCCGCTCGTTTTAGCATAATCGATGCACTTTTGAGCGAAAAAGAAAGATATCCTGAAATATTCTTCTCCACGGCCAATTCTGTTATCGGTAAAAGCTGCATAGGCCAATCTTCGATATTTTTTGGCCTGATTGAGTAAATAATGCACTTCATCCCGGTTAGAACCTGCAGAGGCATTTTCTGCTTTTATGATCAGGTCATCCAATTGTGCCTTCAGATTTAGCAGGGGTTTGCTCAATACCAGGCGGGCAGCCAGGTCGGTGTACTGCTTCGCTTTTGTCATATGGACCCTGGCCAGGACATACCGTGGTGGATCACTGAATAACAAATCCCTGGCCTTATCTATTTCAGTCTTTGCCAGAGCCATATATTGTATCGCCTTCGCATCATTGAACTTTTGAACGAGCTCCCACACCCTCATCATATAGATCTCGATTTTCCTGAAATCACTATATATGCGATAGGTATTATCTGTACTTTGGGCGTTTGCAATACTGGAACTTATCATGATTAAAATGACGATTATAAGAATTATGTTTTGTTTATTTTTCATTTTTATTTCCTTTTCGTCCATTTTTAAATATACAATTCCCGTGCCATTTATGGATGAATTTAGTTAATCACAAAATAAACAGTTACTTATAAATATACTTGGGAGGTAGGTTGCTGTTGATAATGTACCATATCGTACATGTAACTGAACACCTAGGTACAGGGAACATATCACATTCCCTCTCCTTTTGTTTAGACCAGAGAGAGGGGTTACAGCTGTTCGCGGACATTGTTTACACTCTATACAATGTAATTAATGCAAGTAACTTTTTCTGTGTTATGTTTGAGGAATGAAAATTTGTAGTCGATATTTTCTAATCTTGCCATAAAGCGAAGATGAAACGGCGAACGGTGTAGGGACGTAGCATGCTACGTCCCTACACGGCACGCCTTCAATTATTGCTTTATCCGCGCATCCAAAATGTCGAATTAAGTTTTAGAATTATAATGTATGGTGATATTTTTATTTATTCATGATAGCAGGAATAGTTGAATAATAAATATTCTTCAGCTCATCAAGGGAGAATTCAAAAAAATCATTAAGAGAAAATATATCACCTCCTACTTCTCCAAGGAGATTTAAGGGGATATTATGATCAAGAAAATGTTTTTCTATTTGTTCCTTGTGATCTTTGCTAACAGATAATATAAAACGTGACTGGCTTTCGCTAAAGGCTAAAACATAGTCAGGCAGGTCAGAATCAACCTGCGCCTTTATTCCCACCGCATGTGTATTGTTCATTATACAGCATTCTGCCAGGGCAATTGCTAAACCGCCATCTGCCAGATCGTGACAGGATTGAACCCAGCCTGAACGTATGGCCTGAAGAGTAGCCTCCTGCACTGCTCTCTCTATAGTTAAGTCCAGATGAGGTGGCATGCCTGTAACCTGGTTATGAACGCGTTTCAGATATTCACTGCCCCCTAATTCCGGGTATGTGTCGCCGATGAGATAGACAAAATCCCCTTCATTCTGGAAGGCGGCCGGTGTAATATGATTTTGGTCATCAATTATTCCGAGCATACCGATTACAGGTGTAGGATATACCCGATAAGTTTCACTTTCATTATAAAAACTGACATTTCCACCGGTAACCGGTGTATCTAAAACCCGACAGCTTTCGCCCATGCCGGCTATTGCCTCTTTAAACTGCCAGTATACTTCCGGCTTATAAGGATTCCCAAAATTGAGGCAATTGGTGATGGCTACCGGTTTAGCGCCGGTACAAATTACATTCCTTGCTGATTCCGCAACTGCAATGGCAGCTCCCATCCGTGGATCCAGATAGACGTAACGGGCATTGCAATCCGTTTTTGTCGAAATAGATTTTTGTGTGCCTTTGATCCTGACGACGGCAGCATCTCCACCCGGTTGAATCACACTGTTGGTGCGAACCATATAGTCATACTGTTCATATACCCATTTTTTACTGACAATATTTGGAGATGAAAATACGGAAATAAATGCATCTGACATATCTTTAGGTGGAGCGAGCGTTTCAAAATTTAATTGTTGGATTGTATCAAGATATTCCGGCTTTTTGAATTCTCTTTCATAAACCGGCGCACCATCGCCCGCGGCAAGACTGGCTGCCGGAATATCTGCAACCATTTCACCATTGAAATAGACTCTCAGATTTTTATTATCTGTCACTTTACCAATCTTTGTATAATCCAGATCCCATTTTTCGCATATTTTTTCAAAGGAATCTTCCTTACCCGGCTTGCATATAACAAGCATCCTTTCCTGAGATTCAGATAGTAATATTTCATATGGAATCATATTTTCTTCGCGCAGGTGCATTTTATCGAGATGTAATTCAATCCCCAATTCACTTTTTGCACTAATTTCTGCACTGGAGCTGGTCAGACCAGCAGCACCCATGTCCTGGATACCCTCAATCACTTCTTCTTTGATCAATTCGAGGGTCGCTTCAAGCAGTAGTTTTTCGGTGAACGGATCACCAACCTGGACCGAGCTCCGCTTTTCTTCTGATTCATCACTGAGTTCTTCGCTGGCGAAAGTCGCACCATGGATACCGTCTCGTCCGGTAGAAGAACCGATTGCATAGACGATCGCACCTGGTGTTTTGGCTATTGCTTTAGCGATACCGTCTTCCTTGACCACACCTACTGTCATTGCATTCACGAGACAATTATCTGTATAACATTCTTCAAAATATACTTCACCCGCTATCGTAGGAATCCCAAGACAATTTCCATAATCTCCGATTCCTTTTACAACCCCTGCAAATAAATAGCGATTTTTGTGTTGATCTAATTCTCCAAAGCGCAGTGAATTCAGGGCAGCAACCGGACGTGCACCCATTGTAAAAATATCTCGCATAATACCTCCGACACCTGTGGCTGCTCCCTGATAGGGCTCGACGGCTGAAGGATGATTGTGAGATTCTATTTTAAAGGCGACTGCATACCCATCACCGATATCTACCAATCCTGCATTTTCTTCGCCCGCACCGACGAGAAGTCTGTCACTCTCCCGTGGGAGTGTCTTTAATTGCAGAAGTGAATTTTTATAACTGCAATGTTCACTCCACATGACCGAATAGATGCCCAATTCTGTATAGGTTGGTATTCGTCCCAGAACTGAACAGATTATTTCGTATTCTTCTTTACTCAATCCATGTTCAAGCGCTAAATCTTCATTAACTACTGGTTCCTTCGGCACTCTGCCCTCCGGTTAAAAATAACTAAATAGCATGTTAATCTTATACTTTTCGTTTTTTTATCGCTAATCTATAGAGGAAAAATCCCATAGTAGTAAATACAATAAATGAAAGCCAATCCCCTGTCAATCCTGTCAATCCAAAAGATACGCCTTCCGGCCGTGATGCTGTCCATACTGCGTAGCCGGCGATAAGAACACCCATGATTCCTTCACCGGCAATTAAGCCAGAACTTAATAAAACACCGGTATCTGTCTGTTTTTCCGCAATATCTTCTGTCTTCTGATTTCTTTTCGCCTCTACAAAATATTTAATGACTCCTCCGATAAATACCGGAGTCATTGTAGAAAGTGGTAAATAAATACCGACAGCAAACGGGAGTGACGGAACTGAAAGCAACTCAGCGACAATTGCAAAACTGGCACCAATCAGTACCAGATTCCAAGGTAAATTGGCCTGCAGAACACCATCAACGACGGTTTTCATCAGTGTCGCCTGCGGAGCTGCCAGATCTCTGGAGCCAAATCCATAAACTTCACCAAGAGTTACAACTGCAAAGGCAATGAAAAAAGCTGAACTAAATGCTCCGAATAGCTCACTTGCCTGTTGTTTACGTGGGGTTGCACCAATGAGGTATCCTGATTTTAAATCCTGTGATATATCGCCTGAGATCGATGCTGCAACAGCCACCACCGTCCCGATCGTTAATACAGCGGTTTTGCTCAGACCATCCGTCCATCCGAGGAGATAAAAGACAGCACTGGTTCCCATTAAGGTAACAATAGCCATTCCCGAAGTGGGATTTGATGATACCCCGACTAAACCGACTATTCTCGAAGAGACTGTAACAAAGATAAAAGCGAAAAATACGATTGCCAAAGATCCTACAATCCGCGTTATGAGTAACTGTTCAACCCCTACCACATAGGGTGTGCCTACGCCAATAATAATAAATAAGGCAATAACTATGATGACTATTTTAAATGATAAATCCCGGTCTGTTCTGATACGGCTGTTTAACTCCGTCATCGCTTTAGGTGATAATTCCTTCAAACCAATTTTGAGCGAATTGATCATTGTTGGTAATGACTTGATAACTGTAATGATGCCGGCTACTGCGACCGCACCGGCCCCGATATAGCGGACATATTTACTCCAGATCATTAAGGGAGTCATTTCAGAAACAAGTTTTTCACTCTCAGGAAACATCGGATTGGTCAGGAACTCACCAAAATGTGCAATCGCCGGAATTATGCCCAGCCAGGATAAAAGCCCCCCAGCTACCATAATTGCCGATATTCGAAAGCCCAGGATATAACCAACACCCAGTAAAGCGGGCGTTGCCTCCAGGCCCAATTCACCTTTTTTTAAGCCCGGAATTCCAATAGCAATATCGGCAGGCCATAATTTGGCAAAAGAGAGAAGACCCTTGTAGACAGCACCCAAACCAAGACCCTGAAAAACATATTTTGCTTTACTTCCACCAATATCGGCGGCAATTAATACTTGCGCGGCTGCGGTGCCTTCCGGATATGGCAGTGTTTCATGTTCTTTGACTATGAGAAACCGACGCAGAGGTATCATAAAAACGATTCCTAACATCCCGCCAAGCATTCCCAACAAAGCTATTTGAAATAACTCCGGTTCAAATCCCCAGATAAACAAAGCAGGGATCGTGAAGATAATTCCTGAGGCCAAAGATGAGCTGGCTGATCCGGTTGTTTGGGCAATATTTGCCTCCAGAATTGAAGCTTTGCCAAAAAGCCAGCTAAATGATTTAAAGAAAGCGACAGAGATAACAGCCAGTGGAATGGCGGTACTGATGGTCAGACCGACGCGTAATCCCAGATAGGCATTTGCACTACCGAAGAGAATCCCGAAAACAGCACCGACAAGGAGCGCCTTTACACTGAAATCTTTAATTTCCGAGTCCGGCGGAATATGAGGTTTAAATTCTGCCATAGTATTTTCCCGATTACCTGATTAGTAAATACTGATTAAAGTTGTATTAAGCTGAGATATTCAACCAAATCTTTGAATTTAATTCACCACAAAATTAGATTCAATTTTTAAATGTCAGTGATCGAACACCGAATCATTTTAAGTAAGAAGTAGGAAGTAAGAAGTAAGAAATTTTCCTACTTCCTACTTCATACTTTCTACTTTAAATGTCTTTTAGATAGTGTGATAAATAGAACTAATACTATTTAAGCCGATATGATTCAATAATTTGATACTCAGCGCCGGTCGGTTTCAGAAAACTTCGCATTAGAAAGATCTTTTCTACCGTAAATTTGGTTGGACTAAATGGATGATTTTCAAGAAAACTGAATACCTCTGAAAAATCTATAGTTTTTCTAGCGCGGACACGACCAATTGTTAAATGTGGTGAAAATCTTCTTTTTTCTTTTTCAAAATCAAGTTTAAAAAGGTGGTCATCGATCCACTTGTGGACGGCAAATAAGGGATTTTCTTTTCCTTGTTCCATTCCCAACCAAAACACGCGTGGATTCTTTTTACCGGGGAAACAGCCGGCACCGGAAACCACAAGACTGAATTGTGGAAACTGATGATCAAGAGGATTCAGCACCTTTTTCACTGCTTCTACCCTTTCTGCCGGAATTTCGCCCAGAAACTTCATTGTAAGATGTATATTTTCTGCTTTTATCCAGCGAATATCATGTGACAAACTTTTCAATCTTTCAATGTATGCAGAAATTTGTTCCTGAACACTTTGAGGTAGATGAATTGCAATGAAACAACGGATATTATTATCATACATCATGAATATCCTTTAATTATCCATATTATATTTGTTATGTATGATTCATTTTCGCATCCTAATACCATGAATATGACAGAGTCATGCCTATCCCACATCATGTGCGAGATTAACTCCAGCAGGCATCCAGGAATCTATATATAATTTGTTATTGATTATTGATTCCTCCCGCGTAGCAGGCTGTTGCAGATTGTGATAATATATGACAATATTTAAGAGCGATAGTCAAAAACTGTCATTCCCGCGAAAGCGGGAATCCATAAAAACCTGCGCTTAGGCAACATTGCTCTGGATGCCTGCTTTCGCAGGCATGACAATCTTGGTCATTTTTATTAGTTTTGCAACAGCCTCGTAGGCGGGACGGGAATAACAATGTCGATATTAATCAGATAATAGTGTACTATTCCATTTTTATTTTAGATCCATAATTGTTTTCCTGTGCATCACGTTTTTTGTCCAACATATGCGGATCTTTAAAAATATAAGGTAGACTATTTATTCTTGAGTCAAAATTATTTTTCAGGTGATTTTGTGTGACATATTCAAGCATGAAGTCTTTTGATCCATCTGACCCTGACTGATCAAATTTTTTCGTAATAATCGGAATAAATTCTTCATTGATTTCTATTCCAATTGAATTCCTGTTCAATATCTTTGCACTCACCGAAGTTGTACCACTACCTAAAAAAGGATCAAGAATAGTATCGCCTACGAAACTAAACATTTTTATCAATCGATTAGGGATTTCTATCGGAAATTGAGCAAGATGATCACTTTGTTTTTCTCCTGGTAACTTCCAGTGTCCGCTGAAATAACTATTCCACTCCTCCACCGTTAATCTGGAAAGTTCTTTTTTCTCCGAGGTTGTCTTTTCAGATTGTCCTGGTTTTTTGAAAACCATAATGAATTCATAGTCAAGTTTCAGGATACCGTTTCTTGGATAAGGATAGGATCCCATTATGACGGCGCCACCTGTTGTATTGGTCGTGGTTACCTTTTGCCATATGATTGCACCCATATAATCAAATCCTATCGATTCAGAAAATTTGATAATCTCCGTGCGAATGGGTATGACTTTATATCTTCCATAGAAGACGGATCGTGCAAATTGATCCCCTACATTGACACACATTCGGCATCCCGGTTTCATGACACGATATGATTCCTGCCAAACTAAATTTAAATTATTAATATAATTTTCATAGGTATCATTATAACCAATCTGTCGCTGATCACCATAATCCTTCAGTTGCCAGTAGGGGGGCGATGTAACAATGAGATGAACCGATTCATCCTCTATCAGGTCCATAACTCTCGCATCACCGATGATAATTTTATGTGTCGTTATCATTTTCGTCTAAGGCTATTAGTCGTTAAACTCAAATAATTTTTTATCCACGAATTACACGAATTATATTAAAAAAAAATCATGTAAATTCGTGGACTTTCTTTTTATAGCATTTGGCAATGTATTTATATGATCAACCATTCAATAATATAGACCGGATCTTTTCCGTATCTGACAAATTATCCTCTAAATATTCCGGTTTGGCAGCAATAAGTCTCTCTTTGCTTGTTTTTCCTGTTGAAACGGCAAGACATCTCAAACCATTTTTTTGAGCACATTCTATATCATATACACTATCACCAATGATCCAAATGTCCTTTGCACTAAATTTTTGATTATAGTAATCTTCTGCTCTTTCCCGGGCAACAGGTGGTAAATCATTGCGATTTTTAGAATCATCACCATATCCACCAATCGGAAAATAATGGTGCAATTCAACTGCTTTAAGTTTGATCTTTGCTCCGGCTGAAACATTTCCTGTAACCAAACCAAGACAGACATTTTCATTTTCTTTAAATTCTTGTATCAGTTTCTCGACACCGGGATGAATTTCAGGTTTTTTACCATTCATCAACACCTTGTCAAGTTCTATACAAAACTCGTGGAGAATCGCTTCAATAAGTTCATCTGTGAATTGTCTGTTGTCGTGCTGTAACAAATGTTCCACTATTTGAGGATCCGTTCTTCCTGAAAAATCATAAGTCTGATCATATTGAAACTGATCATATCTCTTTGCTAACACAGAAGCCATTGCCTGTTTGGGAGCTCCGTGAGCAGAGAGCAGAGTACCGTCTATATCGAACAAGAGTAACTTCGTATTCATCCTATATTCCATCTTTATCTTTAACCACATCTAATACCCAAATTTCTTGATCTGGTCTTCACTCTTGCGCCAATTTTTGCTGACTTTCACCCGTAATTCCAGAAACACCTCTCGATTGAGAAAATGTTCAATGACTTTGCGGGATTTCATTCCTATTTCTTTTATTGCAATCCCTTTTTTGCCGATAATAATCCCTTTTTGTGATTCGCGTTCGACATATATAATCGCTGTAATTAAATCCTTGCCGTCCTCACGTTCTTTAAATTCCGTTATCTGTACCTCTGTAGAATATGGTATCTCTTCATGAAAATGAAGAAATATCTGTTCACGTATGAATTCTGCGACGAAAAATCGTTCCGGTTGTTCCGTCAGTACTTCCGGATCATAAAAAGGTGGATGAAGCGGCAATAATGCCTCCATTTCTCTTGTCAGCTCCATTAATCCATCTTTTTTTAAGGCAGATACCGGTATCAGTTTATAAAATGGATATAATTCTGAATATCCTTTGAGTAGAGGTAAAATGGATTCTGTCGGATAAAGATCAATTTTATTGATGATCAGTATGACAGGTTTTTTTTGCCGATTAATCATCTCCAATTTTCGTACTTCTTCATCTATAAAAATTTGAGATTCCATAATATCAGGCTTACACTCAACCATATAGAGTATTATATCTGCATCGCCAATTGATGTTTCTATAAATTTTCCTAATACTTTTTGAAATTGATATTTTGGATCGATTAGTCCGGGGGTATCGAGGAAAACGATCTGACTAGATTCGCGGTTCATTATTCCCATTACACGTCGGCGGGTCGTTTGCGGTCTGGGGGAAATGATGGAAAGTTTAAAATCAAGCAATTCATTCATCAAAGTTGATTTGCCAACGTTTGGTTTACCAACAATTGCGATATATCCGGCACGAAAGTGAGTATTTACTGCCATTATTGAAGAGTTGTTGAGAGTTCAAACAGGAGTTCAACGGTATCTTTAAGTTTAGGGGGTTTTGTACACATTGCAATATTATCACATTCACGCTCGAAAAGGATACCATTTTGACCAATGTAGATAAAAGTAAATGGTGTCAGACTTTTCACACATTCATTAAATCTTTTCTCATTTATTTCTTTAACATACGTCACATCATCGGGCTTTAAAATAACGTAATTCACATCCCCCGGGATATCAAGCGGGACAAAATTCGATGAAGATTCCTCGTTTCTGGCCTTTATCCAGTCCCGGGTTGAAATTGTAATGTTATAGCTCGAGTTTTTTGCCATGCTGATATCCAGATATTGGCGACGTTTTTTTTGAGTACGCTCTGAACTGAAATTTACTGTCATTTCAATGCTTTTAAATGCACCATGATAGACTGGACGTGATAAAATCCCCTTACGGATTACCTGACCACCGATGGTGTCAGCCAGTTCCAAAAAATTGAAGTGAATAGCATCTAAGTTTAATTTTCTCAGATAGTTAATCACAACAAAAAAAATCAGTATCGAACCTATAATAAATAATACAATTTCCAATTGTTATCTTTCTTTTTCATATTTTTTGGTCATGATAAATAGAGAGGTGTCGGTGTAAAACAAATTATAAAGATAATATAGGTGAGCCAGGCCAACACTCTTCTATCTGAATCCAATTCAATCGTGTCATTTAACGTTGGTGGATGTTTAAAGCGGATGAATATTAGTATGAGTATCGTCCACACTATCCAATTGGTCGAAAATATTGCGAGCAGGGCGAGGAGAATAAAGGCGCCGATGGCTACAAATCTTGATTTTTCGCCGAATAAGGCATAGGTAATATGTCCTCCGTCTAACTGTCCAATCGGCATTAAATTTATCGCAGTCACAAACAATCCAATCCAGCCGGCAAAAATAAAGGGAAAGTGATAGGCTTCATACATGGGAAGATGTTCACCTCCCATCATGGTGCGGATGAGTTCGAATAAAATTGGGCTGCCCAGCGTGAGCGCATCCGTGCCGGTATCGCTCCATGGATGAATTTGATTAACATACGCTTTCACACCTTCCAAATCTGGCAACTGACTGAATCCCAACACTAGAAAAAATATACTTACGGCCAATCCAGCTAATGGGCCGGCAATGCCGACATCAAAAAGTGCTCTTTTATTTGGTATGGGAGAGCGCAATTTGATAAATGCTCCAAACGTACCGATATTGAAAATGAAGGGAAGGAAAAAGGGTATAAAATAGGGCAATGTTGCATAAATATGATACTTTTTAGCATATAGGTAATGTCCCATCTCATGTGCACCCAAAATCAGTAGTAGAGCAAACGCAAAAGGGACACCGCTTATCAAGCCTTGAAGAGTTAAGAATGGATCACTACCCGCGAAGAAAGCGCCGCTTAAGGCTGTTGTAATGATGGTTGTAATAAACAAAACCAGATTAATGCGTGTGTTTTCTTTTTTTACTTTTGAATATTCAATCAGTAATCTTAACAGGTATTCTCTGTTTGTATCCTGTATCTGCGATTGGATGCCATTCGAAAAAAGAGCTGCCTGAATCTGATTTAATTCAATTTCAGTTAATTTCTCTTTTTCCTGCCTAAAAATTACGGAGCCATATAAGCTACTGATATAATCCAGCTCCATCTTCCCGTTTATAACTCTTTCGGCAATTTTAATTAATTCCTTTGACTTCATTCTTATTCCATATTCTTCTGGTATTTATCATTATCGTCACTGATGAGAGTACCCTTCCTGTCGAAGATTCCAATGGAGTTATGAGAGTGAGTTGGTTTGGGTAAAAGCTATCACTCGGCGATTTCTCCTGTCATCGGTACAAACCTAACCGGCAGTAATGATTTTTGGTTGTATCCATTAATATTTTTTTCGATGAGGACCAGTTCCTGAGAATAATCTCCAAGTGGCAAAATCATCGATCCACCGACTTTCAACTGTTCCTTTAACGGTTCAGGTATCTTCGTCGGAGCAGCAGTAATAATAATCGCATCAAAAGGAGCATGTTCCGGCCAGCCGGCATATCCGTCACCCCGTTTGACCAATACATTATCGTATCCAAGTCTGTCTAATGTCCTTTCCGCACTTTCGGCCAGCACATCAACAATCTCAATCGTGTAGACGGAATCTACAATCTCAGCCAGAACTGCTGCCTGATAACCAGAACCTGTGCCAATTTCCAAAACCTTATCAGTTTCTTCCAATCTGAGATACTCGGTCATATATGCAACAATGTAAGGTTGGGAGATAGTCTGATCTTCACCGATAGGTAAGGGTTCATCCGCATAAGCATATTTCTTCAGATGATCGGGTACAAATTCATGACGTGGCACCTCACGCATGGCTACCAACACCCGATTATCACTTACACCACGTCGTTCAATCTGATCTTCTACCATGCTTAATCGCATTTTTTCATACATTTTTTCTGATCTTTGATTAATGGATTTTTGTTGACCACAAGCATAAAATGTTAATAAAAGAATAATTAGGTAATTCATAACTATCCTCAATGCTTTAGAAGACATTCAAGGTGAGCGTGGACACTATCTGCCAGTGCCCCTAAATGATATCCACCCTCGAGTACAGATAAGATCTTCCCTTCTGAATTACGCCAGGCATATCTTGACACTATTTCTGTCATTTTCCAAAAACCATTTTCTGAGACCTGCATCCCGGCCAGAGGATCATCCCTGTGGGCGTCAAATCCTGCCGAGATTATGACGACCTCTGCTTTGAACCTTTTCTCTATGGATTCAAGATCGCGTTCAAGCGCATCCAAATAGTCACTATCCGTGCTGCCTGCCTTGAGCGGACGATTTAAGGTATATCCCTCTCCTTCTGCGATTCCAGTTTCATTTTCTGATCCGGATCCAGGATAAAACGGATATTGATGAGTGCTGTAATAAAAGACTGTGCTGTCGTTTTCAAATATATGTTGTGTCCCATTACCGTGATGTACATCCCAGTCAATAATTAAAACATTGTCGGCTATACCAGATTTTTGAGCATATCGCGCGGCGATAGCCACATTATTAAAGATACAAAATCCCATCGCACGGTCTTTCTCAGCATGATGCCCGGGTGGGCGGACAAGACAGAATACTTTGTTAGCAGTATCATCTTTCAGCAGATTTATGCCCTCGATTACAGCTCCTGCGGCAAGCAATGCAGCTTCGAGCGATTTTTCGCAGACAATTGTATCACCACCGTCAAGGATTCTTTCACCATTACGAATTGCTGCTGAAACATTTTGAAAATATCTCTCGTCGTGTACGGCCACGATATCATCATCGCTCGCTCTTTCAGGTTTTATGATTTCTGATTTTAACAGGGAACTACTCCTGTTTATTTTTTCAAGAATTGCCGCCAGACGATCTGGCCGTTCAGGATGTCCCGGACCCGTATCGTGTTCTAGATAAACAGGGTGTGAAATGAGTGATAATAATGACATACTTACACCTTTGGAAAATATAGTTTAAATGTTGTACCAACGCCCGTTTCTGATTCCACCTCAATTTTTCCCTTATGTTCTTCAATCACTTTCTTTACGATTGCTAATCCCAGGCCTGTTCCGCCTTTCTTGCCGCTTGTTACAAAAGAATCAAAAAGTTTATCGCGAATTTCTTCAGGGATTCCCATTCCAGTATCTTTCAGACAAAAAAGAACTTCGCCATTGTGTTCATCAGCAGTAATACTAAACGTGCCTCCCTTTTTCATCGCCTCAAGGGCATTTTTCATGATGTTCATAAAGACACGATTTATTTTCTCCGGATCAATATAGATATTGCTTGCCGTATTTACTGCCCATTCAAATTTATAACCTTTGCGCTTTGTATCTTCTTCAAAGAATTTGGCAAAATTTTTAACAAGTTTATCAACCGGGTGTTTTACAGGAAGAATTGTGGTTTTTCCTTTAGCAAAATCGAGGACATCGGTTGTCATATTCGTCAGGATTTTGATCTGTTCATTGATGATCTCAGCATATTCTTCGCGGGTTTCTTTGTCATCTTCTTCTAACATCAGATCAACAAATCCATATATATTGTTCATCGGCGTCCGCAGGTCATGGACAATTGTGCTCATCATATTACCAATTGCGGAGAGCCGATCGGCTTTTATTTTTTCTTCTTTTAAGCGGTAATTTTCAATACCGCGGGCTATCTGGCTTGTTATAGATTCCAGGATCTTTTTATCATTAGATGTAAAGTATCCATGTTCGCCTATTTTATTTATAAGGTAGAGGACACCAATCACGCCTTTTTCGCTTAATAAAGGTGCACAAATAATATTTTCCACATTCAGTTTCAAGTAGGTCATCCATTCCTGATTGACCTTTTTATCACCGGGAGCATCATTTGTGATGTAAATGTTCTTCTTTTTTATGACATCCTTTATTATCCCCTTCTCAGTTGAAAATGGTGCGCTGGCCATTTTATCGGCGGTTATTTTGTTCGCAAAATGATGTGTAATCGTTTTGCCTTCATCATCCAGGAAGAGCAGAATAAAATACTCCGACTCAAGAGATTTTGGAATCATATTAACCAGATTTTTTGACATTTCATTTACATCAAATGCCCGGCTGAGCTCTTTTTCAAGGTTAAAAAGTAAATCCAATTCTCTTGCTCTGTTATCAAGAATTCCATATAATCGCGCATTCACAAGAGAAATGGCAATTTGGGAGCAGAGACTGGTTAAAAGATCTTCATCTTCATCGGTAAAGACACCATTTTTTTTATTCAAAATTTGTAAAACACCTATAATTTGGCCGTCCTGTCCTTTTTTCTTAACGGGTTCACGTATAGGCATGCAAAGAATGGATCTGGTTTTATATCCTGTTTTTTTGTCTGTGGTGGGATCGAATCTTTTATCGCTATAGGCATCTTTAATATTGATGATATTACCTGTTTTTGCCACATGTCCAGCAATTCCCACTCCAATTTTCAAGCGGATTTCCTTAATTTCCGCTTTTTGTGCTATTTTGGACCATAATTCTCCTTTTTCATTCTCAACAATGTAAAGCGTACCTCTTTCAGCCTCCATTAATCGGGTGACTTCTTCCATAATCAGTACAAGCAGACGATCCCGGTCAAGAACAGAACTGAGGGTTTTTCCAATTTGTTGCATGGAACGCATTTCGTTTATTTTGCGTTTTAACTGATCCTTCAGTTCCTGAAGTTCACTGGATTGTTGATCTGTTTTCGCTACCACATTTTCTCCTGATCATGTTTTTTCGTAATGAATCTGGTTTGCAGGTAAATCTACAATTTGTGATAAATTGTATTACCCACAGAGAACACAGAGTTCACAGAGTCTTTCTCTGTGCTCTCTGTAGATTATTTTATTAATTTATCAGACTTTTTCTGTAATTGTAAACGGCATAGTGTGCCAACCTTGTTGGTTCAGGCAAGCGGTATTTATCCGCACAACTGAGGATAAACTCTGTTGCCTCATCTAATATAGCACGGTGACCGATTGAAACAAAGACAGGTTTTATATTATCCTTTGTTCTCAATACCTGTCCAATAATATTATCCTTATAAATAAGGTCCTCGCGGGCACCTTTTTTGGGATCGGGAAGTTGATAATCACCGACCAATTTCTTTTTGGCACAACCGATACTCGGTTTATTAATCAATACACCGAGATGAGAGGCAATACCAAATCCTCGGGGATGTGCGATGCCATGTCCGTCAAAAATAAACACATCTGCCAGTTGTTGATACTTCTCGATCAATTTTAATAAAACCGGTGCTTCTCTAAAACTCAAATATCCGGGTATATAGGGAAAGTTTATTTGATCGGTAATAACGAAACTGTCATATAAAGAAAGAGAGGGATAATCAATGATGACCATCCCTGCAATTAATACATTTTCTTCTTTCAGGTAGGAGACATCAAAACCAGCCACTCGCGTTATTTTTAAGGGTAAATGGCATATTTTTATTTTCTGGGCGAGATCGTTTTGAAGTTTTTTTGCCTCATTAATTGTAATATCCCACGAGTGACTTGGCATATTATTCATACAGGAGAAGATCTTAATTCTCTGACATAGCGGCCACTGCTCTGTCTATTGAATCATATGTGTCAAATATTCTCATCAATTGAGTGATCATTAACAAACTTTCCACTTTTTCTGTCACATTTGCCAATTTCATCTGGCCTTCCGAATTCTTCAGAGTCGTCATAGCTGCCATAAGTACACCAAGGCCAGAGCTATTTATCCACTTAACGCCTCCAAGATCAATGACCACCTTTTTTATTCCATCATTCATTAATCCCCGGATATGATCATGGAGCGCGGTTGTTTCGGGCCCACCCATCATTTTTCCGCTTAGTGATAAAACTGCAACTTGATTCTCAATTTTTTCTTTAATTTTCATCTATCCCTCCAAGTATTTGTGTTCTATTAATGTGGATAAAAGTAATAGCATTAAAAATATAAAAAAAAGAAAGTGTAAGTCAAGAAAATATATCAGATAAAAGAAGAGAAGCGCTGAGTCGCTTCTCTTCTTTTATCTGATCCTAGTTTACCTGATCCAGTATCGTATAAATCCAAAAATTCCTCATCACCCTTCTAACATAGGTACGTGTCTGTGAGTACTCTATATTTTCTACAAAGAAATCAATGTCATCTGCGAATTTAAATGTCTTCCAGCGAGAGACACGGTGCGGTCCGGCATTATAGCCTGCCAAAGCATATTCGGGTCGATTATCAAATTGTTTTAAAAGTGTGTGAAGATAATGTGTTCCAAGATTAATATTAATATCAGGATTATAGAGATCTGTTGGAATTGTGCACTTCACATCAAGTTCACTGGCCAATGCTCTGGCTGTTCTTGGTATGATCTGCATCAATCCATATGCATCAGCCCAGGAATGGGCTTGTCGGTTAAATCCGCTTTCTGCACGAATAAGAGCAAGCACAAGATTTTTGTCAAGATTACGATCAGAACCATATCCTTCAATAATATTATCATAATAGAGAGGATATGATTCTTTTACTAGAAAGGGCTTCTCGAGAGTTGTTAAATCAGAGAAATGTTTATTATTAATATAATCATAGATCCTGAAGGCATGATTATATGCTCCCAGCTTTTTATATATTTCAGCAAGAGAAATCCAATCCTTCAGAGATTGAGGATTATATTTTTTTTCAGACAGCTCTGTAAGGGCAATGTCATCTCCAAGAATTTCCCGAATTATAAACAGATTTTCAAACTGATTCATCACATCTTCCATTGAATCCGTATAGAATCGCAAAGGATTTTTTGTATCAGCCAGCATCTCTCTGATATGTGCAAGTGAATCTGTCTGATTTTCCATCAGTATATAACTCTTCAATGTATAATAGCTATCAAATACATTCCCGGCCAGATCTGTCAGTATTTGAGAATACTCCTCTGTTTTACCGCGCATTTGATAAGATTTAGCTAACCAATAAGATGCCCTGTACTTATGGAAATCGGATAATCGAGACTTTTTTATTTCATTAAAAACTCGTTCAGCTTCCCGATAGTTTCCTAATCTGAGGTAAGAAAGGCCAATACGAAATTTTGACTCATGGCGATACTCACTCCGTGGCCAGTGTCTGAGTAAATCCTGATAGACCTCCAGTTCCTTCTTTATCATTCCTAATTCTTCATAAATCCAGCCTGCTTTCCAGGTGCATTCAACCGCCATCCTCCGCCTTGGATAGCGTTTTGCATAATCAAGATAAGCAATTGCCGCTTCTTCCATATTACCCATACTTAGATGACAGCGAGCAATCGATAATCGTAGTTTTGATTCGATCGAGTTGTATTTTAATTCTTGTAATAGAGTATTAAATCCGTACAGGGCAGTTTGAAAATTTTGCTTTTCGTAATAGATCTGAACCAGGTAATATCTGGCTTTTTCTTTATATGCTGCACTTTTTGTATTCTGGATGAACTCTTCGAGTTTTTTAGTCAATTTTTGGTATTGAGAGTGCTGCAAATATACGGTAGCGATCGCGAAATCATATTTTTCTGAAGGCGTTTGGTATGTATCAAAAAACTCTGCTATTTTGCGGGCTGACTCATCTGACGGATATTTTTTCATTACCTGATACATTCTTTCCAGCGCATCTTTTTTATCATTCAGATACCATCTGCAGAAGGCCATTTGTGACAAAAAATAGGCCCTTTTTGATTTCAATTTTTTCTTGCCAGTCAGACGGGCATAGTCCTGGTAGGCCTTGCTATACTCCCCCATCTGATATTCGTAGTCCGCGATCTTCCACAGCACAGAGTCTGCCAGAAAGTGGCCGGAATAGTCTGTAAGAAAATTTCTGCCTTTGCTAAGCACCAGCCATGGTTTTTCATTTTGGAAATAAGTAAGAAAAATATAGTAGTCTACATATTCAGGAATTTTGTCGGATTTTTGTTTTAATTGTTCAAAAATATCTTGTGCTTCATCGTAACTATTATTTCTAAGGTAACAAATACCAATTTTAAAGTTGATCGCAAAATCCTCACGCAAAAAATGATCACGATCAAGAAGCAGACGATACCTGTTTAATGCTTCAAAATAATTCTGTTGACCATAAAGACTATCTGCCTGATGGAGAAGGTTATTAGCCTCCAGGTTTTCTGCTACAAGAAGAATGATGAAAAGAACTAATATTTTTTGCTTAATCATAATTTGATTTTGGATATTAGATTTTGGATTTTGGATTAATTTATCTTTCAAACTTATCTAACATCTAACATTTAATATCCCATTTTACACCTGAGCATGGCACGCCATGCCCCTACTGACCAATGTTTATGTGCCGTCCTTTATATTTTCAATTCGGTTGAATTCTCGTTCGCCCTTATATACCCTATATACCTTATACCCATATACCTGTTACCCATAGCATTCAACGAATTACCGAAAATTTTCCCTTTTCCAAAATACCATCTCCATGGACCAAGTAAAAATATATGCCGGCAGCCACATGCTCACCATCATCATTTTTTAAATACCAGGTTCTGATTTGCGAAGAGCCTTGATTCTCTATTTTGGCGATCCTTTTTCCGGATGCGCTAAAAATATTAAGTTCTGCATCAGGCGGTACATTTTGGAACCTAACGACTTCTGTATCTTTCGTCTTGACGGGATTCGGAAATGCATAAATAGAGGACAAATCTATTGATCCACTAATATTCATATCAACTGTTGTGTTAATATTATTTATTTCCGAATTGGTGAGAACCAAATATAAATTTTCAGAATCAATTGGCTCACTGGTAATTTTATCATTTACGTTATATGTTTGTGAAAATGAATTTTCAGTCGTCATCCTAAAACCGGTCTTCAGATTATTATTGGCACTAACCTGGGTGTCGAGAATATTGCCCCTAACATTTTCAAATACCAAATAGCGATTTGCGATCTCTGTAATATTCACATCTTCGACAAAAGCACCATCAAATTCAGTTATATCTTCACTTTTTACAGTAATTTCCGGGAATGAAGCGGCATCAGTAAAAAATTGATCCTGTATTGCCCGCTCCCCGGTGTAAAAAAGCCATAACCCATATTCACTTAAAGATTCAAACCAGGTAGTGTTGTATTGTTCTAGCATTGAAATAATGGCTGGTAAACTTTTCTCGGTCCTCATTTTGTCCCAAATTGATCTTATTATTAAAGGATTATATTGAGACTCCAGCATCTGCAGATAGATGCTGTTTGCATATGGATATGTTAGACTCGTTAAGTCGAACCGTGAATCCGAGACTACCTCAAAAAAATAATCAAGGTAATTGATATAATCGTTTATTTCCGGATATATATACTCCTCCATCCAGGTTGATGTCATCTCAAAAAAATAGATGTCACCACTTCTAAAACCATATCCAAACTGAATTGCATGATGAAATTCATGCGCAACTGCCACTCTTAGCCCATCCAGCCCTTTTGTCGGAAAATAATATTCAGCAAAATTATTATCCAATTCAATATAACTCGTATAGGAAGTATCTGGCAAATTCGCTTCTATCAGATCTCCTTTGCTGGTTTTGCCGTATGCAAATTGATTTGTAAAATATATATGATAGGGAACCGCAGGATTCCCGTCATTACCCGGCGGTGGCTCATAACCCAATTGTTGAACTTCAATCGTATAAACATAATCTAAAATAACAGCCGCTGAGTCAATAAAATCTGGATAACCATTACCACTTATGTCCTCCTGAGGTACAGCATGTGTACCAGAGTCATCCCAGTGTAATTCAAAAAGCCCAGATCCGGCCACCAATGATCTTTGCCTAATTGGTTCGATACTTGTGATCTGTTTATATTTTTCATATAATGCAGGTTCAATCTTCCCTTTCTGTGACTCTATCTCTAAATCGTATTTCGTCCCACATTTAAAATCGGAGAATTGAACCTGCTCATCCAGAACATTCCGGATATAATTTTCCAGGATGACTTTATTGTCAACCTGAAAGGCGAGCGTATTCCATACCAGAACTAACAGCAGTAAAATTATTTTCATTATTTTTCCCTAAATGACATCATTAATGGCACACCACTGAATCCGAAATTATCACGTAATCTATTTTCAACGAAACGTTTATAATGTTCAGGAATCAGATTTGGATGATTACAATAGAATACAAAAAGTGGAGGTTCTGACTTTACCTGAGTTATATATTTAATTTTTATCTCTTTCCCTCGTATTGCCGGTGGGGGTGTTTTCTCCAAAATTGGTACAAAATAATCATTCAATTCTGATGTTTTAATTCGTTTTTTTCTGTCCATATATACTTCGGTCGCCAGATCAAGTGCTTTAAACAATCTTTGTTTTTCCTTAACTGATGTAAAAATTAAAGGAATAAAGCGGAGATCGCCTAATTTCTCCTTTATATCCCGTTTAAACTTATCCATGGTTTTATGATCTTTTATAATCAGATCCCATTTATTAAAAACGCAGACGATACCTTTTCGTTCCTTTGCAGCCTGCATCAGCACCTGTATATCTTGGCGGGTCATACCATTTTGCGCATCGATTAAGTATAAGACCACGTCACTTCTCTCAATACTTCTATAGGTGCGCAAATTACTGTAGAACAATATATTTTCTTTTATCTTTGTTCTCTTTTTTAAGCCAGCGGTATCGATCATGATATAATCCTGCTTTTTATACCTGAAGTGGGCATCGATAGAGTCGCGAGTTGTGCCGGGTATTTCAGTGACTATTTGTCTTTCTTTATTTAGGAGTGTATTCACAAATGAAGATTTTCCGACGTTTTCTTTTCCAATGATTGCCAGATGGATCGCCTCATCATTTTCTTCTATAACAGGTCTTATCGCAAGTTTCTTAATGACATGGTCCAAAAAGTCTCCGGTTTTTCTTCCAATCATTGCCGAAATCGGTATTGGATCTCCTAATCCCAGTTTATAAAACTGACCTGTTTCAAATTCTTCCTTACTACTATCTATTTTATTGACGGCTAATATCACATCACGGTCTGCTGATTTCAAAATCTGAGCCATTTCCTCATCGATTGTCGTAATGCCTGTTCTTGAATCTACCAAGAATACAATTAAATCCGATTCTTCAATGGCAATTTCTACCTGTTCTTTTACTGCTTTATCAATCACATCCCGTGATTTTGGTAAATAGCCACCGGTGTCAACCAGAAGGAAACTCTGACCACACCAATCGGCTTCTGAAAAATTGCGGTCACGTGTTACACCAGGTTTATCATCGACGATAGCCTGTCGGCGACCGATAATTCGATTAAACAGCGTCGATTTTCCAACATTAGGCCTGCCGACAATTGTTACAACGGGTAAACTCATTCAAAAATCCCCGGAGTCGTATATTCATTACAAATAATCAAGATTTTAGATTTCTTGTTGATTATTATCTCTCGCAACGGCGCATCCCGAAAAACATGTCTCCATCCTGTCGACATATCGGGATGAAATCATCCAAGATTTCAACGACGTCAGATATATACTCATTTTTATATTTTGAATTTTTGGATAACATCAACTATTTGAATTAGAGATTCCTTATAAACATGGACAGGTTTTCCAAGTTCATCCTCTATTTGCTCAAGAGACCAATCATCGAGGAACAATCCATCATGATTGAGCACTCGCGGTGGTAGGAATATGATATCTCCTAATTTTCTATTTTTTAATTGAGAGTAAATATCCTGCCCGACCAGAAGTCCGGACACTTCAATTGCATGCCCATAAAAATCATTTTTGACGGGCACCAGATCAATATCCAGATTTTTGATTTGGTTGAGCTTTGAAATTATGTATCTATTCAGATTATCCGCTGCCAGGGTACCCGTTACCCAGGTTATTTTACAGCGATAATCCAATTTCTCTGGTAATAAATGGGCGTCTCTCTCAAAGTTATCAATCATATCTCTGAATTCTCCGACACCATTTTCAATTTGGTAAAATTCATCATAATAATCTGCGCCGGGTAAGTCAACATTAGATTTGATAAAAAATTCATCCGATAGATAAACAAATGAATTGCCTAATTCTGCTTGTAATTTTTTTCGTAATTCATCTGTATATCCGATCATATCCTGCAATTCTGCAGGTGTATGAAGCCTCAAATGATAAAGATTTTTCCGATGTTGCGTTAAACCAACAGGAACAATTGCTATTGACCGTACTCCCGGATAATATACTTTAAGATCATTGATTGTTTTATTAAATATTTCACCATCATTGATACCCGGACACAATACAATTTGTGTGTGTAATTCAATATTGCCCCTCACTAAAAAATCGATTTTTTCAAACAGATTGTCATCTTTTTTCAGACCAAGAAGTAGTTTTCTTACACTCTTTTCTGTTGCATGAACAGAAATATAGAGAGGCGATAATTGTTGATGGACAATTCGCTCCAATTCTGTTTGTGACACTCTGGTAAGTGTGACATAATGTCCGTATAAAAAGGAAAATCGATAGTCTTCATCTTTAAAATAGAGCGCCTTACGCATACCCCGTGGATTTTGATAGACGAAACAAAAAACACAGTCATTACCACATGCTTTCATCTTCATGTCTGCCAGATCAATGCCAATATCCTCATGATGGTCTTTTTCGATCTCAAACCGTGTCTGAGTAAATCCTTTTTGTACTAAAAGATCAATTTTTTCTTCAGCACTGTAGAATCGAAAATCTATCTCATCATTGATGGGATGTTGATTCACCGATACAACCTGATCGCCTGGTTGTAAGCCCAGTTCACTGGCAATACTGTCTTCATGCACTTTCGTTATTTCAATCATAACTATATAAAATTTAATACTTTAGATCCTATTAATCAACTGATTCTCGGTACTACATACAGGATGCTGGTCAAATCATGGAAGATTTGACCTCCGCCGGAGGGCGGATCCGCCTGCCGGCGTGACCGATGAGCCGACTGGAGGGAGGCGTCCTAATCGGGGATCCTGGATGCTGGATTCTATTACAAGAGTGTGTACTTCAAATGTGGGGTGATAGAAATTTATTCCCAAATATGAGGTAATTGAAAGGATTAATAACAAAAGGTAGATAATAAAACAGGGAGCTCTGCTCCCTGTTTTTTAACGCATACCTAAATCGGCGTCACGCTTTTTATTCCATTGTACCCAATCGAGTTTTTCATCTTCTCTTAAATTAAAATCCGATCTGGCAAAGGATCCATCGGGCCGAACAACAATTTGCTGTTGGGCTTTTACGATCTCAATCCATTGTTGTAATGATACCTGGGTAGGACCGGCAACCTGGGTTGGTGCTTGAACCTGACGTGGAGGTCCAGGTGCTACCCCCATACCGGATTGTCCAGCTCCCCCACCCCAAGGTCTTACATCGACTTCACCATCATATACCAAAACCTGAGTAGAGGAATCAGCACCGGCATTCATTCGATATACTGTTCCTCTGACAGCAACGACTGCTGCCGGTGAACGTAATCTCCAGGAATCTTTCCCGCGAATTAATTTTTTCAGATTTGCCCATAATTTACCAATGGATAAACTTGATTCGACTTCCTTTTTTTCATCATCAATGGTCGCTTTTTCAATCGTATAAATCGACTGTTCATCAATCCGCACCACACTCCCATCAGTGTAGGTAATTTCGCATCGGGATTCTTTTTTAGTCTCAACTTTATCCCCATTAATGACCGGCATATTAAAGGTTGCTTTTCGAAATCGTGTTTCACCCTGACTCAAGACTAAAACGTTGCCAAGAGGAAAAGTAATCTTTCCCACCGAAGGCTGTTCCGGTGAAAACGAAACCGTTAACAGTGCCACAATTATAATAACCAGTAGTCTACTCAAATTCTGTCTCATAGATATTTCCTATTTTAAACGTACAAGATCTCCAGCGGTAAATCCTGTACCGCTTTTAACAATTGCTTTTCCGGCTTTACCATCACCGATATCGGCAGTATATTGTATTTCACCGATTTTCGATTCTTCGGATCCCAGTGATATCCCTGTATCAGGATCAATCAGTTCTTCACCCGGGCGATAAACACTAAAAATCATCCCAGGCTGTACGCCTCCCTTGGAACCCGGTTTCATATAGACTGTACCAGCATCTGCTTTGATAATTTTTCCTTCCCAGGGTAAACCCGACATATCATCTGATATAAACTCAACGCATTGATTAATCGCTTCTCTGGAGGCAATACCAAGTTGCGTATTATCCCAGGTACTTGAATTATGGAAATCAATGCTCTCCACACCAACATTATCCAAACCAGTTGAACTATCCTCACCTTCTGCAGATTTTGCCATGACAATTTCACCAGTGTTCACATTGATAATACGCAAATCTACGGCAACCCGGGCAGTTGTTGTTGATACCCCAATGTTAAATCCGCCTATCCCTCCACCGACTTTATCCTGTTTACTACCGAATTCGGTGATACTACCGGTAATTATTCGCTGTAACCCCAACAGTTTGCCGACTTCTGCTGCTGACTGAGGTGTAACCATTCCTGTTTGTCCAAGACCTTGCTCCTTCAATATCTCATCTAGTTCTGCACGTTCAATGACAATAAACTTATCACTTTCAACGAGACTGGTAACAAGCATATCGGCAACACCTCTGCCGATATTATGACCATAACCGGATCGATCCTCAAAGTTTATCACGGCAACTCTTTTCTTCAATGCACTCAGATCCTGTGCCATTCCCTGACAGACAAATACAACGACTAATAAAACGACAATCAAGGAAAAATAACTTTTCATGCTTTACCTCCTAAATTTTGACAATCTATATAACCACTGAGCACACTGAGTACTTTATATTTATGATATTAAATACTAAAATAATCTCTGAGTTCTCTGTGGTTTCATAAATAAAATTTCTTTTCAGTTTTGTTGCTCTACCTGATTTTCTTCTGGTTGGATGACTTTTACGGACACTTTATTTTGAGTCAGACCAACCACCTGCAGTTTTATTCCTTCCATTTCCTTTGCATCTAATTCTGTTGCCATTTGTTCAGCTGTACCTTTTATATCGATATCGAATAGCGCCGTTCCCTCTGTAAAACTGCGCTGGTTCACGGATTGTATTCCTCTTACATAGTAAGACAGACTGTTTTTCAAGAGGTTCAGCTGACTAAAACTGGAAATGTTGGTGACATGCAGTTGAACCTGAGCGCTTGAATATACATCTTCCTGCCAAACAGCAACAATTTTATCCTTTAATTCAGTAGCTGCGGTTTTGGCAGCCTTTTGTAAAGCCTGGGTGCCACCGGTAACCTCATCGATGTGGGCTGCCCGATCGTAGGCAGAAGCAACAGCAATGATTTTAGCATCATCGGCACGAATCACCCGAAGATTTATATTGGCCTGACAGGACTTAAAACCGGCATCGCGAACAACATCTGGACCACCGGAAGCTACCTTTGAAACTGCTTTACCTGTAATAATTATTTCCGCTCCCAAGCGGGTAGCAATACTGGCAGCGGCACCGGCATCGCCACTCAGTGCCGAGGTAACAATATCATTGGCAATGTTAACTTTGGTCTGAGAGGGATCAACAAATGGAAAACCGAAATTCATCAATTCATTCATAAGTGCTGTTTCAGTCGTATTCATATCCATACCAAACTGATAATAATGCTCTGCAATATTCTTTTCTTCAATCATCACCATAGTTCTTGGTTTACCTTTGCGGCTCAGTAGTACACCAATCGCTTCCAGATCGGATTTGAGATCGGATACTTTCACCACTGCTTTTATGGTCACTTCCATTGCGTTATCAGATTGTTTCATGGTTGATATAATATCATATTTCTGGACGTAGCCGGCAGTTCGTGTGTATATCTTATCTTCAACCGTCATATAGTTTTCAACAAGCACATTAGATTCGACCATTGTACCTACTACCTGCTCGACAGCATTTCTCAGGGCTGAGTTTATGGCATCTTCCCTCGCTTTAACCTCATCTCCGGCAATAATAGCGCCAAATCCTTTGGCAACAACTTCTTTGGAATCCGGATCCAGTGCAGGCTGTGGTGTGGTTTGTTGGTAAGGATATGTGGTCTGTTGACCGTAAACGGTTGTCATAAATAAGGTTAGTATTAGAACAATTGCTTTTTTCATCTTTTATTCCTGTTTCTATATAATCTAGTGATAATTTCCTTGCAATGATATTATTCGTAGTGCGTGGTGCGTAGAGCGTAGTGCGTTCTAAATCAGATCACTCCACGCCCTACGCACAACGCTTTACGCCCTACGAAATAAATTCGTGTAATTCGTGGACATAAACGAACGCTGCGGCGCCGCGAGAACTAGAATTTCGCCTTCAGATTTCGAATAATATTCAGCGATTCTGCACCGGATACAGCATCCAGTGGCCTGAATGTACCATCATCAAAACCCGGCATGATTCCCCGTGAAGAAACAAGCATGACAGAATTAAAGATCGGGGAGGTATTAAGAACGTCTGCAAATGTAGACGTACTGCCAAAAAACTGCGTTTCCAGACCAGGATCATCATAGGCCTTGACCATAAAGTGTTCAATTAATTTGGCAAATTCAGCACGATTGACTTTTTTATCTGGTTGAAAGCTCCCATCAGGATATTTTTCAATAATGCCTGTCTGTAAAGCTTCTTCAATAAAAGAGCGTGCCCAGTGATTATCAGGAACGTCTGTGGCGACAGCTTCCGGACCTTTTTCTTCCTCTTTCTTTCCCATCACACCACTATCCGGGGCACGGTACTGGACAGACTCCAATCGTTTTGATTTTCTAAATATTTTGTCCAACGGCAGTTCTGTGACAAAAAGAACCGCCACATCAGCCCGTGTGACTTCTTTCTGTTTTGCAATCTTCTTGAGCACATCACTCTGACCGGCAACTGCGGCCTGATATTCGGCCAGTTCTTTGATCGCCACACTTGCTTTTACATTGGTGTTATCAATCTCCAGAATTTGTTGAAAGGTTGTCTGGGCAGGTATATACTGACCCCAATCCTTATAGGCGACTCCCTTGTGGTAAAGCGCGTCCATCCGTACTTCTTTTTTGTCAAAGCTTGATTTGGAATCTTCAATATCATCAAGTGCATCATCAAATTCATCTACCGCATCTTCATACTGACCCTGAGCAGAGTGCCAACGTCCACGTGCAACCGCCGCCGGGACCCAATCACCATCTTCACTTAATGATTTATCAATATTTTCATCGGCCTGGGCAAAATTTTTCTGCTCGATTTGGACAATTGCGATTCCTTCATAAGCAGGAGCAAAATTTGCTTTCAGGCTTTTTGCCTCATTGAACTCTCTCAGCGCATTGGTTAAATCATCTTTTTCGAGATATTTTTTTCCTTGCGCATAGTGGTATTCAGGTGTGTCTAACACAGATTCAGCTGCCCGTTCTTTTGGCCCGCTGCAGGCGCTCATAAAGGCGAAAACAAAAACCAGACTGATGATGGATAATTTTTTTATCATGGAATAACCCTCCGTTTTACAGAATTTTTATCTCTATTCTCAACACCTAACTAAATCAAAAAGGTCACGGCAACAAAGGATAAATGAAGAATGACAAATGAAATATTTTTAAATCTTTTTTCATTTTTCTTTTTTCATTTTTCATAGTTATCTTCGTGTTAAAATAATACTCGTTAATCTAATATAATCATTACCTTACACTGTTCCATAAAGTTGAGATTTTTTGCAGCGGCGATAACCATTTGCGCATCCGGATTTGTAATTACCACATCTGTACGATTGGTTCCGGATGCTTTAATGCCCTTGATAATCAGTGGACTATCGGTAACACGTTCGTTTTTGCTCGCCCGGCTAACATCTTTTTCATACCCTACCACACCTATTTGAACAGCATAATCACGGCTGACAAAACCACTACCATACACTTCATTACCCTGCTCATCAATCACTCTCGGGGCGATTGCCGGTCTGAGTCCTGTCCCTCTGGCATCAATAATCAAACCCGTAAAAACACCACTTTGTTGCGGTAAAAAAGAGGGATCTATTGGAAAATTTTGACCTGGCATCATAACACCACCCTGTTGTCCCGGCAATAAGGCATCGGTTAAGATTCCACTCAGTGGAATTTCAACATCGACTTCTACATCTCCTGTGCTCATGTAGCGGGTGGCAGCCACCTTAAAATTTCTGACAATCCCTGAAACCTGCGTATTGATAACATCACTGGACATCATTGCGTTCTCAACAGTCGTTTCTGAGTTGATTGCCATCCCTTTGACAGTTTCAAGTATATTCCGTAAGGCAATTCTTTTGGCAGCTTCCAGTGCACCTGCACGCTGTGCTGCCAGAGGCATTTTCGGATTAGGCGCCCCGATGCCTGTGGAACGGATAATTTGATCCTGCCAATTTATATTACCATAGCTGGACACCTGCTGATTCACTTGAGCATTTAAACTCAATATTAACATAAGCATAACTGTCATAATACTTAGAATAGCTTTCATACGACCTCCATTAAGGTTTGTCCAATTAGTTCAATATTATGCCAAAAATTTTTACCACGGAAATACACGGAGAAACACGTAAAGAAATGTCAAATGAAAAATAACAAATGACAAATGAAATCAATTGTATTATCTCTAATTCGACTAAAAATCCTTGAATTTAATTTTTAATACGTTTTTTTCCGTGCTTTTCCGTGAAACTCCGTGGTAACATAAATTTCATTACTAATTAAACGATGATTGGCTTGAAATTCAGTGATGCTGGTCACCCGTACGGTTAATTGTGACCTGCGTCTCTTTATATATAAAATGCATGCAGAGCGGGAGACGGGAATTGAACCCGCGACGTTCAGCTTGGGAAGCTGACATTCTACCTCTGAATTACTCCCGCATTGATAAATTACATTTTCACCTTTATATAGAAAGATGTCCTATTTTAATACTATCAATTGATACCGTGTAAATCTATTTATTTGACAGGATAACATGATTTACAGGATATAAAAGTATCATAATCAATGATCCAAGAAATTGAAATTTAATGAGTTATGAAATATAATATCCAGTTTATCCTGTGATCCTGTCTAAAATTAAATCCTACAGTATCAGATGATATTATCCATAAGCAATTTATCAGAAAAATTTAGATGAGGTAAGTCATAATGTCAAGCAAAAAAGGCTTTAGTCTGTCTTATGCGCGTTGCGTATAAGACAGACTAATTTTTTCATTTGAGTAAAGCCATTTTCCTGAATGCAGTATAGCTACCTGATCTTAAAATATAATAATAGATTCCCGTTGGATATGTACTGGCATTCCACTCGACCTGATAGCTGCCAGCAGCTTGTTTTTCGGCAATCAATGTAACAATCTTTTGTCCAAGAATATTGTAGACACTCAGTTCCACATCACCGAACATTGATAATTGATAATTGATCTTTGTTCTGGGATTAAACGGATTGGGATAGTTTTGTTCTAATTTATATGTATAGGGATTTGATTCTCTATTTTTACTGATCCAAAGGACCTCTTCGCTTTTCTTTAAGATCCAATTTTTTGGATCCAATTCAACCGTTGCCGGTTCTAATGTGGTAATAATTTCAAATGTCTGTTGTCGGCTATCGTTCCAAATCTGTACTGTATCTCCGGCAAGGTGAGGAAATTGCATAATAACCACATCCAGAGGCATCGTAAACACTTCTTCTATCCCGATCTGGGATTGTATCTGGTCAAGCGACAAATTGATATGATATTGATCGTCGATCTGATCATATGTCCAGCTATATTGATACCAGGGATAACCTTTCCCAAAAATCCATTGTTGAAAGAACCAATCCAGACTTGAGCCATAATACTGCTCCATTTTAGACTGAAAATCAGACGTGGTCGCCGAATTATATTGGAATTGCTGATCATTCAAATAGCCTCTGACTGCTGAGAAAAATAGATTATCCCCCATCACGAAGCGCAACATATGAAGAACCCATGCTGCTTTTTCGTAGACTACAGTATCAAAAATAGGATCTGTCAGGGGGTCAGTTACATATATCGATTTTTCCACACCATAATAGGCAATCGCATTCATATATGTATGGTAACCATCAGAGCCATAGAGTCTTTCTGAATAGAGTGCCTCCATGTAGGTTGCCCACCCTTCATTTAACCAAATATGATGATAATCTGCACAGGTGACCAGATTGCCAAACCACTGATGAGCGAGTTCATGTGCGACAATCCAAAATCCCGTCAAACCCATACTGGATACGGTTTGATGCTCCATGGCCGCTCCCCGCCCATAATGGGCCATACCATATTTTTCTTCAAAGAAAGGATAGAGCGTGAATATATTCGAATATGTTTCAATCATATCCAGAGTGCTGTCATAGTCTGCCAGGGCATCATCCAGCCGTTCCGGATAGATATAATAGATGACCGGCATAGAGTCATTCTGGCTTGTGACAAACCATTCATTGTATATCTGATAATTTGAAATAGCCAGTGAAACAAGGTATGTGGCAATGGGATATTTTTCATACCAATGAAAGGTTCGGGTTTCATTATCATTATTGATAATTGACAGTAAGGAACCATTGGAAACGGCATAGAGTTTATGGCCGTTATACTCAATATCCGGAATGGTGATAATTATATCCATCGAGTCAGGCTTATCGGCCGGATCATCTTTACAGGGCCACCAGCTTCGGGCACCATAGGGCTGGCTATTGGTAAAAATAACCGGTACGGCGGGGTCCCCGGGACCCTCACGATGAATTCCAAACCAAAAACCGGCATCATCACCTTCACTTCTTGGTATACCCTGATATTCGATGATAACCTCGATTGTATCTCCGATATGATAAGCCTTATCCAGCGTCAGATTTAAAGAATACCCATCTAACTGATGGGATATAGCTGCCCCGGATACCCGATCCACAGTAAGATAACTGTCAAAATCCAGATCGATTTCAGACAGACTATCCACCTGTGAAATGAATCTTTCTGTCGCTCTGCCTGCAAATGAATTAGGATCGATTCCGATATCAAACTCTAATTTGTAATAGACAACATCATAGGTTTGTCCGGTATTCGACAAAGTGATTTGATTCTTATAAAGACTACGATTCTCAAACTCGGATTTATAATGCTCTACACGCACTTCTAGATCAGAAGAAGTTAAGATATTCTGCGCAGGAAGTTTTAGAGGTGAATCGATCAAAAAACATCCGAATATCGCATATATTATTAGAAGATTGAACTTCATGAAATCAGCTGATCTGTATCATTTAACTCTTAATCATTTTTTTAGACAGGATAACAGTATTAACTGGATTTATTACATCCTGTTAATCCTGTTATCTCGTCAAAAAAGTCATTCAGTTCTGACTAAATGAATCTATTTCAAGAACAGCATTTTCATCGATTTGGTAAATCCTTTTGTTTTAATCCTGTAAATATAAATACCGGTAGCAACGGAGTGGCCCTGATCATTGTCACCGTTCCACTGCACAGTGTGATGTCCTGCTTCTATCTTATCCGAAACCACAGTCTTCACCTTTTCACCGGTTATCGTATAGATTGTCAGATCAACCTGAGCTGTCTTTGGCAGACTGTATTGAATGGTCGTACTGGGATTAAAAGGGTTTGGGTAATTTTGTTTGAGATCAAATGTCAATGGAATACTGGCCAAATTGTCTTCTAAGGCCAGAGGTTTCTCTGAAACCCTGAAGCTGATATCATCAATCCATACACCATCACTCGGCTGGTCAGCGTTATTACTCATGGTGAAACGTAAATGAACACTTTCGTTGCCGATGCCGGTGTAGGCAGAAAGATCAATCGTCTGCTTCCTGAAGCTGAATGATGAGCGAATAAATTCCTGAACCATATCCCAGGTCTGGCCATTATCATTGCTGACCTCCACCAATAGGGAATCGCCAGAATTAATGGAGCTCATTAAATAAAACTCGAGTTCGGCGAACTGAAAGACGCTCAGGTCAAATGGAAAAGCAAAAGTAAGAGAGTTTTTCGTATCCACTTCTGCATCGCCAGCAGGGCTATCGGTAATCGAAAATTCACCGTTGCGTTTGTTTGCATCGGTAAGATCCCAGCCATCACCAAGATCCCAACGCCAGTCACCATCCTCAAAATCATCAATGACCTGAAAGGTATCGATTTGAATGGAAAAGGTTTCAGATTTACCAATATTGCGACTGGAAGAAAGATCTTTAACCTGCGCATAGTAGTCAATCTGGTCTCCTATTGACAAGCGTTCTTCAAATGAAAAAGTGCCACTGAATTGATCTTTTTCAATATATGAGAGAGAACTACTATCAAGCCCGCTCTCATTTACAGTATAATAAATTTGAGCGGATGATGAATCGATGCCCAGATTATCATCAATTTTCACAACAAATTCGTATGGCGCAGGACCGTATAAATTGATCGTTTGTGTTATATAAGGATTTGTCAGTTCTACAGTTGGTAATTCAGAATCAGGTCCGATATTGAAAGTATACTCATCAGTGAAAGCATACATTCCGGATTCCGTCGTGACATAGATAAAATAATTGACTGTAGACCCCGCCTCCTGTGCTAAAATAGAAGTCATATAATTATTGTTTCCGCTATCTGCCATCGCTACCTGGTTATATGTAGTGGCGCCATCATTACTCCAGAAGAGGTGTGCTCCGGTAATGCTGTCATCTTCCGCAACAACGTTCGCTTTAAAAACATAGTCACCAGCTGTTTGTTCTGTATCGCGTAGACGGTTATGCACAATTTCTATGCCATCCAGATAATTGATAACTCTTCGCATAATAATACTGCGTTTCGTCTCATCGGTGATGCCTTCAAAACCGACGAAGCCAAAGTAGACCAGGCGATAGTCTCCTTCATAGCGAATTGCCCCGGACCTGCCGTTGGGGTAATCATAGACTGAGGTGGCCGTTTCACGTGGAGCGATCACATCAGGATATTGAGATCCCTCACTACGAAGTAATTGGTAAAAACTAATATCTAACTCATCACTGATCGGATCATTTTCAATACCAATAATTTCACTGAATCCTGCGATATCAGCGATATAATCTGATTTTAAATAGGAATTGAGAAAGGTTGCAGAAGCGCCACCGGAATCAAAATATTCATTTGATTCGGAATCCGTGGCTCCTAAATCCCAGGCAATATCCTGTCCTGAAAGGAAAAGTGCGCCGCCATTATCCAAATACGTTGTCAATGCGGCCCTGTCTGCAGCGTCCAGAGAGGGAAAAGTCCACTCACAACCCCAGACGACAATCGGGTACTGGCTTAAAAGATTATAATCCACAGTTGTTTCTGAGTTATAGACCAGATCATGGGAGATACCATGAGCAACAAATGCGTCCTGAAACAGAGGGCTAAAATCAAGCGGTTCACCGGCCGTATTCTGGAAATCCGCGACAAGCAATACTTTCGGGGAAATGGCCATATGAAAAACCGTTTCCGTCATAAAACCATCCCCACTAATTGTTACGGTAAGCGGTTGTGACAGAGGAAGTACATCGGCTGCACAGCTTACCGTAAATGAAGCTTCAGCATTCCAGGTGGCAGTATCGAGAATACCGCCTACATCGCCAACACTGGCCGGCCCACTCTCGATTGTCAACGGAGACGCCTCTTCTGCAGATATTTCAACCATTACATTGGTAGCATCCTGCCATTTATTTCTCAAGTTTAATGTTAAGGTTACCTGTTCACCCGGATCTAAAAATCCGTTATCATTTCCAGTGATTTCCGCGATTTGTGATCCAATGACAACAAAATCGGGTGAACTGTTGACTTCCTCTGTCAGGGCACGATATGCGTTTACTCTTCCCGAGCCTAAGGAACCGCTGAATTGAGGGTTGAGCGCATCAATATTATCAGCTGTTCCGGTTAACCTTGCAAACAGATCGAAATTAGAAAGTTCCGGTTCATGTGATTTCAGAAGGCCAGCTACAGAGGCGATTAACGGAGCGGCCATCGATGTTCCCTGAAATTGAACGTATTGCTCCCCTCCATAAAAACTTGAAGGAAAAACGACTGTACTTAATAGTCCGTTCCCGTTTCCTGTGACAAAATCGCCACCCGGTGCAGAGATTGCAACGTATGGTCCATAACTGGAATAATAAGCTTTCACATCTTCGCTATTGAGAGAGGCGACGCTCATTACCCAGGGTTGAGAGCCAAGTGCAGAGAGAGTAATATCATCACCGTTTCCGGCAGACTCAACAATGAGTACACCGTTTAAAAATGCATAATAGGCGGCATCTATAATTAGTTGTCCCGAATTGCCTGAGCTTTGGTTTGTAATATCAATTCCATTTTCCGCTGCATATATGTAAGCATCAGCAGCAAACGAGCTGCTTACATAACCCAATCCATTATTGGCATGCCAACCACAGCGAAGGGGAACAATTCTTGCCCCCGATGAAACAGATGCAATACCCCGCTCATTATTGGTGTGGCCGGCAGCCAGTCCGGAGACATGCGTACCATGACCATCATAATCCATCGGATCATTATCGGGACCCTCTCCATCTTCATCAGGACTGGCCTGAGAGTCTCCCTCACCTGAAACACCGGTCACAAAATCCCATCCCCTGATGTCATCCACATATCCATTGCCATCTGTATCCGTTCCGTCCAGCACCTCATCTTCATTTGTCCAGATAATTTCTATAAGGTCTTCATGATCCCAATCAACACCGGAATCTATAATGCCGATAAGAATAGTACTGTCCCCATATCCAAGTTCCCATGCATCCGGTGCAAAGACCTGTGGAAGATGATATTGAGCCGAATATAAGGGATCATTGGGTTCAGCATCAAATTCATTTATATAGACCGGTTCTGCATATTCGACTTCCGGATCTCTTTGCAGATCATTGACAATCTTCCAGATGTTTGCAGACTCAGAAGTTTCCATGATATACACGTTATTTAAATTGAGATATTCTTTTATTCTGGCATTTCGTGCCTCAGCAAAGACCTGTTTGATATTTTGAACCGCATATTGCCCGGAGATCCGTGATACGGCGGACTGGTTCGCTTGTTTGCTTAATCCTGCAGGTTTAAATTTTACAACAAACTTCCCAGGTTGTATCAAGACATCTTCAGTCTGCTTTGAATCAGCAGTAAAACCTGGAATCGTAAATAAAATGACCAATGTAAAAAGTAGACAAAAATTAATCAGAAAATTCTTAGCAAAGATATTCATTCATCTCTCCTTTTGGTGTGTAATATGTATATTTAAACAAACCACAGAGTACACTGAGTAAAAATTTAATAATTATTGAATTAAGTGAAGTTAGACACTTATTTAACCTGCAAAACCAGAATTCCAATAATAATTTCTAAACCATAATTTTTATATAATTTAGAGTAATTCTCAGTGTACCCTGTGGTTTTTTTTCACTCGTTAGATCAGCTTGGTTATTATCGGTTTAGATTAGCAAAAATACCCAATAAATTCAACTAATTCCAGACGTTAGATTATACTAAAATATGTTATATTTGATCCGTGATGCGGGATACGAGATACGGGATTTGAGATATGCGATAAGGGATGAGAGACATGGGATTTGGGCTATGTGATTTGAGATATGAGATACCGCCAAAACCCAATATCTAACATCCAAGATCCAATATCTCAGCTCCCTTATCTCATTTCACAAATCACACATCCCGTATCTCGGATCGCATATCGCATATCTCATATCTCACATCTGGTTTTCATGGAATATACTATCGTGAGGGGATAAAAAGTGTGATTCTTATCTCATTACATAAAAAAAATCCCATAGGACAATCAAGTTATTCCAATGGGATTTAATTCTTGAGATGTAGTCCATCTCTGAGATGGACTACATCTACTTATATAGTGGTCGGATTTCTATCGTGAAGCGACAAGACTATCACTGGCGACGGCATCTTTGAAGACAAACAGATTTCTTTTGAGACAGTCGCAAAGAGCTGCCTGGGAGAGTTTCAAGACTTTTTCATCTGATTCAAACGCCAGATTTCTCTTGGCAAAATCCATCGCATATTCATTACCAATTTTATGCAGAGTCACCAAAGCCAATTGCCTCATTTTCGTGTTATCATCAAACCGATAAATATGCATTAAATCGTTTATTGCCTCATCCACATTTATCTTTTCAGGATGTTGAATGATCATACGCATACATGCCTGTTGTACACCGGGATTTCCGGATTGAATACCGACAACCAGATTTTCACTGATACTTTCCCAGTCATATTCATCTTCGGGGACTTGAGCAGAGACAGAATTTATAATCATAAGCGTAAGAGTGAGGGTAAATAAAGTTAGAAAAAATCTACTTTTTAACATGACAACCTCCTCTTGATGCATTTTTGTTTTTGTCTTTAGTTTAACGTACGTGTGTTTTGAAAAAAAAGTTGCATATTTATGCAAGATGAATCTCTCGCAGCGGCGCCGCGAAAAAAATTTTTAATGTTTTTTTCACAAAAAAACCCCTGATACCAGGGGCATCAGGGGTTAATAGGTAGTATGTTCTAAAATTATTTTGCAGCTAATTTTTTCTCACTATTAACTGAAGCAACATTAGATTTATGTTGATTGAGACATGCGTTTGCCATTTTGATAATTTTCTCGTCCGTTTCGAATTTCATATTTCTCTTTGTAAAATCCATTGCATACTCATTGCCGATTTTGTGGAGGGTAACCAGAGCCAACTGACGCTCTTTTGTATTTTCACTGAATCGGTAAATACGCATCAGGTCATTTACCGCATCGGATACATCAACTTTATCCGAAAACTGAATGACCAATCGCATAGCAGCTTGCTGCACACCAGGATTTTCTGATTGAATCGCCTTCACCAGATTTTCACTCACACGATCCCAATCTATATTCCGTTCGCTTGATTGAGCAGAAACGACGTTCACAAACATGACTAAAAAAGCGACTACCAGGAAATAAGTTGTTACATGATGCTTCTTCATTCTGACCTCCCCTTTTGGGTTTTGTTGTTGTCTCATTCTAAAGCATTTTTACGAGAGGCCATAAAAAAAAGTTACAATATTTTTAATAAGTAAATTTTCACATAAAATACTACACTGCTATCTTATTGATAATCATAAATTTAGGAAAAATATAAATATTGGAATATTTTGAGTTAATTCTGAATTAAATGATGTTATTTATGAGTTGAATCATTATATATCATCTTACTTTATCAACACCATTTTTTTCACATCCTTAAAGTCGCCGGATTGTAAGACGTAAAAATATATACCACTGGAAAATGGAGACGCATCCCATTCAACCTGATAATATCCGGCTTCTTGTTTTTCAGAAACCAAAGTCACAACTTTTTGCCCGAGTACATTGTATACGCTTAAATCTACTTCATTGATCATTGATAATTGATAATTGATCTTTGTTATCGGATTAAAGGGATTCGGATAATTCTGGGACAAATGATACATTGCAGGAGTTTTGTCATCCGTATTTGAAAGTGACATTGGTTCATTGAATTTACTACCGATAATAAATTCCAGGAGTGCTTTTGACTGATCGATTTTCATATAATACAGGGGAAAACCCAGTGTCACCACTTTAAAATCATCACCATAATAAGCGACACCTACAGGCTGACCATCCATACTTCCCGGTATAGATGATGGATCAAAGTAGGTATCATAATGATATATTTCAGTGGCGCCGGGAGCAGCGGCAATCCCCTCGATCCTCGGTAAATGAAAATCTGCATTTTCCGGAGTTTTACTCGTGTCAGTATAAATTTCTGTATATTCTTGATTTGATGGAATTGCTCCGACAAAACGGGAGCCGAAAGTATTCTCAACATGTTGTATTTTTAAATAGTCATAAATAAAATCACCTTCGGAGAAATCATTGGGATAGGCCTGATTCCCCTCAAATGCAAGGGAAGGTAAAAATCCTGTATATACCAGGTTCCCGCCATAGTCAAGATATTTTTGGATATCGCTTTTACTCTGCAACGCATGAGCAATATCCGTGTAATCACTGGCATGCCAGATGATCGTTGAATATGCACCGAGTTCTGCCAGATTAACTTCACCATATTCATTAATGTCAAAATCACTTCGTTTAAATCGGTGTAAAACTTCTTTGTAAAATAGATCTACCTGTTCATCGGTAGGACTTAATATCTGTCCATTCCCATTCGCCGACTCGTCAACGACCAATATTCCCTGATCGAGAGAAATATGATGAGCCCGCAGGGTATCACTGCCTGCACTCTCAAATTGTGACTGATCGACTGCTGTGATGACATAATAATAAAAATGCTCATTTTCGGTGGTATCATCCACATAAGATGTATCTTGAAGAGTAGAGGAATTGATCCTTTCGAAAGGTCCTGTTCTGTTTATTGACCGGTAAAGATTGTATCCGGCAATATCATATTCCAGATTCGGGGACCAGGATATTTCAATGGCATGCCATACCGGTTCAGCATGGACTGATAAGGGTGCAAGCGGTATCATTCTTGGAATACCCGATTTCTCAATAATCATACTTTCAAAGGAATCGAGGTCATAGGCCGATATTCCAAGGTAATATATCGCTTCTTCATTCAATTCCTGTATGATCAGCGAGGTATCTGTTGTTGTATATGTGGTGTCATATTGACCTGAAATCTCTCCGAGGTATATCTTATATCCAACAACATCCGATTCCGAGTTGGCGGCCCAGTTTAATAACAATGATTCTCCGTCTCCCATATCAACGATTTGAAATCGCGACACCTTTGAAGGTATGACGGATGCTGAAATCAGAGTCGCACAAGATGCTTTAATCACTTCCGTACAGAATTCCATGCTGTAATTATCGATGATATCGTTATTTGAATGATAATAAGGACTAAAATCATGTTCCTCGAAATAGACGGCGGGGAATCCGCTTGCCCAGAACGAATAACTATCTGATCCACCGCTATTTTGTGAGCCAATATTCGGACTTAAAACGGTGAACTTTTCCGTGTTATTAATGGCCAGTTCCCTGAATTCTTCGGAACCCGTATAGTAATTAATATCTACTGTACTGGTTTCGACACTATAATTGGTATGACTTATCATATCATGATTGATCATCAATTTAATATTCATATCGGCACTGAGTGCTTTTTCTGCGAAATCCCAACTGCCAAATAAACCGTATTCTTCTGCAGCGAAGGTGACAAATTTTAATGTTACCTCCGGCTGATAACCACTCTTTCGTATAATGCGGGCAATTTCCAGTACGGCTGCCGTACCACTGGCATTATCATCCGCACCGGGCGCAAATGTCCATGGATCTGTTCCCGTGATTGAATCATGATGGCCACCAATGACAAATACGCTCTCAGGATCTTTCGATCCGGGCAACGTAGCAACCACATTTTTCTGGGTTTCAATCCACGAATTGTGAAATTCATCCAGAACAACATCTGTATAGCCCATCATTTGAAACTGGTCCCGAATCCAGGCCGCAACAGAATCCCTGGTATCCGCCAGCAAAAATCTCGTACCGAAATCCTGTAAACTTTGAATAACATATCTCACGCTATCTACATCTATTTCCGCAAGTATGGTCGAAACAAGCGAATCAAGTGAGGCGGAGGTTTTGTGTTGAGAGATCAAGTTTTCAGATTTATATATTCCGGGATGTTTTTTTATTTTAGTATAGACAAATCCCTGGGAGGCAAGGTTTTTTATATCGGGTAAATCATTTTTTATGATAAATGTTTTATCTGCATCATATATAATAGGTGATTCAATCGCCGGCCTTCCTTCTCCCCCTCTCTTGTTTGTCACAAGGAAATATGTGTTATTTTCCGGGTAGTCATCTATAAGTCGAATCTGAAATCCGAAATGAGTAAGGCGTTTAATATCTTGCTCAGACGCACCGGCAATTAGTGTCTGTTCAAACATGTGATAAACATTCAATTCCATTTTCTCTAACTCACTGATATCCATATTCTGATCGAGTTCTACAGCAATGAGGTATCTGTCATCAACTCTCTCAGCAATACTTAATGAAATAAAGAACAAGACACTTACAAAAAATACATAAGTTTTCAACATTAGTTTATCTCCATTCATTTAATATGAATCTAAATTCAATTATACACTTAAATCATTTGAAAACAAGTCTAATTTATTTTAGACAGGATAACAGGATTTACAGAATTTTATTAAAGATAACTTTCTGATATTCCAGTGTTAATATCTATTAATAAAACAAATTCATTTAGTTATTATATGTTTAATTTCATCCTGTTATCATGTCAACCAAACAGTCTTTCAAAGGACACTATCGAAGTATGACAATCTTTTGTAATTCTGACGTGTTTGCCTGACGAATTTGTAAATAGTATACCCCATCAGGGATATCGTCAACCAAGGACCTGAGGCCAAACCGATAATCTCCCTTATTGAGAATCTTTTCAAAGGGGGTGAGAAGATTCTCTCCCTCTCTGTTTAAGAGTGAAATTTGCAGGGGTGTTTGATCCTCGATTACCTCAATACTTTTTATTGGCGATGTGTAAACCGTTTTTCGAATTTTCCGCCCTTTTTCCTTTTCATA
>Ga0209536_100000763_pt1 | contig 52913 bp, 39 predicted proteins | sample DeeMarSeWOR28_12_FD_187461 | JGI IMG/M metagenome (GOLD analysis project Ga0209536, IMG submission 187461) | Marine sediment microbial communities from White Oak River estuary, North Carolina - WOR-2-8_12 (SPAdes) (version 2) | ecosystem: Environmental > Aquatic > Marine > Intertidal zone >... | reverse complement strand
CATAGACGTTTCTTTGTAGTCCTTTTTCGAGAAAAGCCTGATGGCATTGAATAAAATTGCCTGTTTCTTGAACATAACCATCTATACTAACTAGTACCTAACTGAGCACTCAGTCAGCTATTATGCTCCTAGAGTGCGATGGTCAAGAAAAACTTCCGTTCATCGACAATGTTCAACCGTGAACTTAGGATAACTGATTCTGGCTGGTGTTTGACACGTCAAAAAAAGTATTTATTATTCACTCAGCGTTTGTAAACCACCGAAACTCAAGGTACAAATTCGACTCGATTGAACTCGTCTCGGTTTGCGACAGTTCCAATTTGAAGAGAAGTTCTATGAAAGCCACGTTACCTGAAAAAGCTCGGCTTTTGAAGCGCCTAAGAAAAGCAAACTTTAATGTACCTGATCTCATATACGTTTCAGCTGAGGATTTTTCATATGAGAATTTTGCGGCCTTGGAGATTTTCATCGATCGACACCGTGAAAGCTTTAAGGTCATTGCCCGCAGTGCCCACCCTAAAGAGGAATACTTCAAAGGCGGTACCTTCGACTCTTTAGAGATCTATGCCGATCTGGGAGGGATCAAATATGCCAGGAAAAAAATCATTAATCTGGCAAAAACGACCAAACAACTCTCAATCAGAAGACAACAAAAATTCAGCAAAGCGCCGGTTGTTGATCTGGAGGATATGGGCGTGATCGTCATGCCCTTTATCAGCGGCACCAGCGTCATGGCGAAGATGCTGGGAAACCACTGGGAGTTTGGATACTGTCGGAACCCGAGCCACAAAGTCCAACGAGAACCTTATATTACCCGAACACCGCATGACATCCGACTGCTGGAGCTATCCGAAAAGATTCAAACGTATTTAGGATTTCGCTGTGAAATCGAATATGTGGTCTCCGAAGAAGGCGAAATCTTTGTTGTCCAGGCCAAAGATATATCTCCCATTGAAACACTTGAATTTAAAGAAAGCGAAAGATCAATTCGTTTAGATGGGGTGCACAGGGTGCGAAAGAATCATAATTTCCGGGAAAGACCGGTTTATGTGATGGACAATAAACGCTTTTATTTAAAAATTATCAGCAAATGCGAGGAATTTGTGCTGAACGATGCAGAACCCAGACCGACCATTGAGGATATTCTTGAAATTATCACCGCTTACCAATCGGAGCTTGAAAAATTTGCCTTGAAACACCAGCGGTTCTGTGTGCTGGGTTTATCTATTCAAGAACCGGAAGAGCTATACCAGATTGCTAATCACTATCTGGACGATTATCCGGAAATGCAAGCTACACTCTCTCGGGCTCTGCATGATAACTTATATAAAATTGATAATTTTTTATCTGAAACCGACACCCTGATTGCGAAAGATAAAATAAGGATGAATCTTTGCGGGCATGACGCTTATGGTATTGATACGGTGCGCAATCCTATGTGGTCGGTATTTTGGAAAATGGACAAACACGAAAAAATGGTAAATGATTTTAAAGGGCGGGGATTCAAGACCGGGGACGTTATCGGAATAGAAATTGATTCGGATGAAAAGCCGATCGTTTACCGGCTTTAAACCCCTGTCCAATAAACTGCTATCGTGACTGGTTTGCCATAACTTCTTTCTTAAGATATTTGAAAACGTCGCTTCCTTCGATGGAAGCTTTTTCATTTCCTTGAACTACCTGCTGATAGAATTCCATTTTATGTTTATCAAAACTACTGATTCGTTCCTCAATCAATTTTATAGAATTGTCTATAAGGCTGAAGATCACTACCGGTCCGTAAACGACTTCACCAGCCTCCTTTTCCGCCAGAGCGCCAAATATTTGGTGATGTCGGATTGCGAAGGCTTTGGGTGGTTTTTTATACCCCAACAGTTCCGCAAACAATGTGAGGCTTTCCATGATACCATCCGTGTAATCGTTGTCTAAAGATGCCGCGCCATCTTTTGCGATGGCTTCAATATCCGAATCATTAAAAGAGAGATCTAAGCGGTCGATACATTCTTCTTGAACCGCCTTGACAGACTCCTCTTTACGGCTAACCTTGACATCCGAGTCTTTCAAAATTTTTATAATATTTCGAATATTTGCCATTTCTTTTATATAAGGGCTCTTGCGCATGACGACATCTTCTACAGTGGTTTTATAAATAGGTAACTCATTGTCCAGTACCAGGATTTTGCTAAGCCCCTCATCAATTTTTTCTACATATAGATCAAGATCGCGTTCTCTCTGATTCGTATATGCACTCGTTTCCAACAAGCTGCGCATGGCGTCTTTGTCAATTTTCTGTCCGCTATCCGGCGGTCCGATGGATTGAATCACCTTGCGGGCCAAACTGTCGATTTTAATTTTTTTTAGCAGGTTTTCTTTAAAGGACATGGCGACCTCCCCTAATTATCGTATCTGGTTATCTACAACGCCCAAGTGATGTCTTTTGGAATCGGCGTTGATGGTGACCCGCTTGGCGGACGGGTGACTGTCTGAATTCCTAAAACGGCCACACAAGAGGAATAAAAATCGATCCCAGCACCACAACAATCACATTGAGTGGCATTCCGAGCTTCATATAGTCACTAAAGCGATAGCCTCCCGGACCATATACCAGGAGGTTGGTTTGATATCCAATTGGTGTTGCAAAGCAAGCGCTGGCGCCAAAGCAGACCGCAATGATAAACGGTTTGGGGTCGACTCCCAGGCCCAGGGCGGCTGAAATAGCAATTGGAAGAATAAGAATCGCAGTCGCATTGTTGCTCAATACATGCGTGCTGATACTGGTTAAAATAATCAACCCGCTTAGAACTATCGCCGGACCAAACCCGATGAACAGACTCAGAAATTCTCGAGCATAAAATTCGGAAGCACCTGTTTTTTCCAGTGCTGCACTCAGTGCGATCATTGCAATAATAATGAGAAGGACCCGGCCCTCTATTGCCTGATAGGCATCCCGCAGTTGAAGGCATCCGGTTACCATCATAAGAAACGCCGCAGTCAGCGCACACACCATGATATTTGCCAAGCCGGCCGTCGCCGCTGCAACCATTGCGCCGAAGATTAGAAAAGCACGGCGTGCAAGTCTTTTGTGAACAATTTCATGATGAACATCTTCAACAATAATAATATCAGCCTGCCCGCGGAGTCTATTGAGTGATGATTCCGGGATGCGCACCAAAATAATATCGCCGACTTTTAGTTCTATATTCTGGATTTTTTGCTCTGTATAGTGCAGCTCTCTACGTTTGACAGCGATAATATGAATGTCCGGATCACGCCTGAGGCGAGTCTGCGATAAACGCTCACCGACAAGCGAGGACTGGGGAGGAAGAATCAACTCGACAATTAACGACTCATTCTGTTCGGCCTTGAAACTCATACCTTGTTCCGAAAGCGGCAATTCCATTAAATTTTTATGCAGAATTTCAATGAGATCATTGGCTGAGCCTTTAACCAATAAAAGATCATCGGGTGAAATTTCTAAGGACTCTCTATCGGGGTAGAAAACATGCGAATATCGAATTAATTCAATAACTTCTATATTCGGGTAGTTATCGGCAAAATATGATTCTGGTTCATGACCGATAATAGGGCTTCCTTGTGGAATTTGCAGCTCAGCTAGATACCGTCGATGTTCAGCGTTCTTTATCTCGCAAACTGGGCTGTGCATGGTCGGCATCAATTTTGGTGCGGCCAAAACAAGAAAAACAATTCCTAACAGAGCTATGGGCACACCGAGGCTGGAAAGTTCAAACATTCGGAGACTGCCAAACCCATATCCAGCGCTTAGATCGCTGATGATAATATTTGTAGACGTTCCGATTAAGGTGCAGGTGCCGGCCAAAATCGAGGCATATGAGATTGGTATTAAAAATTTTGACGGACTGACTTCTAATTCGCAGCTTAAGCTCAGAACGATGGGAATAAAAAGAACCACCACAGGGGTGTTGTTGATAAAGGCCGAAGCAAATCCCACAATAACCAGGATCACAACAACTGCCAAACTGGGTCTGCCCCTCGAAAATTCAATTACTTTTTGACTGATAAAGCTTACCGCACCTGTCCGTATCATGCCTTTGCTGATCAGAAACATGGCACCTACAGTTATGACAGCGGGATTTGCAAAGCCAGCAATCGCTTCTGCAGGCCCCAAAATTCTGCTGACCATCAGCGTCACGATGATAGCGATTGCCGTCAAATCAACAGGCAGCTTTTCGGTAATTAAAAGAAATATCGCGGCTGCTAAAATAGCAGAAACAATCCAGATATCCATAAGATAGCCTCATCAGGATGCCGGTAAGATTCACACATCCAATTAAGATTATTCGTAAATTGTAAATGTAAATAGAAATATGTTATTTTGATTTATCACGGCGTACTTGACAAGTAAACGATACTAGATGAGAAGATAGATCCTATTGGAAAAGAATATAAAATGAAAGAGAGAAAAACCATGACAACGTATGTGCGATTAATTTACGGAGAAAAGGAATATAACCTGCCCCTGGTTGTGGGCTCAGAAGGAGAAAAGGCTATCGATATTACCACACTCCGGCAGGAAACCGGATTGATTACCCTTGATCCCGGGTATGCCAATACCGGCAGCTGCACAAGTGCCATTACGTTTATGGATGGAGAAAAGGGGATATTGCGCTATCGCGGAATTCCCGTTGAGCAGCTGGCCGAGTACTCCACATTTAAAGAAACCGCCTATCTGTTAATCAATGGCCGACTGCCCAGCCAGACAGAGCTCACCCAATTTTCCGTTTTATTGAACGATCACTCCCTCGTGCATGAGGATATGAGGGCGTTTTACGAGAATTTTCCCCGGTCTTCCCACCCCATGGGAATACTCTCAGCGATGGTCAACGCCTTGAGAAGTTTTTATCCGGAGCTGCAAACGCTGGAAGAAGAAATTAACATGACAATGACACGGTTACTGTCGAAGGTTCGGACCATGGCCGCCGTGTCTTATAAAATATCCCGTGGACACAAGGTAGTGTACCCGCGTCCCGATCTTGCTTATTGTGCCAACTTTTTGAACATGATGTTCGATTCACCGGTTCGCCCCTATGAGATCGATTCGGATGTTGTCAAAGCCCTCAATGTCTTTTGGATTCTTCACGCCGACCATGAACAAAATTGTTCCACATCCGCTGTTCGAATGGTTGGAAGCGCCCGGGTTACGCTTTATGCTGCAATATCAGCCGGAATTGCAGCTTTATGGGGCCCCCTGCATGGCGGAGCGAATCAGGCCGTTATTGAAATGCTAACTGAGATCGCCGAAAATAAAAATATGAAACAGGTGATTGAACGGGCCAAGGATAAAAAGGATCCGTTCCGTTTGATGGGATTCGGGCACCGGGTTTACAAAACCTTTGATCCACGAATGAAAATTATGAAAAAAATGTGCGATACGTTGTTAGAAAAGCTGCGCATCACGGATCCGTTGCTGGATGTCGCCAAAGAATTGGAGGAAATTGCCCTGAGCGATGATTATTTCATTGAACATAATCTTTATCCCAACATCGACTTTTACAGCGGGATCGCCCTGCGTGCCATTGGAATTCCAACGAATATGTTTACGGTTATGTTCGCCATCGGTCGTTTGCCGGGATGGATTGCTCAATGGAAGGAGGCGATGGATGACCCCAAATGGAAACTAAGCCGTCCCCGACAGATTTACACGGGACCCATTGAAACCCAATATGTCCCCATAGAAGAAAGGTAGCGTTGAAGGGTTCAGAGCTTCAAGGTTCAGGAGTTCAGGTATTAATCCGAATTCTCTTAAGCTACTCATCTCGGTGGGCGATATATGTAGATGTTGAGACCATTAAGAGTTATTGGTATTTAAAAATTCCGGCTATTATTCTTCTGCCGATTTGGATAGGCAACGAATTATTTCAGCTGTTTTTTGGAAACGGCCGCTATGTGGCTCACGTGGCGCATATTGGTGGTCTGACAGGAGGTACGTTATTTGGCGTTATCAGTCTAAAATTCCCGGCGGTACTCAACAGAGAAATTTTTGAGGAAGCTTCGGTAGATGAAATATCGCCCCTAATGGAAAAGGCATTACAACATATTGCCGAACTCGATATGGAAGGTGGGCGTGAATTGCTCAAACACATTCTGGAAAAAGATCCCGAGAATGTTGATGCTCTAACCCATCTTTTTAATATTTACAAATTGGATCCAGAGAATCACAAATTCCATGAAACGGCTAAAAAGCTTATATTTCAACTCAGTCGCAGCTATAGTGCATATGAAAGCGCCCATAAAATCTATCAGGAATACATTCGTCAAGTGTCTGCAGTTAATCTGTAAAAAATATCCTGAATCAACCGAAGCCCGGGTGGCCCGAGAATCCCTGCAGCATTAACTTTACGATGATTTACGGCAAATTGTACGTATTGTTACAATTACGTTTCGGCATTTTAATTGCTTTTGTACGGTACGTATCAACAGTTGACTTTTAATGGGGAATCACATAATTCAGCATCTTTAGCTACAATCTACTGGTGACTGAGTTCCGGTTTTCGATAGCTGGTTGTTTGTCTTTAGAAATCATTTTAATTAGCCACAGACCCACACAGACAACTTATTTTAGGGTCTAATTCCCCGCAGCTTGCTGCGATATGTTAGACTTTTTCCTATAACCCGATACCCCGTCAGCTCTGCTGCGGGGAGGCTTCATTGATATTAAGAGTATATGATCATGTGTGAAGAGATCCTGCCGAATCTATTTCGAATTCAAATTCCGCTGCCCGATAGTCCGTTGAAGTACCTGAATTCGTATATTATTAGAGACTCCCGCCGAAGTTTGATAATTGATACGGGACTAAATCGATCGGAATGCCTGGAGGCCATGCGGGCCGGATTGGGGAAAATCGGAATTGATCTCGATCATTCAGATATGTTTATTACTCATCTGCATGCCGATCATTTCGGCCTCGTTTCCAAACTCGTCACTGATTCTACGAAGATCTTTTTTAGCCGACCGGATAAAGAAATCATTGAATCGTGGGAGGGATTTGAACCCATGATCGAATTCGCCAGCCAACAAGGATTCCCCGAAGAGGAAATGAGAGCTGCGCTGGCCGAACATCCCGCGGCTAAATATGGATCGGATTGGATTCCAACGTTAAGCATTCTGGAAGATGGCGATCAGATCCGGTGTGGGCAATATCAATTCAGTTGCGTCGCAACCCCGGGTCATACGATGGGGCATATCTGCCTGTATGAATCTGAAAAAAAGATACTAATCTCCGGAGATCATATCCTTGTTGATATCACACCCAACATTCAATGCTGGTCAGATAATCAGAATCCCCTTAAAAGCTACCTCGCAAGCCTCGATAAAGTGTATCAATTGAAAGTCGACCTAGTCCTGCCGGGACATCGCCGGCTAATGGACAACCACAAGCAACGAATTGAGGAACTTAAAAATCATCATGTAAAACGATTAGACGAAGTGCTTTCGATCTTGGCTCGAGCACCCATGAGTGCCTATCAGATCGCGTCTCTGATGACCTGGGATATTGTATGTGATAGCTGGGACCAATTTCCGGTGGCCCAGAAATGGTTTGCCACCGGAGAGGCACTTTCGCATCTGAAATACTTAGATGAAGAGCGAAAGGTATTACGAAGAACCGATGGCAATCTAACCACATATTGTCTGAAAACCTGAAGGTGGAGGAGCTGATCACAGACGCACACACAAGAAGATAGTGGGCCGGCAAACGTTGCATGCCACACGGCTGATATGGAAAAACATTTTCTGCCCCTGTCGACCGGACCTAAGATCTTTGGTGATTTGTGGCTAATTTATTGAACAAGGAAAAGGGTTATGGATTTAATCAATGTCGCGCGTGACAGAGGGCAAAAAGCGTTATCCGAGTACGAGTCCAAACAATTCCTTAACGCTCACGGTATTCCAATTACCAGGGAAGCTCTGGCAACGAGTCCTGAGGACGCTGTTTCTGCCGCGGAAACCATCGGATATCCGGTTGCCTTAAAAGCATGTTCGTCGAAGCTGATGCATAAAAGTGAATCTGGAGTGATCGAGCTTGGTATCAAGGACGAATCCGGAGTAAAAAGCGCTTATCAGAGAATATCCGGGTTGGTAAAAAATGAGCTGGACGGTATCCTGGTTCAGGAGATGATTTCAGGTCAACGAGAACTGGTGATGGGTTTGATCCGCGATCCACAATTTGGCCCATGTGTAATGTTTGGTCTTGGCGGCGTCTTGACGGAAGTGCTAAACGATACCGCATTTCGTGTAGCTCCGATCGACGAGATCGATGCCCTGGATATGATCTCGGAAATACGATCCAGAGCCATTTTGGAACCCTTCAGGGGGCAGGCACCTGCGGATCAGAAGACCATATGCAAGTGCTTGATCGCCTTAGGTGAAATCGGTCTGAAACACGAGGGGGTTGCAGAAATCGATGTTAATCCCCTGATGATTATTCCGGACGGGCGCGTCGTGGCTGCGGATGCCCTGGTTATCTTGAGTTCTTAAATGGTGTATGGCTTTTGTGACACGTTTTTTACACCTCTATATTCTCGATTCTTTCAATGAACGACCTTTTTCGATTAACGGATGTAAAGGATATTATGCTGGCCTCAATCAAAGAAAGTCCTCTTTATCCAATCGTGAATCCTCGAAGCATTGCATTTTTTGGTGCGTCAAACCGTTTTACCTCCATGGGGACCAACCAGCTGAGCTCCCTTAACTCTCTGGGATTCGAAGGTAGAATCTACCCGGTTCATCTTAGTGAAAAACAGGTTTTGGGGATAAACGCGTACCCGAGTGTGCTGGATTTACCCGAAGTTCCGGATCTGGCAGTAATCGTATTGCCCACCCGCATCGTGCCCCAAGTCATGGAAGACTGCGGCAAAAAAGGAATCACGCATGCAATTGTGGTTTCCGGCGGGTTTAAAGAAGTGGGTGGCGAGGGAGTTGATTTAGAAAAGAAGCTGAAGGCAGTCGCAGAACACTTCAATATTCGATTTTTAGGACCGAACTGCCTTGGCGTAGCCAATCCTTACCATAAATTCAACGTAACCTTTATGCCGTTTGAAGGGCATCCGGGATTTATCGGTCTGGCATCCCAGAGCGGCAGTCTTATCACCCAGATGTTTTCTTTTTTGCGCCGACGAGGTCTCGGATTTTCCACCGGAATCAGCGTTGGAAATGAAGCGAACATTGACATGGTCGATTGCCTGGAGTACCTGGACGTCTGTCCGCATACCAAGGTCATTGCACTTTACATCGAATCGATTAAACGGGGCAGGGCATTCATCGAACGGGCCCGGTCGATTATGTCCCGGAAACCCATTGTCGCGTTTTATGCCGGTGGATCTGAGGGAGGCCGACGTGCAAGTTTTTCTCACACCGGTGCGCTCGCCGGACCGGATGCCCTATATGCGGGTGTATTTCGACAAAGCGGAATTGTTCGCGCCGCCTCCCTCACTGAACTGTTTGATTTTTGCTGGGTGTTGGGAATGTGTCCAAGGCCCCGGAGCAGTCGGGTAATCGTCCAGACCCATTCCGGAGGACCCGGTGCGGCGGCGGCGGATGCATGCAGCCGGGCGGGCTTAAAACTTCCCGGGTTTTCCAAAAAGACACTTGAAAACCTGCGCCCGTTGGTACCACACACAGGTAGTGTCGCCAACCCTGTGGATCTGACCTTTACGAAAGATCCTCTCGACTACTTCAAGAGGATTCCGGATACGCTGCTTGCCGAGAGCGGAGCCGATAGTCTATTGATCTATTTTTTGACTCCAACGAAAATCGTAGAACGGGGGATGAAGGGCATGGGAATTGAGCAGGAACAGATTCCAGTGATGGTAGAGAAGCTTTTCGGACATCAGGCCAATTCCCTGAAAGCCTTGCAAGCCAAACATCAAAAACCAATCATCGGTTTTACGTTTCAAAGCCCAGAAGATCACTTGATTCGCAAATTATTGACTCACGGCATTCCAGTGCTGTCTGCCCCCGAACGTGCTGCGCGAGCCTTGGCGGCCCTGGTGCATTATACCCGGCTTCGTGACAAAATCGAATCCTAATCAGACCAACTCATTTGGAACATCCGCGGATTCATTTATGGGGGGTTCACCGGTTAAGATTTCCGGATTTTGAACACCAAAATACTTGAAGATAGTCGACGCAATGGCAAATGGTTCGCACTGGTAGCTATCATCTGTGGGGGAGGTGAACTGCCGGTTTTGAAAGGGTGTACCAATGCGACGTGTTCTGCCGACTAATTTGCCTAATGTTCTCCCGGGAATTGCGGACCCACCAACGGTGTAAAAATTTTGGTTGTTCCCGTGGTCCCAACCCTTGGAGAGGTTTAGGTTTACATTTCTTCCGAAATCGCCAAAGACATTGATAACAATGTTATTCGCATCTTTTAGTTCCATATGGCGGGCTGCGACTTGTAGAGCTTCCATTAATCCGTTCATCCGGGACGGGTAATTATCCAGGGCACCGGAGTGATCATCCCAACCGCCTAATCCGCCGCTGCCCAGACTAATAAAGATCGTATCTGGATTTTTCACAGCCAAACTGACGGCCGCTTTGAGACGATTCCCAAAATTGCTGTTCGGATATTGGATCTGTGCGTTGGTATCCGGGTCTACCGGTAGGTCTGCCTCAATGGCGTCATCGTTGAACTGGCTGGAGATGAATTCTGCGAGTTCAGCCCGCTTTAAAAATGCCTGATATACTTTTTTATTGGCAAAGCGAGCGGAAGAAACCGATTGCGCCAGGCTGTCAAGCCTATTATCGTTGGTATCTTCGTCTGCGCCATCTATATACGAGTTTTTGGACCGTTCATAGGGATTTTTGAATCCTGAATCCAAAGACATCGGGCGGAACACTAAGGGAATATCATGATCGCCGAGATTAAAAATAGTTGACTCGCCTTCAAAGGTTACAAAAGGAAAAACCAATTCATTAATATCTTTTCCAAAGGGGTTATGCATCTCCAAAATAGCCGCTAGGGTTGTGGCGATACCCGGATTCAGTAGGTCTAGATTTCCAAGTAAATTTTGAGTAACGCTACGGCCGTGTGCTTTTGAGTCATCCTTAATCCGGTTAATAGTGCGGTAAACAGACATTTGAGGGGTCGAAGCTCCGTTTGAATTGAGAAGCTCTTCCATAATGGTACCGCCGGCTTGTCCCCAGAAATAGTTTGGAGTGATATCGCCGCCGCCATTGTCCGGAACGATGCTTGAAGGATAGGGGTTCTGTGAATTCGCATGAATATCCGCTATATTCGTCAAGTTTCCGGCCAGCTCGGAGGGGCCTCCGTATAGGAATATATTGATAATCTGCGGTATCGTGGTTGGTGGAATATAGTCAATATTGGCTATCGCAGCCGCCATGGCTTCTTTTTCCCTGAAACAAAACGGTGTTGAAAGTGACAGGCAAAACAGTCCTCCTAATTTGAGAAATTGCCTACGATTCATCATGATCATTCTCCTAAGTTTATTGAAGTGGTGTAATATAATTCCGGCAACCTTGATAAATAATCTAATACAATCATTGCTTTATGCTGCTCTTTACCCTCTTTATCGTAACCGCGTGATGCAATAATTGTGTTGAGTTCATCCAATTCTTCCTGGGTCGCAGGTCTTGAAACAACCGACAAAAAAAGATAATTGATAAAATCATTTCCCATCAAATCGACTTCAACAAATTCAATCTGCCAACCGCCGTCGTTGGTATTAGTCGGATTGCTTTTCCTGTCAATTAATAGTTTTTCTCTTACGGCCTTGTGGTAGTAAGAAAAGCTCAGGGTATCAAGCGGGACTTCACGCGGTTTGCCTAATTTGTAGGTTAGGGCAGCCTGCCTCATATTTTTTAGACTTGGGAAGGTTGAGCCCGTCCACTGATTGTTCAGATATTTAAAAAAGTTGCTATACGCGTACCATTTTATGCGGTTGGCGACATTGAAAAAGGTCTCCTCAAGTATTTTTGGTCTCTCAACATAAAAAAGGTACTCTTTTGAGAATATGATTATTGAGAACAACTCCCGAAATGTTCTCGGATTGGAAGCCACGATCTGATCTACAATATCAGCCTGTTGCGCTCCGGAATACGTGGAAAAAAATATGTTTACAAGGATCAAGGTAACGTTCGGTACCAATGAGTCGTGATTCGCCACAGTCTCGTAAAAATCGTAGCAATCAACAACAGTTGCACCTAATAGTTGTACAGGTTCCGTATTCTCATCAAAGCCGATGACTAGTTGATACCCATCGCTATCTTCTGTTAGCGACCAATTTTTGCATGCTTTAGCTGCTAACGGCACATCCTCGTCGTTGAAATGGCCGAGAAAAATCTCCATCATCTCCCTGGTGTTATCTTCCGGCGAACGAAATCTGCGCCAATTTTCTTGCGAAATCATGTGCTCATATACAATGTCGCCAACCGAACGGTCTTCGCTTATCATGTTCAACAGACGATAAAAGACATCCTGTACATCAGTATAGTCGACTGTTTCCAACTCAACAGCAGGAGAAAAAAGAATGGTGTTGGAGAGTACATACGCCATCCACATGTTGAACAGGTCTTCACTCGGAGGAAATTCATGCAGCATAGCCAACGGATACTGTATGGGTTGCTGTCTGGAGTCGAATGAATATTTTTCATCGATCGCTGCAAAATATGTGTCTATGTCGTCCACAGGCGTTGATAATTTAGACTTAATTTCGGCAAGGTAATTTAAATTGGATTTTGCTGATGGCGAGTCATCACCCGGAGTAAAGTCAAAAAATTCTTCTGCCGCAAGACCTTTGTAAAGTGTACCTAGTAATTTATTTGATACAGCGTACTGTTCTTCGCTGGAAAGATCCTCCCATTCTGCGTTGCTCACCTGATTCAAATCCGCCGATTGGCCAGACTCGCCAGACCCGCCTGCATCGTCGGCGGAGGCGGTTGAATCGTTTGAATTGCCACCTGAACCCCCGCTATCCCAACAGCCTGCAATGAGAAACAATAAGATGATAACGATAGATAGGTTTTTCTTAGTCATATCATTCTCCTTTAGGGTCGTCTTAACTTGTGTCAAGAGATTGGGGTAGTTGTTTCAGCTATCAGGAAGGGTAAATTCTGATATCCAACTCTTTTTAATAACGTTTTAGCAAAGACTGTGCCATTTTTTTTTGTTTACCATAACGTGCGGTTATTCAATAAAAAATCTTAATAGTAACTATTCCTATATAACTTCACATACCTGGTTATTTATCTAAGTGTTGACAGCGACGTATTTTTTCGTGCACATTTTCTGTTGAGAAAGAAAGGACGGGAATCGAGAAGACCTCACGGAAGTAAAATTAATCGAATTATGAGCTTTGACAACAGTCCAATATAAGGATATGGTCTTTAAGCGAGGTGATACATTTAGGTTTTACGATACGTCGCAAAACGGTGATATCGAACTAGTGTCATCCCATCGGAAATGACTATGTTGGGTGGGCACTCATTGCACTATCCTGAAAAATAAGTGCGGAAAGGCGCATAAACACCGAATTGCTCTTTGAAGAATTTAAGAGAAGTGAAAAAATGTAGTCGCCTAATTTATATTATTTTCCTACATAAGTGGTTGTGTTGTTGTAAAAAAGAAAGTCGGAACCGAACTGACTCGAATATAGGCCAATACCGGTAATTGCCCCGATTTGCTAACCGCTGATCGATTTTTTTAATACTGTTACTACCATTTTTCAGGGCGGAATAATTAAGGCTTTGATTTTTGAGTATGCAGAATACTAAGGTACACGATATTGTCAACAAGGTAATCGATGCCCATGGTGGTGTTTCCCGCTGGATGAGGATCACTAGACTCGAGGCCAACATCTCTGCTTGGGGTTTGTTGTTCAAAGCTAAGAGGCTGCCAACTCTAAACCGTGTCTGGGTTGCAGCGGAAATAGATAAACCCAACTTCACATTTTTTGATTTTCCCCGGACCGGACAAATGAGTGAACTCATTGGGGAAAAGAAAGTTCGCATCCTGGATTCGGACAAGAAAATACTAGCCAGTCGCAGTCAACCTCGTAAAGCATTTCGGGGCTTGCGACGACAGCTATATTGGGATGTCCTTGATTTTGTTTACTTTGGCGGGTACGCTACTTGGAACTATCTGGTCACGCCATTTTTCTTACTCAGAAAGGACTTTCAAATTGAGGAGCTTGCTCCATTGACTACGTCCCACGGGACTTACCTGCGATTGCAGGTCCACTTCCCTGCTGCACTGCCAACACACTGCAAATCTCAAGTTTTCTACTTCGACGAGAACTATCTTCTCCGTCGTCTGGACTACACGGCTGAGGTGGTCGGTCGATGGGCGCACGCTGCACATACCTGTAAAAAATACAAAACATTCGATGGATTTAACATCCCAACCGTGAGAAGGGTTCGGCCGCTTGTTTTTAGATATCTGCCCCTACCGGGCCCTATCTTGGTTGCTTTAGATATTCATGACGTCCGATCAATGCCGGCCACTTAAGCAATCTATAGGGAACAGATAACCATCTATTGACGCAGCCCGCAGATTCAACTCATGATTGATGTTGTTTTCAAATTTCAATTCCAAAAAAATGCATCTCGTGTTAAAGAGCAATGTGAATACAAGGGCCGTATCGCACACTCGGCGTTATACACTGCTTCATGCTGATTTTATCGGAGACCGGATTTAACTTTCTTTAATTGGAGGCAACAATGATGAAAAGAACAAATACCAATGCCATCTTTTGCTTGATCACCATTTTGGTCCTAGTACTGGCATGCGCCAGCGGTTATAACAAACATGCGGATCAGTACTTCGAGGAAGGAATGCTATTCTACGAAAGAATGGAATATGAGCGGTCAATTGAAAGTTTCGATAAGGTGTTAGAGTTGGCGCCCTACGGCAAAGACAACAATATTGTATATTATAACAGGGGAATGGCCTTTCTGAAGAGCCGTCAGTATGAAAAATCGGCCTATGATTTTTCCAAGGCTTTAGAGCAAACCTCAAACTCGAACAAAACGTTAAAATTTGATCTGTTAATGAATCGGGGCAATGCCTACCAAAAAAGCGAACAATTTGATCTTGCCGTCAAAGATTATACGGGTGCAATCCAGCTAATCCCGGAGCATGAGAATATTAAATTCATTTATACTAATCGGGCATGGGTTTGGTTCGCCAAAGGAGACTATGATAAGGCGGTTGATGATTTTGGCAAGGCGATTAAAATTGACTCGGGATTAGACGAGGCCTATTACGGCAGAGCAACGGTATGGTTCAAAAAAGGCGATTCCCAAAGGGCATTAATCGATGCAAAAGAGGCTGTCAAATTAAAGCCAACAAAGCGAGAATATGATAATCTGCTGTATGACATCAGGTCATCTATGAAAAAGTAACTATGCACAGCGTCATAATTAATTGCCTATTCGCCATTCGAGGCTTCGGACATCCGCTGCATGCTCCGCGCAACCTTGCCGGAAAAAGGCGCCAATTCTAAACCACCTTGAATTGATTTAAGTCAATTACATCGAATACCTTAATAGGGTATTACGTACCACACTCCATCTTGTATAACTGGGGTTCAACAAAAATCAATTTGACTAAGGTGAAAGTTGCATCATTGTTTCGAAGGAGAAACCGAAATTATCTTATCTAACGGAGGACGACTATGTTCTGTTATCAGTGTGAACAAACCGCTAAAAACGAGGGGTGTACCAAAATTGGAGTTTGCGGCAAGCAGCCGGAGGTGGCAGCGTTGCAGGATCTTCTTATTTATGCCGCAAAAGGTATTTCAGCGGTGGCTGTTGAAGGCCGCGATGTGGGTGTGATTGATCGCCAACTAAATCATTTCACCTGTCAGGCGATCTTTTCAACCTTAACAAATGTTGATTTTGATCCGGATCGTTTTGTGGAATTAATCAACGAGACCGTCCGACGGCGAGACGAACTCAAAGAAAAAGTAAAATCCGCCGGGGGGGATGTTGATTTCCCGGAAGGGGCTGCGACATTTAAGCCTGAATCGACGCGCGAGGCCATGGTCGCGCAGGGTCAACAGGTGGGGATCATGTCGAATCCTGATATCGATTCGGACATTCTGGCACTTAGAGAGCTGCTGATTTATGGGATCAAGGGCCTTGCTGCGTATGCGGACCACGCTGCGATTTTAGGGCAAGAAGATGATGCCGTTTACGCTTTTATTCATAAAGCGATGGCGGCAACCCTTAAAGACGATCTCAGCGTGGATGATTATCTCGGATTGGTATTAAAATGCGGCGAGATCAATTTGAAAACCATGGAACTGCTCGATGCCGGCAACACCGGAGCTTACGGCCATCCGGTTCCGACGCCGGTACCGTTGGGAACTAAAGCCGGCAAGGCAATTTTGGTTTCCGGTCACGATCTCAAGGACTTGGAGATCATTCTAAAACAGAGCGAAGGCAAAGGTATCTACGTCTATACCCATGGAGAAATGCTGCCCTGCCACGCCTATCCCGAGCTTAAGAAATATGCGCACTTCTATGGTCACTACGGAACCGCCTGGCAAAACCAGGCCAAAGAATTTGCGGCCTTTCCGGGCGCGATCTTAATGACAACCAATTGCATTCAAAAGCCAAAAGACTCCTACAAAGACCGTATCTTCACGACCGGGTTGGTCGGCTGGCCGGGAGTCGAACATCTAGCGGAAAAGGATTTTACCCCGGTCATTAAAAAAGCTCTGGAACTACCTGGCTTCTCCAAAGACCAAAACGGTAAACAGGTAATGGTCGGATTTGGCCACAACGCCGTGATGGGTGTCGCTGATAAAGTCATCGAGGCCGTCAAGAACAAGGCGATTCGCCACTTTTTCCTGGTGGGTGGCTGCGACGGCGCCAAACCCGGACGGGATTATTACACCCAGTTTGTTGAGCAGGTACCCGAGGATTGCATGGTGTTGACCCTGGCCTGTGGCAAGTTTCGCTTTTTCGATAAAGATCTGGGCGAGATTGGTGGGATTCCGCGACTGCTGGATATCGGGCAGTGCAACGATGCGTATTCGGCTATTCAAATCGCAACTGCTCTGGCCGGGGCTTTCGAATGCGGTGTCAACGACTTGCCACTGTCTATGATCTTGTCTTGGTATGAGCAAAAAGCCTGCGCTATTCTGTTGACGTTGCTTTATTTAGGAGTAAAGGATATCCGGCTGGGGCCCAGTTTGCCGGCTTTCATTACGCCAAATGTTCTCAATGTTCTGGTGGAAAAGTTCAATATCATGCCCATTCAGTCTCCGGAAGACGATCTCAAGGCCATTTTGGGGTAATTTGAATCAACTGAGCGGCTGGGTAAGGGTTGACTAGATGTGGTTTCAAAACCCCATTTGAGGTTGAAACCACTTCTATCTCCATTACACCGTGTAGAGAACTACCAGACAGCGGGTATCGCGGTTGGAAAGGCTTTTGAGTTTATGAGGTATATCGGAGTTAAAGTGAATCGACTCACCGGCCTTAAGATGATGGTGTTTATTTCCTAGGTTTACTTCTAATTCTCCTTCCATAACGTAAATAAATTCTTCACCCTCGTGCTTGTATTCCACAGGTTTATGAGACTGCCGCGACTCAATGGTGACTATGAAAGCTCGCAGATGATCGCTTTCGGCTCCGGGAGTGAGCGTCTGGTAGGAATAGTTACGCGTGCGTTTGGTGAAGGCTTTCGACCGCTGCCCCCGAATGATTTCTTTTTCCTCTTTGCGTAGGAACGTGCTAGGATCGATATTCAGGGCTTTGGCCAGACTGAGCAAAAAACTCACCGATGGAGAAAATTCTTCATTCTCGATTTGTTCGATAAATTCCGGTGTCTGTCCTGTTGCGCCGGCCAGATCCTCCACGGACCAGTCATGGTCTTCCCGGAGTTTGCAAACCTTGGCGCCGAAACCTTTCCCTGGTTCTTCACCTTTTTCCTCACACAAGATGTCCGCCATTTTGCGCATGACGCCTTGTTTCACCTTCGTTGTTAACACGGGCAAAAATGTTCTCGCGTCCGTTACTACCCCAAAATCTGCAATCTGGAAAATAGGTGAATTTTGGTCACGGTTGATTGCAACGATTGTTTTGGCCTCCGTGATCCCGGCTGTATACTGCACCGCTCCGGAGGTCCCTACGGAGAGCAGGATACCGGGACGAACGGTTTTGCCTGTCTGCCCGATCAGTCGCTTTTCTTCCACCCAGTGTTGCAGCACAGGGGGACGGGTCGCACCGACTTCACCGCCCATAGCCGCGGCAAGCTCTCGCACGAGACCGAAGTCCTCCAAACTACCGAGTCCGGCTCCACCAACAACCACGACATTCGCTTCTTCCAACCTACGATGCTCCGCAGGTTCGACCTCACTCGACAGGAGCTGGATTCCGTTAGCCGCTTCAGGAAACTCAACCTGTCTCCGTTCTACAACACCGGTTTTACCGCGGATCTCCTGCGCACGATGCTTATGGGGTTGGACGGTTGCAAATCCAGTTGTGTGGCTATCAGAAAATGTAATTTCTGCCATGATCTCGCCGCCCCATGAGGGAGACGTTGTAATCACGGCGCCATTTTCGATTCGGAGATCCGAGCAATCTGCTATCAAACCACCATGGCAGATTGTAGCAGTTCGTGCGGCTAATTCCCGTCCAAAGTCTGTGAGTGCAAACATCACGAGCATGGGTCGGTGCTTTAAAACGGCATCGGCAAGAACGTGCTCAAAGATATCGGCTCTTGGCACACTCAGGCCGTCAATATCAAAAATGTAAACTTTGTCTGCACCATGAGCAAGGCACGATTTTTCTGCTTCTGATACCGGAATGAATGCCTGAGTGATTGATGTGTTTTTGAGTCCATCACCGGCTGACAAACCTATCAACACCATCGCGGCTTTACCCGATATTTGTTCGGCAAGCTCCCGGGCTTTGGTCAATATATTAAGGCCAAATCCGAAGAATCTTTTATTCCTTAGGTCACCTAAAACCCAGATTTCTTTTTCTGTACTAGTTGACATGATCCTCACTTATATCAAAGAAGCTGCCTGTCGCAGTTGGACAGGGAATTGAAGATTGAAAAAATTGTCATCCGACCATTCCTGTATCAACAAAACGTCTGACCAGTTCCTCTGCCTGTTCCTCAGCCGAACCCGACAAGAATTCGCATTTTCGCTCTTTCTTAACCCGCTTCAAGGAGAGAACCCGCGTAGGTGAACCTTGCTCTCCGACCTGCTCTGGAGTCAAACCCAGTTGTTTCAAATTCCAATTTTCTACCTTGGGTTCTGCAAAGGCCGACTCAATTCCATAAAGCCCAACGTCCCGGGGTTGAATCGCGCTGGGATGAACCGTTAAAATTGCCGGAAGAGAGAGCTCAAATGTTTCCTGGAATCCATCGGCTCTGCGCTTAACACGCAAGCCGGATTTTGCCGGCTGGATGGAATACGCCCAGGTCACCAGCGGTAGATTGAGCAGGGATGCAGTTTGGGGGCCGACCTGGCCGGTATCACTGTCTGCGGTCCTGGTGCCGAAAAGAACCAAATCAAAGGGGGTAATTTTTTGAATTGCGGCAGCAAGCGCCGTTGCGGTAACAAGTGTGTCAGAACCGGCAAGTGCAGGATCGGAGATCAATATACTTCGATCAACACCCAGAGCCATGGTTTCGATTAATGCTAAGGCAGATGCTTCCGGCCCCATGGAAATGGCAGTAATCTTTCCACCGTGCGCTTTGCGCAAGTTCAGCGCCACCTCCAGAACAGGCCGGTCAAAGGGATTTAACTCGCATGATTCCGAGGACCGAACCACCCGACCGTTCGGTGCATCCAACACGACTGATTTGACACACACAATGATGTTTAGATCCATTCGTTCTCCTTTGCAAAGCAATTATTGATAATTTCGAAAAAAGTTAGAAAAACGAGTTTATTACGAGAATGTTTGGAGTTGATCCCTTAACAAAACGTTTACAAGAAGTACAGGCTTCAGCCCAATAGCATGTGGTCAGCTGTTCTCCTAACTGCCCAGCACGCCTCTGGAAATAATAACACGCTGGATTTCGGAAGTACCCTCGTATATCCGGGTTACCCTGGCATCTCGATAATAGCGCTCAACAGGATATGACTTGGAGTAGCCATAACCGCCGTGGACCTGGACGGCCTTGTCGGTTACGTCGCACGCGGTTTCTGAGGCAAAGAGTTTGGCCATGGCCGATGCTTGGGAAAAAGGTTTGCCATGATCGCTCAGAAATGCTGCACGGTACACCATGAGGCGTGCCGCATCAATCTGTGTCGCCATGTCCGCGATCATAATCTGCACGGCCTGATGCTTTGCGAGGGGGACTCCGAACTGGTGGCGCTCTTTTGCATACCGCACCGCCTCATCAAAAGCGGCCTGGGCGATCCCCAATGCCTGGGCGGCGATGCCCATTCTGCCGGTATCAAGGGCAGTAAGGCCGATTTGCAGACCCATGCCTTCTTTTCCGACTAGATTTTCCGCTGGCACTCGACAATCATAGAGCCGAATCGAACTCACTGGATTCCCCCGCATCCCACAAAGATCCTCGAGATCACCGACCACGAATCCGGGAGTACCCCTCTCAGCCACCAGCACGCTAATGCCCTTGCGGCCGGCTTCGGGGTTTGTGCGGGCGAAAATCAAGCAGATATCGGCAACCCCACCGTTGGTTACCCAAACTTTGTTGGCATTAAGAATGTAGTGATCACCGTCGCGAATAGCGGTTGCCTCGATCCCCCCTGCATCCGTACCCGCGTTAGGCTCTGAGAGGCAGAAGGCTCCGATTTTTTCTCCTCTGGAAAGCGGCGGTATCCACCGTTTCTTTTGCTTTTCTGATCCAAAGACCATTAGCGGATAGGCTCCAACCCCATAATGAACGCTCAAACAGAGCCCAAGGCTTGCGCAGACTCGCGAGACTTCCTCGATGACGATGATGAAACTCATCGCATCCATGCCCGCTCCCCCGAGTTCCTTGGGAATTTGGACCCCGAAATAACCTAGCTTGCCCATCTTTTCGACTACCTCCCAGGGAAACCGGGCTTCCTGGTCGATATCCTTTGCGATTGGCATCAACTCACGTTCGCAGAACGTTCGAACCGATCGACGGACAGTACGATTTTTTTCAGATAAAAACACATCCATGATTAACCTTCGTAATTTTATTCAAATGACAGAAATTTCTTTTCAGTCAGGGAACCATAGATAAGTTGTACCTGGATGTCAAATTAATTGAGCTTTCGGCCGCTATCGAATTCAGGACAACAACGGCCACAAATAACCACGAGCTTTGAGAACGATAGTTTAAAAGATCGGAATTTGCCTGGCAGAGGGGTTTCTCCAGAATCGCTTGAGTGGCGCTGTGTTAAAGATGTCGATAAACCCGGAGTCATTTCGCCCAAAATATGATGTTCAAAATATTTGACACTCCTACCGACAGAATCCTTGACGAATTGAAGGCGTGTCAGTCGTTTATAAATTGAAATCATTATATATTTTTACATTTTATCGAACTGGTGCAGTTTATGCATACAAACAGGTTGCGAGAAAAACCCTATCTCAGTCAAATCGCTCGATATATCAGTCCGAAAAAACGACGCTTGTCCACAAGCTAAATCAAATTACAAGGGAAATGGTGTTAGAAAATGAATTTCGTGAAGATCTATAATTACGTTATCCTTGCTTTTGCTGGTCTTAGTATTCTTCTGCCAACAGAGCCGTCGACCCACTCGCTTGCTCACGCCTCAGATTTACCAATCTCACGATTCGGCAATTCAGCGGATACGTATGTAGAAGCATTTGTGCAGTCGAATATCGGTGTCTGCAGCGCCGCGCCATTAAATGGATATCCGTTACAGTTGTATCACAATGGACCTAGCCCAGGTCACGCCAAGGCCGTCATCGAGCATGCTGCCCGAGGCTGTTGTCTTGATGACGAATTCCGAGCGTTGTTAGGCAGAGGTGCTTCTCAAGTTACAGTAGCAACCGGCACCGGATGGCCGATTGCAATAGGCTATGTCATAACGAACAACCATGTGGTGTCTGATCGTGACCACGTATTACTGGTTGACTCTTTGGGAAACACGATCAGGGCTTGGCCGGTTCTCAGGGATGAGTTGTATGACATCGCCTTTTTGGAGGTCAGTGATACCTCCAAGTTGCCGCCTGCCTTGCCGCTGTCTCAAATCCAAGAAGCTTCAGGCACCAACGTGTTTACGATTGGATACCCAACACCGGAGTCATTCCCTGATACCCCCCGACGCTCCAATGGAATCATCAGCCACGTTTCGGGCCTCAATGCTGACCCCCACACGTACCAGACGACTGTTCCCATTCAGCCGGGCAATAGCGGTGGACCTTTACTGAATATGAATGGAGAAGTTGTTGGTGTGGTCACCTCAATGCTTGCTGTAAAAGATCCGGTTCGCGGCGGCTTGCAGATGGTACCCAATGCCAGCTGCGCGCGAAAAATCACATGCATTAAGGATCTTATTCCGCATCTACCACACAACATCCCCAAAATTCGCTCGCTGGTGCCGAAAGCCGGCTCCATCGAGACCCTTACCCATCGAATCCGCAACTCCGTGCTGATTGTGGTGGCCACGTCTCATGGAAATCAAAAGCGAAACCTTGATTGAGCAATTCAGATTTAAGCCTCCATTCATTTAATCAAGAGCCGCAATACATCACTACCAAATGACCGGTGACACATTCAATTAAAGCAAATTCGTCGCTTCTGCCCTTGGAGCTGCGGCATTTACCTATCCTGAGTGGTGATTTCACCCACTTCGGAGCGTCAAAATTTCTTTTCTTTTCCCTGAAATTAATAATTTATGTTGCAAATTTATGTAGTTATACGGTATATGCAAATTTGTTCACACGTTGGCAACATTATTGCTATATATCTACATTCAAACATTGGTCATGTCCAGAGAACGTTGTCGACGCTGGTGTCATTAAATCACCGAAATATCGCCGGCGGCGTCTTTTGGATACGCCAACCATTCTCTTTCCGATCCATTGGTGTCAGACCGCAGTACGGTCATTCACACGCCTGGTTATCGGATCCAATCATCATTTTTAAAAGGGGGTAAGCATGAACAAGAAAAATTTGAGAGCATTTGGAATCGTAGTTGCCGGCCTGTTGATATTGGGCGGCTGTTCGCACACCACGAACCCGGAAGTCGGAGATCTGGAAAAACAAATCCGAGAAAGAGATCGTGAAATAGCCGATCTGTCTGCCAGCAATCAGGAAAAAGCCAAAACCATTGAAAAATATCGCATGGATCAGAAAGGGCAAACTGAAGCGTCGGCAACCACATCAACGGGTGGGAAAGCAGATATCTCGATGTTTCCACCTAACGCCAAGCCCGGGGAATGCTGGGCCAGGGTTTTTGTACCGCCTACTTATCGCATCCGCTCCGAGAGCGTTTTGAAAAGTGATGTCTCCGAGCGCTTAGAGGTCATTCCGGCAAAATACAAATTGGCTGAGGAGAAAGTACTTGTTAAAGAGGCATCCGAGCGCGTCGAAATTATACCGGCGCAATACGATTGGGTAGAGGAACGCGTAATGGTCGAAGCCGCCTCCTCTAAACTGGTGGAAGTACCGGCCAAATATGCGTGGCAGGAGGAACGCATTGTCGTAAAACCGGCACATACGGTATGGAAAAAGGGCAACGGTCCGATCGAAAAAGTGGATAACATTACCGGCGAGATCATGTGTTTGGTCGAAGTACCGGCTACTTACAAAACCGTTAACAAGCGCGTGATGGTGAGCCCTCCTTCCACAAAAGAGATAATAGTGCCGGCCAAGTATCAAACCATAAAGAAGCGTGTTATGGTCAAACCACCCCAAGAGCGCCGCATCACTATTCCAGCGGAGTACAAATCGGTCAAAGTACGCAAATTGATTTCACCGCCTTCGGAGCGTCGGATCGAAATCCCGGCGGAGTATCAAACCGTCAAGCACACCGAACAAGTGAGTGAGGGCCGTATGGAATGGCGCCGCATTCTGTGTGAGACCAACGTAACCCCTAAGACGATTGCCCAGGTGCAGTCGGCACTTGCCAGAGCCGGCTATAACCCCGGATCGATCGACGGTGTGCTCGGTAGCCAAACCCACGCGGCTTTGAAATCTTTTCAAAGAGATCATAACCTGGCGGTAGGCGGTTTGACATACGAAACAATGAAACGCCTTGGCGTGTCATTGTAAATAATTTGTTGACTGACAATGCCAACGCATTAGAAGTGCTGTGGTAGACGATCAAACTTAGAGCAATTCATTGGATCCACTTCAAAAGGTAGTGTTCATAGCGCTGCCTTTTTTAGTTTTTCTATTATGTTGGCAAACAATAAGATAACACTATCTGTATTTGCAATCCGTTAAAATTTGATAATGTGTTTAGTGTATATCGGTCATCTGGTTTAAAGTTGCCGAAGTCATTTAACCCTTTGGATTTTCTTATCGTTCGTGTTAATTCTTAAGACGAATGGTTTTAAAATATTTTCTTGCAAATTTATAATTGATTGTTGTATATACATCTAAAGTAGTAATCAACCAAACATCTACTATGTGTTGATTCGTTTAAACCGCTAAAACCTGCATCGTACTAAACACATCCACCCAAGTTTCGAGGTCGTGCTGGCATTGAAAATAGTTGACGAAACAAATCCAATTCCAAAGTATCTTCAAATCACTGCTTGGTTAAAGGAACTGATACAGACCGGTCGATATAAAGTCGGCGAGAAGCTGCCTTCAGAAGTGGAACTCTCAAAAATGTGCGGTGTCAACCGCAATACATTACGCCAGGCAATTTCCGAGTTAACCGCTGTCGGCATTCTGCGAAAAGAAAAGGGAACCGGAACGTTTGTCGGCAGTGCCGCCGCATTTGAACTGAAGCATAAACTTGAGCGAATATCAAGTTTCAGGGATATGCTAGCTAAAACTGCCATCCAGGCCAAGACTAAAATTATCAAAAAAGTGGTTGAGGATGCCGATGACCTCGTAGCCGAGATCCTGTTTTTAGGATCCAGCAAAAAGGTCATTGTTGTCGGACGGATTCGGGCCGGAAATGGTACACCCTACATATATGAGGAGAGTTACTTACCCGCGGATATCTTTAGCGGTATTTTGGAGTTTGACCTAACCGGTTCCATGTATGACATCATTTCCGAGCACTACAACATCGAACTTGCCCGGTGTAAGCAAACCATCAGTGCCGTCAATGTTGATCGTAAGATATCAAATATACTTCAGATTCCACCAAATTCAGCTGTGATTTTTTCCGAGAGTGTTACGTTTGATGAAAAAAGTATGCCCGTAGAATTGCTATATTCTTATTACCGAGGCGACAAGTATAAACTTGAAATTGAACTTGGGCGCTACCATTCAAAGCCGCATAGTGTTAATATCAAGGCCGGATGAGTCACAGATGCTGTTAACGCTGAGGAAGACGCTTTAAATTGTACAAAATGCTGCAATATTCTTAGCCGGATACGAAAAGATTGAAAATTTTCACACATTGGCATTTTGATTTTTGTACGAATTTCTACAACCAATAATCTTAAACACTCATTTCAAAACCAAGCGGGAGGAACTTGAAATGGAAGAGAGAAACTTTTTCGAACGACTTGTCGATATTAGTCCTGGTATGGAAATTTGGTGGGATTCGTCTCCGGTCGTTTTCGAAAATTGGTGTAAAAAAATGCTTGAAAAAGCAGATCCAGCTGATCGTGAACTATTGCAAACGCAATTCGACCGCATGTATAACCGAGAAAATCCTTTAACACAATTATTTCGAGGTGTTACGACCAACCCTCCCCTGTCGCTGCAGGCGATTCAAAATGATCCGCCCTACTGGGAAAAAGTTGCCAAAGATATTCTCGCCGAAAATCCAGGTTTGGATAAGGAGGGGCTGTTCTGGCAATTATATAAAACCGTTGTAAAGCGCGGCTCGGAGATGTATCTGCCGCTGTTTGAAGCCAGCAATTATAAAGAAGGCTATCTTTCCGGACAGGTCGACCCGCGCAGCGTGTTTGATAAGGATGCCATGATACGGCAGGCCGAGGAGATTGCGGCGATAAACCCGAATGTAATGATAAAAATTCCCGGTTCCAAGCAAGGCTATGAGGTCATCGAATACCTCACCTCCAAGGGGATTCCCACCAATAATACCCTGACCTTTGTTCTTCCACAACTGGTGGATTGCGCCACCAGCGTAAAACGCGGTCTTGAAACCGCCAGGGAAAACGGTGTGGATCTGAGCAAGTGGCGTTCGGTCATTACCCATATGGAAGGCCGATTCGGCAATCTTGGCGGATTGAAAGACGTTGCTAAAGACGTGGGAGTTGAGCTTTCCGACGGTGAAATTCGTCTAGCGGAACTGGCGATTTTCAAAAAGGCCTATAAGTACCTGATAGATAATGATTTGCCGAGCAAAATGCTATCCTGCTCCTTGATAATCGGGCCGACCATTGACGGTCAGAACCACATTTGGCATCTGGAAGAAAAAGCGGGGGGCAACATTGTTGTGACCTGCCCGCCTAAGTTCATTGACCAGGTTCTATTTCTGTCCGGTGTTGAAAACATTTCCTTTAAAAAAGACCGGATTCTGGAAGACATACCAAAGGAATTAATGCATAAACTCATGCGGGTTCCATATTTTGAAAGAGGTTATGCTGAGGATGGCTATACGCGGGAGGAATATAACACTCATCCGGCCCTTCAGCGAACCGCCGAGCAGTTTTCCAACGCGACTCAAGAAATGGTCGATTTTGCCGGAAAGTGCCTCAAGTAAGGGGCCTGTTTTACCTAATGAGGAACAGACAATGATTATTGGCGTTCTAAAAGAAATTAAGGCTGACGAGAATCGTGTATCGTTGACTCCGGGAGGAGTTGAGGTCATGTGTCAGTGCGGCCATGCAGTTCTGGTAGAAAAAAATGCCGGTCGTGCCAGTGGATTTGGCAATGCCCTCTATGCGCAGGCCGGAGCGGAAATTGTGAATACCTCTGCAGAGATATTTGATCGTTCTGAGATGGTTTTACGCGTCAAGGAACCGAAGCCTTTTGAGTTCGGATACCTAAAAAAGGACCAGATCTATTTTGCCTACCTGCATTTGGCAGCATCGAAAAGCGTGACTCAGGCGATGATAAAAAGCGGTGCCGTCGGCATTGCTTATGAAACGATTCAAAAGGCAGACGGAACCTTGCCGCTGCTCACTCCGATGAGTGAAGTGGCCGGCCCTATGGCCATTCAGGAAGGCGCCAAATATCTTGAAATGGCTCAGGGCGGCCATGGGATTCTGCTCGGTGGTGTCCCCGGAGTCGATCCGGGGACTGTGATGATTATCGGCGGTGGTGCGGTTGGCATCAATGCCGCTAAAATGGCCAGCGGACTGGGTGCCAAGGTATATATTCTGGACATTGATCTGGATCGCTTGAGGTATTTGAGCGATGTCATGCGCGGGCACTGCATCACACTGATGTCCAGTCCGGCGAGTATTCGCGATGTCCTCCCTAAAGCAGATCTTGTTGTAGGAGCCGTGCTTGTTCCCGGAAGCAAAACACCGACTCTGATAACACGAGAGATGCTCAAAATGATGAAGAAGGGCTCGGTGCTGGTTGATGTCTCAATTGATCAGGGCGGATGCTTCGAAACGTCCCATGAGACAACCCACGCCGATCCGACATATACGGTAGACGGAATTATTCATTACGCCGTCAGTAACATGCCCGGGGCACTTCCCCGAACATCCACCCTGGCCCTAAATAATTCCACCTTACCCTATGCCCTTGAAATTGCGAACAAAGGGTGGAAGAAAGCCATGCAGGAAAATCCTGAAATCAAGGCTGGGGCGAACGTCGTGCGAGGCAAGGTAACGTATAAGGGGGTTGCCAGCGCGTTTGGCTTTGAGCATGTGGCCATTGATGACCTGCTTTGAGAAATGCCTGAAATTTAAAAGTCCCAAAAGATAGGCAGCCACTCCAACGGTATCCATATTAGGTCTTGCTGGCAACTAGCAGTTGAAATTATCTATGCGATTCAATTCTCGATGGATGAAAAGGAGAACATTATGATTGTTGGCGTTCTAAAGGAAATCAAATCTGAAGAAAACCGGGTGTGTATGACCCCTGCGGGTGTGGAGATCATGAGGCAAAACGGCCATACGGTGCTCGTCGAAAAGAAAGCCGGCATGGGCAGCGGGTTTAATAACAATGCCTATAAGACCGCGGGGGCAGAAATCATCGATTCAGCGCAAGAAATTTTTAGCCGCGCTGAAATGGTCATGCACGTCAAGGAACCCTTGCCGGCCGAATATGATCTGATTCGCAAAGACCAGATTGTTTTCACGTATCTGCACCTGGCTGCGGCTGAAGAGTTAACTCATGTTTTGATAAAAAGCGGCTCGATTAACATCGCTTATGAAACAATTCAAAAAGCAGATGGATCTTTGCCGCTGCTTACCCCCATGAGTGAAGTGGCCGGTCGAATGGCGATTCAACAGGGTGCTAAATATCTCGAAATGGCCCAGGGCGGTCATGGCATTTTGCTGGGCGGTGTGCCCGGCGTGGATCCTGGGACGGTGGTCATTATCGGCGGCGGAATTGTAGGCATCAATGCCGCAAAAATGGCCTGCGGTTTGGGAGCCAAAGTGTACATTCTCGACATGGATCTGCAGCGCCTGCGTTATCTCAGCGATGTGATGCCCAGCAACTGTTTTCTGCTCATGTCCAAGCCGGCAACAGTCCGCAGGCTCATCAAGGAAGCCGACGTCGTCGTGGGAGCCGTGCTAATCCCGGGAGCCAAAGCTCCTAAGCTGGTGACACGCGAAATGCTGAAAACGATGAAAAAAGGGGCGGTACTGGTGGATGTGGCCATTGATCAGGGAGGATGTTTTGAGACATCCAGACCAACCACTCATGGAGAACCGATCTACACCGTTGACGGAGTCGTTCATTATTGCGTGGCAAACATGCCGGGGGCGGTACCCAAGACATCTACGTTGGCATTGACGAATGCAACACTGCCCTATGCAGTTGAAATTGCAAATAAGGGCTGGAAAAACGCCATGCAGGAAAACCCTGAAATCAAATATGGTGCCAACGTGGCCAAAGGACACGTAACCTATAAGGGTGTTGCGGAAGCATTCGATCTTGAATTTACGCCGATCGATAACCTTCTGTAAAACCGGGTTAACATCTCAACTAAGGGACGATAGTTTGGTTGTGAGTCAACACTCGGCAGGCTCGCATGCCAAGAGGTTGACTCCTTGGGCCGTTAATGCGTTTGGCGGTTTAAATTGGATTTAGTCAATTTTTAGAAAAAATTTTGGAAAGGAAAAAGGATGAAAAAAGAATTAAAAGATTGGTTTGTTCCGTGGCTGTTCACGGCAAGAGAATACAACACAAGTATTTTGGATCACGCGTGGTCCCATCCGGATCATGCCAGACTGATGCTGAATGAAAATCCGATTCCACCGTCTGAAAAGATTGTGAATGCCGTGGCAGAGGCCGTCAGAAAGGGCAACCGCTACCCGGACAGCATGAGAGGTCTCAGGGAGAAGATCGGGAAAATGTATGATCTGGGACCGGATAATGTTGCCCTGTGCAACGGTTCTTCGGAGACCATTGATGCTATGATGCGTGTTTTTCTAAAACCGGATGATGAGATCATCATGTCCAATCCCACCTTTGGGCTTTTCCCGCCGCGGGCCGAATTGTGTGGCGCCAAACCCGTTCAGATACCGGTGCGCGAAGGCGATCTTCAATATGACGTCGACGGCATGCTTGCTGCCATCAATGAGAAGACGAAACTCATTTTAGTGATCAACCCCAACAATCCCACAGGTGTATACATAGATGATGACGATCTCATTCGTTTCTGCGAAACAGGAATTCCGCTGTGCATCGATGAGGCCTACGGAGCCTATGCTCCCGAAAGAGCGAGCGCCGCACCCCTGATCAAAAAATATCCGCAGGTGTTTTTATCGGTCACGTTATCAAAAGCGCACGGATTTGCCGGTATTCGATTCGGTTTTGTATTGGGGACCGAAGAAATGATTAAGGCCTTTAACACGATGTTTTTACCCTGGAACGTCAGCCTGATGTCGGCGGCCGCAGCTGAGGCCATTTTGGACAACCCGCAAGAAATTGAAGCCAAGGTCAAACACAACAATCGCTGGATGGATACCTTCTATAATGCCCTCAAAGATATCGGTCTTAATCCTTTTCCAGCCCATGGCAACTATATGCTGGTGGATGCCACGATGAGTGGGAAGACAACCGCCGAAATTCTGGAGGCGGCATTGAAGCAAAAAATCTATCTCAAAAGGATTGGTGAAATCCATGGCAAGACAGGTTATTTCAGAGTGACTCCCGGATCTGATGAAGAAAATGAGAGGTTCTTGAAATTTATCAGAGCGTATTTTGGCAATTAGGTGGAACCTAAGATTATTTTTTACAAAATAGGAGCGGTTTTACCTGGTAACCGTATTACAGGTAAAAGCGCTCCTATGCTATGCGGGCAGTCAGTTTGCCCCCGGATACGTTCGATCGGTTCACTGGGGGAAGCTGACTAGGAAGAATTGTGTATGCGTTAAGCACATTCCAGATACAGCAGCCAAGCTAACGGTGATTGGAGAGATCGGTTTTTTACAAACAAGCAAGTTTATCGCTGCACCCCTCAGGTTCTAATCTCTGCCTGTCAGGTGGACATGTCTGTGCCGTGTTACATTAAGATTCAGGTTTGAACATGGAGATTTATTTGGCGATTAAATCAGTTTTGATGGCGGCTGTCATTATTGCCGGATTTACTCTCTTTTTCATTAAGGTGAAACGACTCGGGTTGCTGATGAAAAGGGTTGAGGGTGAATCGTCATTTATGCTGAATCGAATTCCCGAGCGCATCAAGGTGTTGGCGACGGACGTCCTATTGCAGTCGAATGTTCGCAAAAAGCGATGGCCCGGTTGGGCGCATACACTGATTTTTTTCGGATTTTTAGCCGTCCAGCCCCACTCCCTGGAACTGATGATCCGAGGTGTCTTCCCGGGATTTCATGCGGCGGACATGGCACCGCGCCTTTTCGGTATCTACCTCTTTGTATCCGACATACTTGCCTTTCTGGTGCTTTTCGGGCTGGGCTATGCATTATATCGTCGTTTGGTTGTCAGACCCAGGTACCTGACGGACGGCATCGATGCGCGACTCATCATTCTTTTTACGGCGGTTATCATCATCACGTTTCATCTTATTAATGCCTTTTTAATGATTCCGTCGATTGGGGGTTCAAGTTTTGATTATGCCCGCTATTTAACGGTTTCGGCGGCAGTCGACAACGTTTTCAACCTAAACACACTTTCTCCGGGTGCAGGTAGAGTATTTTTCGAACTGATCTACTGGATCCACATACTGACGATACTCGGATTTCTGGTGTATATTCCGGGATCTAAACATCTGCATTTGCTGGCGGCAATTCCTAACGTTTTTTTTAAGCCTTTGGAACGGCCAAAGGCGATAATAAAAACCGATCTTGAAGATGAAGAAGTGGAAACCTTCGGGCTGGGCAAGGTGTCCGAGCTATCCTGGAAAAATGTATTGGATCTCTATGCGTGTACCGAGTGCGGACGATGCGAAGAGCAATGCCCGGCCGATATGACCGCAAAACCGCTTTCACCAAAACGGGTGGTTCACGATGCCAAAATTGAGCTCTTTGATCAGGCGCCGGCGATTCTCTCGCAAAATCAGGATGACGTTCAACCCTTGATTCGAGAAGAATCACCGATCACCGGCGACATTATTTGGTCATGCACAACGTGTCGAGCGTGCGAGGACATCTGCCCGGTCAATATCCAGCATCTGGACATTATTCTTGAAGCCCGCAAGCACTTGGTCTTGATGGAATCCAGTTTTCCACCCGAGATGCAGGAGACGTTCACCAATCTTGAAAACCAATCCAACCCTTGGGGTTTCGGCAATGACACCCGGGGCGACTGGAGCAAAGACCTGGATGTGCCCTTAATGACCGACAACCCGCAAGCCGATATTTTGTACTATGTCGGCTGCGCAGCTTCTTTTGACGATCGGGGTAAAAAGATCGCCCGGGCCATGGCCCGGGTGCTTAAAAAGGCCGGCGTGAACTATGCCATTCTCGGCGAAGAGGAACGCTGCAATGGAGATGTCGCTCGGCGGGCCGGCAACGAGTACCTGGCCCAGATGATGATTGCCCAGAATGTGGAGATCTTTAACCAGTACCAGCCCAAGAAGATCCTTGCCGGCTGCCCTCACTGTTACAACACGTTAAAAAACGAGTATCCCCAATTTGGTGCTCGTTACCCGGTTGTTCACCACAGCGAGTTTCTCTTGGAGCTTATAAAACAGGGACGGTTGAATACCAACGGTACCGACATCGAAAAACTGACATATCACGATTCCTGTTACCTGGGGCGCTGGAATGGTATTTTTGACGCGCCCCGAGACCTTTTACATGCAGTTAACAACGGTAAACGCCTGATTGAAATGAATCGCAATCAAGCTCACGGCTGTTGCTGTGGAGCCGGGGGTGCGCGTATGTTCATGGAAGAAACTTTAGGTAAACGGATTAACCATGAGCGCGCGGAAGAGGTGATCGCTACGGGGGCCACATATGTCGCCGCGGCCTGTCCGTTCTGTATCACCATGCTGCGAGACGGCATTAATGACGCCGACGGGGATGTCGAAGTAAAAGATATTGCAGAAATACTCGATGAGGCAACTGTATAACCGATAGTAATCATCATGGTTTTCCTGAAAGCTCACGTAAGTCACATTGGGGTTGCCATCAACGCCTGTTCCAAGAGACATCACCTGGGCTTTCCAGATAACCAGATTTAATAAATATATGGGATTGAATGAGGAGAAACGCATGCAAGACAGTGCACAAGTTGTCATTATCGGTGGCGGCATCGTGGGTTGCAGTGCAGCCTATCACTTGACCAAGATGGGGTGCAAAGATGTGGTCCTCATCGATAAAGGCGAGCTAACCAGCGGGTCGACGTGGCATGCGGCCGGCCTTGTCGGTCAGTTACGTTCCGAAAGAAACATCACCCGAATGCTGCAGTACAGTGTAAGCCTTTATGATCAGCTCGAAGCGGAAACCGGTTTTGCAACCGGCTGGAAAATGAGCGGCTGCCTGCATTTAGCGAGCACCCAAGAGCGGATGTATGAATTGAAAAAAGGTGCCACCACCGCCCGCAGCTTCGGTCTGGAGATGACTATCATTACTCCCCGGGAAGCCTACGACCTTTGTCCGATAATTTCCCTGGACGGTATCATCGGTGCGGCCTATATGCCGACCGACGGCGAAGCGGATCCTTCCGGAATCACCCAGGCCCTGGCCCAGGGGGCCCGCAGCCGAGGCGCCAAAATTTATCGCAATAATCTGGTGACCGGTTTCGAATTCGATAAAAATCGGGTAACGGCGGTTAAAACGGAACAAGGCAACATCACGTGTGAAATAGTGGTTAACTGCACCGGTATGTGGGGTTATCAGGTAGGTGATATGCTGGGAATCAACACCCCGGTGGTGCCCTTCATGCATCAGTATGCCATTACAAATCCAATCAAAGATCTGCCTGCCAAACTGCCGACGATCCGCGACAAGGACAATTTGATCTACTACAAAGAAGAAGTCGGTGGACTGGTGATGGGTGGCTATGAGAGAAACGGCATTCCGTGGTCAATCGACGGAGTTTCCAATAAGTTTAACTCCAATTTACTTGATTCGGATTTTGACCACTTCATCCAGCTGGCTGAACCGGCCACAAAACGGACACCCTGTCTGCAGGAAGCCGGTATCCGCAAACTGATCAACGGTCCCGAGGGTTTCACACCGGATGGCGATGCGATCATGGGCCCGGCCCCTGAAAGGGACAATGTGTTTGTTGCGGTGGGATTCAACGCCTTCGGGATTGCCGCCGCCGGCGGGGCTGGTCGTATGATGGCCGAGTGGATCATCGAGGGTGAGCCGAGCCTGGATATCTGGCCGTTGGATATTCGACGTTTCGGTCCTTATCACAAAAGCCGCAAGTACTGTGTTGAGAGGACCGCAGAAATATACGGCAAACATTACACCATCCACTGGCCCGGCGAGGAGCATGATTCTGCACGCGGTATCAGACGCAGTCCACTTTATTTCCCATTGAAAGAAAAAGGCGCGGTATATGGTGCCAAATACGGTTGGGAGCGCGCGAACTGGTTTGCACCGGAGGGTGTGGCACCCGAGGATGAGCATACCTTCGAAATTCCGAATTGGTTTGAGCACGTGGCTGCCGAACACAAAAATGCACGCGAAAACGTGGTGCTTATTGATCAGTCTTCCTTTTGTAAATTCGAAGTAAAAGGCGCCGGAGCACTAGCCTTTTTGAACAAATTGAGTGCCAACCAGATCGACCAACCCGTCGGAAAGGTTATCTACACCCAGATGTGCAACGAAAGGGGCACCATCGAGTGTGATTTGACCATAGTGCGACTGGCCGAAGACCGTTTTATGCTGGTTTTCGGCACCGCCTTTGGATTGCGCGCGTTATGGTGGATTACAACACACCTGCCCACTGACGGCTCGGTTTCAGTGAAGGAAATGACTTCGGCCTATGCCGTTATTAATGTAATCGGCCCGAAATCAAGGCAACTTTTGCAGAAATTAACGAATGCCGACGTTAGCAATGAAGGCTATGCCTTTGGAACCTGCAAAAGGTTTACGATCGGATATGCGCCCATCGTGTCATTTCGCATAACCTACGTTGGGGAACTGGGATATGAGCTTTACATCCCGACTGAATTTGCCGTTCATGTTTACGAATCGCTCTGGGAAGCGGGCCAGGATCTCGGCATCAAAAACGCAGGCTATCGTGCAATCTCCTCCATGCATCTGGAAAAAGGATATGTCGACTGGGGGGCGGAACTGACACCCGAATATACCCCATTCGATGCGGGACTCGGATTTTGTGTGGCGCTTGACAAGGACGATTTTATCGGCCGTGAAGCACTGGTGAAAGTCAAGGCCGAAGGACCTAAGTGGAAACTTTGCTCCTTTACGATCGACACCGGCGCACCGCTGATGCTCCAGGGCAGTGCCCCCATCATTCAGGGGGGAAACGTGCTGGGTGTGACGACCAGTTCCGGTTATGGTCACACGGTGAGGAAAAACATCTGCTATGGATATATCCCGGTCGAACGTTCCGGTGATGCAGACGCTTTTGAGATTGAATCCTACAAAGAGATATACCCGGCAAAACGTGAACCCAATCGCACCCTATACGACCCGCAACGCAAAAAGATAATGGCCTGACGCATTCCTAATATCACTTTTAGAATGGCTCCGATTGCGCCAGTGTTGCCGTATAGCCTGTACGTCAAGTCGACGGTGAATGCTTTGAAGATGTTTTAGGCGCTGAGAAAGGTAAAAGATAAACTAAACCGAGTGATCCTAATCCGGACAAGCCGGAACCAAAAAAGAAAGAATAATCATGAAAACACGAAAAAAGACAGGTTAGATTTCGTGCTTTCTAAATTTTGTGTTTTCGTGATGAAGATTTTTTTCATAAAATGCAAAGAAATTACACTTAAGATTCTAACAACCCAGCGACGTGAAAGGAACCGAAAATGGATCAAAATGAGCTATTTGATCATCTTAAAAAGGCAATGGTCGCTTTGGAACCAGAGGTTTTGGTTTCCGAAACCGCTAAAAGCCTGGAGGCGGGGATTGCTCCTCTTGAGATCATAGAAAAGGGATTACTGCCCGGGTTAAATACGATTGGCGAGCTTTTCGAAAACGAAGAGATTTTTCTGCCCGAGCTGATGAAATCGGCCCAAATCTTTCAAGGTGCAATGAAACTTCTCCAACCTAAAATTAAAGAGCAGGGAGTGGCTGCGGAAAAGAAAGGTACGGTTGTCATCGGAACGGTAAAAGGTGATCTGCACTATATCGGCAAAAACATTGTTAAACTTCTCATGGAAACATCCGGTTTCGAGGTATATGATCTAGGAGTAGATGTGGACCCTTTTGCCTTCATTGTCAAGGCCGATGAGGTCAAGGCCGATGTTATCGCACTCTCAGCTCTTCTTACCACAACTCTCGTGGGTCAGAAAGACGTCATTGAGGCCCTCGAAGGACAGGGCAGGCGCGACCAATTCAAGGTCATTGTGGGTGGTGGCGCCGTTACCAAGTCCTGGGCAGATGAAATCGGTGCGGATGGTTATGCCGAGAACGGCTACGGGGCCGTGGGATTGGTCAAATCATTTGTTGGCTAGATATTGCCCCTATCGAGTTTAGATCCCTTGGAAGTCACCGAGATGACGGCTGCCTGAGCGCTTGCGCTTCAGGCCCATGCATAAAATCAGGAGGAACCAAATGTTAGACTTAATTGACGTTTTCGAAAGAGCCGACACCGGTCTCTTAATGTCCGATATTGACTACTACATGAAACGCTTTGTACCGAAGCTCAGTGAGATTGTCGATCGCTATCGGATCAAATGGGACCGACAAACCATTGTAAATTCAGATGACGATCTGGCTGACCGCGTGTTTCAGGCCGGCGTAGACCTTATTGTCGAGGCCGGCGCCTATTGCCCCGACACCAACAGGGTTATGGAATTTAGCCGCGAAGAAATATTAAGGGCCGCCGAACAAGCGCCCAAAGCCGCCAGATTTGGGGAGGGACGTGAGGCGAAGACCATGTACGGTCGCAATGTAGACGAGGATTCCGTGCCATGGATCCACGTGGGCGGCGGTATTTACACTACCAAAGAGCAGATTTATCTCGATACCGTGGAGGGTCTGGCGAGCATCGGCATTGTAGATTCCCTAAGTGTTCCATCCATTTTGCATCTTCGGGGAAAGGACGCCAGGGTGCGTTCTCCGCAGGAGTTGCTGGCGGCTATCAAAACTGTCATTTTAGCCCGTGAGGGTATCCGGCGTTCCGGACGCGCCGGACTTCCGATTATCAACGGAATTTCGGCGGCGTCAAACTCGGTTTCCATGATAGCCGCGGCCTCACCCCAATTCGGTCTGCGTCCGAGCGACGGTTTCCTGATCGATTTTCTCTCTGAGATGATGGTTAACTATGAAGCCCTGCAAAAAGTTGCATACTTTAACAGTATCAGTGCCAATATCGGTTCAACTTCCACCCCCATGTACGGCGGATATGCCGGCGGTGCGGAGGGTGTGGCTATTTTGGCCACTTCCTATCTGATCATGGGCAATCTAATCTACCGGGGCAACTACCATTATAACGCCCCGCTGCATCAAAATTTGCGCATTTCATCCACCAAACCGCTGCTTTGGGCCATCGGCATGTCAAACCAGGCCAATGCGCGCCATATGAGACGCCCGGTGGTGAACCTGCCGTATCTGGCCGGGGGCGCCGGGACCAAAATGTACCACTATGAAATGGCTGCCTACATGCTTTCCGTGGTACCTGCCGGCGGCCACATCTTTTCCGGACATCCCGCCAAGTCGGTGGAGCCGGACTCACTTCTTCCCAAGGACCATCAATTCCACGCGGAACTGGGACTTGCGGCAGCACGTTACTCACGGAAGGAGGCCAATCCTCTGGCCGGGAAATTTTTCGCGAAATACGAAAACATCATCAAAAACCCGACAAAGGGATTCCGATATGATCAAGTCTATGACCTTGAGTCCAAAAAAATCATAAACGATGAATACCTGAGAATCCAGGATGAAGTTCGAGCTGAGTTCAAGGAGATGGGCCTGGAAGTACTTCCGTCCTAGCGCCCGGCGTTCGCGGTGTGAAAGGCCCGCAGCATGAAGCCGTTTCAGAACTTAATGTAGGCATTGAAAAATTAGATAAGGCGTCAAAGTTATTAAAAAGCTGATTTTTCTTCTTGTTTTTTGGTTCAATTGTAGGCTAATCAGAGGGCAATTTATACTCAATAACGAATTCTTTTCTGAGTATTGATTCAGTTATTGCAGCGATGCTTGGTATTAGTCGATCTAGAATACCTCCCATGGCGAGATCGGCAAACCACTGACGATCGAATGTTAACCCGTCTGGGCGCTAAGTGTATAACCAATTTACGAAAGGAGAGTGGATCTCATGTCCGAAGCAGTTTCAGGAGCTAAAGGTTCAATTGATAATCTGTGTATCAATACCATTCGCGCTCTAGCGATGGATGCCGTCCAAGCGGCTAAATCCGGTCATCCGGGAGCCCCCATGGGCTTAGCGTCGGCAGCATATGTGCTCTGGACCCGAGTGCTAAATCACAATCCCAAGAATCCCGAATGGGCGAATCGTGACAGGTTTGTGCTATCGGGAGGGCATGCATCGATGCTGCTTTACAGTCTGCTTTATCTATCCGGATATAACGTCAGCCTTAGCGATATCAAAAATTTTCGACAATGGGGCAGCAATACTCCCGGGCATCCGGAACATGGTCTCACGCATGGTGTCGAGACGACTACGGGCCCGCTGGGGCAGGGATTTGCCAATGCTGTGGGAATGGCCATTGCGGAGTGTCATTTGGGTGCTGTTTTCAATCGCGGGAGTCAGAAGATTGTCGATCACAACACCTATGTCATGTGCGGTGACGGCGACTTGATGGAGGGGGTTGCTTCGGAAGCGGCATCGCTGGCCGGTCATCTTGGCTTGGGTAAGCTTATCTGCATCTATGACGACAACCACATATCCATTGAGGGAAGCACGGAACTCGCCTTTACAGAAAATGTAGCCGCTCGCTTTAGAGCCTATCGCTGGCATGTTTCACAAGTAAAGGACGGTAACAATCTTTTCGCGATAGAGAACGCGTTGAGGGACGCCCAAGCTGAAACGTCTAAACCATCATTGCTTCTTTTGCGTACACATATTGCCTATGGTAGCCCAAACAAGCAGGATTCACATGAGGCCCACGGTGCGCCGCTGGGGGAGGAGGAAGTGCGCCTGACCAAGGAAAATCTTGGCTGGCCGGTGACTAAGAAATTTTTCGTTCCGGATAAGGCTCTCAAGGTATTTCGCAAATGCGTGGATAGAGGCCGAAAGGCCCAGGCCGCCTGGCAGAAAAAATTCGACAGCTATGCACGGAAGTATCCGGAGTTGGCAAAAGATTGGCAGGCTTCTTTATCCCGTAGGCTTTCCCCGGGATGGGACGCGAAGATTCCCAATTTTTCAGGTGACAAACCGCTTGCCACCCGCGCTGCTTCCGGTCAAGTGCTGAATGCGTTGGCGGAGAAATTACCCACACTGATGGGCGGTTCTGCCGATCTGGCGCCGTCCAATAACACTCTGATCAAATCTTCCGACGATTTTCAGAGAGACTCGTATAGGGGACGAAATATTCGTTTCGGTGTCCGGGAACATGGCATGGGCGCGATTTTATCCGGCATGGCCCTTCATAAAGGTGTGCGCCCTTACGGCGGGACGTTTCTGGTATTTGCCGACTACTGTCGCCCGGCCATCCGTCTGGCGGCATTGATGAAACTACCAGTCATTTATGTATTTACCCACGACAGTATCGCGGTTGGAGAGGACGGCCCCACGCATCAGCCGGTGGAGCATTTGGCGGCACTGAGGGCCATACCCGGACTGACCGTTATTCGACCGGCCGATGCCACCGAAACGGCTGCTGCCTGGCGGGTGACCATCAAGACAGTTAATGCGCCGGTAGCTCTGATCCTGAGCCGTCAAAGCCTACCGGTGCTGAACCGTAAGCAATATCCCTCTGCGGTTGCGCTTGCGAAAGGCGGTTATGTGCTGGCAGATTCGGACGGTGCCCCTGATGCTATAGTCATCGGCAGCGGCTCGGAAGTACATCTTTGTCTGGAAGCCCAGCGCCTCCTGGCAAAAAAAGGTGTGGCCGCGAGGGTGGTGAGCATGCCTAGTTGGGATCTGTTTGAGAGAACGACTCAGAGGTATAAAGATAAGGTACTGCTGCCGACGGTGGCGGCCAGAGTAGCGGTTGAGGCCGGCATCAGCATGGGATGGGAACGCTATGTCGGTGACCGAGGGGCGGTGATCGGGATTAACCGTTTTGGTGCTTCGGCACCTGGTGCCACTGTGATGAAAAAATACGGCTTTAAAGCGTCCGCCATCGTTTCCAAAACTATGGAGATATTAAACCGCTGATTGTAGACGACAGCGAGATGTTCAAAAGTAATGCCAAATCTGGTGTCAATTGCTATTTTGCCCGTCTGCAGCCCATCGTGCCGCAGACGGGCTTACTCCATGTATAACGTAGGCTCCGTGTTATAAATTTTGTTGAAGATTAGGGCACACCGATTGAATCTCCATCTTCACACCCGCGATGTTTATCACCACTGAGAGGTTCGTTTTTTTCCATTAGTAAAACGGGTTTTCATACAAACGTACGATCCAGGGAGGAAATTGAAGCCCATGTCATCGATTGTTCAACATGCCCCCCGATTTAGCGAAACGGATGCCGTTGGTATTGCAAATGATTTTTTTGGTCTCGATGTTTCTGCCCAACCGCTGGCCAGTGAAAGAGATCAGAATTTCCATCTGAATACCTCAGACGGGAAGGCATTTGTGCTCAAATTGGCCAATGCCACGGAAACCTATGAGGTGTTGGACCTCCAGAATCAGGCCATGATGCACATCACCACCAACCACCGTTCACTGAATCCAGAAAGAAGCGGTGCGCCGGAAGTTTGTACGTCGGTGAAAGGTGAGCGGATAAGCTCCGTGGAGGGCATGAGCGGAACCACCCATTTTGTTCGTTTGCTAGCTTATTTGCCCGGGAAACCGCTCGCTCTGGTAACACCTCACAATGACGATCTATTAGGCAGTCTGGGACGATTCCTCGGCGATCTGGACCGGATTCTGAGTGATTTTGACCATCCAGCTGCTTATCGCGATTTTCACTGGGATCTAAAAAACGCACGACGGGTTATCCAACGCTGTGTTCCCTCTATCGATCTTCCGCAAAAAATAGACCTTGTCACTTGGTTTTTGAAACGGTTTCAATCGGAAATTGAACCTCAATTGCCCCATTTGCGCACCAGCGTGATTCACAATGATGCCAATGATTTTAATATATTGGTCGAGCCCGACGGTAACTGGAGTCACCAGGTGACCGGGGTGATTGATTTCGGTGACATGGTTCATACCTATACGGTCAGCGAACTCGCCATCGCCTGCGCCTATGCTATGTTGAACAAAGCCGATCCCCTTTCAGCCGCTGTGCATGTCGTGGCGAGCTACCATCAAACCTATCCGCTGACCGAGCAAGAGTTGCTTGTTTTGTTTGATTTGATTTGCATGCGGCTATGCATGAGCGTTTGTCATTCGGCCACCCAGTATCATTTGGAACCGGGCAACGACTATCTGCGCATATCGGAAAAACCGGCCTGGGCGCTGTTGGAGAAGCTGGCGGACATCCATCCGCGATTTGCGCGGTATGCATTTCGGCAGGCGTGCGGACTACCCGCGGTACCGCATGCTGCCCGGATCGTTGATTGGTTACAGCACAGTCAGGCAAAAATCGGACAAATTATCGACAGCGATCTGCACGCGGAAAACCAACTGGTGCTTGATTTAAGCGTCGGAAGTCAGTTGCTGGGCGGAGACGGTGAAGGCACAGATCCGGTCGCATTTGCCACACTCATATGTCACAACATGCAGAATGCAGGCGTTGACGTCGCCATTGGTCGCTACAATGAGTCCCGCCTGTTTTATGCGGCTGATCAGTTTGAAGTCCCGACCGATGAAATGATGGAACGTAGGAGCATTCATTTAGGTATGGACCTTTATTTGCAGAGCGGTGCTCCGGTATATGCGCCTTTGGCTGGGACGGTGCATAGTTTCAGAAATAATTCCGAGCATTTTGATTATGGCCCCACCATCATTCTTGAGCACCAAACCGGTAATGGTGAATCCTTTTATTCGCTTTACGGTCATTTGAGCCCGGACTCCCTGCAGGCGTTGAGCGTCGATGCGCCGGTTGCAAAAGGGGCATGCATCGGTTGCATCGGGGATACAAAAACCAATGGGGGATGGCCGCCGCACCTGCATTTTCAGATCATTACCGATTTGCTGGATGAACGCGGCAACTTCCCCAGGGTGGCCCGGCCGAGCCAGCGCGAAATTTGGCTACAGATTTCCCCCGATCCCAATATCATTCTAGGAATTCCTCGCAGCTGTTTTCCATCCCAGGGGCGAAGCCGCGAAGCTATTTTAAACGCACGCCGCCAAAATCTGGGTCGAAATCTAAGCATTTCCTATAACCAACCGCTTAAGATAGTCCGGGGTCGCAGGCAGTACCTGTATACGGAAGACGGGCAGAAATATCTGGATGGTGTCAACAATGTGTGCCATGTAGGACACTGCCACCCCCATGTGGTGGCGGCCGGACAGCGTCAAATGCCTGTGCTGAATACCAATACGCGGTATCTCCACGATAACATCATCGAATATTCCGAGAAACTGCTGGCCAAATTTCCGGAACCGTTGCGTGTCTGCTATTTTGTCTGTTCCGGCAGTGAAGCCAATGAGTTGGCTTTGCGTATGGCCCGCACCTATACCGGCCGACACGACATAATCACCGTAGACGGCGCGTATCACGGCAACACTCAGGCACTGATAGATGTCAGTCCATATAAGCATGACGGTCCTGGAGGGCATGGAACACAGCCCTGGGTTCACAAAGTCGTGATGCCCGATGGTTACCGCGGGCCTTACAAGGGAACGGACCCTGACACCGGTGTCCAATATGCAGAGCATGTGCGGGAAGCCGTCGGTCGAATTCAATCCAACGGCAGCGCACCGGCGGCGTTTATCTGCGAAAGTCTGTTGGGTTGCGGCGGGCAGATTGTGCTGCCGGACAGCTATTTGCGCGAGGCCTTTCGGCATGTTCGATCCGCCGCCGGGGTCTGCATAGTGGATGAAGTCCAGGTCGGTTTTGGGCGTGTCGGCAGTCATTATTGGGCTTTTGAAACTCAACATGTCGTACCCGATATTGTGACATTGGGCAAACCGATGGGCAACGGTCATCCTTTGGCAGCGGTTGTCACAACACCCGACATTGCGGATGCATTTGCCAATGGCATGGAATATTTCAATACCTTTGGCGGCAACCCGGTATCCTGTGCCATTGGAACGGCTGTGATGGAAGTCATTGAAGACGAGGGGCTACAGGAAAATGCGCACAGGACCGGAAATCGTCTGCTTAAGGGGCTAAGAGGATTGATGGATAAATACAGCCTCATCGGTAATGTCCGCGGTCTGGGGTTGTATGCGGGAGTTGAGCTGGTTACTGATCGCGAGACCCAAGAACCCGCGACACCCCATGCCGATTACGTCATTAACCGCATGCGCGACCGCGGTATACTAATCAGCACCGACGGGCCATCGCAAAATGTCCTGAAAATCAAACCACCGATAGTCTTTACGGAGAAAAATGCGGATGAGATTGTTGATGCACTGGATAAAATCTTAAAAGAAGACTGTCTGCAAATTTGAAATTCCCCGCCCGCCGTGCTAAAATTTTTAACGTATATGGTATTACTTGTGAAATTGAGGCGGGCAATGAAAACTGCAGGGCAATTTATATCCATACCTATCTTGTTTTTGTACTTGGTGCTGGCGTTTGTGATCACATGCAGCCCAACCTTGGCAAATGACGTTGCTGTAATCGAGATTAAATTTCACTGGGCGAGTGAACTGGCGCCTATCGTTCAAAGTATGCTGTCACCCGAGGGGAAAGTGACAGTTTCTGAGCGGGTTAATTCGCTTGTGGTTGTCGACACCCGGGATGCCCTTCAAAGGATTCGTCACTATATCCAAGAGGTTGACCGGCCCCAAGAATTGGTTAGAATCCGGGTGCGGTTTCATCAAAAGCAGGCTGATGTCGCTGGTGAGGTGAAAGTCCGTGGTCGAATCTCAGACGGGGATGTTAGAGTCGCAACCGGCGGTGCAAAGCAAGACGGTGTTGACATTTCGATCGAAGACCGCCACCGCGACCAAACGAGTTATTCCGAATATTTTGTTGTAACGACCTCCGGGAACCCGGCTTACATTATTGCCGGTACGGAAATTCCCTATTCGGAACATTGGCCAAGTTATCACCGCCGATACGCGACAACCGCGGATACGGTGATATTTCAGACAGTTGAATCAGGCTTCGAAGTTACACCGACTGTTGTCGGCAACAATGTTCATCTCAGGATCGTCCCCCGCATTGCATACGATGACAACCAGGAGTCTGTTGTTCGATTCTTTGGGGCTCAGACTGAATTAATGATGCCGTTCGGAACATGGGTGGAAATCGGTGGGACTGCGGATCAGAACAACGAGGTGCTAAACGAGATTCTTTCCAGGCGTGAGGCCGACCAACGCATGTCCAGAACCATGTCACTGTTGGTGGAAAAGCCATGATTGAGTGACAGCTCTCAACGCTAGTGGTCGGCACTCGACTCCAACGTAGTACCCCGGAATCATTATTAAAAAAGACTAAAAAATCGATACGAATCACGAAGTCACGAAATTGTGAAAACACGAAAGCAAAACAAAACGAAAAGTCTGTTTTCGTGCTTTCCATCTTTCCTGCTTTCGTGATTAAAGATGTTTTACTCTATGCAAAGGCTCAAGTTTATTAGGAGTGGTCAGCATATGACCTCGACGCGAAGCGTCGAAGTTATCTATCAACAAGGCCTTAACAATATTTGACACCGATGCCGAATGAATACGGTGAGGGAATCTTGGATAGCGGCCGGCGCCATTTGACTTTGGCTAGATACACCTGAGGGGAGGGTTGGCCAGGTAACTCGTTGGCGGTTATTCGAAGTTTTCTGTCCGGCCGGGGAGCATAATCTGATTCGAAATACATGCCGTTGGCGCTGAAATTGTACATGATGCCCTTGTACACAAAACCCGTGCGAAAATCTTCAAGAATTATAGGGGCCTTATGAGAGAATCGCTCACTGCTTCTTTGATAGGGAACTGCTGCGGTCATGCGGCACCTTTTTTGTCTCGTTGAATGCAGTTCAATAAGTTAATCTTAAGACAGTTTTATCCTCTGTCAAAGAATAATTTGCTTTAAACCCTCAAAATCATCAACAATGTAATCCGCTCCGGCTCGGACGAATTCATCTTTCAAACGGCGTTTGTCCGGCGCTGATATCAGCATGCCGATGCTTTTGTATCCAAAACGAGAGCGTCCGGCGGCCACGATATCATCCGGCATATCGCCGACGTAGTAAAATGTGGTGGCCGCATCGTTGTATTTCTCTGCAATAGCATCGAGCATATACGGATGCGGTTTACTGAGCGATACCTCTTTGCCTTCCTCGTCATGAATCCTTTTCTCCTCTTTCAGGCAATCATCCAGGGAATACACGATATCGAAATAGCCCTTGAGCTTGAAGTGCTCCAATGGATATTCCGCCTCAGCCCTGGGACGACCGGTTGCAATAGCAAGATGATTTTTTCTCGAGAGCTCATCTAAAATCAACGAACTAGTCATTACCGTTTCTCGGAGAATATAGCCTTGACCACGGTATATTTCAGGAGTCAGACCGTACGTCGATGTAAAAAGCTCCTCTCCCAGATAAATTTCCTGAAATATTTGTTTGATGATGTTTCCGCTGCCGACATCTCCTGCATAAAACTTGGCAATCAGTGGATCGGCTAATTTACCATGCTGATTGAGAAGATTCATCAGGGGTCTGTCTGTTGAATTCAGGTAGTCAGCCAATTTGCTCAGATCACAGAGGGATAGGGTTTTCCGATATGTTGACCACGGATCTTCGGTATCGTGGACGTCCGGTTTTTTTATCAGGGTAAACATCAGACTGATCGTCTGAAACGAAAGATCCCAATCATTATTCAATCCCCCGCTTTGTTTCACACCGGCAAGATCCGAGAGATCAAATAGCGGTTCGGGCATCCGTGCTGCGCTCGGCGCAGGGCTGAGAAACAACTTAGTCGTGTGTCTGACGGTATCCCGATATGACTTGGAGACATCCATGATGACGCCGTCCATATCGAAAACGATGAGGTTCTTCGATTTCATGGTTTCCTATACCATTTCTAAGATTTCGGGAATAGATTTAACAAAGTGATACTTTTTGTGGACATATTTTCTCTGCTTTTGGCCGGTGCGGTCGATCATGACCGAAATTGTAGCCCAATCCAATAGCGGGATATCGGTGTATCCATCACCAACTGCAAGGGTAGAATCCGGAGAGATTCCTTTTTCTATCAAAAAGGTTACTTTGTCCTCCGGATGCGTTACGTTCAGCGTCATGTCGGCGATGAGTCCATTTTTTATGTCAAATCGGTTACCCTCGATAGCTGTGAAGCAATGATCCAAACCGGCTTTTTTCAAAGTGCCTTCACTCAGGTTCGCGGTCCCGCAACTTAAAACCATCATATTGTGGCCTTCATCCTTTAAATGCAAAATAGTCTGTCGATCCGTTTCAGGTATTTTATCAGCCAGTCGTTGGCAGACTCGATCTAACGCAGTCACCGATGTCCCTTGCATAAACCAGTTGAAAAATTTCTTGAAAGTTTTGCGCAAATGTTCGTGATTGTCGGCATAAATCAAAAATCTGGTTAGCGCTCGCAGGAATAGCGGCAGTTTTTCTCCGGCCTCGTACAGCTTGTACATTAATAACGACTGTTCACTGTCAAACGGATCGCTCGGCAACAGCGTTCCGTCAAAATCCCATATTATTGTCATTGGGTTCATGCTAAGCGGGGCTATCCGTTTTTTGGGGTGGTTTCAAAATGGTACGGCTTTTGTCGTGATATGGGTTTCATGGCCTTTTTACGTCTCCGAGGTATCTCTAACACAAAATACTTATCGGCAAGCGATTTTTCGGTCATATGTGGTAACAAATAAAATCATGGTATGAGTTTTTTAATTTGACATTTTCGTGCAAACTTGTTTTTGTCAATTATGTCCTATTTCTTCCATTAACCATGCAATTTTTTAAATTCTCTGTTCGATCTCGAAGTTGATTGTATCACGGCCCAACTTTCAGCTAACTATTAACATATAAAAGGAGGAAAGTAATTATGAAAAGGATTATACTAACGTCATTAATTGTCACCGTGGTATTGGCCTTTGGCTTCAGTAACCTTTACGCGGCTGAAGAGCTTTCCTTGCTCACATGGAAGGGCTATGCTCCGAAGGATTTGGTGGAAAAGTTTCAAAAAGACACCGGCATTAATGTCAAGGTCACCTACTCAAACAATGAGGAAATGATTGCCAAGTTGCGCGCCACCCGCGGTGCCGGCTTTGATCTGGCTCAACCCAGTCAGGATCGTATTTCATCGGTTCAGGAAAAATACAATCTGTATCAGCCGATTGACCTTTCCCAGATACAAGCCGAACAGATTGTTGAACCCATGCTGGAAGCGGTCAAGAAAAACACCATGGTTGCCGGTAATCCGCATGCAGTTCCGTTTTGCTGGGGAACCTCGGGGCTGGTTGTCAACCGCAAATTTGCGCCTGCAGCGAGCGATTACTCAGACATATTGAATGCCATGTATGCCGGTAGAATCAGCTACCGTCTCAAAAGACCCACCTTGATCGCTTTGGCATTTTCCATGGGAGAAAACCCCTTTGCGAAGTACAGCGATCCCATGGCCTACAAGGCATTAATGGAAAAGATCGGGGAAGCCATGATCGCGGGTAAACCATTCGTGAAAAATTACTGGACCAACGGGGATGCCCTGCTGCAGTCAATGCGATCAGACGAAGTCCATGTTGCCATGGCCTGGGACAACGGGGGTTGGAAACTGCATGCTGAAAATCCGAACATCGACTTTGTTGCACCCAGAAGCGGTGCTCTGGGATGGATCGATACCTTCGCCATTCCGGCCAAGGCCAAAAATGTGGAGGCCGCTTACAAGTGGATCAATTTCATGCTGAAGCCGGAAAACGCAGCGATCTTTACCAATGCCGAAAAATATGGAACTGCCTCCGCCGGTGCCGGACAATTTTTAGATGCCGAAATTAAGGACAATTTCGAACGCTGTTTTCCGATGGCGGCAATTGCCAACGTTAAATGGTATCCGCCTGTACCCGCCAAACTGGAAGAAATTGAGGGCCTGATTCTGGACAAGGTCAAAGCTGCTAAGTAAAAACGCTTCACGATGAAGGTTCTTTATGCAAATTGATCTGTCGGTTCAAAACGTCACCAAAACGTTTAAGGATTTCGTGGCGGTGGACGACGTATCCTTTGAAGTGCCGGATGGTCAATTCTTCTCCATCTTAGGTCCATCAGGCTGCGGGAAGACGACCTTGCTTCGGATGATCGCCGGTCTCACGGAACCCACCAAAGGCGAGATTGAGATTCGGGGTCAGAGCATGCTCGGTATTTCTCCCAACAAGCGTCCGGTCAATCTCATATTTCAACACCTGGCCTTGTTCCCGATGATGAATGTGGGAGAGAATATTGCCTTCGGTTTGAAGCGACGCGGTGAAAGCAAAACGGCTATCAAAGAAAAGGTAGAGGCCATTCTGGCGCGAGTGGATCTGGCAGGCTTCGGAGAGAAAAAAATCGATCAACTTTCCGGGGGGCAGAAACAAAGGGTTGCGATTGCCCGGTGTCTGGTGCTGGAACCTGCAGTGTTGTTGCTGGACGAGCCGCTAGGCGCGTTGGACCTAAAGCTCAGGGAGCAAATGAAGGTCGAATTGAAGAAGCTTCAGGCCAAGGTCGGTACGACCTTCGTCTACATCACCCATGATCAATCCGAAGCCCTGGTGATGTCCGATCATGTAGCCGTGATGAGCCGGGGGGTGTTCGAGCAAATCGACACCCCCCAGAATTTGTACAACAATCCCCAAACACCGTTTGTGGCCCGATTCGTCGGCGACAACAACGCCTGGTCCGGGAAAATTGGCCATTGTAGCGAGAATGCAGCCGAAGTGGAAACCTTCGACGGCAACGTTTTCAGGACAAAGCTGCGCACCCCTTTACAGAAGGAAGTTGCGGTCGACCTTTTTTTGCGGCCGGAGGCGATGCTCATTCAGCCCGATCCGGCATTGTCCGGTCTGAATCGCTTCGAGGTCGTTGTCAAAGACATTCTTTTTGACGGTGCCAACAGCCGGCTGCTGGCGCATCCCATAGATGCGGATACGGAGTTGCTCATCGCCCTGCCGCAGACCCGTCAGTTCGACCACATCCGCAAAAATGACAAAATCGAGATCGGATGGCACGAACAATCGGGAATCTGTTTTCCAAAGAAAGAAAATGGGACGGGGTGATGAGGACTGAGTGCTGAGTCCAGAGGACGTTCAAACCAGCGTTGCCTTCGGAAACTTAAGTTAGAGATCGGGTGACAGGCAGCTTTGAGCGTAAAACCCGAAACTCTGAAAGCAATAGCCTTTGAAGTTTGAACCCCGTGCTCACAAGCCCTATACTACCATGAAAACACAAAAGCGTTGGGCCCTACTTTTTTTCTTATCACCAGTGTTACTCTGGTTGATTTTGCTGATTGTTTTGCCTCAAATTGATTTGCTGCTCATGTCGTTTCGTTTCGAAAGCATTGACGGCAAGGCCACCTGGAGCCTGGCCAACTATATCAACTTTTTTCAGGAGCCGATTTACTGGCTGACTTTTGTGCGAACGGCCGTTTATTCCATTCTTGTGACCGTTCTCACCTTTATCATCGCCCTTCCCCTTGCGTTTTATATTACGAAAGTCGTCGCACCAAAATTTCAGGGATTTTTGCTGGTTTTACTGCTACTTCCATTTTGGGTTAGCGAATTGGTCCGGGTTTATGGATGGATGATATTGCTGCGCGAAAGCGGGGTATTTAATCATTTTCTGATAAAATTAGGGATCTTACAGCACCCGGTTGAAATGCTATACAGAGATTCCACGATGATTCTCGGCCTGGTCTATACCTCAATGCTATTTATGGTGGTTCCCATAGTTTCGGTGCTGGAGAGCCTGGACAACAGCTTGATCGAGGCGGCCTATGATCTGGGAGCCAATATGTGGACCATTTTGTTTAGAATCGTCATACCCCACGCCACTCCCGGGATCGTCTCCGGATCGATTGTGGTATTTATGCTGACCCTAGGAAACTATTTGACACCCAACTTAATGGGGGGCAAGAATTCTTTGTGGTTCACGGAGCAGATCTACAATCAGTTTATCGCCAGTTTTAACTGGAACCAGGGCTCGGCTTTCGGGTTTTTGTTGCTGGTGCTTTCGTCCATCGTGGTTTGGCTTGGCTTGAAGTTAAGCCGACAGAGCCTCAAAAAGGTCGTGCAATGATTCGAACGCTGCCAACCTCTAAAACCTATAACCGGTTGTTTTCGCTTTATGTAATTTTGTATTTTTTGTTTCTCTTTGCACCGTTGCTGATCACATGCATACTGGCCTTCAATGATTCTCAATTTCCGTCGCTGCCCTGGAAAGGCTTCACCCTCGAATGGTTTACGGGTAATCTGCCCGAACGCGTAGGGATCTTTCACGATCAAGTCAACCTGGACAGTATCTGGGTCAGTTTCCGGGTGGCCTTTTTTGTGACCCTGCTATCTATGGCCGTAGGAATCTGCGGGGCGTTTCTGTTTGAACAGGAAGATTTTCGCTTCAAGCAGCTGCTTTATTTTTTGATGCTGGCACCGCTGGTGATTCCGGGTGTGATTTTAGGAATTTCCATCTTGCTGCTCAGTAATACTCTGGGAACCTATTTCGAAACCAGTTGGGGGCTGGATATTGAACTATTCCGTCCCGGTTTCTGGCTGGTGGTGCTGGGTCAGTTCTCATTCATTGCAACGTTGGTCACGCTGGTTGTGTCGGCGCGGCTAAGAAAATTTGATCGAACGTTGGAAGAAGCAGCCATGAATCTTGGAGCCAACCGCTTTGAAGTGATCTGGTACATTACCTTGAAATTTTTGCGTCCGGCGATTATCGGAGCCGGTGCTGTTGCGTTTCTGATGTCATTTGAAAATTTTAATACCACCCTTTTTTTGGTTGGTTACCAAGCAACACTGCCGATTAATTTATACCTTCAGGTAAGAGACGGTAGCACACCGGTTATTAATGCCATATCTTTTCTGCTCATCGTGGGAACCTCCTTGATGGCTTTAACCAATCTCTATTTCAGTCGAAAAGCGGAGTGACCGGTCTCGATCTGATAAACCATTCCCAGGCCTATGGTGTGATACTTTTCACGACCAACTGCTCATGACTGTTTTCGAGAGATGGCAAGGGCGTGAACACGTGCATGCTCGAGTCTTTGATGTGTTGGCTGCACGGCAACCAATTACTTCCTAATGAACAAACAGTATGGTGTTTGCTTTGAGTGCCATGATGGTAAGGCATTTAATGTTAGAATTGTCAATTATCATTTTTATGTTGACAAGTATCTCAATAAAGCATAATAAAAGGTCGAGCTTTGATATTTTGCTGATATTCTTTTTAACCTATCCTCAAAATATAGTCTTGGCACTCAAGTCTAATGACTAATGACGCATAAGTTGCCTGGGCAGAGCTTGAGGATTCTCCGACTAAAAAGGCAGGGTCGAAAAAGACTCTGCCCTTTTTATTTTCGCTTACTGCTATCGTTTAAATCACGCGGATTGTTCTCTTTGAAGATTGTTATTCAGTTCTTTCAATCTAAATAATCTACTTCAGACCTCGTAAACTTGACGTTAATCCACTTTTTTGTCATGTAACAACTTAACTTTTTTGTCATGTAACAACTTAAAAGGCACCGCTAAAAAAAGCGTCGCCGATAAAAGGAAGATAAAATGCTTCAAAGATACGACATATCCATGGACAATGACACAAATCGACTTTCAATTAGAGAATTTGCAGTAATTGGTCGAAAACCACGGAAAAGTGAAATTATCGATTTCAGGCTAGAAAAATTTTCGCTGATTCATGAAGTCAGCTACGACGTTGATATAATCCGCGCTGCTATCGAAGAGGGGTCGGAGGCGTTAATTTCAGAGCTTCGATCCGATGATTTTTTCCCTATTGAATCCTGTGCGAAAATTATCGCCGAAAAAGTGACCGTCTTATTCAATGGCAACAACGAACCAGATTCTGAGGTGTTTTTTGACGATCGAACCCTTCTTTCCGATTATAATGAAGAATAGGGCACCGAAGTGTACTTGAAGAGTTAAGGGCATGTAAAAATCCATAGTTAGTTACAAAAGGAAAAATCACAATGAACATCTATGTAGGAAATTTGTCGTACGAAATCACCGAAGAGGACCTGCGGCAGACTTTTGAACAATTCGGGGCGGTTGAGTCCGTCAATATAATAAGGGATAAATTTAGTGGGCAATCCAAAGGATTTGGATTTGTTGAGATGCCCACCAAAGCTGAAGGACAATCTGCTATCGATGGTTTAAATGGTAAAGAAAAAAAAGGAAGAACTCTTAAGGTTAATGAAGCTCGGCCACGTTCCGACAAGCGCGGTGGTAGGGGAGGATTTGGCGGTGGTAGAGGAAAACGCGGACTTGGTGGCGGTGGACGTGGAGGTAGCCGCCGCTTTTAGGCCTGTGAATAGTGCGATTGAAAACTATGAAAGCTTTAAGCTCTGCTCGTTTGAAAGCTTGCTCCAACCGTTTCAGTATATCCAATAATTAGTCTAAATTAAGGCTCCGAACAAAAGCTATGTCTGTCCTGCCGGATTACAATTATATCCTAACTTGAATATTTCGATTAAAAAGATCAATAATTGGCTTGCTATTGGCCTAAAGAGGTGTTACCTTATTTTTAATCAATTAAGTCCCGCCTTATAAAACCGGGACGGTTTCTTTCTGAAGGAATAATCCATTTGTCAAATTGACATCCTCCAGTTGGCGACGTTGAAAATTTTAAGAAAGGAGAATGTTACTATGACTAATGGAACTGTTAAGTGGTTTAATGACCGAAAAGGGTTCGGATTCATTGAGCAGGAAGACGGACCGGATGTGTTTGTTCATCATTCAGCAAT
>Ga0209536_100000762_pt1 | contig 52914 bp, 51 predicted proteins | sample DeeMarSeWOR28_12_FD_187461 | JGI IMG/M metagenome (GOLD analysis project Ga0209536, IMG submission 187461) | Marine sediment microbial communities from White Oak River estuary, North Carolina - WOR-2-8_12 (SPAdes) (version 2) | ecosystem: Environmental > Aquatic > Marine > Intertidal zone >... | reverse complement strand
TCGACCTTCTGGAGCTCGATGGGCAGGCTTACGACCTCCCCCAGGGCGCCGAAGTAGGGCTTCCTGATTATCCGTATCTTCGTCCCGCTCTTCATCCCGCTGGAGAGCTCATCCTCCGCCTCTATATCCATCTCCCCCATGTGGGGTATTATGATCTCGGGCCTGAGGACCCCCGCCCTGATCTGGGTGGCCCCGTTGATGGCGGCCTCCTGCCCCTCGAACTCCTTGAGCAGGTTCAGTGTCCTGGGGTTCATCGCCATCTCCCCGAAGCCCTCGGTGATCATCAGCGTGAGGCCTATCTCCTCCTGCCCGGTGATGGCGACCCCGATCTCGTAGCCGAGGAGGTCCTCGAGGTCTACGTCGATGATCCCACCGGTTACAATGCCAGCCACGCCCACCTCGACGGCGGCGTGCAAAGCCTCGCGGGTCACGAGGGAGCCTCCGACCAGGATCTTCCCTCTGTGCTCTTCGGATATGTGAGCCTCGGTTATCCTTTCCGCAGTGTCATCAGAGATTATGTGTATCTCTCCGTGAGCCTCGCCGCCCACGCCGAATATTCCCTGGATGTAAGCTGCCTCCGTCTCCACGTAGGCGCCCTCGTCCTCCATTATCTCCACGATGCTTCCCCTGATGAAGGAGTAGATGAGGACGGGCACAGGGTTCTCCCTGATAATGATCTGTCCGCTGACGGGTGAGACCGTCTCCAAGGTGCCGTCAACGGGTGACTTGAGCCAGTTCTTCCACAGGCCGAACATGGCCGTGAAGCCCGCGATGTCCTGACCCTCAGTGACTTTTTCGCCGACCTTGACCTTCATGTACTCCTCGAGGGATCCCCGCTCTATCCCCAGCTTGGCTACGGCGTTCAGGACCTGGGGGTCGCCGGGGATCATAGCCTTGGCGATGGGTGAATCGAAGTCCACCTCATCTCCTATCTTGACTAGGACCTCCCCTCGGATGGGTAGCCTCCTCAGCTTCCTGACCCTTAGGGACCTCTTGATCTTGAGGCCTGGTGTGTAGGCGTGGGCCTCCTCCGCAGTCTTCACTTCTTCGGATGGCATCTAGATCCCCTCCTCGAAGATCTTCTCTGGATACATGTCCAGCGCCCCTATCCACTTCAAGAGGGCCGCTTTCCTGGTCTCGAAGTCCTCCGGGAGCACCAACGGCCTCCCCCTCGTGTCCAGGACGAGTCCTACCACTCCTCCCTCGACGCTCGTGATCAACTCCTGTCCGGGTCCTGCCCCTATATCTAGGGTCCTCCCGGGCTGGATCGTTGCTTGGGCCACTTGGCGCTCCGGAAGGGCGATCTTCTTCACCTCACCACCCTTCAGGGTCTCTCTCAGCGTGTCGCCGTCGGGCATCTCCAGGATAAGATCTAGGGCGACCTCGCTGGGATCTGGCACCCCGTTGGGTGCCACGATGGTCCCGAGCCTCACAAGGCAGTCAAGGTCGAAGATCTGCCAGGCTGCGTCCCTGTGGACGGTCGAGACGACCCCCAGGTGGGGCATCATGAAGACGCTGTCCTGGAACATCATGGTGACCCCTTCGGTTAGGAAGGCGTCGTTGAGTATCATGAGGGACTGCACCCTCCTCGGGGCGTGGGACAGGAGGCCACCGGTTCCAGCGACGATGTCAATCTTCATCATGTCGATGTATGACTCCACTATCGCCTGCGTAGTAATCCCCCTGAGGAAGGCTACGTCCCCCCTGACCCCCTTAAGGGTGGTGGCGATAGACCTGTGGTGGACGAGCCCGAGGCGCAGGGCCTCCCTGGCCACGGCGTGCTCTATCACCAGCTCCTGAAGCGTCTGTGGGATGGTCGTGGGCCGGATCATCTTGTTCCTGAGCCGGTTCCTCACGTCGCTGCTGTCTATGTCGAAGGGCAGCCACCGCATGATGTTCTCCAGGCCTGTCTCCTTTAGGACGTTGCAGATGCTGTAGCTCATCCCCAGGTTCGCGCTGACGCTCCTGACGAATCTCTTGTCGAATATGGAGTAGATGTTGGTGGTCGCCCCGCCTAGGCCTACTCCTATGACATTCCTCTGGTATCGGTCTGCGATGAGCTGCATAGCCATCCCCTCGCCGGCTGGCGTGGGCATGATGTCGACATCCGTCCAGGTCATCAGTTTACCATAGCCTGGGGCGTGGCTCATGACATGCTCCATGAAGAGCTCGTGGATGGCCCTCCTCGCGGGCTCGGTGTTCTCCATCTCCAACACGGGACGTATGTTTTCTATGCAGCTAAGCGCGAACTCGCCAAGGATCTCCTTGATATTCTCTGTGGCGTCCTTGTTACCGGCGTAGACGATTGGTAGCTGGTACATGGTCCCGAGCCTGGGCTTGGGGTCCGCAGACTTTATCAGCTCGGCCATGTTGACGACATGGCTTATGGTGCCCCCGTCGGTTCCCCCCGCCATGAGTATCATGTCTGGCCTGAGGTTCCTGATCTGCTGGATCTTCCTGTGGATGGGCCTCTTGTCGTTGGTGGCGAAGATCTCCATCACTATGGCGCCCGCGCCCAACGCGGACCTCTCGGCGCTCTCGCCCGTCATCCTCTTGATGACCCCCGTGACCATCATCTGCAGCCCGCCTCCTGCGCTGCTCGTCGTGCAGTACAGGTCAACGCCTTTCTTGCCGTCGTAGGGGGTGATTATCCCGCTCCCGTCCTCGGCCAGGATCTTGTGGCCCGTCAGTTCCTCCACCTCCCTCACGGCGTTCTTGGCGCCCATGGTCACGTCCTCGTATGGGGCCTCAACCGTGGTCGGTGTCTCCCCCGCGACGACGAACCTCCAATCTCCGTTCTCAGTCTTCCTGAAGAAACGAGCCTTCGTGGTTGTGCTTCCCACGTCGGTGGCGAGTATGTACTCCATCTCCTCGATCGGCTTCCTCTGCGTCATCTGAGAATTTCACCCATCCGTGTTCTCATGAAGAGTTATACGGGTCGTCAAAAGGATTTCTCTTTCAAGTATCAATATTGCATTCTTTTAACTATTTTTAATACACACTGATATTTTTCAGATCTTCGGATTAAAGGCAATTAATTAGATTTTATAAGAGTCCTCAGCCGAGTCTAAACAGGTGTTGGATTGGCTGCGCGCGATCCCACGAAGTCTACGTGGAACCTCTGGGACGACCTACCCCCGGAGGAGGAGGACGAACTCATCGAGAAGCTGGCTCAGAACATCATTAAGCGTAGAATGGGGTTGATGGCCCAGCTCACCCTGGAGACGATAAGCCCCATATCTAAGCTGGGGGCTGACCTGGGGATGACCCTCCTCGGACCCTACCTGGAGTTCTTCGGGGTCGAGAAGGTCACGGCGCTCTTCAGGAAGAGGGAGAACCTGACCCGGCTTCTGGACCGTATAGACGAGCTCGAGATGGAGAAGAGCAGGAAGAGGGAAGCGGCGAAAAAGAAGAAAAAGGAAGAGAAGAGAAAGGTAAAATGATGTGTGCATAGCCCATGAGCGAAGACGTTGACGACATAAAGGAGAAGAAAAAGGAGTTCCAGAGGGCCCTGCAGAGCAGGATGACCCCGAACCTCCGCCGCACCCTCGCCGCATTCGACGTCATCATGGTTGTGACAGTCCTCGTCGACCTCGTCTTCATGATGGGCTTCATCGGAGATGCCTTCGTCCGACCCCTCGTCGTGGTGAACCTGGTGACCGTAGCAATAGGGTACACCTCTCTGACCACAAAGAGGAGGCTGGGGAGGCAGGTCTCCAGAGAGGTGCTTGGAGACAAGGGGGATCCAGACTCTGAAGGAGTAGAGATACTTGTGGACGACGACTCGGGAGAAGAAACCGAAGAAGCGAGATAGCCTGAGGGCCCCTACATCCATGAGTGACCTTGTCAACGCTTAAACGGCTGTTAGTCATAGTTAGACTGGGCAGTATCGGAGGGACAGGAGATAAGCGGCATCGTGAAAGTGGTTGAAGATGCGGAGATTGAACTTGAGGAGCCCACCGTTATAATGGGCTTTCCAGGCCCGGGCTTCGTAGGTGAGACGACGACGATGCTTATACAGGACTCGCTGAAGATGACGGAGATCGCCCACCTCGAGTCCGAGCTGATACCTCCTATGCTCGTCGTCGTAGGGGCTGGGACGAAGTTTCCATTCAGGATATACGGTGATGAGGGCTTAGATGTCCTCATAGTTGTAGATAACCAGCCGATCCCCATGGAGCACCACAGAACAATCGCGAGAGAGCTCATGGACTGGCTCGGTGAAAGAAACGTCGGCGAGATAGTGGCCATGGACGGGCTCCCAATGGCCGACGAAACCCTGGAGGGGAGCGTCGTCGGATACTCCACCGACCAGTTGAAGCTTGCGGATCTAGGCAGGTTTGGTGTGCTCCCCCTCACGAGTGGGGCTTTAACGGGGATGAACGCTGCTTTCCTCGAGCTATGTCTGGAAAAGGGTGTGACTTTCACGGGGCTCTTGACCCCGACGCTTAGCATCAACGCCACGAACTGGCTAGGGATTGTATCGATCGTGGAGGTCCTGAATGGCAGTGTCGGGCTTGGAGTCGACACATCCTCGTTTGTTGGTATGGGGCGAAGAGAGCCGACGAGTGAGTCGCTTGGTAGGAAGAAGAGCATCTTCGATATTCTCAGGGGTAAAAGGTAAGGCGGCGTGAACTTACTTTTCTTCACTTGAAACCAATGGGCTGCAGATGACCGTGCCAAGTTTCTCCTCGGTAATTTTGCCCTCCCTGTCCTTCTTGAAGAGCATGAGGTCCTGACCACGGAGCCCGGCCTTCGCCCCTATGGGAGCCACAAGCCTTCCAGGCTTTTTCAGCTGCTGCAACAGTTCATTGGGAATTGACTCAGACGAAGCGGTGACGCAGATCTTGTCGTAAGGCGCCATCTCAGGGTAACCTGCATACCCATCAGCGTTAACAACGATGACGTCGTGGTACCCAGCTCTGGCGAGACACATCTTAGAGAAGTTGTAGGCATCCACGTCGAACTCCAGGGTCACGACACTCCCTCGCGATCCCACCATCTCCTGAGCCAGGGCTGCACCGTAGCCTGAGCCAGTGCCCACCTCGAGAAACGAGTCTCCTTTCAGTAGGTCGAGAGCCTCGTAGAACAGGGTGTGCTGGAATGCCTGAGGTGTAAAATCCCCCTTGGAATGGGGGATCGGTATGGGTCTATCCAGGTAGGTGAGATGTGAGAATTTGGGTTCCATGAAGAGCTCCCGGGGGACTCTTCTCATGGCTCCTGCCAGTCTCGGCGATTGGATTTGGCCGCGCTTCAGATATCGTATGACCATCTCCTCTCTCAAGTACCTATACTCTCGGTCCTCCACGAAGACAGCCTCGATGTATTGTGATAATTAATAGTATAAACTTCACGTTTTTTTAGTTGTGGTGGCTCCCATCGTCCCTTATTATATTTTATAATTAAATCTATGAATTTTATAATAATTTAACTAGATAGGATTTCTTCTTCTCGATATATAATAAAAATGACGTATTTTATTATAATTCTGCGAAAATACCCACCGTTAATCTATTATAATGATAATAAGCTTAATCAAACGGGTAAACAGTGAATCAAAATGCCAGATGCATTATTCACATTACCGGGTTTTGCTGAAGGGAGACTCTTCGGTCTCTTACTTCTGATACTGATATTCGTATTAGCAATAAACTTCATGGGAAGTGCAAAGTTACCCCACATCCGTCGCGTACCAGCTCTCGATGCCATTGAAGACGCCGTAGGACGATCAACAGAGATGGGTAAGCCCGTCGTCTGCTCATATGGCTGCGGTGGATTCGACTACTGGACCGTGGCTGGGCTAAGCATCCTAGGATACGTCGCGAAGATATGCGCGGAGACGGACACAAGGCTCATTGTACCGACTGGTGGGAGCTCCGACTCGTACATCGTGCGAGAGGCTGCTGTCGACTTGGTCAGGAACGCTTACACGGCCGCTGGTAGGCCTGAGGCCTTCAACGAGGACGACATGCCATTCCTGAGTGGTGAGCAGTACGCTTACACTCCGGGCTACGTAGGCATCCTCGTTAGGGAGCGGCCCGGCACTATGGTCATGACCGGTTCCCACTGGTCCGAGGCCATGAACCTCGCCGAGATGGCCAACGCCGTCGACTCCATCACCATCACAGCAGGATGCTACACGTCCAACATGGCCGCACTAGCCTGTGCCTCTGACTACATCATGCTGGGAGAGGAGCAGCCCGCTGCAGGTGCCTACCTGTCAAGGGACCCCGCTCAGATGGCCAGCATACGCGTGCAGGACATCTACAAGTTCATCGCCATCGGCACAATCCTTCTTGGGCTCATCGCAGTCAACTTAGGCAGCGACATCATCAACAGGCTGATTTCGACTTGAGGTGAAATGAAATGTCTTCATTCTTTAAGAGTCGGAGTGCGCAGATAACCGTTCTGATTGTCTCGTTCCTCCTTGTCTTCATACCGTACTTCATACCATGGGGGCCCCTAGACTGGCTCTCGGGTAAGCTGATGACCATCGCAGCCGTAACGAACGCCTTCACCATCGTGATCGCCGTCTACTCCCAGTTCAGGAGGAGCGGTCGATTCATCAACGAGAGGCGGAAGGGATGGGTCTACCATATCTACCTCCTCGCATTGATGGCGATAATGACCCTAAGCGGGTTCATATTCGGTCAGCATGCGGGGGCGTACGAGTGGCTCCTACTGGCTGTCGTGACTCCGCTGAGCTCAGTCATCTACGGGATCCTTGCGTTCTACATGTCCTCGGCAGGGGCCAGGGCCTTCAGGGCTCGGAGCCCCCACGCCGCACTGCTGCTACTAGCCGGATTCGTCGTCCTAATGTACCAAGCCCCGTTGACGGGCGCCTTCTTCCCCGGGATCGAGGGAGCGGCGGTCTACCTGACTGACACCTTCGGAATGTCCGTCTCAAGGATGTTCTCCATCAGCGTCAGCATCGGCGCCATCGTTCTAGGTGTGCGCATGCTGACGGGGAAGGAGGTCGCGTTCTTGGGCTTCGGGGAGGGTGATGAGTAGGATGGCTGACGAAGGCGGAATCTACAAGCGTATGGCGACATACGACAAGAGATGGGTCTACGTCGCACTATTCATTGTCGTCCTGGGTCCGCTGATCAATCCGATTGGAATGCCCATCGGGATCAGCGCCCAGACTAGGCACTACAAGGCGGAGCTCGATACCCTCCAGGAGGGCGACATCGTCTTCAGTACATGGAACATGGAGTTCAGCGGCTACATGGAGCTCAAGCCAGGGGTACTGGCCACACATAAAATGTTCATTGAGAAAGGTGTCAAACTCTGCATTGCATTCGGGCACTTCGAAGGAGTGGCTCTACCACCAGAGATCTTCAAGCAGTTGAAGAAATGGACCGACGACTACGACTACACCGAGGGAGAGGACTATATCATCATCGGGTACGTGTTCCCCAACGAAGCTGCAGTCGCAGCCCTGGCTGGGGACTTCCATGCAAACGTGAGGGTCGACTGGAGGGGAGAGTCCATCGAGGGCACCTTCCTCGACGAGATCCAGAACGGCGGCGACTTTGCCATGATATCGGACTACACCACTGGACTGGCTACCACTAACATCATCAGGCACATTGTGCTGGAGTACGACACTCCCATGGTGGTGAACTCCATCGGCGTCTCGGTTCCAGGGCACCTAGCCAACCTCGACGCAGGCCTCATAACAGCGTTATTGGCCAGCACGAGAGGTGGGGCTGAGCTGGAGTTCCTGATAGGTTCTCCGGGTCCAGGACTAAAGTCGATGGACGCGTTCACCTTCGGGCACTACTCGCTGATAATCTTCATCATCATCGGAAACATCGGCCACTACGGATGGACTAGGCGCTCAGGTGCAAGGGATAGGACGGGGATCAGGTAGGAGGAAGATGAAATGAACGAGTTTTTAGAGTTTGCTGCAGTGGTTATGGGGATATTCATATCCTTCTGCATGTACACAACCCTCTACGGGAAGCCTAACCCCCTTAGGTCGTGGGCTGAGTTCTCATACCTGGGAGCCGGGACAGGCGTCAGCGTCGTCATCGGCCTAACATACATCTGGAACACGGCCATCCTCGGAATGCAGGCGGGTGACTGGATCCTAATCTTCTCGATATTGTTTGGGCTGATGATGCTATTCAGAGTACATCCAACTTACGGCTACATCTCGCGGTTACCGCTAGCCTTCACAGTCGGGACGGGGCTGGCGCTGTCGCTTAGGACTCAGATCTTCACGGCGTTCATCAGGCAGATAAACGCGACCATCGTCAAGCTCTGGACCAACGTGCCACTGGAATTCGTGTACAGGGTGACCATCGCAGTCTCCGTGATCACGATACTGACCTTCTTCCTCTACACTATGGAGCTGAGCGGACCGCTATTCTGGACCTCCAGGGTAGGCGAGTACCTCATGTACATCGGCTTCGGAGCCATCTTCGCCCAGACTTTCATGGGCAGGCTGGGACTCTTCGTGGGTTACATGGAGAGCCTCACGACGCCCACATGGAAGACGCCATACACCCTTGCCTCAGCGCTGATATGCCTGATAGCTGCCATCCTCTTCGACAGAACTGGCCTAGGAGAGAAACTTTCAGCAGGTTAATTTCCCTTTTTTCTTTTTAATTTTGCACAATGCTAGAGTGGACGCTGTTAATGTCTCTAAGCTACGAATAGTTAGGTTCGGTCATCAAACGTGGAGGGCCTAAGGTCTAATCCGTCTAGCGCTTGTGTTCTATCCATTCGTGGTCGAGGATTGCGTATAGAAGTGAGTCCCTCCACTCTCCCCTCATCAGTAGGTTCTCCCTGAGACGCCCCTCCAGCCTCATGCCGCACTTCTGTAGAACCCGTTCCGAGGCCCTGTTCTCAGGGAAACAAGTGGCGAATATCCTGTGCAGGTTCAGTGTCTCGAAGCCGAACCTGACGAGGGCCCTCGCCGCCTCGGTCGCGATGCCCCTCCCCCAGTAGTCCTTGTTCAGGACGTACCCCATGTTACCCTCCATCAGCGTCGGGTTGTTCTCACGGATACCGCAGCCTCCGATCAACTTGCCCTCTTCCTTCAGGACGATACCGATCTCGAATCGTCTTCTGGGGCTCTCGCTCTGGATGGCGATGGACCGACTGATGAAATCCCGGGAGTCCTCCTCCGTGTTTGGTCCCCAGGGAAGGTAGCGGACGACCTCGGGGTCTGATCCATACTCGTGCACGGCTCTCCAGTCCTCCTCGACGAAGTCTCGGAGGAGTAGACGCCCGGTCTCTATGGGTATCGCCATTTAGGCCACCGAGATCCAGTTGTAGTTATCAGTTTTTATCTTTTAGGCACTAAACACTCGATTTCTCCATTATATCCTAGAGAAGTGAACGATGAAACCTTGAGGGAGTTATCTCTTACTTCGTCCCACTGCGATGAGCCCTGATATTCCGGATAGCGTGAAGGAGATCAGGATGATCCAGTATAGCCAGCTCACGTACATTGCGTAGGCTCTAGTCCAGTCATCATAACTCTGTTTGTGTGTCCTTTTTCGCTCATCACATGCGAGATTTTACGAATAGCTACCGTTTTCTAGAGTGTAGAACGTCTAGGGCTGTTCCCATGTGGACCTTGGCCGTTGTAATCAGATCGTCTACCGTGATGTGCTCGTCCACTCCCCCCATCCCGTAGACCCTTGGACCGTAGGATACCGCTGGGATACCGAGCTTCCTCCAGAACCTGCAGTCGGTTCCCCCGGATGTGAAGCTCAGGAGGGGGTCAGTGCCCGTGATCTCCTTTGAATTTTTCCAGAGGGCGGAGGCTATCCCGCTCTGGCTAGAGGTGTACGTGGACTCGATTATGGTTGACGGATGCCTCCCCCATTCCACCGTGATCGATGGGTCGACACCGCTAATCCTTGACTCCAGCTCCCCCTTCAGTTCCAATGGGTCGATCCCCAGGGGGATCCTCATGTCGACCTCCGCCTCGCAGCGGGCGGGCACGATGTTGTCCTTGGTGCCCCCCCTGATGACCCCGATGTTCACAGTCACGTGTCTGAGGACCTGGGACATCTCCCTCGACTCGTGGCCGTACTGCTGCACGTAGCCCTTCATCACCTCCTCGGTGAGCACCTCAGTCTCAGGGGTGAGCACGGCTCTCATCTTCCGCATCTCCTCGACCACTGGGAGAACTCCCACCATCTTCATGATGGCGTTCTCGCCGACGTAGCCGGCGAAGCTCCCGTGGGCCGCCTTCCCCGGAGCCCTCAGCTTGAACGGGACCCTACCCTTCTCCCCGATCCTCACGGTCAGCCCTGAGGGCTCACCGTTGAGTACGGCGTCCCCCCTGACGCCCTCGACGTTCTGGAGCAGCCAGAGCGCCCCCCATCTACCCCCGGTCTCCTCGTCGGAGGTCCCTGTGAACGTCACCCTCCCGGGAAGCCCCTCCTCCTGGGCGAGTACGCCGAACGTGAAGAGGAGTGAGGCTAGCCCCCCCTTCATGTCGCCGCTCCCCCTCCCGAATATCTTGCCGTCTGCTATCCTCCCTGAGTAGGGTGGGACGCTCCACGGCTCCCCCACGTCTCCGGGGAACTGGTCGAGGTGACCGTTCAGGATCAGGTGGGGGGAGCCTTCGCCCGCATGGGCCACCAGGTTGACGATCCCCTGCTGGGGCTCATAGGCGTCGACCTTGACCCCCCTCTCGTAGAGATAGCCCGCCATGAACGTGGCAAGCTCGGAGGTGTCCCCTGGTGGGTTGTCGCTGGGGATCTTGACCAGGTTTGAGCAGAGCTCCGCTAGATCTGTTCTCCTCGTATCTAATGTGTCCAGCAGACGTGCTCTTCGGGAGGCTGACATCGTCAAAGACGTAAAGGCTGAACATGGGATAAGAATTGGGTTTCACGTCTTGACTAAAGCTTAGGCCGACGCGCAGTTGAGGCGATGCTACTCCGGAGGACGCCGCACGTGCTTTAAGGGTTCGACATGATGTTTCTGATGAGCCTAATGGATGTCACAGAGAAGCTCGAAAAGATCTACAGCCGCGATTCTATCTTTCATCCAGCGGTCTCCCTGAAAGGCATGGTTTCGACTCAGGAACGCCTTGCCACGGAGGCTGGCGTGGAGGTCCTCATGGAGGGCGGGAACGCGGTAGACGCGGCAGTCACGGTAGCTCTGACCCTGGCGGTCACCCTCCCCAACGCCGGGAACATCGGAGGCGGGGGCTTCATGGTCATGAGGCTTGACGGCGAGGTCACCGTCATCGATTACAGGGAGAGGGCCCCCCTTGCGGCGGATGAGGATTTGTTCCTCGGTGAGGACGGGAAGGTTGACGAAATGAAGCCGAGCCGCAGCTTCCTTTCCATCGGTGTCCCGGGGACGCCCGCCGGGCTCGCCCTGGCGCTTGAGAGGTACGGCACAATTACGCTGAAGCGGGCCATGGAGCCCGCCATAAGGCACGCAGAGAACGGCTTCCCCGTCTATCCCAGTCTCGCTGCGTCGCTCGTGGGGGCGAGGGAGCTGATGCAGCGCTCTCCAGCTAGCATGGAGGTCTTCTTCAAGGAGGGTGGGGCCCCCCGCATGGTCGGTGAGACCCTAGTCCAGAGAGACCTCGCGAGGAGCCTGAGGGAGCTCTCCAACGAGGGTCTTGACCACTTCTACTCGGGCAAGATCGGGAGGGCCATCGTGGAGTACGTTCAGGAGAACGGCGGCATCTTCACGACGGACGATCTCGAGGTGTACGAGCCGACGATGCGGGAGCCCGTCTGCGGGATATATCGGGGCCACGAGGTCTACACCATGCCCCCTCCCAGCTCCGGAGGCGTCCACCTCGTGCAGATGCTAAACATCCTTGAGGGGTATCCCGTGGGCGGGATGGGGCAGAACACGGCGGAGTACATCCACCTGATGTCCGAGGTCATGAAGCTGGCATACCACGACCGTTTCATGTACCTCGGAGACCCGGACTTCGTCGAAGTCCCGGTGGCGGGGCTGACCTCAAAGGAGTACGCTGAGGAGCTGAGGGCCCACGTCAACATTGAGCGGTCATCGCCCAGCACTGACGATATCCCGGCGGATCCTTTCGGCTTCGAGAGCGGTGAGACGACCCATTTCAGCGTGATGGACGGTGAGGGCAACATGGTAGCGAACACCTACACGTTGGCGCTGGGTTTCGGCTCCAAGTTCATGGCGCCGGGGACCGGCATCCTCCTGAACAATGAGATGGGGGACTTCACGGCCCAGGTTGGCTACGTGGATGGCTCGGGAATGAGCGGTGGAGCCCTCAACACCATCGCTCCCCTTAAGAGGCCCCTCAGCTCCATGACGCCGACGCTCGTCACGAAGGAGGGCGAGCCCTTCATGGTCACGGGCAGCGTGGGGGGTGGGAGGATTATCACCGGTACCCTGCAGGTGATGATGAACGTCATGGACCACGGCATGAACGTGGCCGAGGCGGTGAGCGTCCCCCGGTTCCACCATCAGTGGATGCCCGACGAGCTGAGGCTGGAGAAGGGGTTCAGCGGGGACACCGTCAGGCTGCTGAGGGAGAGAGGGCACGACGTTGTCGTGCGGGGGGCGATGGGGAGCTCACAGAGCATAACGTTCGAAGAGGGAGTGTTCTACGGCGCTTCGGATCCGCGTACCTCAAGAGGGTCGGCAAAGGGGTTCTAGCGACCCCTCTCAGTCCTCAGAGAACAAGAATCATTATCTGGGTAATGTTGATTCATCCCGTGGCCGTGTACACGTGTGAAAAATGATAATAGTCTTGCACATAAATTCATTGGCGTTGATTCTATGCCCAAAACTTTCGATGAAATATACCCCTCTAAGGGGGAGTACATCCGATTCCATCTCGCTAACACCGCCTTTCAGAGGGTGCTGAGCACCGGAGAGAAAAGCTACTCAAACGTCGAAAAGAAAGTGGAGAAGATGAAGCAGGGGCTACCAGGGTTCTCCCTCATCGACTACTCCTTCAGCGACGCGGCTCTCACCGTGGCGATGGCCTCCCATTCGGGGAGAGGGAACATGAATCAGGGCTTCTACTCGTGGAAGCCCCTGGGGGCGACGGTAAAGCCTGAGGAGATACCCAAGTGGGAGGGCACTCAGGGGGAGGCGGCCTCGATCGTCAGGAAGGCGGGTCTCTATTACGGCGCATCGGATGTCGGGTTCTGCGAGTTGGACCGGAGGTGGGTCTACAGCCACACCGGTGATGGTAGGCCCTTCGTCTTCGAGGACGTCGAGGAGGGCTACGTCACCGATGAGAAGGTCGTCATACCCAACAGCCACAAGTGGGTGATCGCCATCACGGTGCCCATGGAGGTGGAAGAGGTGATGTACGCTCCCACCGCCCTGACGCCTGTCGCTCGGATGGGTTACAGCAGGATGCCCATCACGGCGGGGAGCCTAGCTGAGTTCATCCGGGGGCTGGGATACCACGCGATTCCCTGTGGGAACGACACCGCCATCAGTGTGCCGATCGCCATCCAAGCCGGCCTCGGCCACGTGGGTCGACATGGACGCCTAATAACGTGGAACGAGGGTCCCATGGTCCGGATTGCGAAGATCTTCACAGACATGCCTCTCGCCCCGAGCCCGATGGCCCCTGATGGCATCATCGAGTACTGTGAGGTCTGCGAGAAGTGTGCCAAGCAGTGTCCCAGCCAGTCTATACCGTTGGGCCCCAGGACGTATGAGGGCTTCACGGAGGCCAATAACCCCGGTGTGCTTAGGTGGTTCTGCAACGCTGATACATGCTACGAGTACTGGCGGGAGATCGGCACGGGCTGCAGCGTATGCTTCAGGGTCTGCAGCTTCACGAAGGAGAGGGGTCTAGGTCACGACATAGTGAAGTGGTTCATAAGGAACGTTCCACTGCTCAACAGGTTCTTCGTCTGGAGCGACGAAGCCTTGGGTTACGGTAAGATGAAGGATCCGCGCCAGTACTGGAAGGAGTAGACTTCAGGCGCGTCTACTGGTCCCTTTTCTTCCGTAGGTCGCGGAACTCTCCGTCCTTCACCTGGCCGAGGTATCTCCTTCCCTTCATCACCCACATGATGAGGCTGCCCTGCCGTGCCAGCTTAGCCCAGTGAGAGGACTTCTTGGGGTTCTGCTCAAGGAACGAGTAGCCCTCAATCCTGTAGAACCTGAGCTTGGCGCCAGGGCTTCTCTCGAGGGGGTACTCAGCCCCGTCGATCACCACGCTCTCCTGGGTGCTGAACAGAGCCTCGTAGGCCTTCAGGGCCTTTTCCCTCATGTTCTCCATTTCAGGCAGGTATGAGAAGGAGCCTGGATATTTAACAGATGACGATTCACACGCGATCTTTCACCTGTTAAGGACTCGTCTACTTTTTTCGTCTCCTTTCGTTCCATGGAACATATCTGGGCTCGCTGTCATCCTTATCCGGGGATCTGACCCCCCTCTCGAACTGGATTCGGGCGTGAGCGCGGTAAGGACCCTCATACGGTGCCTGGATGTACCCCCGCTCCTCGTTGGGAGGCGCCTCCTGATACATGGGTTTACCCCTCTCCTTCCAGAGCTCAAGGACCTGGCAGAGGGTGGGCATCTCCTCACCCGGGATGGAGAGGCAGACCTCCGTGGGGTCGATCCCCATGGTGCCGAAGACCCCGTGGCAGCCAAGGGTGTAGCGGGGCTCCCCGGTGAGGTAAGTTGCGACCCAGCTGGATGAACACGTCCCGGGGCCTGTCTCACCAATCGTGGCCTTCCCCGTGTAGTACTGGAGGGCCCTGCTCGCCATGGTGGCCTGCCTCGGGTTACACGTGATCGTGACGACGTCAGGGTCGAAGGGGCAGTCGTTGAGGGGGGCTATCGCGAAGTACCTGATGTCGTTGGGGACGATGTGATAGGCCTGGATGAGGCTCCTCCTGCTGGCGATAGGGCTGCCGAAGATGCCGAGGCGGGCGGACTGCCCGGAGGCCGGATTCGTCCTTGAGTGGACAAGGCCCGGTCCCAGCCTTTCATCCATCTCACATAGGCCCACGTAGGCGTCTCCATTACAGACAGGGGGGGCTGGCCTGCTCAGGTCCCTCTCGAGGATATATGTCTCGCCCCTGAAGCGGGCCCTCTGCATGAACTGGCAGTGGACCATCTTCAGGTCTCCTCTGTAGACGTACCTTTCGAGCTTCGGTGGGAGGGTGCTGTCCGGGAACCATGCCAGGGCGACGGGGTCTCCGTAGAGCTCCAGTGTGTCGGTCAGGAACTCTCCCTGCCTATTGGGGGGCCAGTCGTACCACTCCCTGTCGTATTTGGACCAGTCGTAGTCGGACATGATTGCTTCTGTATTCAACCATGACTAAAACGTTTATGCGCGCGGAGTTACGCGGGGTTTATATACTGTTTTTCAGAAAATTTTCTTAAACAACAAGAGTCTCGACGATGGGCAAAGTCTTTCTAATCATAGGGAATTCTGGGGCAGGAAAGGACACAGTAATAGACGAGGTCCTCAGAAGGTTCCCTTCTCGTCACAAGAAATTACAGGTCCCCAAGAGAGTTATCACAAGGCAAGGCTCCGATACCGAGAAATTCGAATCGGTGGATAAGGAGACATTCTACAAGTTAAGAGAGTCTGGCGAGTTCATATTAGAGTGGGAGTCCTACGAGCATTTCTACGGTATACGGCGTGAGGTACAGGACTGGATTGATGCCGGTCATCCAGTGCTACTGAACGTCTCCAGGAATGTAGTTCACACGGCGAGGGAGAGGTTCCCCGACGTGAAGGTGATCTTCATCCGTGTGCCCTTGGACGTTACAGCGGATAGGATCATTGAACGGGGGCGTGAATCCTACAAGGAAGTGCTAAATCGAGTCGTCCGCGCTCAGGAGCATCAAGACTACGAGGGAGCAGATTTCATCGTTGACAATGTAGGCAACATCGAAGAGACAAGCCGAAAAGTCCTGGATTACCTGGTGGCGTCCCTGAGTTAAGAGCGCACACACGTGCCATACTCGTCTAACAAAGGATATGCATCAGTGGTATACAGGAATCGTGTTCAATACTGGGACTTGGGCTTCAATTCCTTGACTTCGGACTCGGTTCCTACATATGCGGCGTCAGCGTAACCGATGAAAAGTCCGGTCTCAATCAAGCCCTGCACGGAATGGAGTCTGCCGTTTAAATCACGTGGATCCTCGATGGGCCCGAATAAAGCATCGATCAGATTATTTCCGTTATCGGTTATGACGGGTCCCAGTTTGTAGGCTGCCTGCCTCACCGTTGCTTTGGCTCCCATCTCGATTATCTTGTTCAGCACTGGTGTGATGGCGAACGGGTGCACCTCCAAGAAGACTTCCTGGCCTGTACCCAACTTGTCTGTGAGTTTAGTCTCGTCAACTATGAGGATGTATCTCCTGCAGGAGGCTGCGACGATCTTCTCCCGGAGCATAGCCCCTCCATGCCCCTTTATGGCATCCAAATTGGGGTCGATCTGGTCCGCGCCGTCGATACCTAGATCCAATTGAGGATATTCGTCGAGGGTCGTCAGGGGTATTCTCGCCTTTACGGCTTCCTGGATGGAATGGTAGCTTGTGGGTACCCCCTTAATGTCCCATAGCTGTCCATCAGCCAGTCTCTGTCCGATGATCTTGATCGCTTCAGCAGTAGTGGTGCCACTCCCGATACCCAGTACCATTCCACTTTCAACTTGATCTACAGCCTGGGCTGCAGCCCTCTTCTTTGCCTCATCGATCCAACTCATTTTCTATACCCCTGCACTCGTTCTCCTTACTAACTGAAAGAGTTCAGACACCATGTCCTCTCATTCGCTCTCGAAGAGTTGTGGGTGCTTCACTTCTTGAAACATGTTTTTAGAGCTATAAAAACATCCATCATTTCGCGCATGAGCAGATAAAAATCTCTGTAAAAACTTTCACACGTTATTCCATACGTGAATGGAAAACGTTAATCCCCCATCTGCGTACCTATCACCTGAACTTTATGGCCAAACTGATAATCACCGCCGCGGTGACCGGGGGGGAGCCGGTCTCAAGGGAGATGACCCCTCACGTCCCATGCTCTCCTGAGGAGATCGTCGAGGAGACCGTGAGGTGCTGGGAGGCGGGTGCCTCGGTCGTCCACCTCCACGCAAAGGAGCCCGGGACCGGTAAGCCAGCACCTGACCCGAACCCCCTCCTGAAGCAGTACGTGGAGATGATCAGGGATCGCTGTGACATCATCCTCAACGTGACGACGGGGGGAGGACGTCGCGCCACAGCGGAGAAGCTGGATGAGATGATATTGGAGAGGTGCCAGCTGGGGCAGGAGATCTCATCGATGAACATGGGCTCCGTCAACCTCTGGACCCCGCCATACAGAGGGACGTTCATGAACCAGGTGCCTACCATCAAGCGCTGGGCCGGTTACATGAGGGACGCGGGGGTGAAGCCCGAGCTGGAGATCTACGACACCGGGATGATCAACACGGCTAAGATGCTTGCGGAAGAGGGAGCCTTTGACGAGCCCCTCCACATCCAGTTCGTGATGATAGGCAGGACCGGATTCTCCCCGACGCCGAAAGCCCTGCTCTACTGCCTAGATGAGAAGCCTGATGACTGGACCTGGTCTGTCTGTGCCCTTGGGAGGCATGAGCTCCCCATGGGGGCGGTGGCGATGACCCTGGGAGGTCACGTCCGGGTGGGCTTCGAGGATAACATCTACATCCGTCGGGGGGAGCTCGCTAAGAGCAACGTCCAGCTGGTGGAGCGGATCGTCACGATAGCCGAAGCGCTAAACATCGAAGTGGCGTCTCCCGATGAGGCGAGGCGCATCCTGAACCTGGGAAAAGGCTAACCACGCGCATGCAACTGGGTATGAGTCTAGATGACAGATCTCTGGTATCCTCCCGAATCCCTCGTCGAGAACAGCAACGTGAAGAGGTTCATGGACCGGCACGGCATCAACGATTACAGGGAGCTAATCCGGAGATCAGTCGAGGATATAGAGTGGTTCTGGTCCGAGACTGAGAAGGAGCTCGGGGTCGAGTGGTTCCAGCAGTACTCGAAGGTGCTGGATACGTCAAGGGGCGTCGAGTGGGCCAGATGGTTCATCGACGGCAGGATGAACGTGGCCCACAACGCCCTGGACAGGCATGCCACTTCAGGAGCCAGAGACAGGGTCGCCTTCATCTGGGCCGGGGAGGATGGCTCCGTGGAGAGGTACACATACGGGGAACTCCACGAGGAGGCAAACAGGCTCGCCAACGCCCTGGATAACCTGGGAGTATGTGAGGGCGATCCTGTCGCCCTATTGCTGCCCATGATCCCTGAGACCATCGCCAGCCTCTACGCGGTGCTGAAGGTCGGTGCCATCGTGATGCCCATCTTCACGGGGCTAGGCTCCCCCGCCATCGCCACAAGGCTCGCGAGCTCAGGGGCCCGGGTCCTCATCACCGTCGACGGGACCCACCGACGGGGGAGGGTGATCAGGATAAAGGAGGACCTTGACGAGGCCGCGAAGAGTGCTCCCAGACTGGAGAAGGTCATCGTGGTGAAGAGGAGTGACGTCGAGGTGCCCTGGACTGAGGGACGAGATGTCTGGTGGGATGATGCCCTCACCGGTCAGTCAGCGGGGTATGACACGAAGCCTGTGGACCCGGAGCACCCCGCCCTTTTCCTGTACACCTCGGGGACGACGGGGAGGCCTAAGGGGGCGATCATCTCCCACGCCGGGGCCCTCCTCCAGAGCTCCAAGGAGATCCACTTCAACATGGACCTCAAGCTCGGGGACGTCCTCATGTGGATCACCGACATCGGTTGGATGATGGGGCCCTGGCAGATCATCGGCGCCCAGAACCTGGGGGGCACCCACGTCATCTTCGAGGGCACCATCAACTACCCGAAGTCGGACAGGGTCTGGTCCATGGTGGAGGAGTTTGGGGTCACCCACCTAGGGGGCTCCGCCACCGCCTACAGGATGCTTAAGAGCCTAGGGGACGAGTGGTTTGAGGCCCATGACCTGGGCAGCCTGAGGGTGACGGGGAACACGGGGGAGCCCATCGACCCCGACACATGGAGCTGGCTGATGGAGGTCGTCGGTGAGGGCAGGTGCCCCCTCATCAACCTCTCCGGGGGCACGGAGATCTTCGGATGCTTCCTCCTCCCCCTCCCCATCATGCCTCTGAAGCCCTCCACCCTCGGGGGCCCCGGGCTCGGGATGGCCATCGACGTCTTCGACGACGACGGCGAGTCGACAAGGGAGGAGGTGGGCTACCTGGTCTGCAGGAAGCCGGCGCCCTCCATGACCAGGGGATTCTGGAACGAGCCGGAGAGGTACGTCGAGACCTACTGGTCCAGGTGGCCCGGTGTCTGGTTCCACGGGGACTGGGCCTCAGTGGACGGGGACGGATACTGGTTCCTACACGGGAGGACGGATGACGTGATCAAGGTCGCGGGGAAGAGGCTGGGCCCCGCTGAGGTGGAGTCCATAATCAACGAGCACAAGGCTGTCCGGGAGTCCGCGTGTATCGGCCTCCCCCACGAGCTGAAGGGCGAGGTGCTGGTCTGCTTCGTCGCACTGAATCCGGGCTATGAGCCCAGCCCCGAGCTGGAGGAGGAGATCAGGGGTCTGATAGTTGTCTCCATGGGGAAGCCCTTCGCCCCCGAGGACGTGTACTTAGTCAGGGATCTGCCGAGGAACCGGGCGGGGAAGATAATGAGGAGGATCGTCAAGGCCATCATGGTGGGCACCGAGCCCGGGGACGTGTCCGTGGTCGAGAACCCTGAGTCTCTGGACGGGATCAGAAAGGCGCGCGAGCACAAGGGTTATCACGTCTAGAAAGCTGTCTAGAACTGTGGTTAGTGTGTCCGAGATAGGTTTCTCCAACATATTCGGCAGGAGCTCAGAGGACCTACACAAGATCGTGAGGGCTGAGGGCATCTACGTTTACGACTCCGAGGGGAGGAGGTACATCGACGGGAGCGCCGGCCCCATCTGCGTCAACATAGGCCACGGCGTGAAGGAGGTGGCAGACGCCATCGCGAGGCAGGTCTCCGAGATCTCCTACGTCCACAGCGGTCATTTCTACACGAAGTCGGTGACGGACTGCGCCGAGAAGCTGGCCAGCCTCGCGCCCCCCGGTTTAAGACGAGTCTTCTTCTGCTCCGGCGGCTCCGAGGCTACGGAGGCCACGGCGAAGATGGCCCGGCAGTACCACCTTGAGAGCGGTGAGCCGACAAGGTACAAGGTGATCGCCCGCTGGCAGAGCTACCACGGGAACACCCTGGGGGCGCTCTCCATGTCGGGGAACATCGCCCGACGCAACAGGTTCGTCCCCCTCCTCCTGGACTTCCCCCACATCCCCCCGGCCTACTGCTATAGGTGCTGGTACGGGAAAAGCCGAGGAGAGTGCGACCTGGAGTGCGCCCGGGCCCTCGACACGACGATCAGGGCGACAGGGCCTGAGTACGTGTCGGCGTTCATAGCCGAGCCGGTGGTGGGAGCGACTCTGGGCACCGTCCCAGCGGCGGAGGGCTACTTCAAGCTGATCAGGGAGATCTGCGACGAGCATGGCGTCCTCTTCATCGCCGACGAGGTGATGACGGGGCTGGGGAGGACCGGCAAGATGTGGGGCCTCGATCACTGGGAGACGGTGCCGGATATCATCGCCTCCGCCAAGGGCCTCGCCAGCGGATACCTGCCCCTCGGTGCAGTGATAGCCTCCGAGAAGGTCTTCGAGGCTTTCTCAGGGGGCTTCGCCCACGGTCACACGTATGGGAGCCACCCTGTAGTCTGTGCAGCTGGGGCTGCGGCGCTTGACTACCTGGTGAAGCATAATCTCACCGAGCGCTCGGCGGAGCTGGGGGTGTACTTCCATGAGAGGCTGCGGGAGCTCTATGAGCATCCAACCGTCGGGGACATCAGGGGTATGGGGATATTTTCGGGCATAGAGTTCGTCAAGGACAAGGAGACCAAGGAGCCCTTCCCGCCCGAAGTGGGCCTCACTCAGAAGATCGTGGAGCAGAGCTACAGGAACGGGCTGCTCGTCTACCCCGGCTACGGCACCGTGGACGGCGTCAAGGGGAACCACATCCAGGTAGCCCCGCCGTTGGTCGTGGAGCGCTCGGAGATAGACGAGATCGTCGACCTGCTGGACAGGTCCATCGGAGAGGTCGAGGAGGAGCTAGGGTAGTCCTCATATCTGAGGCAAGCTGGACAACAAGGGGTTCGCGCCTCTTCTTCATTCAGTTAGTTCGGAAAGAGATGCGCTGCTTTTCATCCATGTAGGATGGCTGACCCGTTTATTCGTCTGATATCTTCTCGAGCTTCCATACGGTCCCTTTCTTGGAGATGCAGTGGATCCGGTAGATGCTGCTGTCATCGCTCTCCCACGAAGGCTGCCCTATGGCACAGTATGCGGCGTACGGCCTCGCAGGGTCCTGGATGCCGCTGCAGAGCCCCTTAATATAATCCTGGACGTGCATGAAGACGTAAGTGTCTCCGACGTTGTGCTCACAGACCCCGTGTTTAGACTCGCATGTTATCCGTACCTTCTGAGCCCACCAATTTTCAGTCATGCTCTTCTCTGATAGTGATATTTTTTAGGCCTTAATAATCGCGTGGCTGTACACACTGATCCTATTACTGGCTGTATTTTGTCGATGCAGAATACTCGTTGTGTTGACTGACGATCATCTGTTTCATCTGCGGAAGGAGGCGTTTTCGCGCGCTAGTCCCGGGGGAACAGAGGTTTCCAGTCTTCGGCTCTCGCGATGAGCGCCTCCTGCTCCCCTCTGTCCATGGGTTCGAAGCTCTCGGCTGCGTCTATCGTCATCTTGGCTATCTCCATATCCGAGGAGGTCGCGGCGGTCGTAAGGGGCTGCGACAGGGTGAACCGAATCGCCTCCTTTATCTTATTTTTCTCCGTGAAGGGCTGATACCAGCAGTCCCGGGTCCTCTCACCTACGTAGGGACCCTTCGCCACCGCCTTCATGGCGATCACTCCTATGCCCCGCTCCTCCGCCACTGATAGAACTGGGCGGAAATCATTCCTGGGCTCCGGGTGGGCTCCAAGTACGTAGTTGACGGGCAGGAGGATGGTGTCGAGGTCGATGAGCTCCAGGGCCCGGAGGACGTTCTCGGGATTGTGGCTCGTGATCCCTATGTGGTCTATCAGTCCCTCCTCTTTAGCCTCCATGAAGGCGTGGAGGGCTCCATTCTCACCGACCACTGTGTCGAGGTCCTCCTGGGTGTCCAACCCGTGGAACTGGTAGAGGTCGAGGTGGTCCGTCTGGAGACGTGCAAGGCTGCTCCTGAGCTCCTCGGCTGCCCCCTCCTTGGTGCGTTTCCCAGTCTTACAGGCGACGAAGAGGTCCTCCCGGTACTCCCTCACCCATTTACCCAGCCTCACCTCGGCGTCGCCGTATGTGGGGGCGACGTCGATGTGGTTCACACCCCGGTCCAGGGCGTACTTGATAAACTGGTCCCCCGTGTGGGTCTCGATGGGGTAGATGAAGACGGCTCCCCCGAGGGTCGCGATGCTGCTCCTGTGGTTGGTCCTGCCGAGAACCCTTTTTTCCATATCTGAGTGTAACAGATTCTCTCTTTTATAATGTGCGCGTGCTGCGTGCAAGCAGATTCGAATTCCCCAGGAATGTATTGAAGGTTACATGTGCGCGAGACTGGCATATTCGATATTATTATCAACCACATGTACATCTCGTGAGGTATGATCGAGCGAGATGGCAAGAGATTCAACTGCGCCGAGAGCGTAATCATGCTGGTGAACCGGGAGATACCCCTCCCCGGATTTGGCAGGGGCGTCATAAGGGGCGCATCCAACCTGGGCGGAGGCGTCTCCGGATGGGGAAGCATCTGCGGAGCCGTTAACGGGGCGGCTATCGTATACGGCCTCCTCGTTGGGACCGAGGGAGATGAGTCACCCGAGGACTTCACTCGCATACGCGACTCCATGAGGGCCCATACCCAAGAGTTCCTCAAGCTCTTCGAGGAGAAGTGGGGCCATGTCAACTGCTTCGACCTCATCGGGGAGGACACCAGGACCGAGGAGGGAAAACGGAGGCACGAGGAGAACAAGGCGCGGGGCCAGTACTACTGCGAGGACTACGTCTTCTGGACAGCGGAAAAGCTCGTGGAGCTCATAGACCGGCAGGGGCTGACTCCAAGCCGCACCAGTCAAGGATGATCTTGGCGCAGACCTTTATCGACCTGATGTAGTCGTCCAGGTCCACCCACTCGTCGAGGCCCCCAGTCGTGGCCAGGTCCCCCGCGAGGGGGCCAAAGCCGACGTTTGGTATCCCGCTTATGAGGACGGGGGTCCTTACGTCGCTCTTCGAGTACAGGGGATTGCTGAAGGGTTTCTCCCCTGTGACCTCCCTGATGGCGTTCACCGTCGTCTCCACGATGGGGTGATCCATGGGCACCTCCACCCCCTGGGTCCCCTGGATCCACAGCAGGTCGGGTGGGTTATCCCTCAACCAGTCGTCGGCCTCAACGTCTTCTTTTAGGCGGTCCTCCACCTGCCTCACCACGTCCTCGATGTCCTCCGTCGGGGGATACGTCAATCCCAGCCCCACGACGCACTCCGGTGGCATGTCGGTCATGTTGTCGCTCTCCCCCGCCTCGATGTAGGTGACCAGGAGGTTGGTGCCCCGGCCAACTGAATCGTTGAGGGGACCGTAGTGGACCTTCTCCCTTCTCTCCTCGTCGAGCCTCCTCAGGGCCTCGATGAGGTAGAGGGCCTTGTCGATGGGGTTGACGCCGAGGTGGTGGAACGTCACCTGGACGAACTCGGTTTTGTCTGGTCTCCTCCCCTTCACCCTGATCCTGAACTTGAGGAGGCCCGAGGTCAGGGTCTTTATCTCCTTCAGCCCTAGCTCGGACTCGGCGGGGTGGATGTACAGCGCGGCGTCGGCTGTGTAGCCTTCCCTGAGGAGGGCGGCTATCCCCCAGGCGTTCCTTTTTGCCGTTGCGCTGAAGAGGTAGAGGTCCCCGGAGGGTCTGAGGCCTGCTCTGTTGATGGAGTCGAGGGCCCCAAGCATGATGCATATACCCGCGAGGTCGTCGGCCACCGCCCAGCCGTACATCCTTCCTTCGACTATCTGCCCGGTGTGGGGCTCCATGGTCCAGCCCTCCGTGTCAATGGGGTCGGCGTCCGGATGTGTGATCAGGATCAGGCTCCTCCCTGCTCTCGATCCGCCGACCTTTCCTACGACGTGGGTCCTCAGGCTCATGTCGATGGCCTCCTGGAGGGCGAACTCCTTGTGGAGTTGGACCGTCGTCGGGAGCAGCTTGAGGGACTTCGTCTCGCATCCCAGGGCCTCGAACTTCTCGGCGATGGTCTCCTGAAGCCTATCCTCACCCCTTGGATACAGCCTCACCATCTCCCCCAGCTCGTCAATGTACCTCTGTCGGCTCTCCTCGATGATCCTGAAAATTCGGTCCTGCATCAGCCTTTCACCCGTCTTACTGAACAGAGAACGGGGCGAACCTATTTGATGGTTTCAGTTGCGGTGGGCCTCCGCATTTCCTTTCCTTCAATACACGCGCGGGGCACCTACATGGAAGCGGGGAGTATCAGCCCGTCTACCCCTGGCGTCCATCCCCTGAGCCTCGGGCTCACACCCCAGAAGTAGAGGGGCCTGTAGAGGAAGACCCAAGGGGGGTCGAGGCTGGTCATCTTGTAGATCCTCTCGTACATCGTCTTCCTGTCCCTCTGGTCGACGGTGGCGGCGGCCTCCTCTATCAGCCTGTCCACCCCGGGGTTCTCGTACCCCTCCCACCAGGGTCCTCTGAGCCCTGAGTGGATCTTCTCCCGCATCACGCGGAATGTACTCAGGGGGCTTGAGTCGAACCAGCACATGTCTCCTATCTCCTTTGACCGCACCTTGTCCGAGTAGCCTCCTGCGTCGAGGCCGCCGTACGAGTCGACCTCCAATGTGACGCCTACCTTGGAGTACATCTCCCCAACGATGTCGACGAGCTCCTGCGTCCTGTACTCGTTCCCCCTCGGCTTGTTCACGAGGAGGCTCAGCCCGCTCCTATGGCCTGCCTCTGCCAGCAGCCGCATCGCCTTCTCGGGGTCATAGGGGTATCCGGGCACCGACGGGTCGTATCCGACGTGGAGGGGTGTGAGCACCCCTTTCAGTGGTTCTGCGGCCCCCGGGAGTAGTCGGTCTATGATCTCACGCTTGTCCAGTGCGTAGTTGAGGGCCTGTCGGACCTTCCTGTCGTCGCACGGGCCCTTCGAGCAGTTGTACATGAAGATCCAGCACATGCTGCCGTCCCTGGAGACGTAGCCTGCCTTGCCGGAAGACTCAATGGACTCTGCGTCTCTTCTAGAAAGCCCGGGGGCGACATCTGCCTCGCCCGAGATGAGCATCTCCGCCATCTCCTCGGAGCTGCGGACTAGCCTCCAGGTGACCCGTTTAATCCTGGGTGCATCCCCCCAGTATTCGGGGAAGGCCTCATAGACCGCCTCGGAGCCACCTGATTCGACAAACCTGTAGGGTCCCGTTCCCACGTGGTTCTCTGACAGTTCGTTGAGAGCGTTCTCCGGTGCGATGGGGAAGGCCACGACGAGGTCGAGGAGGTCTGCCATGGCCTCAGAAGTGACGATTCGCACAGTTTGCTCATCAATGGCTTCGATGCTTGCGTCTCCTATGTAGCTGGCGTAGACGCCCTCGGTTCCTAGCTCCCCTCCCAGAGAGGGATCCCTGACCCTGTCCAGGGAGGCCACCACGTCCCGGGCTCTCATCTCCTCGCCGTTATGGAATCGAACGCCCTCCCTGAGGTTGAAGGTCCACGTCCGAGCGTCGTCATCCAACCTCCAGTTCTCTGCAAGGCAGGGGACGTAGACACCGTCGGGTTCTCGTCGCACCAACGCCTCATACAGCGAGAGCAGCATGCTGACCCGGCTCTTGGAGTCGCTACAGATGTGGGGGTCCCCGATGTTGATCCGGGGCTGGACTATGGTGATCGTGTCTTGAGGAGTCATCTGAAATCCAACCTTTACTTTAATTTCCCTTAGATTTAACATGAGTGAGGGCGGTCGCTTGAACGTACCCTTGAGATGTTCTAAGCGACGGGGACAAGGCTGGCTGTTCTCGCTTCAACGATGATGTTGAGGATGGTGATGCTCACGACGATCACGATGGCGTCTGTGAAGACGGATTCAAGGCTGAGCATAGTGCTCACCCTCTCGGGGGCCTCGAGTTTCTCGGTGAAGGAGAGCACGATGGAGAAGCTGGTTCCACCAATAATCGTTCCCAGCAGCAGCCCGTGCATGATGTCCCAGCCCAGCAATATGCTTGTGAAAGCCGTCGTCACTGCCATGCTTATGATCACGTTCAGGAATCCCAGGATCAGTGCCTTTGGGCTCTCATCGAGACCTTGAACAGGTTCAGGTTCATGCCGCCATTCAACAGGATTATCAACAACGCCTGGCTGCTGAAGATTGGAGCTATGTTCCCGAACCCTGACAGCTCGATTATCTTCAACATCGGTCTCAGAACTATGTCGAAGGTTATGAGTATCAGGTTATCTGGTCATCTTTTCCGATCAAATAGATAACTCCCGATGAAGCCTAGAACTATGATCACTCCCGAAAGTATGAATGTTAAATCTGGTAATTGATCCATCCAGATGCGTACTTTCATTCGAAACTTCCTTTCCAAATGTAAAATAAACCTGTAGGGTCTAACTTGACCTCAGTACACGAGCGTTCAACCCTCCAACTTGAGTGCTATGCATTCATCCACGATTTCAGGCATATCACGTGTGTGTTTCTTGCTCGCTAATCTATGTTGGATTGGCCTTGCCTGCGAAATGATTTCGAGTGATTTCACTCGTCGTCAGCGAACTGAGGTTTCTTGATCCCGCTTATCTTGTCGAGCTCTGTCGATATCTTCTTTTGAATGTCCACCATCTCGTAGTGCAGCTTGTACTCGAGGCTTGAGTTCCTGGCCTTCTTGGCCTTCGCCACATCTACGGATTTCTTGGCATACTCGTTGTAGAGCTCGATCACCGCTTTCTCGCTCATCTCTTCACAATCATCCTCCTATTTTGCTACTTTTCTCATTCTACGTCTAGGTGACTCCTAGTGCATGAATAAACGCTATTTCAGTAGCTTCGGTTGTTGTACATTTCGAATATCCTGGGGGTCCTGATCCTTAATGGGGTCGATCTGCTCGACCCCTTCAACCGTGTACTCCTCAAGGCAGTTAATGCAGACCTCCTCCTCGCCGTCGCCACAGTACTCGCAGAAGAGGGTGCCACATATCTTGCACTTGAATATTGTAGGCTCATACTCCCCACATAGCTCGCACATCGACATTTGATATCACCTCGTTGCTCTCAGCTTCCGGCCTGGGCTTCTCTCTCCCGTGACCTTGACATGCACCATGTCATTGATTTATCTCATAATACTGGCGTAAATTAATTGTTGAGAAGAAAATATGTAAATTCATCTCATTTAAACGCTTATTTTTAAGCTATATCTGTAATTTGTTTAAATACTGAGGCCTCTTATTTTTTAGTTAAATATTTTACACTCATTCGTGAAAAAACGCTATAATTTCTTTTTATACTTTCTTTAATAATAAAATATAATGAATTTATTCTCGCACTCGTACGCGTAGTTAAGGTGAAAAAAATGCCACCGAGATGGATGATCGAAGTCAAGAATCATATAGGAGCCGATGACCAGATCAAGGAGACCTGCGAAAGTCAGCTGCATGGGGAGTCTGGGCAGCTGGTTTTGACGACGAAGAGGCTTCTCTACGTGAGGGAGGAGGGGCTTCTAAGAAAGAAGGTACTGTTCCCTCTCGAGCTGCCCTATCATAGGATTAAACGGGTGGTCTCCGAGGGCTCGGTAAAGTTGAATATCTACGATGTCAACGAGATCCGACACACCTTCATCGTCATGGATACTCCTGCCCCCAAGCTGGAGTCTAGGCTTAAAGAGTACATGAAACGCCCGCAGACTCAAAAGGTTCTGGCCTGATGCAGATGTTCAAGAAGATCCTTGTTGCGGTCGATGGCTCTGAAGCCTCCTTCAACGCTTTAGAGCATTCGCTGGCACTCTCCGAAAAGTTCGATGCCGAACTCGTTATACTGAGCGCTTTCCAGAGACGGACATTGCCACTGCTGATTCCAGATGAAGACGATGAGGATTGGTCAATAGATATTGACGTCTACGAGAAGTACTGGGCATCAGTAAGGGAGTCTCACATTAACGTCCTTAAGAGAGCCGAGGATATATTGAAGGAGAGATTCCCATCCGTAAAATATTCAACGGTCCTCACGGAGGGACGGCCTTCATCTGAGGTCATCTCCGCAGCCCAGGAGGCCGATGTGGATCTCATCGTGTTGGGTGGGAGCGGAAGAGGCGGTGTCGCCGAGTGGTTCCTCGGAAGCACATCCAGAAAGGTCGTAGACTCCTGCGATAGATCGGTTCTGATCGTAAAATAACGATCCTACGATTTTAATCATTTCAGAGGCCAATTTGTGCGTATCCCTGTTTTCCATTTCATATTATGGTTCCGTGTTTTCGGCCTACAGTAATTATCGAAGTGTGTATCCATAATGAGTCAACTTCTTGCGTAGTTGTATAGTATTGTGGCGAAGCCCTTCTCGCAGTCTGTTAGTCCGTGTACTTTCTCGTTTCCCTCGATGACGAAGTACTCGTTGGGGCTGTGAGCCCTGGTCCCATGCCCAAGCATCCCCCACGCGAACCCTCCGTGGAGGTTGAGGGGCTCGTGGCAGAAGAGGCTGAAGGGCCCGTAGCCGATGTTTCTGACTACTGTGAGTGGCTCCAGGTTGAAGCCCTCGTAGGTCTGTCGAATCGCCTGCCAGAGCGGTGACTTGACGCTGGTCCTCGCCCACTCGCCGCTGGTCAGCTGGGTGACTTTGATGTCGGGGAAGCCGTGTCTGATGAGGTGCGCCCTGAGCTTGGGCAGGAACTCCTCCGATGTCTGGTCGGGCACGAACCTCACGTCCATCTTCGCCGTTGCCTTGTGTGGTAGGACGGTCTTGCTCCCCTCCCCCGTGTAGCCACCGTAGATGCCGTCTATGTTGAGCCCGCTGGGCTCACAGTAGTATCTCCTGAGAAGCTCCCGCTTGTCATCCTCGGGGTAGGCGAACTCGTCCACGTGGAGAGCCTGCTTGATGGGTGAGAGGTCGAATGACTCGACCAGTTCATCGAGGATCGAGTTCTCCTCCTCGGTCGGGGGTGTGACGTTCTCGTACCAGCCGTCGACGAGGCATGTGTTGCCGTCCGGGCTCGTCATCGTCCCCAGGGCGTGCACGAGCCTCCAGACGGGGCTGTCGACCACGACCTTGTTGCTCCCGTGGATGCCGAACTTGCGCGGGCCCCGACCCCAGTGCTCTCCGCTGCACTCTACCTCGAAGTACGCGATTCCCTTCGTCCCCGGGCAGATGGTGACGGAGCCGTCGACGGTCTGGCCGCCCATGGGGAAGAACATGGCGTCGGCCTCCTGGAGCCTCTCTCTGTGCCTCCTGAGGAACCATGGGAGGTGCCTGCTCGCCTGCTCCTCCTCTCCCTCGGCAAGCAGTATCAGGTTGACCGGGGGCTCGTTCCCGGATCCCCTGATGCTGCTCACGGTGTTCAGGAAAGCCATCAGGGGCCCCTTGCTGTTGATGGCCCCACGGGCCATGAGGACGGTCCTGAAGGGGGGATAGTCGCCGATCTGATGGTCGTGGACCAGCTCCCCCTCGAACGGGGACACGGTCCACCCGGGCTCGTCGGCGGGCATGCAGTCGTACATCATGTAGATGATCAGTGTCCTCTCGGCTCCGGCGTCGTACTCTCCGTATACCACGGGCCATCCCGGGGTCTCCCTGATCTCAGCAACGTCGCAGCCGAGCCCCTCGTAGACACCTCTGAGGTACTCTGCCCCCTCCCTCATGCCCTCCCCTGTGTTGCTGATCGTGGGCTGCATGATGAACTCCTGGATGCGCTTGACGTGTTCTCCGAAATTCCTGTCTATGTCATCGTGGACTCGCTTTAATGCAGGTTCGCTCATGGAGATGCATCAGTCGAGGACGCTGAAAACTGTTATCGTTGCCCGTCGCGCCGCAACCCACACAGGGGGCAAGGGTTAAGTCGAAAAGCGTCGTTAGTCAGAACATGTCAATTATGTGGTCTCCTTCTAAGGACTACGGTAGGTTCCTCGTTGATGGGGAGTTGCTGAGGAGGATCGAGAGCGAGGTCTCAGGTGAGAGGGCTTGGGACATGGTCTCCAAGATCTCTAGATTCCACCGTATCCGCGGAGGGGGTGAGGGGTCGGGTTACAACCGCTGCGTCGAGTGGCTTGCGGATGAGCTGGGAAAGGTTAAGGGCCTCGAGGTACGGGTTGAGAAGTTTTCGACTGACGGTGAGAGGAAGTACATCGGCTGGCTTGCTCCTATTGGGTGGCGTGCCAGGGAGGCGGAGCTCTGGCTCCTGGAGCCCGAGGAGAGGCTCCTGGCCCGATTCTCCGACTTGGCGGTGAGCCTGATGCCCTACTCTAAGGGGGGTGAGGCGGAGTCCGAGGTGGTCTTCGTAGGCGGGGGGAAGAAGGATGAGGACTATGAGGGCGTCGACATCAAGGGGAAGCTCGTCTTCGCAGTGGGTGGGAACGGGGAGAAGGTTCACAGGGAAGCAGTCATCAAGCGGGGCGCTGCAGGTGTCATCGTCGGGCCTACAGGCAGGGCTGACAGGCTGGACTACCCCGACTTAGTGGAGGTGAGCAGGCTCTCCCCGAAGAAGGAAGAGGTGAAGGATGCAGGGTTCGGATTCGCGCTCTCCCTGAAGCAGACTCGGGAGCTTGAGTCCTACTTCGAGGCTGGGAAGACTGTGAGAATGAGGGCATGGGTTGACGCCGGGCTCATCGAGGGGGAGATGCCTACAATCGACGCCTGGTTCCCGGGTTCTGAGCACCCGGAACAGGAGGTGATCCTGATGGGACACCTTGACCACTACAAACCCGGGGCCAACGACAACGCGTCAGGCTGTGCGGGGATGGTGGAGATAATCAGGAACATCGCCTCCATGGTGGAGAGGGGCGTCATGGGGCCTCCGAGGAGGACCATCAGGTTCCTGTTCCTCCCTGAGCTGCATGGGGCTGCAGCGTATCTGTCGCGGTATCCGGATATTGGTGAGAGGGGGATCGCGGGGATCAATCTGGACATGATCGGTGAGGACTACGGTCTCTGTAAGGCCAACTTCAACCTGACCTGTTCGCCCTACTCGGTCCCTGGGTACATCAACGAGGTGCTTGCGGACCTGCTTCCGTGGCTGGAGGGGGACTCCTTCTACAGCCCCCGGGGGAGCAGGTACAGGTTCAACTACAGGGTGACGGGCTACTCGGGGGGCTCCGACCATGTCCTGTTCAACTACTCGGCCTACTCGGTACCGTCGGTGATGCTGGGGCATAGCAACGTCTTCCACCACACCAGCGAGGACACCACGGAGACGTGTGACCCCACGGAGCTGAAGAGGATCACGGCTCTGGCGGAGGCGGGGACGCTGTTCCTGGCTAACGCGGGGGACGAGGAGGTCTCGAAACTAGTCCGGAAGGTAGTTGGCCAAGCCTACGTCAGGATGGCAGAGGTCACGGGGAGGTCACTGAAGCTCTTGGAGGAGAAGGCTCCCACTGAGGGGTTTGCGGAGGCTTACTGGAACATTAGGCGGTATCCGGAGCTCCAGGCTGGTCTCGAGGCGGCGAATATTCGTGAGGTCGGGGAGCTCGGTGGGGAGGATGTCGAAAAGCTGATTGAGGGAATGGCTGGGGGCCTTCTGGGACAGGCAGAGAGGGAAGTGGAGAAGATTGACTTGTTCTATCGTCTACTGCAGGAGCAGCATGGACTTGAGGAAAAGGTATACAAGCCAAATGATGCCTATGTGAAGGCTGACTCCCTGGTGCCTAGATGCCTTTCAGATGGACCATTGAGCAGCGCGTTGGAGAACATACGGGAGGAGCTTGGGGATGAGAGGGCTGACTGGTACAGCGAGTACCTGGGCTCTCCCACGACGCGACTCGGCGGCGACGCCTTCGAGATACTGAATCTGGTGAATGGGGAGCGTAGCCTTCTGGATATCCGGGATATCGTGTCTTTCGAGTTCAAGGAGACCAGCGTCGAGTATGTCCTGCACTTCACTGAGGATCTACGAGAGATGAGGTTGATAGACTACCTCTGATTCACTTCATTTCACTCTGATACAGGTAGGGACGCTGATACGATAAGTCTTATTTAAGATATTGAGCCTCGCGGAAGGTATGGTTTCTTCATCTAGCAATGCATTGAGACTCCCGTTCATAGATTTCACTAGGGGCGTCGTGATGATAATCATGGCATGGGACCACGTGTCAGGATTCTGGAACCCTGGTAAAATGGGAAGCGAAGGTCTGAGGGGCTACTTCCCCTACGTAGTCGACGTCAACCAGTTCTACCTCAGGCTCTTCACCCACGTCTGCGCCCCAACCTTCATGTTCCTGGCTGGTGCGTCAATGGCCTTATCCATTCACAAACGCCTCAGTAGAGGCGAGGACCAGTGGAGCATCAGTAGGAGAATGGTGACGAGGGGGATGATCATGTGGTTGCTGGCCATCTACATCGTCGGCCCTGCATTCGGGACTGGTCCTCTCTACTTCGGGGTTCTGGCTTGCTTCGGAGCTTGCTTCATCCTGTGGAGCGTGCTGAGGAGGCTGCCTACCCCCGCTATTCTTATCGGTTCACTCGTCATTATTCTATTCCATCCCTATCTCAACCTTGACTTTATCCGAAACCAAGGGCTTGGATTTTATCTGCGGGTCATAATTCACGAACCAGCATCGATGCGCATACAGTGGCCGTTCGGAGGGCTCTATCCGATAATCCCCTGGATCGGGGTCATGGGGCTGGGCTGGGTGTTCGGGATGTTCCTCTCCTCCCTTAGAGAGGAGCAGATGGGTGGTCTCAAGGTCCAAATGGTGATTGCTGGGATATTGAGCTCCACCCTATTCGTTGCGGTAAGGTGGATGAACGGCTTCGGGGTCCTCGTACCAAGAAGTGGGGACACCCTTGTAGCCTGGCTATCTTTATCCAAATACCCTCCCAGTCTGGCGTTCCTACTGTTCACCCTTGGAGAGGCGTTTATGATCATGGCTGTGGGGCTGCACCTCCAAGGCTCAAGACTCAGTGAGAACGGCGTAGTTCAGACAATACTTCTCTTCGGGAAGACGCCGCTGTTCTTCTACATCGCTCATCTCGTGCTCTATCGGATCCGCCCATTCTGGATGGACCAGCCGAGGTTCTACGATCTCAACCTCTGGGAGACGGGGGCCTTCTGGATCATTGGCCTGGTGGTGCTTAGGTGGTTCTGCGGCTATTACTGGGATCTGAAGAGGGAGAATCCTAGGTCTATACTGCAGTACATATGAGTATGTAGTCTGCGGAGATGTTTTTTACCTAAAATGGACAATTAGGATCCACCCCCTTCCAAAAACGGTAAAAAATGGATTTAAAAGAATTTTTAAGACAAAAAATTTCCCAAAATCGTTAGAGAACCCTTATATTCGGTTTATTACATGTAATGGCGTGGTGATTGACGTGACCATGGGAGTCTCATCGGCGTCGAATTCTCCAAGCATGATGACACTTCAAGAGGCCTTAGAGGAGGCGGTCCTCTACTTCATGTTAGGCCCCCCCAAAGAGGAAGAGAAGGCTCTGAAAAGGGTCAAGGCGATCTCAGATTTTACCCTGAAATACAGGTCTTTAAGTGAATCCGACTCCGATGATAACTAAACCTGTCTGCGTGGACAGCGACTACTTTTTCTTAACTTAGTTCATTACTGGTATCTATGATTCTTCCGGAGGGGCGAAGCTTCGAGCTGTCTCAGGAGCTTTTGATTGGGAGTATAGACATCCACGTCCACGCGGGGCCACACATATTCAGTAGCCCCAGGAGGGTGGACCCTTTCCAGGCTGCGAGGCAGGCTAGGGACGCGGGTATGCGGGCCATCGTATTCATGGACGTATTCGAGATGAGCAATGGAACCGCCTGGTTGGTCAACAGGGAGGTCCCGGACTTCACGGTGTTCGGCGGGCTCATCCTTAACACGGTGTACGGCGGGATGAACCCCAGGGCGGTAAAGACAGCGCTGCATTATGGTGACGGGGCCAAGTATGTCAGCTTCGGGGCCCACAGCACCTATTACCAGGCGGCCCGCGAGGGTAGGATGGTAGACGGAGAGTTCGTGCCCCTGAGTGAGCTATACCCCAAGTTCAAGGAGGAGGAGCTTGACAGATGCATCAAGATCCCCGTCGACGAGGCCCCTGGTGAGGAGCTGGATGAGATACTCAAGCTCATCGCGGCTAACCCCCATGTTTACATGATCACTGGGCACGTCTCAGCCGAGGAGGGCGTGAGGCTCGTCGACCTGGCAGAGGAGTACGAGATCGAGAGGACGGTGGTCTCAAGCGCCGTCACCAAGATAGCGTCGATGGAACAGCTCCGGTATATGGCCGACAAGGGGGCCTTCATCGAGTACACCCTGGCCGCGTACACCCACACGACCACCATCCCCAAGACCCACTACTACGTTGAGAGGGAGTACGCTTCCATCGACGAGGGCATGAGCGGAGCCGACGAGGGCGGTATCAAGCATGTCGCTGGTCAGATGCAGGAGCTGGGCGCGGAGCACTGTGTGATCAGCACAGACTTCGGGGTTTACACGCTCCCAACGCCGGTGGAGGGGTTCAGGGAGTTCATCGCCTGCCTCCTGGACATGGGGCTTCCCCATGAGGACATCAGGAAGATGAGCAAGGAAAACCCGGAGAAGATCCTGGGGCTGTCCCCCTTATAGTCCCAGGAGCTCTGCTGGGTTCTTCTGTGCCACCGTCTTGATCTGTTCCTCTGTGAGGCCAAGGTCAAGGAGGAGGGCTATAAATTCGCGCAGCCCCTCGACTGGCGGGGGGAGGGTGTAGACGCCGTAGTCGGTGGCGATGATGCAATTCTCGGCTCCTAGCTCGTTGATGTGGGCTGCGACGGTCTTGATGCTTGTCTTGGGCAGGTCGCTGGGTATGGGGTCGCTTGCGTACTCGATCTCGGCATAGTAGTCGGTCTTCCTCGTGCCCGAGCTGTGGCCGTATGCGGCCAGGGTGTACTCGATCAGGGCGCCCAGTTCAGCCATGTGGGCCAGCTGGTCTATTTTGGCGATCTTGAATATTGTGCTGCTCACAACCATCTTCTTGATACCATGCTCGTGTCCAAGCTCCACCAGGCGGACGGCCTCGGGGGCTGACACATGACCGGTAATAAGATATACATGGGGGTTCGCTGCCACCATCTCGAGTATCTCGGCTATCTCGGGTGTTGGAGCCTCGTCAACGGGGATCTTGATGGATCGTCCCAGCTCCTGACGCCTGAATTTCTCGTCGTAGGTGTGGAAGGGCTTGAATACGCCGTCGATGTAGTGCCCCTCCCTGCTAGCCATCCAATGGGTGCTGTGGGTGCCGAAGGCGACGTACTTGGCTCCGCCGGCGTAGGTGAGGCTGGTGCGCACGGCTCTGGGGTTGATCCCTCCGAAGACGGTGTTCAGGTTGATGCCGCCGTATGTGGTGAAGTCGGGTACGACTTCGTTGACGATCTGGGCCGTGCCGTTGCTCATCTGGAAGACATCCATATACACGATGCTCCGCATACCCGCGTCCCTAGCCTGCCTCGCAGCCTCAACAGGGGTGACGCTTCTGGGGCTCGTGGTGAGGTGTGGACCGGCGTGGACGTGTATATCTATGGCTCCCTTTAGAAGGTCCCTGCTTTTTTGGTATGATCTTCCCTCTGGTAACAAGTGTATCAGGTATAGATGGGGTCACTGCTTTTATGATGTATCGCGTGAGGGGGCTCCAAAACATGAGTTATGGAGGCCCCTTTCAGGAACGCGTGCACGATACGTTGTTAGTTCTATGCGCATGCCTTTTTGTTAGCAGAAACAGTGAATAAGAGAAGTTTGCTTGAATGTCTAATCATGCTTCTAGATTTTGTTCTTGTAGATGTCGTTTAGAAGCTCCATAGCCTCCTCTGATAATTTCATGTCGTCGTTCCTGCTTCCGTCTATAAGGATCCGTTCTTTGATTAGGCTCTGCCTCTCAGGTAGCGTAAATACTTGATACGGATCCCATCCTCTCTGAATTAGCCTGAGCTTGGTGGAGTTGCATTGAACCATGTTCTCGAAGTTCTGTCGGTCTACGTCGGGTGACATTACAGCCCGTTACAACGGGGAGCCATAATAAACGTTCTGGACAGGTGTAGTTATCCTTTTACTTAAATGGGATCTATGCGCGCGCGAAGGAATTGCACTAATGACTTTCTGACCTAGGACCTAGCGGGAATATACTCTATGATAGGTCTTTAAAAGAGACACATGTACGATTTAGGAACACGGATTGGGTGCTAAATTGACCGAAATGACCCCCAAGGAGCGGCTCTTCAACGCGCTGAATGACCGGCCAATCGACAGGATGCCCACATTCTGCTCGGGGTGCTCCCAGACCGTCACCGTGGAGAGCATGGAGGCTATCGGGGTCTACTGGCCCGAGGCTCACCGCGACCCAGAGAAGATGGCGGAGCTCTCTGAGTCCACGTATAACCTCACGGGTCTGGAGGTCGCCGGTGTCCCCTACTGCCTCACAGTCGAGGCCGAGGCTCTGGGGTGCCACACCGACTTTGGGAGCAGGAGGGACAGCATCCCCCAGATAACCGGTACTCCCTACACCGACTTCGACGAGGTCGTGGTCCCGGAGGACCTCCTCACGGCGAAGCGGATCCCCGTTGTTCTGGAAGCGATCAGCATCCTCAAGAAGCGGGTGGGGGACACCCTCCCCGTGGTCGCCGGGATTACGGGCCCCTTCACCCTCGCAGGCCACCTCAGCGGCATCGAGCCCATGCTCAAAGGCCTCATCCGAAAACCCGAAAAATACATGGGTTTCATCCAGCTCGCTGCGGAGATTGGATCCGTCTACGGCCGGGCTCTCATTGAGGCTGGCGCCGACGTGGTCTCCATCGCCGACCCCAGCGCCTCCTCGGATATCATCAGCCCCCGGATGTTCAGGGGGATCGTTAAGCCCGCCATCGCCGAGATGGTTGAGGCCATCGGCGGGACATCTTTCCTCCACATCTGCGGCAACTGCACCCCGATACTCGGGGATATGGCGGAGACCGGTGTCGACTCCATCAGTATCTCCGACAAGGTGGACGCCCGGCAGGCAAAGGAGCTGGTCTCTGGGAAGGCCAAGATCACGGGCAACATCTCCACCACGGTGACCCTGCTTCTCAAAGGGCCCAAGGAGGTGAGGGAGGAGTGCCAGGCAGCTATCGAGGCGGGAGTTGACATCCTGGCCCCCAGCTGCGGAATCGCCCCGGTGACACCCAACGTGAATATCAGAGCCCTGGTTGAGGCTGCTAGGACCCACCCGATACCCACAGTAGGAGCGCCTTAAATCATCAAGGACAATGATAGAGTGGGGCCCATGAACGCCTTCGACCGTTTGACCGCCATCCTGAAGGGGAATAGGAGAGACGTCGATCGGCTCCCCGTGATGAACTCCGTGGGGACCTACACCCTGGCCTCCATGGAGGCCTTCAACTCACACTGGCCTGACGCCCACAGGGATCCCGAGAAGATGGCGAGGCTCGCCGCCGGCCTATCCAAGCTAACGGGCCTCGACAACATCACGGTCCCCTTCGACCTGACTCTCGAAGCTGAGGCCTTTGGTGCGCCAGTCGACTTTTTCGAGGGCCAGGTGAAGTGGCCCACGGTGACGGGGTTCATCGCCGATGATGTCTCCGATCTCCAGATCCCCGGAGACCTCCTCTCAGCGGGGAGAATCCCTACGGTGCTGAAGGCCCTGGGTATCCTGAGGGAGGAGTACGGCGGAGAGGTCCCCGTGATCGCGTACGTCAACGCTCCATTCACGAGCATCGGGAGCTACCTTGTCGAACCCAGCGAGTTCCTCAAGTGGATAAAGAGGACCCCCGAGAAGATCACCCAGCTCTGCGACGAGATGTACCCCCATTATGCAGAGGTCGCGAACGCCTTCGCAGAGGCCGGAGCCGACATCATCACATTCAGGGAGGAGGGTGCCTCCCTTGACAGCATCTCCCCCCGCCACTTCGACGAGTTCGTAAAGCCCTATCTGAAGAGGATGGTGGCCCTCACCAGGGCTCCCAGGATCATCCACATCTGCGGCCAATGCGTCAGCGGCGACCTGGAGCTCATCACCGGGATGATGGAGTGCGGAGCCGAGGCTATCACCATCGGGGAGACCACCTCGATGCTTGCCGCGAAGGAGATCGCCGACAGGGTGAAACCTGGCTACCCCATAGGGGGAAACGTCAGCGCTTACAACGTCATACATAGTGGCCCTGTTGAGCGGATCAGGGACCACGTCAGGGTCGCCGTAGAGGAGGGGGCTGACATGGTGGCCCCAGGATGCGACTTCTGGCTCGAGACCCCCACGGATCACGTGAAGGCGTTCGTCGACGCAGTGAAGGAGTACGGGAAATCACCGTAAGGGAGATGATGGACTATGTTCAAGTTTGAGACCCCTCAGAAGATCTACGAGATCGGGGGAAAAAGGATCGGAGGGCAGCCGGGGGAGCTCCCAGCGACCCTCATCGGATCCATCTTCTACGAAGGCCACAAGATCGTGGAGGACCAGAAGAAGGGGATCTTCGACAGGGCCCAGGCGGAGGAGCTGATAGAGAAGCAGGACGAGCTTTCCGATCTCACCGGGAACCCCTGCATGTTGGACGTGGTCTGCACGTCCATCGAGGCGGCCAGGAGCTACATAGACTTCGTCTCCGAGGCCACCGAGGCCCCCATCCTCCTAGATGCCTACCCCAAGGTCCGCCTGGAGGCCCTGGAGTACGTCACGGAGGTAGGTCTCACCGACAGGATAGTCTACAACAGCATCTACTCCCCCAGCGAGGCCGAGGTCGAGTCCATCAGGGACTCGGGGATAGAGGCCGCGATTCTCCTCGCCTACAACGTCGAGGACAGGACCACAGAGGGCGTGCTCTCGATATTGAGGGGGACCGATGAGAATCCGGGGCTCCTTGAGGTCTCCGAGAGGGCGGGCATCACCAAGCCTCTTGTGGACACCACGATCTTCACGTACATCCCCAGCATCGGCATGGGAGCTAGAGCTTGTCTCAGGGTGAAGGAGGAGATTGGGCTGCCCGCTGGGGGGGCTCCGGGGAACGCCACTGCGGTCTGGAAACAGCCGGAGGACTGGGGGTCGGACGTAGCTAAGGTCAACTACGTGGCCCCCCAGATGGTCCCCCTCGTCCTGGGAGCCGACTTTCTCCTCTACGGAGTCATCGAGGCTGCTCCCTGGGTCTTCCCTGCGTGCGCCGCCGTCGACGCCATGATCGCATCCACAGCCCAGATCGAGTATGGCATAGAGACCCTGACCGACGAGCACCCCCTCTACAAGATGTTCCCGGAGTTCGTCGAGAAGATCGAGAAAGCCCGGAGGGCTTGACCGATACGCATGTAACCACTGCATGGTAATGTGATCCAGTATGGCCTCGTCGTATGATCGGTTCATGGCGGTCCTTGATGGGAGACCTGGGGATGCTGACAGGATTCCATGTGTCAACACCACCAGCGTTGCCACCCTCGAGTTCATGAATGCCTACGACGCCCACTGGCCCGCCGCACACCACGACCCCGAGAAGATGGCGAAGCTGGGCTCCGCAGCCCACAGGCTCTGCGGCCTCGACAACGTCTCGGTCCCCTTCTGCATGACCGTGGAGGCCGAGGTGTTCGGTTCCGTGATCGATTTTCACGAGGACTCGGTCAGGTGGCCTTCGATAAGGGAGTTTCAGATAACGGAGCCGTCCGAACTGGAGATCCCAGAGGACGTCGCGGAGGCCGGGAGGGTCCACGTGGTCGTGCAGGCGATCCGTCTTCTCAAGGAAGAGTTCGGGGGGGTCGTCCCGGTTAACGCGTACCTGGCCCCACCGTTCACGAGCATCAGCAGCTACCTCGTGGACAGCATCTCTTTCCTGAAGTGGCTGAGGCGGTCACCTGAGACCGTCCACGAGTTCTGCAGGGTCACCCTGGACACCTACGTGGAGATAGCGAAGCTCTATGAGGAGGCCGGGGCCGATGTGATCACCCTCCACGAGATGGGGGCCTCCACAAATATTATCTCCCCCACCCACTTCGACGAGTTCGTGAAGCCCTACCTCAGCGAGATAACCAGGCAGGTAAAGACTCCAACGGTGCTGAACATTTGCGGGTCGACTGTGACGATCCTCGAGTCCATGATGGACTGCGGCGTATCGGCGATCGCGGTGGACGAGAGAACTCCCATCCGAGATGCAAGGAGACTAGTCGACGGCAAGCAGCCCGGGTATCCCATTATCGGCAACATCCCTGCCTATGACGTGATTCACGCTGGGCCCGTCGAGAGGATCGGAGAAGCCGTCGATAGCGCCGTCAAGGATGGGGTTGACATGGTGGCTCCTGGATGTGACTTCTGGCTTGAGACCTCGACCGACAATGTCAAGGCCTTCGTCGATGCTGTGGTCAAACACGCGAAGACTTGAAGCAAATCATTTTATCCGGTAGACAGATAGTAGTACCATCTCCACCGAAAAATGGTCTGGTATACATGAGCGAGCGCACAAGGGAAAGAGTGTTTAAGAAGCTGACAAAGGCAGTCGACCTCGGCGACGATGAGCTCGCTGCAGAGGGAGCAAACGAGGCGCTTGCCGCTGGTATACTCCCCTATGACGCCATAATCCACGGTCTCGCCGAGGGCATGAAGCTTGTGGGGGACAAGTACGAGAGGAAGGAGTACTTCCTCCCCGACATGCTCCTCTCGGCTGACGCCATGTACGCTGGGCTGAACATATTGACTCCTCATATCCCCAAGGATGCATCGAGGTCCAAGGGGAAGATCATCCTAGGGGTCGTGGAGGGGGACGTCCATGACATCGGCAAGAACATCGTCAAGGTGATGCTCACCGCCTCTGGTTACGAGGTCATAGACCTTGGGAGGGATGTCCCCACGCCTGAGTTCATCGAGAAGGCGAAGAGCGAGGGGGCTCAGGTGATAGCGATGTCCACGCTTATGACCCCCACCCTCATGTCGATGCAGGACGTCGAGCAGAGCCTGGACAAGGAGGGCATGAAGGGCAAGGTCAGGACCATCATCGGGGGTGGCTCCGTGAGCGAGGAGTGGAGGGAGCGGATAGGCTCAGACGCCTACGGCAAGGACGCCACGGAGGCCGTCAGCAAGATCAAGACACTGATCGACACAATAATCGCCACCGCTGAGTCGATGAAGGAAGAGGACGGATCCAGTTAGGAGCGTGAACAGACCTGGCCCCCCCTGAGATTGAGGTCACATTCCAGCCCCATGGCAAGCGGGCAAATTTCCCCTCAGGCATCACTGTTATGGAGGCAGCCCAGGCCCTCGGGGTGGACATATCCACCCTCTGCTCGGGGAAAGGCACATGCGGTAAGTGCAAGATCCAGGTCATGGGGGACGCCGCAAAACGTCTTGAACGGACCGAGAGCGAGATGAAGCACCTCTCCGAGGACGAGGTCCAAGCAGGGATAAGGCTCGCATGCCTGACCCGCCTGAAGGAGTCCACGGTCATCTACGTGCCCCTGAGGAGCAGGATTGGCAGCCAGAGACTCCAGACGGAGGGCTTAGACGTCCCCGTGGAGCCGAGCCCCCTCGTACGGAAGTATAGGGTGACCATGCCCACGCCTGAGCTCCATGACTCCAGGGCCGATGAGGATAGGCTCCTGGCAGCTTTGACTGAGCAGTATGGCTTGCCGGAGCTAGGGATCGACTTCGACGTGTACAGGAACCTCCCCATCACCCTTCGCGAGGCCGACTGGGAGGCTACCGCCGTGGTCTGGGGGAGCCGGATCATCGCCCTTGAACCTGGGGACACGTCGGACCGATGCTACGGGCTCGCTGTGGACGTTGGGACCACAAAGATCGCCGGATTCCTGCTGGACCTCAGGTCGGGTGCAGTCGTCTGCGTCGCCGCCCGGATGAACCCTCAGATCCCCTTCGGGGAGGACATCATGTCCCGGGTCACCCGCGTCGTGATGGGGGGATGGGAGGCCGTCAAAGAGCTCCAGGGAGCCGTGATATCGGGGGTCAACGAGATCATCGAGGAGTGCTGTGAGAAGGCCGACGTGAAGCCCGAGGAGATCTACGAGCTCAACTTCGTGGGGAACACTGTGATGCAGCTCCTTTTCCTCGGGGTCTGGCCTCGACACGTCGCCTTCGCCCCCTACACCCCAGCCGGCAGGAGAGGGGTCGACGTCAAGGCCTCGACCCTAGGTCTTCGGGCCAACCCGGGAGCCAACGCCCACCACCTCCCCGTTATTGGGGGCTTCGTGGGGGCTGACAACGTCGCCGTGGTCCTAGCGTCCAAGATGCTGGAGTCCGACGAGATGGTTATGGCTATCGATGTGGGTACCAACACGGAGATCGATCTCGGGAACAGAGACCTGGTCATGGCGGACTCCTGCGCCTCGGGCCCAGCCTTCGAGGGGATGGAGATCAAGTTCGGGATGCGGGCCACCACCGGCTCCATTGAGAAGATCAGCATCGACCCCGACACCTTCGATGTCTACTACAGGACCATCGGGGATGCGCCGCCCATCGGGATCTGCGGCTCCGGGCTCGTGGACGCTCCTGCGGAGTTCCTGAAGACGGGCCTCATCATGCCCCGGGGGAACTTCGTCACTGAGATGACCGAGAGGACGGACAGGCTCCGGAAGGGCCCCAACGGCTGGGAGTTCGTGATAGCCTGGAAGAAGGAGACGGAGATCGACACGGACATCGTGGTCACCCTCGGAGACATCAGGGAGCTCCAGAAGGCGAAGGGCGCCATCCACACCGGCGCAGACCTCCTGATGCAGAGGATGGGGGTCACCGATGACAGCCTCAGCAAGCTCGTGGTCGCAGGTGCCTTCGGAAACTACATCGACCCCGAGAACGCCCGCATCATAGGGATGTACCCCGAGATACCTTTAGAGCGTATCGAGTTCGCTGGGAACCTCGCGGGGACGGGGGCCAGGATGACCTTGATGTCAGTTGAGATGAGGGAGTACGCTGAGGAGATCAGCTCCAAGGTCAAGTACTACGAGCTCGCGGCGGACAAGGACTTCCAGAAGGAGTACATAAACTCCCTCTACTTCCCCCACGCAGACCTAACGAAATACCCGGAGACCGTGGAGCTCCTCAGGAGATTCGGTCAGAAGATCTAGTCTTGTAGCGGCGCCCCAAGTATATCTTTCTTGTTTATGGGTCTGTCAGCGCCAGGATTCACACTGTGAGAGGTTTTATAATATTCAAAAAGATTCGTTAATCCATGTCGATCGATGAATTAATTTTCACGTTGAAGGAGGCTATCGTGGACCTCGAGGAAGACCTAGCGGAGAAGACCACCGAGGAGATCATAGCCACTGACTTCGACATAAACGAGATCATCGAGAAGGGGATCACCGTGGCAGCTAGGATCATCGGTGAAAAATTCGAGTCCATGGACTATTTCTTGGGGGAGCTGCTGATCGCTGAGGAGATAATCACGAAATCATTGAACAGGTTCATCTCTGTTCTCCCCGCCAGCGACAGGGTCGAGACTAAGGGGACGGTTATCATCGCAACTGTCTATGGAGATATCCATGACATCGGGAAGAACCTCCTCTCCCAGATGCTCAAAATTCACGGCTTCGAGGTCCACGACCTCGGAAGAGATGTCCCAAGCATCCAGGTCGTGAACAAGGCCATGGAGACCGGCGCCGACATCATCGCCCTCTCCTCCCTGATGTCCACGACGATGCCCTCCCAGAAAGAGGTCATCGACATGCTCACAGAGTTCGGGAACAGGGAGAAGATCAAGGTCATAATAGGGGGAGGCTCCACAAGCCCCGAGTGGAACGATACTATCGAGGCCGACGGCTGGGGGGAGACGGTCTGGGATGGGATCGCCATGGCAAAGGCGATAATGGGGGTCAATTAGGGATGCCCGTGCCGCCCTGGCGAATAACCTCGGTTCTCCGCCGATCCGAGACGGGCCCCCTGGTAACCGAGAGGGACTTCGACAGACGGGTGCTGGTCCCAGAGATCAAGAGGGTCGTGAAGGAGTACGACATCAAGTATGATCCGGAGACCCCGGTCCCCTCAGATGACTCCCTGGCGAGGGACGTCTGGAACGCCGGGGTGGACCTGTTCCTCTCCGTGGGGGTCTTCTGCACCTCCACCAGCAGGAGGATGATATTCACCGACGACGAGCTCAAGGAGGCCCTCTGGAACTATCACGACAGCATAGAACTGGGAATGGGCCAGGACCGGAAGACCTGGTACCCCCGAAGCATAGAGGACCCAAGGCGTCCTGGATGTCTCTTCTCCCCCGTTGGAGTCCGATGCTCCGAGAAGAACTTCGTAAAACTCGTCATGGCCTACATGCAGGAGCCCCTCGCAGACGGCGTCTCCACTCCCATCCTGGAGAATGTGGACGGGGGATATACCAAGACTCACAGCCCCTTCGAGCAGCAGGGGGGCTCGGTCCACGCCCTTAACTCCCGTCAGGCCGCGATACGCGTCGGGAGGCCAGGGATGGCCATTTGCCTCACGGGGACTGCCCTCTCCGCGGCCTCTCAGATAGCCTCCAGCAACCCTGTCTGGGGGGCAAGACCCTCCGACATCAGGCTGGTGTCCGTGATCAGCGAGCTCAAGATAGACCATGACCTCATGAACAAGGCCCTCCACTTCAGGCAGAACGGCGCCAACATCGGCACCCTCACAAGCCCCCTATTCGGGGCATACGCAGGCATCGAGGGGACCACGGTCCTGGGCATCGCCTCCCACCTCCAGGGCCTCATGGTGAACCAGGGTAACTACACCTGCTACTTCCCCATCCACATCAGGCACCTCAACAACACGAGCAGGGAGATGCTCTGGCTCGTTAGCCTCAGCTACCAGGCCCTCGCAAGCAACTCTAGGCTCATCTCGGGTTCCAACGGCTTCGCCGTGGCGGGCCCCTGCACTGAGATGGTGATGTACGAGGCGGGGCTTCACGGCATGGTGAGCGCTGTCTCTGGGGCAGCGGTGCTCTGGGAGATCGCCACGGCTATGAACAAGCACTTCGAGCGCACTACCCCCATGGAGGCTAGAATGGGCTGCGAGACCGGTCTCAGCGCGGTGGAATCGAAGCTCAAGAGATCCGACGTCAACGAGATCGTCAAGAAGATACTGCCCAAGTACGAGGACAAGCTGGGCAACGCCCCCCTGGGGAAGACCTTCGAGGAGTGCTACGACCTGGAGACCCTGGAGCCCTCCAAGGAGTACATGGAGATCTACGGGAGAGTCAAGGCGGAGTTCAGGGACCATGGCATCGAGTACATCTACTGACTGGTGATGACTGGCTCTCACGGGCCTTCCACCCTCATGTTTAGGCTGGTAGACTTCTCCAAAATTATATTACGACTGAGTCGAGATAGAGTTTGGGTCGTATATTTTGGCAGAGAACGCGCTCATTGAACGGCTGAAGGAGAGCATCATCGCGTACGACGAGGATGCGGCCAGGAAGGTTGCCGAGGAGATCGTTGCGTCCGACATCGATCCCCTGAAGGTCATCGAGGAGGGGATCTCTTCGGGGGCGAATGTCGTCAGCGACAAGTTTGAGTCCGAGGAGTATTATCTCCCAGAGCTGATGCTGGCGGGGGAGGCAATGGAGGCCGCCTCCAAGATTATCATGGGGGGCTTGAGCAAGGAGAAGAGGGACGAGATGGAGGAGAGGACGGTGGGGACCGCGATAACAGCCACGGTTTTCGGGGACATCCATGACATAGGCAAGAACATCTTGAGCATGCTCCTCACCGTGAACGGGTTCAAGGTAATCGATCTCGGCAGGGGGGTTGACTCCATGGAGATCGTTCAGAGGGCCCGGGAGTACAAGGCTGATATCATCGCCCTCTCCGCCCTCATGACCACCACGATGCCTAGTCAGAAAGAGGTCATAGACATCCTGGAGGCGATGGATACGCGGGACGAGTTCATAGTGATGGTGGGCGGAGGCTCCACGAGCCTTCTCTGGGCGGACGAGATAGGCGCCGACGGTTGGGCCGAGATCGCTCCGAAAGCGGTGGAGCTCGCTAAGGAGCTCGTCGAGAAGAGGAGGAGGGGATGAAGATGGTGCCCCCTTGGAGGCTGAACCAGCTCCTGGAGCGGATCGAGTCCGGCCCCATAACCACCGAGAGGGACTTCGACCTCAGGATACTCACCCCTAAGCTCCGCTCCCTCATCAAGGAGTACGATCTGAAGTTTGATCCGGAGCAGATCGTTCCCTCGGACAACTCCCTGGCGGACGACCTCTGGAAAGCCGCCTGGGACCTATATCTTGACGTGGGAACCCTGTGCCTCAGCAATCACAGGAGGATCCTGTTCGATGAGAGCGAGATCAAGGAGGCCATGAGGTTCAACTCCAGCGAGATAACCGTGGGGGCCGGCAGGGACGCCAGGAGGATGGAGAAGAGGGAGATCGAGGATACGAGGTTCCCTCACTCCATCCTGAGTCCTGACATCACATGCGACGAGGAGATCTTCACACCCTACACCATCGCCTACCTCCAGGAGCCGTTGGCCGACGGGGTCTGCGCTCCGATCCTGGACACCATAGAGGGGCTGCCCATCAAGTCGGGCTCCCCCATGGAGGTGAAGGGCTCCATCGCCCACGCGATGATGTTCAGGGAGGCAGCCCGGCGGGTGGGGAGGCCCGGCCTCAACCTCCAGAGCGTCGGGACCGCCGAGTCTGACGCCGCCCAGATCGCGGTGAGCAACCCGGAGTGGGGGGCCCGGCCCACCGACACCAGGTTCGTCGCCAGCCTCGCTGAGCTCAAGATCGACTACAGCCTCCTCAACAAGATGGTCCACTACCACCAGTACGGCGGTATACCCGGCGCCCTGTTCGGCCCCCTCTTCGGGGGGTACAGCGGCGGGGCGGAGGGGACTGCTCTGGTTGGCATCGCGTTCCACATCATGGCCCTCATGGTGAACCAGACCTACTGGTCCCTCTACTTCCCCATCCACTTCAGGTACTCCTACAACACCTCCCGGGAGCTCCTCTGGGTCCTCAGCGTCACCTATCAGGCCCTAGCAAGGAACACACCGTTCATCTCCCTCTCGGGGGGCTTCACCGACGCAGGCCCCTGCACCCCCATGGTCCTCTACGAGGCCGCCGCCCACGGGCTGGCGAGCACCGTCTCCGGCGCCAACCTCTGGGAGATCGCCACAGCTGAGAACAAGCACAAGAACAGGGCGACTCCCCTCGAGGCGAGGCTGGCATGCGAGGTGGGATACGGATCCGTCGAGGAGGGGCTGAAGCGGGAGGATGCGAACGAGCTGGTGAAGGGGTTGATCGCCAAGTACGAGGACAAGCTGGGCAACGCCCCCCTGGGGAAGATGTTCCAGGAATGCTACGACCTGAAGACAATCACGCCCACGAAGGAGTACATGGACCTCTACGAGGAAGTCAAGAAGGAACTCGGGGACATGGGCGTCCCCTCAATCTAGCCTTACAGTATTGGTACCGTTACGCGCAGGTGTCACTGGTTTTTCATTATTTTCTGGAGTAGGTAGGCGCTGTCTTTTATGGTTCTCTTCTGGGTCTCGAAGTCTATGTGTATGACGCCGAATCGCATGTTGTAGCCGTATGCCCACTCGAAGTTGTCCATGGTGCTCCACGCGAAGTAGCCGTGGACGGGTACGCCCTCTTCTCTGGCTTTGAGGGTTTGCTTGATATGCTCTCGGAGGTAGGTGACGCGTCGTGTGTCATGGCATCTGCCGTCTGGTGTGACGGGGTCGTTGTATGCGACGCCGTTCTCCGTCACGTATATCTTCTTCGTAGGATAGTTCCTGTCTGTCCATTTTAGTATGTCATACAGTCCCTTCGGGTGGACCTCCCATCCCATGTCGCTGTACTCTCCTGGGGGGCTTACTCTTTTGATGTTCACCGGGGCGAGGTCCGTGCCCTCGGATATGACGCTCCTCCTGTACATGTTGAGCCCCAGGTAGTCAAGGGGTTGTTTAATCATCTCCATGTCTCCGGGTTGGATCTCTGGTAGTAGCGGTCCGTAGAGCCTCATCATGTCCTCGGGGTATTCTCCATGATATATCGGGTCGAGATACCAGCGGTTTTGGCAGCCTTCCCAGCGTTTCGCGGCTGCGATGTCTTTCGGGTTCTCCGTCGCGGGTTCCACGTGGTTCAGATGGATGACTATGCCTACCTCGGCGTCTGGCACGTTGTCTCGGATGGTCTGCACGGCGAGTCCGTGGCTGAGGTAGACGTTGTGACTCGCCTCTAGGGCTGCGTCTACGCCCAGTCTGAGCCCGGGCGCGTCTTCTCCCGTGTGGTATCCCTGCCATGCGAGCTCCCATGGCTCGTTGAACGTTGTCCAGTGTTTGACTCGGTCTCCGAGTTCCTGGGTGACCTTGTCCGTGTATTCATTGAAGTCGTTGTGGACGCCCCTTCTGAGCCAGCCCCCTCCCTCCTCCTGCAGCTTCTGGGGCAGGTCGAAGTGGTTGAGGGTGACGAAGGGAGTGATCTCGTATTCCAGCAAGAGGTCGACGAGCTGGCTGTAGAAGTCGAGTCCTTTCTCGTTTACTTCACCTCTGCCTCTGGGTATTACTCGGCTCCAACCTATGCTGAACCTGTATGCGTTGAGTCCAAGTCGCCTCATAATTTCAACGTCTTCGCGCCACCTGTTGTAGTGGTCGCAGGCTACATCCCCGGTGTCCCCGTTCTCTATTGCGCCGGGTATTTTCACGTATTGGTCCCAGATGCTGGGGCCTCTTCCGTCTTGGGTCGTTGCTCCTTCGATCTGGTAGGCCGCGCTCGCGGTGCCTAGGAAGAATTCTTCTGGTAGTTTGATGCCGTGGTCTTCCATGATGTATAATGTGGGGTGGATGTTTTTTGTGTTTTGCGTGTTAAAGGTTGAAAGTAAAGACCATCCATGGATCATAAGCCGAGTAATATGGGATCCCTTGTTTCAGGGGATGCCGTCCTAGAATTGATTTAGGTTGACTGTTAGTCTATATGAGGTTCTGAGGGAGTTCATGGGCGTCCCCTCAATCTAGCCTTCCAGGTTATGAACCGCTGCGGGCGCGTAAGGTTCATAACAGACGTACCTCATATGCGATTCCATGGTGAGTGATCTATTTAATTCAGCTACAATTGAGAAGATGTTAGGCACTCCTAGGGTACGGTGGACGCGAGATCCACCGGATGTGATTCCCATGTGGTTGGCGGACACTGATTTCGGTGTTCCCCCTGAGATTAAGCGGGCTCTACATGACTCCGTGGACAAAGAGAACCTGTTCTACAATTTTGGAGATCGATCCGCCGAGGAGGCCATGGCCGAGAAGATTACGCGAGTGAATAAGGTGGATGCAGCTCCAGAGGACATTATCACTACCCCGGGGGTGATAACCGGGATGTGGATGGCGCTCAGACATGCCACAGGCCCCGGTGACGAAGTGATCGTGACTAATCCGATGTACGATCCCTTTGAGCATCTGACAAAGAATATTTTCAACGTCAAGCCTGTCCACTGGAACCTTGACATGGAGGACGGATACAGCTTCGACGCTGACGACCTCAACGAACTCATCACCCCGAAAACCAGGCTCATCTTCGTCTGTAACCCCCACAACCCATGTGGAAGGGTGATGACCAAGGAGGAGCTGAAGGGGATAGGTGACATTGCTGTAGACAACCAGATCAAGATAATGGTCGATGAACTCTGGGAGGACATCGTTTTCGATAACAGGGAGCACATCACACTGGCATCTTTGAGCCCCGAGATCGAGGAAATCACCTTGACCGAGTTCGGCTTCTCTAAAGCCTATGGAGTAGCGGGGCTCCAGATGGGATACCTCTGCGTCACAAACAAGGAGATAAAGGAAGATATCGCCAAGAAGTCCTGGCATGTCTTTCACGGGGCCACTAATCTATCTAAAGCTGCGGCACCTGTGATGCTCGATGAGACCCTTGACTGGTGGAGGATGGGGCAGATGGAGCATCTCCACAAGATACGGAAACTCTGTGAGGACACATTCGATGAGCTGCCTGGCGTGGCATGTCCCAAACTTGAGGGAACCTACCTCATGTACCCGAAATTCGACTATGGTATGACGACTGCTGAGTTAGCTGAATACGTCTTGGATAAAGCAAAGGTACGTTTGACCCCAGGAACTAATTATGGGTCCAGGGGGGAGGGACACCTCCGAATGGGGATCGCCACGAGCGAAGTAATTGTGAAAGAGGCCTTAGCCAGGATATCTGAGGCCCTCTCAAAATTATGAGTGCTCGCTCGTCTTACCTGAGGAGAAATTCTGTTCCTCCTTCTCATTTTTCTCCACTGATTCAGATGCTGTGTGATGGAAGTTAGGAACGTAAAGAAAGGATGAGAAGCTGTGCGTGTAAATAAAAGGGGGGTGGGATTAAGCACCTTTGATGCGGTTCTCTACTCCGCGGATTGCCGCTATCTGTCCCTCGTGGTGAAGGATCTCAGAAATACCTAACATTAGGTAGCTACCCACGGGCTGTTTTCCCATGAACCAGTCCATCTCCTTGGTGAGGTCCTCGTCCTTGACTTTGTCAAGCTCAGCCATGAGGTGCTTCTGACCCTCAGCGAGGTCGCTCATGATCTGCTCGAGGCTCTTTCCATCGGCGCCCGGATATCCCTTGACCTCCAGGTCTTTGTCGCCCGCCAGGATCTTCGGCACGAAACCGTACCATTCCCCTATCAGGTGTCCTAGGACGTTCCTGATTGTGTTGGCCTCGGAGCAGCTCTTCCAGTCAAGTTGTTCCTCTGAGAGATCCTTCGTTGCATTGTTTAGTCGATTGAAGCCTACCTGCGTAAACTCCTTAATTGAACTCATTTTTCCCATTTTATCCACCAATTTTTACGTAGTACAGGATGTTGAATAAGGTTACTTATACTGTTTGGTTCTCGCTTATGCAAAAGGTTCATGATGAGCACGCATTACAGAGATTGAGCATCCTCAGCCCCCATATTCTTATCTTAACTTCCACCTAATCTCCTTTGGTGATTGATTGATTACTGTTGAAATGATTGGGGTATTAATCGCTGGATTAAGCGTCATGGTAGCGGCTTTCTACTACATTAGTGTTTTAAAAAACACACAGATAACACAACAGTCGACGCTTGAGACAAGGCAGACGCAGCTGTTCATGCAGATTTTTCAAGAACTCAACTCTGAAGAGACTATGACTACTTTAGCAGAGTTGTATAACATGAAATGGGAGAATTATGAAGATTTCGAGAAGAAATATGGATCAATTACTAACCCCGAGAATTTCGGAAAGCGAAGTCACGCCTTCTATAGTTTGTCAATTATTGGATGCTTAGTGAAGGATGGAGTTATATCGATTGAGCGGGCAGATGCTTCGGTTGGGATTATAGTTACTATGCTTTGGTCGAAATATGCTGAAGTCATCAAGGAGATTAGGGTTCATAGCGGGTTGCCTCGTTATTTCGATGATTTTGAGTATCTGTACAACAGATTGGATGAATATTACAGAGAGAATCCAGAACTAGATCAAATAGATGAGAAATTCGAATACTATAGCAAAATCATGAGACTGAGGAGAGAGCAACTGGAGGGCAGACGTAAAGAGGGGCTTGGGAACCCCTAACAAGGAACCTATCATAATTCACGTGCATTGTTTAGGCTATATTATCAACCAGTCCGAGAATGTGTTCGCTGTCTGATAGGCCTGTAATGAATCTCTCTGGGATTCCTGTGAGGCCGTTCATAGCTCCTGAGAGGGCTCCCGTCAGCGCTGCCCTTGCCATGTTGTTGCCGCCGCCGTTTATCGCTGAAAGGACAGCCATCTCGAAGTCGTCCTCGTATCTTGATGCGAGGTAGTATGCTGCGGGGAGCAGATGTGTGATCCTGCAGTCAGGGGTGTAGAGACGACTTACCAAATGAGCGGGCTCTATCAGGATCCGGGAGTCGTGGGCTGCATGATAGATGCCGCTGGGTCTGTCTATGGGGTCTGTGAAGCTGACCTCGTGGTCCCTTAGGTTTGGGGCTGTTCCGTTCCAGTCTGACGCTGCCTTGAAGTGTATGATAAACTCGCTTCTGTGGTCGTTGTAGTATTTGGCGATGTCCTTCATCTCTATCCCATTGATGAGCATCCAGACGTGCATGCCATAGGCTGTAGACTGGCCCAGGACCACTGGGTCGCAGTGGGTCAGAGCCACGTTTCCGATCATGGTTTTGAAGGCGGCGTCCTGGTCATCTACATGTAGGGCCGCGATGATCGGTGTCCTCTGGGCTGCCTCCGATGTGTCCTTGAAGCTGCCGGCGTGAGGCCATTCGACGCCTTCCTGTCTGGCTTTCCATACGTCCCTCATAGCCTCGTCCGTGTATCTGCCTCCGGCTGGTGTGCCGTCCAGGGTGTCCAGCAGTCTGTCGAGTCTCTCCATGAAGTCAGACTCGTTATACTCGCCGTTCTCGACCACCGAGGAACTGTTCCTGCTGGGCCGCCTCTGTCGCGGGCTCGGCGGCGGCAACGTGGACTCGCGCCTGCGGCAAGCGGACTTCCGGGACGCGGAGGCCGATCCGGCTTTCCCGGGTCTCGGGATCCCGGTTGCTGCAGTGTCCGGACTGGATGCCGCCCTCCTGGTCGGCAGCCAGCTGCGGCACGAGGCGCCGGTGCTGGCGCACCGCCTCAGGCAGGCGGCCATGCAGCGCGGTGCCCGGATCGCGCAGCTGAACGGGGAGGCGTACCCGCTGCTCTTCCCTCATCGCGACCTGCTGGCGCCGGCCGAGCGCTGGGTTGAGGAGCTGGCTGCCGTGCTGCGTGCCGCGGCCGACCTGGGGGGCACGCTCCTGAACTACGCCCGGGTCACTGGCCTCACCAAAGCCAACGGGGTCG